>Ga0137409_10008515_pt1 | contig 10472 bp, 8 predicted proteins | sample CZODoug1_16funga_FD_122059 | JGI IMG/M metagenome (GOLD analysis project Ga0137409, IMG submission 122059) | Vadose zone soil fungal communities from Angelo Coast Range Reserve, California, USA - CZODoug1_16fungal (Hybrid Assembly) | ecosystem: Environmental > Terrestrial > Soil > Vadose zone... | reverse complement strand
CTTGAGACAGGTCCCGTTTCGTACCATGGTGAACTGCTTACACTCAGAGCAGGGATCTCCCTCATAGCCCTTTTGGCGTGCCATTTGGATGGCGGTCAAGGTCAACGTTTCACGCTTCAGTTCGACGGTATGGGCTACGTTACCGTTTCCATTTCCGTGGCCATTTCCCTTATGACAAGGTATCGCCCCACGTCGTGCGGGAAACATTTCAGTACTGATTGAGGCCGAAGCCAGCGTTTCGGGAGTGGCTTCCTCTTCGACACATTCAGGATCTTGCTCGTCCATCTTAACGGAGTCCATTCTAAGATCCTCTTCCTGGACCTGTGCCAAGTCATAGCGGTCAAGATAGGTCACGGCAAGCTCTCGGAAAATGTAATCGATGATCGACGTGGACATTTTGATACGGTCATTCAATTTGACCGGCCCGTTCGGCTCGAAGCGGGTAAACACGAACGCTTCGACGAACTCCTCCAGCGGGACGCCATGTTGGAGGCCTAGTGAAATAGCAATGGCGAAACAGTTCATGAGGCTGCGGAATGCGGCCCCTTCTTTGTGCATATCGAGGAAGATTTCTCCACAAGTGCCATCCTCATACTCACCCGTGCGCAGATAAAGTTTGTGCCCCCCGACGACGGCTTTCTGCGTGTACCCATTGCGTCTGGCCGGGAGCGGTCGGCGTTTTGCTAGGTACCGTACCAACACTCGTTTTGTGATCTTTTCCGCAATCGACAATATTTCGGACGAGGCTTCGACGGTCTTGCCGCTGTCCGTTGAGGCCGACAACGGCTGGCTTAACTTCGAGCCGTCGCGATACAGAGCCACTGCCTTTATCATGCTCTTCCAGGCAAAGAGATAGGATGACTTGACATCATCGAGCGTCGCATCGGTCGGCATGTTGATCGTTTTGCTGATGGCGCCGCTGATGAATGGTTGTGCCACCGCCATCATACGGATGTGCGCATCGACGGCGATATACCGCTGACCGATCCGGCCGCAACGATTAGCACAATCGAAGATCGGAAGGTGCTCGGCTTTGAGATGTGGAGCCCCTTCTACCGTCATGGTGCCGCAGCAATAATCATTGGCGGCGGCGATTTCTTCTTGTGTAAATCCCATCGTTTTCAGCATGTTGAAATTGGATTCATTCAATTGCGCGTCGGTCAATCCCAACTTCTCCCGACAGAAGTCCTCACCCAACGCATACTTATTAAACGTAAATTGAATCTCAAAAGCCTGGGACAAACCGCCTTCCATTCGCGCGAGTGCAGCGTCGTCGAACCCCTTCTGTCTCAGAGTCTCATGGTTAATGAATGGTGCGGTCTGCAAGGTTTGCCGGCCAACACAATAGTTCACGATGTCCTGAATCTGAGACTCGGTATACCCCAAGGTTCTGAGTGCAGCGGGTATGCTTTGATTGATGATCTTGAAATAGCCTCCACCAGCCAGTTTTTTGAATTTGACAAGCGCGAAATCCGGTTCGATACCCGTCGTATCGCAATCCATCACGAGTCCGATCGTGCCCGTAGGAGCAATCACCGTGACCTGCGCATTGCGATACCCGTAGGCCGTCCCCAATTCGAGGGCACGGTCCCATCCACGACGTGCAGCCACGAGCAACTCGGGAGGACAATGCTGCGGCTGGATCCCTATCGGTGCAATTGTCAAACCTTCATATTCTTCCGGAGCGGCATTGTACGCGGCGCGCCGGTGATTACGGATGACGCGCAACATAGCCTCGCGATTTTTAGCATAGCGCGGGAAGGGCCACAGCTCTGCGGCCATTTCAGCCGATGTGCCATAGGCCTCGCTGGTCATGATGGCGGTCAGTGCACCGCTAATGGCCAGTGCTTTGGGAGAATCGTAGGGAATGCCTTGCCGCATCAGCACAGTACCTAAGTTGGCATAGCCAAGCCCCAGCGTTCGAAACTCAAAACTCTTTTCGGCAATAGAACGACTGGGAAACGATGCCATGAGTACGCTGATCTCCAGTACAATCGTCCAGAGGCGCACGGCATGGCGGAAGTTCTCCAGCTCAAATTGTGCGTCGGTCGAAAAGAATTGGGCGAGGTTGAGCGACGCCAAATTGCACGCCGTATCGTCGAGGAACATGTATTCGGAGCAAGGATTGGAGGCATTGATTCGGCCATCCTCCGGACAAGTATGCCATTCGTTGATGGTGGTGTCGTATTGCGTACCAGGATCCGCGCAAATCCAGGCGGCCCAAGCGATCTGATCCCAGAGGTCCCGCGCCTTGATGGTCTTGGAGACTTTGCCATCGACCCGTCGCTTGAGTTGCCAATCGCCGTCCGCCTCCAACGTCGCAAAAAACTCATTGGGAATGCGCACACTGTTGTTTGAGTTTTGGCCGGACACCGTTTGGTAGGCCTTGCCGTCCCAATTCGTGTCGTACTCGTGAAACACAAAATGCGTGAACCCTTGCTGCGCATAGGAATACATCCGCTGGATGTAGGATTCAGGAACCGCATCCCGCCGAGCGGCGGCCAGGGCTTCCTTGAGGATCGGATTCTGTTTGGCATCGATCTCGATTTTACTCTGACCGGCGCCATCGACGACGCTGCAAGCCTTGAGGACAGCGTTGAGGCGTTGTGCACAGATTTTTGAACCGGTCACCATGGCCGCGACTTTTTGCTCTTCCACCACCTTCCAGTTGATAAATTCTTCGATGTCGGGGTGATCCAAATCGAGACAGACCATTTTGGCGGCCCGTCTGGTCGTCCCGCCCGACTTAATGGCGCCTGCCGCTCGATCGCCGATGCGAAGGAAGGACATCAATCCTGAAGAGCGGCCGCCACCGGACAACGGTTCGGCATCGCCGCGAAGCTTGGAAAAGTTGGTCCCGGTCCCCGATCCGTATTTGAATAGGCGCGCTTCTCGCACCCAGAGATCCATGATACCGCCCTCTATGACCAAGTCGTCTTCAATGGATTGAATGAAGCAAGCGTGCGGTTGCGGATGCTCGAATGCGTTGGTGGCTTTGACGACTTCACGGGTCTTGGGATCGACGTAATAATGCCCTTGTGCAGGCCCTGAGAGCCCATAGGCAAAATGAAGTCCCGTGTTAAACCACTGGGGAGAATTGGGTGCTGCCATCTGATGCGCGAGCATGTAACAGAGCTCATCATGGAAGGCATCGGTATCTTCCGGAGTCTTGAAATAGCCGAAGTTCTTCCCCCAGGAGGTCCAACAACCGGCGAGCCGTTCAAACACTTGTCGGGAGTCACGCTCTCCTCCCAACTGCGGCTTGCCGTCAGGCCCGACGATCGGATTCCCCTGCTCATCTCGCTGCGGCACTCCGGCTTTCCGGAAATATTTCTGGGCGAGAATATCGATCGCGAGCTGGGACCAGGGCTCGGGAATGTCGATGTTTTCTAACTTAAACACGGTCGATCCGTCTGGATTACGAATTTCCGACGAACGTTTCACGAACGGCAGGTTTTCATAGGGACTTAGCCCGCGACGTGTAAATCGGCGTTCTATTCTCACGATTTCCCCTCCCCCAGTCTGCGTAGTTAGCGTGGGACTACTTTCGATCCCAAACAGGAACAATCAGACTTCAATATCAATATGGCGATGTGCTTTTGAACGCCCTAACTTTGGTATCTCAACGATTGACTCACCCAAGGAGTATCTACATATAGCGATCTGGATGAATTGTCAATACCAAATGTAGTGGTTTGACTGGGGAAACTGAGGAAATCCTGTGGATAACTGCAAATGGTTGGGAAACGCCATCTCTCGGAAATTTAGACCGACTTATCCACAGTGTTTCGATCGAAAATAGACCTCATTTTGACATCCAAGGGATCCTCACGGACAAAAAAACTAAAATACCTGGCGGCCGAGAGTCAGAATGGCTTCATCCATTCCCTCAACGGGAATGAACTGGTTGCCGATGCCGATGACCACAACCCGATTACCCAGCACCGTAGTTTCAAACCGACTGAGGACTCCCCAATTTTGACGCATGGTGTGAGGACGCACCATGCTATTGAGCAACTCCTGACTATGCCTGCGAAAGATATTTCTGACCACCGTTCCTTCCCGTTCGGGTGTGGACTGACCCATTCGATCCATGGTCTTGGCGAGTTCGGCTTGCACGAAGCCCAGATATTGATCCGTGGTGGGATTCGTCAGTGCCAACACGACACTCACGGCCAATGCCGTCACAACCAGGCTCAAACGCAGGAGGCTCATACAAGTCCTTAGATTGATCGCTGCTGAACCGATGTCGCGACAGGCTGCATGGAAACGGAGGCGCGCAGCCCCCCTTTGACAAACGAAAGACGCATGATTAGCCTACACTCGACAGGTCTGTTGCGGCAATCATGCTGCTCACATTGTTTGTATCAGGAGGATCATCATCATGTTTGTCTGGAGCAAACGCCTTGTCGCAGCCTTGTTGGGATTATTTGCAATCGTGCTAGGAGTCTTCCTCCTCAACGCAACTCCGGACAGCACGAGCGGCCTCAAGATTCACACAACACGCTGGATGGCCCTCAACTATCTCGGCTTGGTTGCGTGGGTCTTTGTCTGGATGATCGATCAAGCCCGCATGCGCGGGAAAAATGTCTGGGTTTGGCTTGTTCCCTTCGTCCTGGCACCCCTTCCGACGTTAATGTTGTTCGTCTTGTTCCTCCAGCGTCGCATACAGTCGTCATAGATCGGCAGAGTCGGCTCTGGCATGCGCATCACGACCGGCTTCTTGATCCAACTGCGTTCGGAGACCCCACACCAGCCAGATACCGGGTAGAGCGACCAGAAACGAACAAAAGAAAAATTGTGCCCAGCCGACCATTTCGACCAACTCGGCCGACGGACGACCGGAGAACACCCGCCCAAGCGCTTCCAGGGAAGAGAGCAACGCAAACTGGGTTGCCGTATAGCGATGGTCGCACAGCGACATAATCAGTGCGACAAACGCTGCGGTGCCCATGCCTCCGGTCACATTCTCGACGAGAATCGATATCGTGAGCGCCGCGTAACTCTTGCCCATCCAGGCAAGCCACATAAATCCCAAGTTTGAGACTGCTTGCAAGGCACCAAAGAGCAGTAACGAACGAACCATCCCAAGCTTGGCCATTGCGACGCCCCCGACTAATGCGCCGATGAGTGTGGCTCCGAGCCCAAGGCCCTTCACATACCCGACATCACTGACGGAAAAGCCCATCCCTCCAATGAGAAAAGCCGTTTGAAGCGAGGCCGCGACGGCGTCTCCAAATTTATAGAGGACAATAAGGGCGAGGAACCCGACCACCCCTGGACGCGCAAAGAATTCTTTCAGCGGTCCACCGACCGCTTCGGCCAGACTTGCCGGCATGGCACTCGGCTCTGACGGTTCCGGACTGACGAGGATCGTGACAATCCCTGCCGCCATTAATGCGGCAAGCAGCAAGTAGGTGTTTTGCCATCCAATACGATCGGCCAACAAAAGGGCGCCGGCGCTCGCAAACAACAGCGCACATCGATAGCCATTCACCCACACAGCTGCACCGAATCCCCGTTCCGGACGTAAGAGTAGATCGGTTCGATAGGCGTCGAAAACGATGTCGAGTGAGGCAGAGAGGAATGCCACCACGAGCGCCAGGACCCCGAGTATCTCCGGAAGCTGGCCTGGACCAGTCATCGCCATGGCCGCCAAGCCGAGAGCGACACAGAGCTGCATCACGAGCATCCAACCGCGCCGGCGTCCTAGCAAGGGAGGGACCAGACGATCCATCAATGGGGCCCACAAGAATTTCAGTGTGTACGGGAGACCGACGAGCGTAAAAATCCCAATGGTCTTCAGGTCAAGCCCGACAACCGTCAGCCAGGCCTGGAGCGTCCCAGCTGTGAGGGCCAATGGCAACCCCGAGGCAAAACCCAAGGGCAACATAATGCCGATGCGCCGGTTCGCAAGGATCTGAATGAACGATGCTGTTTTCATTGAGCCGTGTCCCGTGTCCGTACGCATGGGGGAGTAGCATATCATCGGAATGGAGGTGCGGCTCAGGACATTCTCGAAATCGATCGATCGAAGCCTGTCCAACATGGCTGTTCGTCACGAAGCGAAGGAGGGGCAGGCAGATGCGCTGCCGCAGGCCCTGAACAACCGGAGTCGTATTTGCTGGAATACGAATACGATGAGGATTGTTCAGGGCCATGAAGAAAGCAGCCGCCGGGCCATCATTCGCCGCAGTAGAAAGGTCACTGTCGGACAAACACCTGGGAAGGAGAAGTAGGTCGAAGAGGCACCGAAGAACTATCCCTCGCTGCAGCGCATCGAACCTCAGCAGGGTTGTCCATTGAAGGTACAGGGCTTGTAGCGTGAAATATCAAACTCCACGTTTTCTTGGTAGACTCGTTCGTTGCCGTTCACGCCATCCTGCTCTGGATCGTTATACATGGTGTGGTTCCACCAGTAGAACAGGGGATAGGCCTCAGTCTGGTACACCGGATTCCCGTAGTTGCTGCGGGCATATCCCTGAACCAACCGGCCCGTCACGTAGTCGACTTGACCATTGCCATTGAGTGAATACAACATCAAAAAGAGCCGCGCCTCGTGATCGTAGTGTTCGTCAATTCTTGTCGCGAGGTCAGGTTCGAGAGGAAGGGGCTCCTTCGTCCACCCTCCGGACAAAGGGAGGAGGAAAAGAAGAGATACCATGAGGATGGAAGCCGCCAACTGCGAAGGTCTCACAGCAGACTCACGATAATGAGGGCGGGCATGGTCGGCAGATACTACCATGGCCTTCTAAGGCCTTCAACCGAGAACAGCGAGCAACGTGAAGAACTCGCTCCAGCGCCTTGCTCCCATCGCAAGGATCTCCCTATAATGACCCGACTACCATGAAACGCGCATCTCTCCATACACTCGGCTGCCGACTGAACCAAGCGGAGACAGCGGTGCTCGCAGCTCGCTTGCGGCGCGATGGCTACCGCGTCGTCGAGTTCGGTGAGCCGACGGACTTGCTCGTCCTAAACACCTGCTCCGTGACAGAGGAAGCAGAACGGACCTGCCGATATGTGATCCGCAAGACGTTGAGGCATTCCCCCGATGCCTTTGTGGCGGTGACCGGTTGTTACGCTCAGACCGGCGTTCAAGAGCTGCGCACCATTCCCGGAATCGATCTCATCGTCGGCAATCAATTCAAATGGGACTTACCGTCATTTCTTCCAGCTCCCCATGCCCTGAAGAAGCAACCGGACCCGGAAGTGCTCCATACTCGCACCATCGACCGAGAGGATTTCACCCTACCGGAGTATGGCGAACCAGGATCCACCAGAGCGCTGCTCAAAATCCAGGACGGCTGCAACGTGATGTGCAGCTTCTGTCTCATCCCGTTCGCGCGCGGGCATGAGCGGAGTCGCCTTCTGGATGACGTGATCAGAGAGGCCGAGATGCTTGTGGCGGGAGGCTACCGGGAGATCGTGCTGACCGGCGTCAACATCGGGCAGTATCGCCAGGGTGAACTCAATCTGGCCGGGTTGATCGCGCAATTGGAGGCGGTTGAAGGACTCGAGCGAATCAGGATTTCGTCCATTGAGCCGACGACAATCACGAACGCCCTCTTAGATCGGATGGCTTCCTCAGCGAAGCTCTGTCCCTATCTCCATATCCCCCTCCAAAGCGGAGACGATTCCATCTTGTCGTCCATGAATCGTCCGTACAATACGGAAGAGTTTGTCCGTCTAATCCACCGGGCCGTAGCGGCGATTCCTCACCTGGGGCTAGGAACTGATGTCATGGTCGGGTTTCCCGGAGAAACTGAGGAAGCGTTCGAGCATACTCTGGGCATCGCGCGCGAACTTCCGTTCTCCTACTTCCATGTCTTTACGTATTCGCAACGGCCTGGTACCGCTGCCACGAAGTTGCCCAACCAGGTGCCGATCGCAGTCGCTCGGCAACGTGCGAAGATACTCGCCGAGTTGTCCCGCGTTAAGCGCCTGGCCTTTGCGGAACGGTATATCGGATCCACCGTGTCCGTCCTCTTCGAGTCAGGAGCAATGGACGGTTACAGGTTGGGGGTTACAGCAAACTTCTTGAAGGTGGGCATTCCCTCAAACATCGACCTCGCCAATCACCTGAAAGAGGTGCGGATTATCGGAACGTCGGACCGTTGGGCGGTGGGTCAGCTCACAGCGGAGTGTCAGCCCATGCGAAGGGTGCCGGTTCTATGAAAGCCAAATCCACACCGACTCACGTGCATCTTGAAACCTTCGGCTGTCAGATGAACGAGTACGACTCGGAACTCGTTCGCTCGCTTATGAAACAGGATGGATTTGTGTTTACCGATGAGCGAGAGCGCGCAGACGTGATTTTGATGAACACCTGCGCGATTCGCGAGAATGCCCACAATAAGGTCTACAAACACCTATCTGAGCTCAAGAAACTCAAGCGGCAACGCCCGTTGGTCGTAGGCGTCTTGGGTTGTATGGCGCAAAACCTGAAAGAGGAATTGACGGACATTCAGCCGCTGGTCGATGTGCTCGCCGGCCCTGACGCCTATCGCCAACTGCCGATGTTGATCCGCAACGCGATGCTCTCGCAAGAAGAGGGCCTGGATCAGAGGGGACTCGCGGTCGACCTATCGGAATATGAAACCTATCACGATGTCATACCCGACCGAAACGACGGAGTGAACGCCTGGATCGCCGTCATGCGAGGCTGTGACAACTTTTGCAGCTTCTGTGTGGTTCCTTACACTCGGGGACGTGAGCGCTCCCGCGATCCAGAGGGAATCGTTCAGGAAGCTCGCCGGATCGCCGAGCAAGGATTCAAGCAGATCACGCTCCTGGGGCAAAACGTCAATTCGTACCGATTCGATGACTGGGACTTTGCACGATTGATTACGGCCGTCGCGGACGTGCCTGGCATCGAACGAGTGAGGTTCACGTCCCCGCACCCCAAAGACTTTCCGCTTTCATTGTTGGAAGCCGTCGTGTCCCATCCCAACATCTGCAAGCAAATTCATTTGCCGCTTCAATCAGGCAGCGACCGCATACTGGGCCTGATGAATCGCACCTATACGAATAAAGAGTATCGTGTCTTGGTAGACCGTATCCGCACCCTGAGGTCGGACATCGTCCTGAGCACCGATATCATTTGTGGTTTCTGTGGGGAAAGCGATGCGGAGTTTGCCGAGACGTACCGGCTTGTCGAGGAGACACGGTTTCACTCAGCGTTTATCTTCAAATACTCTGAGCGAAAAAACACTATCGCCGCGCGCAAGTTTTCGGACGATGTTTCCGAGCCGGTAAAGACCGAACGGGTGACGCGACTCTTCGACCTCCAACGGGGTATTTCCTATAGTCGCAACCGGGAATATCTAAAGACGACAGTTCCCGTCCTGGTCGAAGGGGATGCCAAACGATCCGCCGCGCAGGGCATGGGAAAATCGGATGGCAACATCACCGTCATCTGGGACAAGCGTGTAATATCCTCTCAACCAGGAGACATGGTTTCCCTTGCCATCTACGATGCGTCGTCCACAACGTTGTATGCGGAACGTCCGTTGGCGAATTGAATCGTTGTGCCAGCCCAACTTCCCAGGAATCATTTCTGTAGAATACGCTCCAAAAACGAACACTTCCGAACAAGATCTGTTTGTGAGTTCCCCGCCCCTTACGGCTTTCAAGAAGTGATGTGGGGTTGCCACCCGCATGATGACCCGCAGAGGAACCGGAGCTTTCGTTTCCTGAATCCATGAATTACCTCAGCACAATGCTGCGATTTAATACTGCATTATCATACACCTAGACTCATTACCTCCTGTGCTTATCCCTGTCCCCATTTACTCAGTCCGTTCCGTAACAATTTTCATCATCTCCTGATATCGCTCTAGCATATCACTGAGTCTACTTTATCCCACTAGAGGCATAATCTTTGCTATGCAATGAGTCACCTATACGTAACCGCATACTCTCACTCTTTGGAGAAGAAGCATGATCGAGAGTCGAGATCACAACTTGAAAGAAAAAGCAGATACCTCCATGAGCCTGGAAACCCTCATTGCTATGGGACTCTTCGGATGGATTGCACTGAGCATGGCACTGATGGGCCTGGGAATCTGGTAATCCCGCAGGCGTAACGACACTGTTCTCGCCCCGGATGGTCAAACACATCCGTGCTGAAAGAAAGAGAGTCGCGATGAAGAACTACCTCACGTTAACGAATGTGCAGAGTCTGATCATGCAAGGCCTTGTGGGGATCGCCGGGTGTGCCCTCGTCATCAGCGGGTGCGCGGGTGGGACAAAACTCGCCCACAATGCAAAGGGCAGCGTCTACTTGGAAGAAGTGACCGATTGGTCGTTTGAAGCCAGCCATCCCGCCGTGATCGATCAACTGACCATCACAAAGATCGTGAAAGGGTTGTATAGCAATGACGGCATGAGCGGATCTTCGAGAATGTCCGCTGGTGGCAGCAAGCCGATGAGAATTTTCAGCGATGAGGATGCAGAATTTCTCTCTCCCC
>Ga0137409_10008514_pt1 | contig 10472 bp, 8 predicted proteins | sample CZODoug1_16funga_FD_122059 | JGI IMG/M metagenome (GOLD analysis project Ga0137409, IMG submission 122059) | Vadose zone soil fungal communities from Angelo Coast Range Reserve, California, USA - CZODoug1_16fungal (Hybrid Assembly) | ecosystem: Environmental > Terrestrial > Soil > Vadose zone... | reverse complement strand
GCGCTGGGGCCAACGACGGGCCGATCGCACCGGAGAATCAGCGTCAGCCACTTGGGTTAACAAAGCGACCGCGCTGATCTGCCGTCGGTCGTCTCCTCGACACGTCTGACAAAAAAATTGCACGTTCAGTCCTGTTTTTGAGCACTGTGTTGGCTACGCGACAGCCGCCAGCGAATGACTCAGATACGCTGGGAATGTCCCAACAGGACACTTCATGACCTCTACCTCTTGCCAGCGTCTACATGGCGCTTGCCGATTTCGTCGATCGCTAGCATGAATACGGCTCGGCGCACCGCGGCGACCAAGATTAAGCCGTAGCTCGTCCAAAAAAGTGACGCCGGTGAGGCGACTCGCCCCAACTTGTGATAGTATGCCCCCAGAGTGTGGCTTTGGGGGGCCGCGCAAATGCCGAATCTGAGGCTTCTCGCGCGTGTTCGCGACTTGCGGGCGCGCGCCGAGGAAATTTTGACACAAGCCGAAACCATGACCGACGCGGACGCTCGCGATATGATGCGCGCGGTCGCGGTGAGTTACGAGAAACTGGCGCGGCGGCTCGAACAAGAGGCAGATGGGGCGTAGCGGCGGCTCGCAGGCGCGACGGCCTTCCACCTTTCGCCAGACGCGGCTGGATCTGGGGGCGAAGCCACGCCCTTGCGCTAATTCGGCTAGATCAGTCCACACGATTGCCATGACACGGAGCGATGCGGAATTTTTCGCATGTTTGGTCGTGCCAGAATCTGTAGACACTCGGCGGCATATTGCCGGTATAGCGATGCGGTCATGAAATAGGTTCCCCTCCCCAGGGCTGATTGTTCGAACAGCCCTCAAATAGTTCTACCAGAGGAAAAGACGATTTCCACGATGGTCCCCGGAAGAGCTACGAACCGCACGGTACGCGGCACAGACGCCGACTGATACGTTGAAGTTCGGGTTGGCTATTCGCGGAGCGCTTCGCTTATTGACGATCACTTCGTGTATTCGGGTGCGCTTCCCCTGAGTAAGATTGATGTTGGCCCTGGCCCTAGCTGCACTCTGGCCGGTGGCTCGCAGATGGCCCGCGTCCTTGATCGCTAGGCAAATGCCTCACTCGCGAACGTGTGAACGGAGGACAGGAATCACTCGCGAACGTGTGAGAGGATGAGCCGGAACTGGAACTCATCTGACGGATTATTTTGTCGGGTGGCCGACACAGCAAATCAGCCGACTTCGCCAAATCATCGGACATCGGTCTTTTCTTTGGGGGAGGTGTCCTATGTTGGACGCATGGAATCGAGCAGAACATTATCGCGATCTAGCGGAGGAGTGTCGCCACCTCGCGACGTTTAGCTTCTCAATCCAAATGAGAAACCGCTATTCGCAGATGGCCGATCAGTACGGCCTGCTGGCGGAGGCCGAAGAACTCGGCACACTATCCTACGACGATTAGTCGTTTCGACAACTCCTGACCTATCGCATTGCAAATTGGCAGCCTGGTGGAGAAGGGGCTGTGAGGGGGCGGCGGCATGACCATCAGTACAGCTGATGAAAAGACTTACATTCGATCTCTCAGCAAGAGAGCATTCGATATCGTCGTGGCAACTGCGGGTCTACTTCTGCTTTCGCCGCTCATTCTTATAATTTCATTTTGGATCACGACCGACTCTTCTGGACCTATTCTGTGTCGACGTAAACGCTACAGCTCCAATAATGTAGAATTGGAGATTTTCGAGTTTCGAACAACTCTTGTTGATCAGCGAAGAAAGACGTCCGAGCACGGGCTCGATGAGATGCAGTGCACCACAGGAGTGGGTCACGTGTTGCGCCGCTCTGACATGAATAAGCTCCCGCAACTAATGAACGTTCTGCGCGGGGAAATGTCCATTGTTGGTACGCACTTGTTTACAACGGCTCTAAGCAAGCCTTTTCCTTCGCTCGACCTGTACGAGATAAGGCCTGGGCTTGTCACCTGGACGCATGATAGCGAGGATCAGTGTGAGACCGCCGATGCTGCTGAGAGCATCTGCCGCTGCATTAGTTGTGATCGTTATTATGTGGAAAATTCCTCGTTCTTCTTCGACATGAAAATTCTTTTTCACACTCTTTTGTCAAAGGCGACATATTTATGAGATCGCAGATGATTTGCTGCCGGCCTCGCAAGACAAGCGGCCAATGTTTTCACTGATTTTTTACTCTGTCCCCTCGCCTCTCGGCTCCAACATGGCCGAGTCATGGAACCGACTTTTTTCTTTCTGCGTTATGCCCCAACAAACAAAGCGGGACCCGAGAAATGAGCACACGGAGCCACTATCTGAAGAAGGCAAACACGTGCGCAGATGCCGCCAAAACGGCGCGTGACCCTGCCGAGCGCGTTGCGCTCTTGCAGGTGAGCCAGTGCTTCATCCTGCTTGCGGATTACGTCGCGGCGCGCCAGGAGCATGGTACCGCTCATCGCGGGGATGAACAACGAGCCATGCCACCTGACAGCTAGCGGCGAGAGATTATCCGGCGAAGGGCAAGTCTCCTCGAAATACCGCCACGAACTGCTAGGCGCGGCGACCTATAAGCCGGTAGTATTTTCGAAATTCGTCAACGGCGTCTACAATATCAAGGTTTGGCCGAGATTTTGGGGAGGTATTCAGGCCCAACCCTTCTTTCAGTTCCGGCCGTCTTCCAGCGGACATTATTTCGAGGCGCAGCGGACCCCGGTTGCGTGACGGTTTCGCAAGCTTTTTCAACAACCCGACGGACAGCGTTACCTGTCTTTCAAGAGACGGTCGCGTGCCTGAAGACTCTTTGGGTCCGGGGTTCGTGGGAGAGGCGAGCGTACGAGAAGAAGGTCGCAAGCGCGCGTTGGGGACGCATTAGGTAGCTACCGTGGCGGGAAGCGCTGCCCTCTTGTCTCATTAATGACTAAGTTTTGTTAGCTGCTTCCCGTTCAGCATCCTCGGCCAGTTTTAGCCAGACGCCGGCATGCTCCAAGAGGAGGCGTCGATCATTTTCCGGTGCCGTCGTCGCAAGACGTAGGCACTCCTCCGCGTATTTCCTGTAGGTTGCGGGATCCGTCATGATTTCTCCTATCAAACCCCCGCAGAATTAAAACTTGTAATCGGAACTCGACGTTCCGTGAGTTCGCGCGCTGTTGATGACAGTTGAAGAGTAGGACACCGGAACGAAAGCCATGCGCACGGGTTTACACGGCGAGGTGGTCACCGGGGGGCATTTGATGGCCGTTGCAGATATTTATCGTCGATACGCTGCCGAATGCGTGAGCATGTCCCAGCGGCGCGAGAACGTCAGTGATAAGGCCCTGCTCTTACAAATGGCAACGATGTGGCTGCACTTGGCAGAATTTGCGGAGAAAAACGAAAGCACAGACGATTCATCCCCAACTGCGTGAGGGCCGGCGCTCTAAAGTGGTTCAGCAGCTTAAGCGGGCTCGTCAATTCACCCGGCCGTTGGCTTCAATCTCGGCCGTTTGCTGCATCTCAGGCTTGCATTGAAACCCAGCCTTATTGAAACCGTACACAGCACCGTGTGGCTGGTATTCCGGTCACCTCAAACTTCCCGCCAAGCTGTCGCGCCAGTCCCTGAACGAGAGCCAATCCTGAGGATCGTCGCTGGACCGACTGCAGATCGAAGCCCGGGCCGTCGTCTTCGACATAGAAAAGAATCGACTCATCCTCCCTTCTTAATCGAACCCGAATAGTGCCTGTACCTTTTCCATTCAACCCATACTTGACGGCATTCGTAAGCAGTTCATTCGCAATCAGCGCGAGCGGCATCGCCGCGTCGTTCGATAGCTGTATGGCATCAGCTTCATAATCGATGTCCAATTCCTGAGGAAAGGTTTGGTTTGCGGTTTCACAAACGGCATTGAGAAAATCACGCGCGTTGAATCGCGTCGCGTCATGCGTGGTATAAAGGACGCGCTGCGCTGCTGCCATGGCCATGACTCTGCCGCTGGCCTCGTCCAGTACCTCTCGTGCCTCAGAGCTTTCGGCCCGTCGCGCCCCTGCCTCCAATAGTATTTGCAACATCTGCATATTGTTTTTGACACGATGGTTCAGTTCGTTGAGAAGGATCCGCTGCTGGGTCTCGGCCTGTTTGCGCTCGCTGACATCGACCAGCATATTGATCGCCCCGACTATCTTGCCAGCGCCATCGCGAAGCGGTGTCGGATATGGGATGAACGGAACCCGGGTGCCATCGGGGCGCTCGGCCACTACTTCCGCGTTGCGGATGGCACGACCCTCTTTGAGAGCGATTGCCATTGGGCACTGGTCATACGGGAGAGGCGTCCCGTTCGGATGGTACAGTTTCCAGGTGACGCACCATTCGTCGCTGCCGGTCGTCGGGGTGTGGCCCACCAGTTCCGTAGCAGCCTCATTGAAGTAAGTAATCTTGCCTTGCGCGTCAGTCGTGTAGATCGCCGCCGGGATGGCCGCAATCAACTCCTGGAGTTGATGCTCACTGTCGCGGAGCCTGGCCTCGGAGAGCTGCAGCGAAGCCGTTCGCTCGGCCACGCGTTGCTCGAGCGTATTGTTGAGCTCGCGCAATTGCTCCTCGGCGTGACGCCTTGAGCACACTTCAGCCACCAGGGCGCGGTTGACCTCTTCGAGATTTCGCTGCTTTCGATAGAGTTCTGCAAAAATCCCGACCTTCGAACGGAGAATGGCCGGATTCACCGGTTTCTTAGCATAATCGACTGCGCCCGTCTCGTAGCCTTCGAGAATGTGCTGATCGTCATCGTAATAGGCGGTCAGAAAGATGATCGGCACGCTAGCGGTCTTCTTACGCGCCTTGATCATCTGGGCCAGCTCAAGGCCTGTCACTCCCGGCATGCGAATGTCGAGGATGAGGAGAGCAAATTCGTCAGCGAGCAGCGCAAGCAGCGCCTGTTCGGCGGACTCGGCCCGAACTAGCCGGTAACCGGGGGCGTCCAGGATCGCCTCGAGGACGGTCAGATTTTTCGGCTCGTCGTCAACGATCAAGATGTTGACGGGCGCCTGCACGGGCAACATGCGAGTTGTGGCAGCAGCGATTTTCGTCTTGTCGCCTGGATTGAGGTCTTGTTCTCCCGAAGACACAACAGAAACAACTGCTGGTCCTCTGGAATTGAGGTCACTCTCGCCCATCGAGCGTCCCCCTTACGACCTGCCCTGAACCCCGGTGCCCCCGAGGCCGGCATATGATCGCAGCCGCGCCTGTCAAAAAAGCGATTTCAACATACGCCAACTTCGGATGGTATGACAATGGGGTTTCGAATGCATCTCACTTTCAACGGAACAGCCACACTCGCATTAGCGACAACAGCTGGTCCGTGTTCACCGGCTTGGAGATGTAGTCGCTTGCGCCAGCATCGAGACATTTCTCGCGGTCTCCCGCCATTGCCTTTGCCGTGAGCGCCAAGATCGGAAGAGTGCTGAATCGCGCGTCTTCGCGGATATTCCGAATTGTCTCGTACCCGTCCATATCCGGCATCATGATGTCCATGAGCACGATGCTCAGATCAGGTGTTCGGGCGACGATTTCGAGGGCCATACGGCCGCTAGTCGCCGTGATAACCTCCATTTCCTGGTTTTCGAGGAGCGACGCCAGGGCGAAGATGTTGCGCGCGTCATCGTCGACCACAAGGACCTTGCGGCCGCGCAAGACCTCGTTAGAGCCATGGATGCGCTCGAGCATGGCCTGCTTCTCCTTGGGTAGGTCCGCAATTACCCGGTGGAGGAACAACGCTGTCTCGTGGAGCAGCCGCTCTGGCGACTCGACGTCCTTCAGCACGACGCTTTTTGCCATGGACCTGAGCTGGGCCTGCTCGGTCGCCGTCAGCTCTTTGCCGGTAAAGACTACCACAGGCATGTCCGCTAGTGCCGGTTCGGCATGCAGTCGCTCGAGCAATGCAAACCCGGTCATGTCCGGCAGCCGCAAGTCGAGCACCAGGCAATCAAAGGCGCTACGGGTCAGCGCATCTATTGCCTCACCCCCGGTACCAACGGTCATGATCTCGATATCGTTGTGCCCTAGCAGTTCAATTATGGACTGCCGCTCGATCTCGTTGTCCTCGACGATCAGCAACCGCTTCGTGCGAGGCGCGGTGAAGTCCTTGAGGCGGTCAAGCGCGGTTTTCAGACCGTCAGTCGTCGGCTCTTTCACGTAGTAGGCGAAGGCACCGTGCGCGAGCCCGTGCTGCCGTTCCTCCTTGACTGTAATGATCTGGACCGGAATGTGCCGCGTGCTTGGATCGAGTTTGAGCACCCTAAGCACCGCCCAACCAAGCATGTCTGGCAATAAGATGTCGAGCGAGATAGCTGTGGGATTGGACGAGCGGGCCAGAGAAAGACCGGTCACGCCATTGAAGGCGACTATTCCCTTGAAACCCTTCTCGCGCGCCAAGCCGAGCAGGAGCCGCGCGTAATGAGGGTCATTCTCGATGATCAATACCAGTGGCTCACCGGAAACAACCTCGTGCCGGTCGTCCTCAATGTGCGCTTCGCGGATGGTCGGCAACACGGTCACGCTACGCGCCCTAGTCGAGGAGGTCGTGGGGGCGTCCCGGTACTCAATCCGCCTGCCTGAAGGCACGGAGTAGTGAAGGGGAAGATAAAGCGTGAAGGTGCTGCCCTGCCCGGGCACGCTGGTGAGCTTGATCTCACCGTTGAGGAGCATTGCCAGTTCGCGACTGATCGCGAGACCAAGGCCGGTCCCGCCATATTTTCGTGACGTACCGGCATCGGCCTGCTGGAAGGCCTCAAAGATCAGCTTCTGTTTCTCCGCCGCAATCCCAACGCCCGTATCCTCTACGGTGAAAGCAACCACGTGTTGGGCCTTGCTGAGCACGGGGTGATCGACGCTCCAGCCACCCCTCGCCAACTTGACCCGCAGGTTGACGTGGCCTCGAGCCGTGAACTTGACGGCGTTCGACACAAGATTCTTTAGGATCTGCTGCAGACGCTTCGCGTCGCTCTCGATGCTATGCGGAAGCCCATCCTCGAGCTCCACGTTGAACGGGAGGTTCTTGGCCTCAGCAGTGTGCCGGAAGGTGCGGTTGATGCTATCGCGCAGATGAGCGAAGGGTATCTCCTCGATCTCGAGAGTCACGGTACCCGACTCAATCTTCGACAGATCGAGGATGTCGTTGATCAGGTGCAGCAGATCGGACCCTGATGAATTGATGTTGCGGCAGAACTCGACCTGTTTGTCCGACAACGTACCGGATGGATTCTCCGTGAGCTGCTGACTGAAAATAAGGATGGAATTGAGCGGCGTTCGCAGCTCGTGGGACATATTGGCCAGAAATTCCGATTTGTACTTCGACGTGAGTGCCAGCTGCTCGGCTTTCTCCTCGAGCGCGAAGCGCGCTTGTTCGACCTGGGCATTCTTGCGCTCGACCTCGGCATTCTGCTCCGCCAGCAGTTTCGCTTGGGCGGCGAGCTCTTCGTTGGTCTGCTGAAGCTCACCCTGGCGGGATTGCAACTGGACAGTCAGCCGTTGCGACTGCTCGAGCAAGCCTTCGGTGCGCATTGTCGACTCGATCGTCTGGAAGACGGCGCCAATACTAGCAGTCAGCTGTTCCAGGAAGGCAAGGTTGACGTCGTTAAAGCGGTGCACCGTTGCGAGCTCGATGACCGCTTTCGTCTCGCCCTCGAATAGAATCGGGAGCACAACTATGCTCACGCGCGGTGCTTCACCAAGACTGGACGAGATCGCGATGAATTGCGGAGGAACGTCGTTGAGCAGAATGCGCTTCTTTTCCACTGCACATTGCCCGACGAGCCCCTCTCCTAGCCGGATGGTCTCGATCGGCCGTCCCGTATGAGCGTAGCTGGACAGCAAGCGGAGCTCCCGATCTTCCTCGGTCCCACCGAGATGATAAATCGTGCCGTGGTGGGCGCCGGCCAGCGGACTGAGCTCACTCAGCAGCATGCGGCCGACAGTGCTGAGGTCCCGCTGCCCTTGAAACATTCCGGCGAATTTTGCGAGGTTTGTCTTGAGCCAATCCTGCTCACGATTGCGCTCGGTCGTTTCGCGCAGATTGGAAATCATCGTATTGATGTTGTCTTTCAGCTCGGCGACTTCGCCGCGCGTCTCGGCCTGGATGGAGCGCGTGAGATCACCCTTTGTCACCGCGGTGGCCACCTCCGCAATCGCACGAACTTGGCTGGTGAGGTTTGCAGCAAGGAGGTTGACGTTGCCGGTGAGCTCCTTCCAGGTACCAGCGGCGCCGGGGACGTTTGCCTGTCCGCCGAGGCGACCTTCGACACCGACCTCACGCGCAACATTCGTCACCTGATCGGCAAAAGTCGCGAGCGTATCGGTCATATCGTTGATTGTGTCGGCAAGGGCGGCAACCTCGCCCTTCGCTTGCACGGTGAGGCGCTGATTGAGATTACCATTCGCTACCGCGGTTACCACCTTGGCGATCCCGCGAACCTGTTCGGTCAGGTTGGAGGCCATGAAATTGACGTTGTCAGTGAGATCTTTCCAGGTGCCGCTGGCGCCTGCGACTTGCGCCTGGCCGCCGAGCTTGCCCTCGGTGCCGACCTCGCGCGCGACGCGGCTGACCTCCGAGGCGAAGCCGTTGAGCTGATCGACCATCGTGTTGATCGTGTTCTTGAGCTCGAGGATCTCGCCCTTGACGTCGACGGTGATCTTGCGGCTGAGGTCGCCGCGCGCGACCGCCGTCGTCACCTCGGCGATGTTGCGGACCTGGGCGGTCAGGTTGGTGCCCATCGCGTTGACCGAGTCGGTGAGGTCCTTCCAGGTGCCGGCGACGCCGGGCACCACGGCCTGGACGCCGAGCCGGCCCTCGGTGCCGACCTCGCGGGCGACCCGGGTGACCTCGGACGCGAACGACCGCAGCTGCTCGACCATGGTGTTGCTCGCCTCCTTGAGCTGGAGGATCTCGCCGCGGACGTCGACCGTGATCTTGCGCGACAGGTCGCCGTTGGCGACCGCGATCGTGACCTCGGCGATGTTGCGGACCTGGCCGGTGAGGTTCGAGGCCATCGAGTTGACGTTGTCGGTGAGGTCCTTCCAGGTGCCGGCGACGCCGGTCACGACCGCCTGACCGCCGAGCTTGCCCTCGGTGCCGACCTCGCGGGCGACGCGCGACACCTCGGAGGCGAACGCGTTGAGCTGGTCGACCATCGTGTTGATGGTGTCCTTGAGCTGCAGGATCTCGCCCTTGACGTCGACCGTGATCTTGCGGCTGAGGTCGCCGCGCGCGACCGCCGTCGTCACCTCGGCGATGTTGCGGACCTGGCCGGTGAGGTTACTCGCCATCGAGTTGACGTTGTCGGTGAGGTCCTTCCAGGTGCCGGCGACGCCGGGCACGACCGCCTGGCCGCCGAGCTTGCCCTCGGTGCCGACCTCGCGGGCGACGCGGGTCACCTCGGAGGCGAACGACCGCAGCTGCTCGACCATCGTGTTGATCGCTTCCTTGAGCTGCAGGATCTCGCCGCGGACGTCGACCGTGATCTTCTTGGACAGGTCTCCGGACGCCACGGCGATCGTGACCTCGGAGATGTTGCGGACCTGCGCGGTCAGGTTGCCGGCCATCTGGTTGACCGACTCGGTCAGGTCCTTCCACACGCCGGACACGCCCTTGACCTGGGCCTGGCCGCCGAGCTTGCCCTCGGTGCCGACCTCGCGGGCGACGCGGGTCACCTCCGAGGTGAACACCGACAGCTGATCGATCATGTTGTTGACCAGCTGGGCGGAGCGCAGGAACTCGCCCTCGAGGCCCCGGCCGTCGACCTCGAGCGCCATCGCCTGGCTGAGATCGCCCTTGGCGACCGCACCGATCGCGCGGGTCACCTCGGTGGTCGGCCACACCAGGTCGTAGATCAGCGTGTTCAGCGCCTCGATCTCGTCGGCCCAGCCGCCGACCGCGCCGGGCACGTTCATCCGCTGCTTGAGCTTGCCTTCCTTGCCGACGACCCGGCAGATCCGGGTGATCTCGGTCGCGCGGCGCTCGCTCACTGCAAGGATCTCGTTCAGCAGGTCGGCTGCCTTACCCTCCATACCGACGAAGCTGGCCGGCATGCGTGACGCGAAGTCGCCCTCCTTGAACCGCATCAGGACGTACTGCAGCTCATCGGAGAACGTGCCCGGCCGCTCGGGGCGCGGCCGCGCCTTGGTCTTCCGCGCGTTGCCATTCTTCGGCCTGCGTCCGTGGGTTTCGAGACTTTCGGCCATTCCTCGCTCCGTGCGGGTTGTGGGCTGGCGCCACTGTGCCACACCTCGGGAGCTCGGGGGCGAGCCTTGGTATCGGGCGCACAGTCATCACTGTGCGTTCACGCGCGAGCGTCGGGCGATACCTTCACGTACATTTGACGGAGATCAGACGACGGCCACCGGGCGGCGCAGGGTCGGCAACGCGGCGAGTAGGATGTGCTGGTCCTTGCGCCGCGCGACGATCGCGACGACCGGGCGTCCATCGAGCTGCCCCAACGTGGCGCGCGCGGCGGCCAGATCGGCCTCGGAGGGCTCCG
>Ga0137409_10008512_pt1 | contig 10473 bp, 10 predicted proteins | sample CZODoug1_16funga_FD_122059 | JGI IMG/M metagenome (GOLD analysis project Ga0137409, IMG submission 122059) | Vadose zone soil fungal communities from Angelo Coast Range Reserve, California, USA - CZODoug1_16fungal (Hybrid Assembly) | ecosystem: Environmental > Terrestrial > Soil > Vadose zone... | reverse complement strand
GCCATCCCCGGCTGTGGGACCTATGGCGGACAGCTTCGAAGACCGGCTGGTGGCCGACGGGGAAAGATACCTGTATGGCCGGGGTGTTCCGGAGGACTGTGCACGGGCCCAGAGAAATCTCCAGATCGGCGCCCGGCAGTCGAATCCCAGGGCGCAGACCTTGCTGGGGGCAATGTACGCGACCGGGCACTGCGTGAACCGCGATCTTCCCACCGCCTATCGCTGGTTCGCCAAAGCGCTGCATGGGGACCCGGGGAATTCCAGGGTGCAGCGTGATCTCGAAGTGTTGTGGAAACAGATGACGCCGGAAGAGAGACAGCTGGCTATGAAGAGCCAGTAGTGTGCCCGCTGAGCGAAAACCCCTTTGTCGGATTCAAACTCGGTTGTCAGTTCATTGTTCTCAATTCCCGGTTGATTTTAGTGATGGTGGGCAGCGCTCTGCGGTGAACTCATGACCAGGCGCCCGTGCTGAACGCCCTTGGTACTGATCAGGCGGTCGGCCAGCTTTTGCACCTCTTTGGATTTGCCGCGAAGGACGACGACTTCGAGACAGCTTTCGTGATCCAGGTGGGCATGCAGCGTGGAGATAATCACGTGATGATGCTCATGCTGGAGGTCGGTGAGCTTCTCGGGCAGGAGGCGTGTGTGATGGTCGTAGATGAGAGTGACAGTGCCCACCACAAAGGCGTCGGGAGCGACCACCGCTGAGCCGACCAGGCGGTCGCGAATGAGGTCGCGGAAAGCTTCGGAGCGGTTCTCATAACCTTTTTGCGCGATGAAGCGGTCGAAGCGGCGAAGCAGTTCGGTATCGATGGCTACACCGATGCGGCTAAGATCTCCCATTTAGTGCCCTCTCCCGGCAACAGTTTACTCTCCCCGATTCGGGGCCATGGCGACGGCTTGTCCAACTAACGAAGATGCTGTTATGGTTTCGCCGCACGCCTTGGGTGGGGTAACGGAATGTGGCTTCAGGCGGATGGTACAAAGGTAAGCAAGGCCCGCGCAATCCACCGAGGGCTTGCGAGCGTACTTTTGAAAGGATTGAGATAACGGCTTGTCGGGCGCTGAATTAAAGGGAGAAGCGAGCGACGTTTCGCTGGTATGGGCGATAGGCTCGGGCGACGAGAGCGCGATGGCTGCGCTCTATGACCGCTATTCCTCCCTGGTGTACGCCGTGGCGTTGCGGGTGCTGGGCGATCCCGGCGCTGCCGAGGACGTCCTGCAGGAGGTGTTCATGCAGTTGTGGCGCAATCCTGCAGCGTTCGACTCGAGCCGCGGCAATCTCGGGGCGTGGTTGGGAGTGATCACCCGGAACCGCGCCATCGATGGCCTGCGCAAACGGCGTCCCGAAACTGATATTGCAGACGTCATCGTTTCCGTTGAGCCGGACATGGCAAGTGAGGCAGAGCGGGCGCGTGCCATGGTAAAAGTTCGGAGCGCTTTAGGCGGCATGCCGGGAACGCAACGAAGCGCGCTGGAGATGGCTTACTTCGAAGGGCTGACCCATACGGAAATTGCCGCCAAGACGGGAGAGCCCCTGGGCACCATCAAGACCCGGATCCGGACCGGATTGCAGGCGCTGCGAAGGGTGTTCGAAACATGAGCGCGCACGAACAATTCGCCGACGATCTCGCACTGCTGGCGCTCGGAGCGCTTCAGGGTGACGAGCGTGTCACGCTCGAGAGGCACTTGGCAGAGTGCTCGTCCTGCCGCCGCGAGCTGAAGTGGTTGAGAGGGGATATGGCTTTGCTCGCACTTTCGGCGTCTGGACCGGCGCCGCCGCGGCGTTCGCGTGAACGATTGTTGAAGGCCATTGCGAAGGAACCGCGAGCGCAGAAGAGTACTGAGCGACGGGTTTCGGTCTTGTGGACGTCCCTGCCTTGGCTGGCAGCCGCGGCTCTGTTGTTGGTGGCGGCCTTCTTCTGGCAGCAGAGCGACCGCCTGGCCCAGCGGGTGGCCCATTTACAGGACGAATCCGCGCAACAGCAGGCACAGCTCGAACGGGCGCGGGAGGTTGTGTCCACGCTGACCTCGACCGACGCGTTGCGTGTGACGCTGGTAGCAGCGCAGACTCCGCCGCAGCCGCAGGGGAAAGCAATCTATGTGCGAGACCGGTCTAGTTTGATTTTCCTGGCCAGCAACATGCCGAGTTTGCCGCCGCAGAAAGCCTATGAACTGTGGCTGATTCCGACGAACGGAGCGCCCATCCCGGCCGGGGTGTTCAAACCTGATGTCCGAGGCAGCGCGACTGTGATTGAACCGCCGCTGCCCGCCGGAGTGGAAGCCAAGGCCTTTGCTATTACGGTCGAGCCGGAGCAGGGCTCGTCGACTCCTACGATGCCGATTGTGATGATGGGCGCGGGAGAATAGATCCTCTTCCCACCAAATTGAAAGGCGTCATCCCGAGCTTGCGAGGGATCTGGCGTGGAGCGGATAGTACGGTGCTCGGCAACCGTAGCGACGCGCGCTAGATCCCTTTGACTTCGCTCAGGGCAGGCTCTTCGGGACGGAAGCCCCTCAGGATGACGTCCACTTAAATTTATGTGAGGTCACAAACTCGTTGCAGTTCGCCGTTTCTTGACTAGAGGAACGACGACGAGGAAGTAGAAGGCGAAGCTGGCAGCAAACACAATGCCGGTCAGCTTGATGTTCAGCGTTATCGCGAAGCAGAGCACGGCCACCCCGAAAAGCCAAAAGATCATTTCACCGGCGACGGCCTGTCTCCAGCGGGGTTGACCTCTGCCGGAGGGGACGCGCGGCGTTAACGACGGCCAGAATCGCGGAACGGCTTTCAGGTAGGCGTGATAGGACTCGCCCTGGGTTTGCCGCAGGCCATCTTCTTCACGAAGGATCAGGCGATAGACAAACACCCACATGGAAACGACCATGAAGAGCCAGCCCAGGCGGCTGGCCATGACCCCAATTCCTGCCATCATCGGCAGATTCGCGAGGTACAAGGGATTACGAACATAGCGATAAGGGCCGTCGGCCACCAGCGCTTCGGAATGCTGGCTGACGTCGTGAACCACCTCGGTGCGCAAATAAGCGGTCGCCCAGGTGCGAAGAAGCGCAGACCAGAAGATCAGGAGCGCGCCGCAAGCGAAGATCAGACGCAGCCAGAAGTTTCCCCGGGCGCTGTCGGGATCAATCGAGGGTGCGATCCAGTGCAGCAAGCCGACCGCGAAATTCAGGTGATCGATCGAGCCCAGGCTGAACGCAATGAAAATGAAGGCGCCGATCACCCAGAAGCGTTGTTCGAATTCGAATTTCGTAGCGCGCATGATGGAAGAAATCTCTTGTCGAAAAGTTACTAGGATTCTTCGCTCTCCTTGAGACGTGCGATCACACCGAAATCCTCCAGCGTGGTGGTGTCGCCTTTCACGTCGCCACTGCTTGCGAGTTCACGCAGCAGGCGGCGCATGATTTTCCCGCTGCGGGTCTTGGGTAGCATATCGGTGAATCGAATGTCGTCCGGCTTAGCCATCGCGCCAATCTCTTTGGCGACCCACTTTCTCAGCTCGTCTTTCAATTCGTTGGTGGGCGTTTTTCCCTGCTCGAGCGTGACGAACGCCGAAATGGCTTGACCTTTGATTTCGTCGGGACGCGCTACGACGGCGGCTTCGGCTACCGCTTCATGCGCGACCAGCGCGGACTCCACCTCCATCGTGCTGAGACGGTGGCCAGAGACGTTGATGACGTCGTCCACCCGGCCCATCACCCAGTAGTAGCCGTCTCTGTCTTTACGGGCGCCGTCGCCGGTAAAGTACATGCCTGGAATCTGCGACCAGTACTGCTGCACATAGCGGTCGGGATCGCCGTAGATTGTGCGCAGCATCCCGGGCCACGGTTGCTTAAGCACGAGAAATCCGCCGGAGCCTTCGGGCACGGGCTTACCCTCCATGGTAACGACCTCGGGGACGACTCCGGGAAACGGGCGCGTCGCCGAACCGGGCTTCGTCGCAATCGCGCCGGGAATGGGGCTCAGCATGATGTGTCCGGTTTCAGTCTGCCACCAGGTGTCTACGATGGGACAGCGGTTGTGACCGATGAGGTCGCGATACCACATCCATGCCTCGGGATTGATGGGCTCGCCCACCGTGCCCAGCAGTCGCAGGCTGTCGAGCTTGTGTTTCTTCGGCCACTCATCACCCCACTTGGTAAACGTGCGAATTGCGGTGGGAGCGGTGTAGAAGATGCTGACCTGATGGCGGTCAATGATGCTCCAGAAGCGATCGGGCTTAGGGAAATTGGGCGCGCCTTCGTACATCAGGCAGGTGGTGCCGGTTTGCAGCGGCCCGTAAACGATGTAGCTGTGGCCGGTGACCCATCCGATGTCGGCAGAGCACCAGTAAATATCGTTTTCCTTAATATCGAAAATCCACTTCATGGTGATGTAGGTGCCGACCGAATAGCCGCCGGTAGTGTGGACGACGCCCTTCGGCTTGCCGGTCGTTCCGGAGGTGTAGAGGATGTAGAGCGGGTGTTCGGCGTCCAGCGGCTCGGCGGGGAAATCGTCGGACGCTCTCGCCATCAACTCGTGCCACCAGTGGTCGCGCCCGGATTGCATATTGATCGCTGTTCCAGTTCGTTGATAAACCACCACCTGTTTCACCGACGGGCAGGACTTCAGTGCTTCCTCGACCGCGGGAAATAGTTTGACCTCGGCGCCGCGCCGGTAGGAGCCGTCCTGGGTGATGACCGCGACGGCTTGAGAGTCGTGAATGCGATCGATCAGAGCGTTTGAGGAGAATCCTCCGAAGACGACGGTGTGTGGAGCGCCGATGCGGGCGCAGGCCAGCATGGCAACGGGCAATTCCGGTGTCATGCCCATGTATATGGCGACCCGATCACCTTTTTTGACGCCGAGCGATGTCAGGACGTTGGCGAACTTCTGTACTTCGCGATGGAGTTCCTGATAGGTGAGGGTGCGGACTTCGCCGGGTTCGCTCTCCCAGATCAGTGCGGCCTTATTCTTGCGGGCCGTCTGCACATGGCGGTCGAGACAGTTGTAGGAAATGTTGAGCTGACCGCCGACGAACCATTTGGCCCACGGTGCTTTCCATTCGAGGACCTTGTCCCACTTCTTGAACCAGTGCAGTTCGTTGGCGATTCCGGCCCAGAATTGTTCCGGCTGCTCGACCGACTCACGATAGATGCGCTCGTAGTCGTCCAGGCTCTTAATGTGCGCGTGCTGCCGGAAATGCTCGGGGCATTCGAATCTTCGGTCCTCGTGCAGGACGGATTCGATATTGCTGCGGGCATCGGCCGCAGGGGGCTTCTCGGGCATGCTGGTCCCTCGTATTATCGGGATTCAGGAAAGTGCATTGCAGATTCTACAAGGGCGGACGCGGAATGTCTGCCTCACGAATTTCCGGTATGGTGCAGCTTGCAAAAAGACACCCCCTTGTCATTCCGAAGCCAGGTCTGTCGGCGAGGAATCTACTTACTGCCAGCAGCAAAGCAGCAGACTCCCTCCCGCCACAATGCGCGCTTCGAAATGGCAATTCTTTGGGAATCTTGGCTCGTAGCGGACATCCACTCGGGCCGGCAGTTTGGTGGTGCGGGGGTTAGCCGTATCAACCTGGGTAACAGGCTACATATCAAGAAATCGGTCCTGGTATTTCCTTTCAGGCACTGGACAGCTCTCGTATTTTCCGAAGACACGGTAGCGGTGACGAGCCGCTACGCCATACCCCCAGTCGCGCAATGATTTCGGAAAAAGGCGGAGTGTAACCGCGACGGCAGACCAGAAGCCTCCCAATTCGCGCAGTACGGAGATCACGGCATCGGAGCGGGCGGCGAGGCGCTTACCAAATTCGTCGACATAGTAGAGAGTGTCCAGATCATGGGGATCGAGGTCTTGGGCCTGCAGGATTCGGACGGCGTAGTCGCTCTGCAGTGAGGCGAAGCGAAACTGGGCTTGCTTATCGTGTTTGAGGACAAACCGGACCAGGCGGTTGCAAAGTCCACATACGCCGTCGTAGAGAAGAACCGGATTGACGGAATCTGCCATCGCGGACGCGCGGATGGGACGTATCCGCTACGACCATTGTTTCGCCCTTTCAGGGCTGTGTCATCCTCGGGTTTCACCCAGGGCTTGCCGCCTGGGCTACACTCTCTCGCCGCTTCGGGGCTGCTCATTTGTTCGGCTAATGAGAGGCGTCGGGCTTTCGCTGCAGTTCGGGGGCGTATTCGGCGAGGCTTCCCTTCTCTAACAGGTAGTTGCCCGGGCCTTGTTTGCCAGCTACAGTGCGCGCGAACTCGGCGACGAAGAAACCAGCGCGCAGGGCTTCGGTGAAAGCCCACCTTGTGGAGGCCCTCCATTCTCGAGCCAGGCCTGGGTCCTTGTGCTCGACGGTTCCGATGTTGCTGGGAATCTGGATTGCGATTCGCTGCCGGGCCAGCGCAGTCGCCAGATCATTGCGCAGCGGCTTGCCATCGCCGTTGAACTGGACCAGCGGTTGCAGGCGCGAAAAAGCGTCTAGCACCTCGGGTCGGTAGTCTTTGCCTTGCAGGCGATCGCGCACGCGACGGCTGGCGAGCGGCCACCTCACCCACAAGCGGTCAGTTCCGTTCTGGTGGAGGATGCTGGATGTTTCGGGTCCGTAAAAATCAACCTTATACGTATCGGAGATCACCCCCAGCTTGCCGAAGTTGAGGTGGGCATTTCTGCTCTGCAAGGGATCGAAGGTCCAGGTGATCTCGGGGATGCGCATGGCCATTGCTCGATCGCGCTGGGCCAGCTTGAGTTTGTAGCCGAGGTCGAGGTCGCGATAGGGCTCGCACACCGCGAGCATATGGGAGTGCAGGGTGATGTGTCCGGACTCCATGGCCAGGAAGCCGAAGGCGAAGCCGGCCAGCTTGGAACCATCGAAGGCGCCTACCCAGACACTACCTGCTTCCTTGGTGGCGATCATCAGGGCCAGGGGCATGACGTCGCGATCGGCCAGTCCCCATACTTCTTTTTCCACGGCTTCGGCTTGCTCCAGGTCGTCGATGCTTTGGAGATCGCGGATGATGACGTTTTTAGGGGATTCGGTCATGGCTCGTAAGGAAGTTCAATATACGCGAGGCGGAATGGTGATGCTAGCTTACAGAAAGTAGCGCCGGCATCTTGCTCGACGGATGTGCGATAGAAGAATAGGGTTCTTCGACTCCGCGGCTGCTTCGCTTCGCGCAGCCATGGCGCGCAGGATGAGAGGGGGAATTTAGCCTTGGACGCGGGTGGCTTTGCCGCTCCAGAAAGCCTCCCGCAGTTCGCGTTTCAGCATTTTTCCTGTGCCTGTTTTTGGCAGGGGGCCTTCTACAAACTTGACCAGGCGGGGCATTTTGTATTTCGCGATGCGGGGCATAAGCGACACCAGCAATTGTTCTTCGCTGAGCAGTAGACCGGGCTTCAGAACGACAATGGCGACTGGGATTTCGCCCCATTGCGGATCAGGGGCCGAGACCACCGCGCATTCGAGGACCGCTGGATGGGCGAAGATGGCTTTCTCTACCTCGATCGAAGAAATGTTTTCGCCGCCGCTGATGATGATGTCTTTCTTGCGGTCTACGATGTAAATGTAATTCTCTTCATCCCAGACCGCCATATCTCCCGTGCGGAGCCAGTTGTTGGTGATGGCGGCTCTGCTGGCGTCGGCCTCGCGGTAGTAGCCGTCCATCACATTGTCGCCGCGGACGACCACTTCGCCTACAGTTTCCATGTCACGAGGTACGTCATGCATCTCCGCATCGGCCACGTGGACTTCGGTGCCGACCAGGGGCCAGCCCGCGGCTGCGAGACGGGAGAGCCGCTCCGTCTCGTCCGCACATACGACATTTGACTTGGTCTGGGCCGTGGTCGCAACCGGTGCGGTCTCGGTGAGGCCGTAGCCCGAACATACTTCGCAATGAAATGCTTGCTCCAGGCGAGCAATCAATTCAGGCGATGATGCAGCGCCGCCGGTGGTGATCACTCGCATGCTGGAAGTGTCGAACTTGCCGAGTTCAGGGCAGTTGAGGAGCGCGTTGGCCATGGTGGGGACGAGGGTCATCGCGGTGGCTTTCTCTTCCTGGATAATGCGCAACACCGACGCCGGCTCGAAACGGCGAACCATGACGTGCTTTCCTCCCTTCATGGTGATGCTTTGCGGACGTCCCCAACCGTTGGCGTGAAACAGCGGGATGGTGTGCAGTTCGACGTCGGTGTCTTTGCAGGAAAAGGTGGAAAGTATGCCCAGGGCATGCACGTACAGAGTGCGATGCGAGAGCGTGACTCCCTTGGGCGTGCCGGTGCTGCCGCTGGTGTAAAAGAGTTCGGCGATTTCATTTTCATCAAACGAGAAAATGTCAGGACGAGAGATACGGTCGCGCGTCAGCAGGTCTTCCAGGTAAGAGTCTGCCTGCGAAACGGGCTGGTCAATCGCGACATAGCGCCGGATGCTGGGGCAGGTTTTGCGGAGCTCTTGAACCAGTGGGGCAAACTCGCTTTCGAAGACCAGCATAGTGGCGCTGGCGTGACAAAGAATGGTGGTCAGCTCGGCGGGCTGCAGGCGCACGTTGAGCGGCATCGCGATGGCTCGAACCAGCGGCGGCCCGTAATAGCCTTCCAGAAGCTGATGGTTGTTGAAGCTGAGATAGGCAATGCGGTCACCGGGGCGGATACCCTCCGAAAGCAGGCCGGCAGCAAGGCGTTCGCAGCGCTCTCCGAATTGGGCGTAGGTAAAAGAACGAGGGCCCGAAACCACGCCTATTTTCTTTCCGTAAAGATCGACGGCGCGGTACAAGCACCGAATGGGTGTCAGCGGAACGTTCATGGCCGGATTTTCCAGACCTCTTAGGGAAGTCTTCAGAAACCTCGCTGGGCATAATACACGAGGCGGCGCGACATCTCTGATGAGCTTGGAGTTGTCTTGAGCGACTTTCGTCTTTTACACGGGCGCGAAACCCGTGCTCCATCGTGGTTAGTCCAACAGGTCGGGTTGTTCGCGCACGATGCGGGCCCATAGAGGCTGGAATTGAAACCAGCCGGCCATGTGTGATCCGACTTGTTGCTGCGTGATGACGGCGTTTGCGGCGTCGATCTTTACCGGAGTGCCGACGGCTTCGGCCATCAGTTGTGCATGGCAGCTTCGTTCCATCGTAATGAACCACCACGCGGCCTCGTCGACGGTGTGGCCGACGGTCAAGAGGCCGTGATTGCGCAGGATCGCCGCTTTCTTATTGCCCAGGGCTTCGGCAATGCGCTCGCCTTCGGAAGTATTGTAAACGACGCCGGTAAAGTCAGTGAACAGCGAGTGGTCATCGTAAAAGGCGCATACGTCTTGGGTGATGGGATCCAGCAAGCGCCCAAGTGACGACCAGGTTTTTCCATACAACGAATGGGCGTGCGCGGCCGCCACGACATCAGGACGGGCAGAGTGGACCTGGGAGTGAATGGCGAAAGCTGCGCCGTTGACCGGATGCTTCCCTTCCACGACCTGGCCACGGTCGTTCACCAAAATCAAATCGGAGACGCGAATCTGTCCAAAGTGCATGCCGAAAGGATTGACCCAGAAATGATCGAGGTGCTCGGGGTCACGGGCGGTGATGTGCCCCGCGACGCCTTCATCGAATCCGAAGCGCGAGAACAGGCGGAAGGCGGCGGCGAGGCGCTGCTTGCGGTGCAGGAGTAACGGCGGTAGAAGTCATGCGGCCTCCTGAGAAGATGGACGCGGCGGATTGTAGACCTTGGATATCGAGTAGGCAAGGCTGCGGTCTTTAAACCGCGATTTCCGGTGTGGCTTGGAGCAGGCTTCGGGTGTAGGCATGCTGTGGCTGTTCGGTGATTTGTTGAGTAGGGCCGGCCTCGACAATTCTTCCATGATGCATCACCGCAATGCGGGTGGCCAGATATCGGACCAGGGGCATGGAGTGTGAGATGAAGAGATAAGTTAATTTGAACTCCTGCTGAAGTTTTGCCAGCAAGTTTACGATCTGCGCGCCTACGCTGACGTCGAGGGCTGAAACCGGCTCGTCCAGGATCAGCAGTTTGGGGCGCAGCGCCAACGCGCGGGCGATATTGATGCGCTGGCGCTGTCCGCCGGAAAACTCGTGCGGGTAGCGCCCGAGGGCCGACTCGTCCAGGCCAACTTCCTTCAGAAGCTCAACGGCCTTAGACCGCATGGCGGCGTTGCCGGATGCCATGCCGATTTCGCGGCCGTGAATCTGAAATGGTTCGGTGACGATGTCGTAAACCTTCATGCGCGGGTTGAGGGCGGCGAAGGGGTCCTGAAATACCGGTTGCATCTGGCGGCGGAGAGCTTTCAATTCGGCCGCGGAGGCGTTGGCGACATCGACTCCGTCAACCCGGACTGAGCCGCTGGTTGGCTTTACCAGGCCGAGAACCATGCGGGCTACGGTGGTTTTTCCGGAGCCGGATTCGCCGACGAGGCCGAGGGTTTCGCCGGCTTCAAGTTTCAGCGAGACGTTTTCGACCACGGGGCGCATTTC
>Ga0137409_10008511_pt1 | contig 10473 bp, 16 predicted proteins | sample CZODoug1_16funga_FD_122059 | JGI IMG/M metagenome (GOLD analysis project Ga0137409, IMG submission 122059) | Vadose zone soil fungal communities from Angelo Coast Range Reserve, California, USA - CZODoug1_16fungal (Hybrid Assembly) | ecosystem: Environmental > Terrestrial > Soil > Vadose zone... | reverse complement strand
TGCTCCTCGCGCCGTCGGTCGAGCTGGACCACCCGCTCCCCGCGCACGCACTGCGCCAGGTCCTTGTCCGGCGTGCAGATGACGACCCGCTCCACCCGCGCGTCGGCCGCCGCGACCGCCGCCGCCGCAGCCAGGGCGTCGTCGGCCTCGAAGTCGACCATGGGCCACACCACCACGCCCAGCGTGCTCAGCGTCTCCTCGAGCGGCTCGAACTGCGCGTAGAGCAGCGGGTCCATGCCCTCGCCTGTTTTGTAGCCCGGCCAGAGACCGTTCCGGAACGACTCGATGACGTGATCGGTGGCCACGCCCAGGTGGGTCGCCCCGCCCTCGAGCATGCCGAGGATCGACGCGACGACGCCCCGCACCGCGCGCAACTCGGGCGGCGTGTTCCGGTCGAAGGCCGCCCCCGGCGAGAGGAAGTAGCGGAAGAGCTCGTACGTGCCGTCGACGAGGTGCACGATCACAGCCAGAACGATACGACAGGGCCCGGGCCGGACGCGGTAGAATCAACCCCGCCATGAAGATCCGCATCGGGGTGGGTTCCGCGGGCGCGACCGCATCCATGGAGGCCATGGCCGAGCTGGTGGCCGGCCTCGACGAGTTCGGGTTCGATTCCCTCTGGCTCTCGGAGGTGCTGACCGGCCCGGTGCTCGATCCCGTGGTGGGCCTGGCTTGGGCCGCCGCGAGCAACCCGCGCCTGAAAGTCGGGACCACCATGCTCCTGCCGGGACGCAATGTCCTGCGGCTCGCCAAGCAGCTCGCGAGCCTGGACCGGCTCTCGCAAGGCCGCCTGCTGGTGACGCTGGTGCCCGGGCTCACCTTCTCGCCGGAGCGTGAGGCCATCGGCGTCGAGCCCAAGCAGCGCGGTGCCTTCATCGATGAGGCCCTCCCGCTGCTGCGCCGCCTCTGGGCCGGCGAGACGGTGAGCCACGACGGGCCCGCCGGCACGCTCCGGGACGTCAAGCTCGCTCCCCTGCCCGTGCAGCAGCCGCTCGAGGTGTGGCTGGGCGGCACGGTGCCGGCCGCGCTCGAGCGCTGCGGCCGGCTGTCGGATGGCTGGCTGCCCTCGCTGTGCACGCCCGCGGAAGCGGCGGCCGGTCGCGTCGTGATCGAGGACGCGGCGGCGCGCGCCGGGCGCTCGATCAGCGGCGAGCACTTCGGCATGAGCGTCGGCTACGCCACCGCGCCGATCGACGCGGCCACCGCCCGCGCGATGGTCGCGCGCCGGCCTCGCTCGGTCGAGCTGACCCCGGTGGGGCTGCCCGCGCTGCGCACGCTCCTCGAGCAGTTCATCGCGGTGGGCTTCTCGAAGTTCGTGGTGCGGCCCCTGGTCACGCCGAAGTCCTGGCGCGCCGAGCTGGAGGCCCTGGCCGGCGCCGTCGGCGACCTGCAGACCTGAGCATGATCCGAGCGGTGGACATCAAGGCCGAGCTGGCCGGACTCGCGGTCCTGCGCGGGCGCAGCACCAGCACGCCGCCCGCGGAGGTCCAGGCGGCGTTCACCGTGCTGGCCCCGTTCCGCGACGGCAGCGTCTTCGCGGGCCGCTTCTCCGGGGAGACGCCCTGGGAGCGACATCAAAAGGGCGATGAGCTCGTGCAGGTTCTGGACGGCGCCGCCACCCTCACGATCATGACCGACGAGGGCCCCCGGTCGTTCGAGCTCCGTGCGGGGATGCTGATCGTCGTCCCGCAAGGGCATTGGCACCGGTTCGAGGCTCCGGACGGGGTCACGGTGCTGAGCGCGACGCCGCAGCCCACCGACCACACGGCCGCCGCGGATCCGCGAGGGGAATCCTAGCGGCGCAGCCGGGCGTACCGGCCCGGCGTCACCCCGTAGGCGGACCGGAACATGCGCGTGAAGTGCGCCTGGTCGGCAAAACCCGCCGCCAGGGCGAGATCCGCCAGCGGCGTCCCCGCGGGCAGCCGGCTCCGGGCGAAGTCGAGACGTCGCAGCAGCGAGTAGCGATACGGACTCGTTCGTGCGCTCGACCGAGCTCGAGGCGGTCACCGGCCTCAGCCGCTACGAGCTGGCCCGCCAGTTCCGAGCCCGGTACGGGACGTTGGCGCGCCGGGCGTCCAGGAACGCGCGGGCCCGGTCCAGCGCTCCCTGGTCGACGCGAGGCGCCCCCGTGGGCCGATCGTCGGAATCGCCTTCGATCAGGCCTTCCGCCAGACGGAGCACCAGGGCATCGAGCGCCAGCGGCTCCGCGGGGGCCTGGAACGCGGCCGTGACCGCGCGCGCCAGCGTCGGGTTCCGCGAGACGGGCTCCCGCGCGAACGGCAGCGGCCCCGGCCGGCCCCGGATCGCGTGGACCGCCGCGGCGATGCGGGCCGGCTCGACGTAGACGATCCGGTAGCCGAACCCGTCGTCGCCTCCGGCGCGCCCGTCGTGCGCCTCGTCGGGGTGGAGCACGACCACGTCGCCCGGCACGCTGCGCTCGACGCGCCCGCGATAGTCGAATACCTGGAGGCCGGCTTCGGTGACGCCGATCGCGTAGGTGTCGTGGCGATGCCGGGCGAAGGCGCGCCCGCGGAACCAGGCGCGTAGCAGCTCGACGCCCCCCACCGGCCCGCGCCCGCGCACCCATTCGTGCGCGCCGCACGAACGTTCAAGACCCTCGGGGGCCGATCGGCCTAGCCTCGGTGCCATGCGGCGAATCTACCCGCTCGGCGGTGGCTGGCGCAAATGACGCTCGAGCAGGGTCTCGCCTTCTTCCTCTTCTCGGTCGCCGCCGCCGGCACCCCGGGCCCCAGCAATGCGCTGCTGACCGCCACCGGGGCGAACGTGGGCGTGCTGCGCGGCCTGCCCTGCCTGCTCGGTGTCTCCCTCGGCATGGGACTGATGATGTTCCTCGTGGCCTTCGGCCTCGGCAGCGTGATCCTGCGCCACCCGCTCGTCATGGAGGGGGTCAAGTGGTGTGGCGCGGCGGTGCTGTGCTGGCTCGCCTGGAAGATCGCGACGGCGAGGCGCGCGGGGGCCGACCCGGCCGGGCCCCCGGTCGGCTTCCTCGGGGCGGCGGCGTTCCAGTGGATCAACCCGAAGTCCTGGCTCGTGTGCGCGAGCGCCGCCGCGACCTTCCTCACGGAAGGGGCGAATAGCGCGCTGGCCCAGTCCGCCGCCTTCGGGCTCACGTTCGTCCTCGCGTCCCTGCCGAGCTGCTTCCCCTGGCTGGCGTTCGGCGCCGTCCTGCAGCGCGTGCTGCGCTCCGAGCGTGCGCGGCGCATCTTCAACGGGGTGATGGGCGCGCTCCTCGCCGCCTCCGTGCTGCTGATCTTCTGGTAGGATCGCGGTCAAAGGAGATACCGGATGACCGCGAAGCTGATGCTCTGCGCTCTACTGGTCGTGCTGGGGGTGTTCATCGGGCGGGCCTCGATGGCGCATTCGCCCCAGGCGCAGGTCACCGAGCAGGAGCTGCTGAACAACGACTCGGTCCGGATCGTCCTGATGACCTATCCGCCCGGCGCCGACTCCGATCTCCACCTGAACGAAGGCCCCGAGATCACCATCGTCCAGGACGGCGAGCTGGCGCTCTACGCGAAGGGTAAGCGGGAGGCGCTGGGGCCGCGCACGGCCCACTGGCTCCCGGAGGGCTCGGCCCACCTGGCCCGCAACGAGGGGAAGCGCCCGACCAGGTTCTGGTCCATCCTGCTCAAGAAGTGCGCCTGACCAAGACCTCGGAGCCGTCGCGCGAGCGCTGGAACCGCCGCTGGGCCGGGGAGGAGCGGGTCCACGCCAGCACCGCCCCTAGCCGGTTTCTGGTCGCGGAGGTCGCCGACCTGCGCCCGGGGACCGCGCTCGACCTCGCGTGCGGCGCAGGCCGGAACGCGGTCTGGCTCGCCCGGCAGGGCTGGCGCGTGACCGCGGTGGATTTCTCCGGGGTCGCGCTCCGCATGGCGCGAGACCTGGCGACGGAGCGAGCCGTCGATGCCGAATGGATCGAGGCGGACGTGGTCGCGTGGACGCCGCCGGTGCGCGCCTACGACCTGGTGTGTGTCTTCTACCTGCAGCTCCCGGCGAGCGAGCGGCCGATCGCGCTGGCGCACGCGGCGGCCGCGGTGCGGCCGGGCGGCATCCTCCTGGTCGTGGGCCACGATCTGCTGAACCTCACCGAGGGCTCGGGCGGCCCGACGCAGCCCGACGTCCTCTTCACCCCGGCCGACGTCGTCGCGGAGATCGGGGACCTCCGGATCGAGAAGGCCCTGCGCGTGCACCGGACCGTCGAGGACCCGGGCGCCTCGCGCGAGGCGATCGACGCCCTGGTCCGGGCGACGCGCCGGCCCTAGGAGACGCCCGCCATGTCCTGGATCGCCGAGGTGCACGAGAGCGCGGCCGAGGGCCGCCTGAAGGAATGCTACGAGCGCGTCACCAAGGCGCTGGGCCGCATGATCCCGTTCTACCGCGTCTTCACGCCGAGCCCGCGCCTGCTCGGCGCCCACCTCGAGTTCTACCGCGCCCTCGGCGGCCCCGGCGCGCTCTCCAAGCTGCGCCGCGAGTACATCGCCACCGCGGTCAGCGCCGAGAACGGCTGCGCGCACTGCACCCAGCTTCACGGCGGCTTCCTCCGCGCGCTCGGCGCCGACCCGACGCTGGTCCACGGGCTCGCCACCGATCCCGCTGGAGCTCTCCTGCCGTCCGCGGACCGGGCGATCGTGGACTACGCGCTCAAGCTGACCCGCGCGCCGCGCGCGATGACGCGGGCCGACGTCGAGGCGTTGCGCGGCCACGGCTTCTCCGACGCGGAGATCTTCGAGATCGCGTTCACCACCGCGTACTTCAACTACACGAACCGCGTCGCCGAGGGGCTCGGCGTGGAGCCCGAGCGTGGGGCACCCGCATGAATGTGAACGCGAGGCTCGCGGATCTGGAAGGAGAGTAAGGAGGTCGGTCGCTACTGGGACGGACTAGAAATCAGGCGCCCGGATTGAGCCGCGGATCACCGACGAGCGTCCAGTCGTCGACGCCCTCGATGGTCGGCGCCGCGGCGGTGGTCGTCGTCAGGGTTCGCGCCTTGCTCGGCGAGAACCAGACGAACTCCTTCGAGCCCTGGCCATTCGTCCCGGCCGCCTCGATCTCGGGCCCACTGGTGCCGCTCTCGCGACGCTCCGCCTTCCGCGCCCGCTTCGCGTCCTGCTTGGCCTTGCGCTGGTCTTCCTTGCGGCGGCGGTCGCCGCGATACATCCCCGGCCTTTTTTGAGCCATCGCACTCCCTTCTGGTTGACCACACTCTACATGAGCGGCGCGGGATCAGGGGAGGCACTTTGACGGGGCAAGCGGCGGGTCGCTAACCTCGTGTATTCGTTGATGCAAGCGACGACGAGGACAGATCCTCGGACAGCTGGGCGCCAGGGCAGGCTGACACGAGCCGTCACGCGGCGAGCAGCTCAGGGCCGAGTGCCGTGGCTCCGTATCATGCGCCCGCCATCGCCGGTCCAGCCACCCGACGGACGACGTCCAGCAGAACCTGGCCATCGAATGGCTTCACCAGGTACCCGGCCGTTTCCGACCGGCGGATGCGTTCACGTGTCGTGATGTCGTCGTGTGCGGTCATGAAGATGATCGGAATCGCAAGCCGATCCGCCTTCATCTGCTCCTGGAGCTCGAATCCATTCATGCCGTCCAGGTAGATATCCAGCACCAGGCACGCAGTGCGGGTCGACGGCGTCGAGCCGAGGAATTCTCGAGCCGATGCAAACGTTTCGACGAGGTAGCCCGCTGATCCAATCAACCGCCGGAGTGCCCGGGCCACCGACACGTCGTCGTCCACGATGGATATCAACGGAGTGGGTTTGTGCATGGCATCTCTAGGCAATCGTTGCAGGCTAGCGATGGACGCGATAGTGGACCTTCGTCTCCCCCCGGGCGCCCGGTGGCAGCGCACGAGCCGGGCCAGGTATACGACCAAGGTCCACTGGGTAGCCTCCGTCACGATCGATCTGATCGTCCGCGGGATCTGCTGCCTGCGCCCCGAGATGAAAGGACTCTCGGATACCGTGGAGGGTCCTCGGGTCCTCGCCAGCAGGAGCCCGATCCGGATCCGGGCGGGCGGCGGGGCCACCCTGCGCTCACAGGACTGGCTCTACCAGGACTGGCCCCACGAAGCCCTCGGCCACCGAAGCGGTCCCCTCGCCGCGACTACGTGATCCCGCCGCTCTCGCCCCCTTCGTCGTGCCACGGCGCGACCGGCGCGGGATAGCCATGGTGGTAGAACCCGAAACGGGAGGGCGCGCGGACCGTGCTGCGCGGGCTCATCTTCCCGCGCGCGTCGAATACCCAGGCTCGGCCTGTCCCTCCGTTGAACCGCCTGGCTCCGCGAATCGGCACTTCGGCGAGGAAGGCGCTCACCGCCGGGTCCGAGTAGGCGCCGAAGGCATCGACCAGGGTCCCGCGAACGCCGCCTTCCGCTTCGATCCCGTAGACGATCACCATGTCGTCGGGATCCGAGACGCCCTCGAAGCGGTGGTACTCCCGGACCACCACCTGGTGAGCGCTGAATCTCCTGCCGCTATCGAATGACAGCAGCGCCCCGCCCCTGACCCCGAAGTGTTCGCTGAACCCGGACCCGGCCAGCCTGTCCATCGCGCACGCCAGGGTCAGGCAGGTCGCCTCGTTCACGCCTACCCCCTGAACGTCAGCTTCCAGTTGGGGCCGGCATGCGACTCGTGCAGCGTGATCACCAGCCGGCCCTGGCAGCGGAGGTCGCCGCAGGAGCACGCGGTCGGCTCGACGGGTTCGGACGACCACTCCCTGGTCGGATACGTCATCCTCAGCACCGAGCCCTCCCCACATCCGGGATCGTCCACGAAGACCAGTCGGCTCCGCCGGTCGAGCAGGGCCCCCAGGACGTGCGCACCGGTTTCCGCCCGGATCACGGGATGGTCGGCCGAGTCGTAGAGATGGTAGGGACCTTCGTGATCTCGGAACCGCTGAGCGAACACGCCTGTCTCCACCACTACGTGCCGACGCCGATCGAGACCACGAAGTTGACCGTCTCTTCCCGGAAGGGGGACGCGACGTAGGCGAGCTCCAGCCGGATCTCCTTGAGCCGATTCGCCTCGAGCGCCTCGACCGGAAACTCCACGTCCAGGACCTGGCTCGCATCCTGTCCGGGGTCGAGCCGCTCGCTGCCGTAGGCGGTGAACTTGACGATCGGATCGGTGCAGGCCGCGTCGAGCTGGATGCGCTGCCCGTGCGCATCCATGAACAGGAGCTTGCCCTCGACGAGCCGCACCGTTCGATTCGCGGACGTATTCTCCAGCCGCAGCTTTCCGGTGAGCCGCGCCGGTGAGACCACGCGCCCGGAGCCCTTGTCGACGCGCTCGGTGACCTTCAGCTCGATGACCTCACCCGTGATCATCCCGGTCTTCACCGTGATGGACGAGGGGGTCACCGGGTAGACCTTGTCCACGATCGCGGCTCCCACCGCGGTCTCCCGCCACACCTTCATTGCATCCGCCTCCGGCTTCGCGATACGCCGGCCAGCGCCGACGGGATCGTGATCGCTACTTGGCTTCCGCGGTCTTGAGGAGCGCGGTGGCACAGGCCTCGGCCACGGCCCGATTCGGATCCGCCTGCCCCGGGAACGTCGCCCATCCGCTCTTCATCACGAACTCCGTCTGCTCGTACGAGGACGTGATGGCGGTGAGCTGGGCGAGCTTCTTGGCGGAGGACACGTCCGCCTTCCTTCCGGCGAGACAGATCGGTACGAGCGCCGCGGTGACCGCGGTCTCGGACTGGATCATCGCCTGCTGGCGTGCCGTGGTGCTGGTCGTCCATCCTCCCCAGCTGAAACCCACGATCATCGTGAGAATGCTGCCGATGACTACACCCCAGACCCCTGGCTTGAGCCACGTCGTATTCAGTGACGGCATAAGGCATCTCCTCGCGCTTCGTAGAATGTGTGCGTACAAGCAAGTGTAGAGAGACGCGGGCGACCCGGGTAGTGGACCAAAGTCCACTATGGTCCGGCGCCAAAAAGAGGACAGAGCTGACTGGTCGGCCGCCAACCCCTTGTATTCGTTCGGATTTGCATCTCCGGCCGGGTCAAGGCCGTGCATCGTCCACCGGGATGTACACCACCGGCGCGGTGTGCTTCTTGAACCCGCCGCGCTTGCCGTTCTCGAGGCGGCGGAACGCCTCGGTCGACAGCGACACCGTCCGCGCCGGAAGCGTCGCCGCGACGTTGACCTCGTTCCCGATCACGTCGAGGCGCGCGTCCGCACCGAACGGCCCGATGATCGCGCGGCCGAAGTGGGCCTTCAGGACGACGCGCGAGTCCCAGCCCTTCGCCGCCCACCACGCGTCGATGTCCCGCTTGAGTCCGGACAGCGCCTCGACCCCGTGGCCGGCGCGCGCCTCGGGCCAGACGGCAAGGAACGCGTCGCCCATGAACTTGACGACACGCCCGCCCTCGGCCTCGACGAGAGCCTCGGCGTGCCGGTAGTACCCGTCGAGGAGCTCGGCCAGCGCGGCATCGGGCGTGCTCCTCGAGTTCACCATGAACCGGGTGAGGTCCGCGAAGACGATGAGCACGGCTTGTTCGACGCGGGAAGACAACGCAAACGAAGATGTGGACATGGCACCCTCCGTCACGTGGAAGCGTCTGTCGCCGGCCCTCGTGTCCGGCAGGAGAACGGAGTGTCGCCGGCCCTGCGTCCGGCAGATGAAGAAAGGATAAGCACGGGCGGGGCGTAGTTCAAGAGGGCCAGCTGAGAAGGGCGGAGGCGAGCGCGGTCGCGGATCAGGCCTAGGACTTCTTGCCGCCCGGAGGCGGCGTCGGCGCGGGCGCGATCCGCACCGTGCTGTTCTCGTTCAGGCCGTCCGGCGGCGAGGTGATGACCTGGTCACCCGCCTCGATCCCGCGCACGATCTCGACGATGGCCCCGTAGTCCCGCCCCAGCTCCACCGACTGGAAGCGGACCTTCTGGTCGGCCCCGAGCACCGCGACGCGCGGGCCGGTCGCCTGGATGATCAGGGCACTGGTGGGGATCAGCAGCGGCGGGTGGTCGCGCTCCACGTGGAGCTTCACGTCCGCGTACATGCCCGGCCGGAGGGTGCTGTCCGCGTTGCGCACGCGCACCTCGGTGAGGAGCGTGCGCGAGGCGGTGTCCAGCGCGCCGGAGGCGTTGGCCACGACCCCCTCGAACGGCTTCTTCGGAAACTCGCGGATCAAGACCTGCACGCGCATGCCCGGGACGATCGCGGTCATGAACGTCTGGGGCACGTTGACGAAGACCCGGAGGTCGTCGGTCTGGGCCAGGCGGAACATGGGGGTGGTGGCGCTGGTGCTGCCCGCCCCGATCAGCGCGCCCGCGTCCACGAAGCGCACCGTGATGACGCCCGCGAAGGGGGCGCGCACGCGCTGGAAGCCCTGGAGCTCGAGCAGGCGTTGCACGTTGGCGCGGCTCGCGTCCACGTTGGCCTGCGCCGCGATCACGCTCGACTGCAGCGCCTCCACGTTGGCCTGCGCCGCATCCACGTCGGCCTGGCTCGCGTCGAAGGCGATCTGGCGGTCGTCCACGTCCTGCTGCGCGACCAGGTGCCGCTCCAGCAGGGCCCGCCAGCGGCTCAGGTTCGTGCGGGCGTACTCCGAGGTGGCCCGGTTGTGCTGCAGCGTGGCGCGCGCCTGCTGCAGCGCGGACCGGCTCTGGGCCAGGCCCGCCTCGGAGGCCGCCGCGGCCGCGCGGGCCTGCGCGAGCTGCTGGTCGAGATCCGGCGTGTCGATCTCGGCCAGCACCTGGCCGCTCTGCACCCGATCGCCGATGTCCACCAGCCGCCGTTTGAGATAGCCGTCCACGCGCGAGTAGATCGGCGCCTCCTGGATGGCCTGGATGCTGCCGGGCAGCATGAAATCTGCCGTGCGCGCCCCCGGCGTCGGCTTGACCACCGAGACGACGAGCGCGCTGCTCCTGGTCGCCTTCACCGCCTCGGCCAGCTCGGTGTGCCGCTGGATGCGCGGCACGATGCCGATGGCGAGGAGCACGGCCAGGCCGACCAGGCCGAGGAGTCCCAGGCGAAGGGCGCGCCGGCGGCGCGGGCTCGCGGCCCGCGGGAGAGCCACGGGACGCGACTCCGGTGGTGGCGTCTCCATCGTCAATGCGCCTCCTGGGGCGCCTCTGGGGGACCGGACCGGGCGGGCACGACGCCGGGCTCCGCCAGCTCCGGATGCAGCTCTCCGGGCGAGAAGGGCGGCCGGCGCCGCAAGAGGCTATAGATCACCGGGACGACGAAGAGGGTGGCCACGGTGGCGAGCGCCAGACCTCCGATCACCGCGCGGCCGAGCGGGGCGTTCTGCTCGCCCCCCTCGCCCAGGCCCAGCGCCATCGGCAGCATGCCGATGATCATCGCGAGCGCGGTCATCAGCACCGGGCGGAGGCGGATGTAGCCGGCGGACAGCGCGGCGGCGGTGGCGTCCAGGCCTTCCTTCCGCTGGTCGTTGGCAAAGGTCACGAGCAGGATGCTGTTCGAGGTGGCGAC
>Ga0137409_10008510_pt1 | contig 10473 bp, 7 predicted proteins | sample CZODoug1_16funga_FD_122059 | JGI IMG/M metagenome (GOLD analysis project Ga0137409, IMG submission 122059) | Vadose zone soil fungal communities from Angelo Coast Range Reserve, California, USA - CZODoug1_16fungal (Hybrid Assembly) | ecosystem: Environmental > Terrestrial > Soil > Vadose zone... | reverse complement strand
AGTGAGTTGGCTCCCGAGATCAAATCCAAAGCGAAGGGCAGCGTAACGACATGAAACTATGCCTAGACTCCTTGACTGTCACCAATACTGAGCCGGTCGACCTTATTCGCGCCGCGAAGAGCGCAGGCTTTGATCTGGTGAGTCTCTGGGTGCAGCCGCCCCCTATCTTTCCTTTGCAGCTCGTCACTCCGGCCAAAGCGTCAGCCTGTAGGGCTGCTCTCTCGGAGACGGGCATCGGTGTGGACCCATTGGAGGTATTTGATCTTACCTCGGCAGAGGCTATCAAATCTTATCGCCCGGCACTGGAACTGGGCGCGCAGCTGGGCGCAAAGACTGCATCTGCAATCAATGTGCGCAATACTGACCCCGTTGCGGTCAGCGAACTCTTTGCGCAATTGGCGGAACTGGCGGGCGAATATGGCCTCGGCGTCACCCTCGAGCCGCTGGCCATGTTTGAGACTTCGACGCTGGCACAAGCGCGCGACATCATCCGCGCCGCACGTGTCGACGCCGGTATTGTCTTGGATGTTTTTCACCTGGTGCGCAAAGGCGGCACCGTCGCCGATGTGCGTGCGATCGAGCCGGGACTCATTCGCTACATTCAACTTTGCGACGGTGCGGCTTCGGTATCTGCGGAACAGATGCGCTATGAGGCTTCCTATGAGCGTCTCTATCCGGGCGACGGGGACTTTCCGTTGGTTGAATTGCTGAGTGATGCGTCGACCGATATTGCCTGGGGCATCGAGGCCCCGAGTCGACGTCGTGCCGACAGCGGCATGTCTGCCGAGACGCGGGCGAAAGAGGCGATCGCCGCCATGCGCCGGACCGTCGGTCAAATTTTAGCAGCGCCGCGGGCTTCGTGACGGGTCAGGTCATTGAGGTGCGCGGGGGGTATCTGCTATAGGACTAAAGGACTATAGGGCGCAGGACAACGATATGAAAGAACTATCAGTCGGGCAATTCGAGAAGGTCGCCTCGGGCGTTTATCTCGAAGGGCTGGCTGTCGACTACAAGGGTGGCATCGTTTGGTACAGCGACGTCATCGGTGGCGGGCTTCACGGGCTCATGCCGGACGGCAAGATCGAATCATTCAACCCGGGCCGGATGTGGACCGGCGGCGTGATGCTCAACGAGGACGGTTCCGTATTTTCTTCCGGCCAGGGCGGCATCATGTGGAACAATCCGCAAAGCGGAAAGTCCGGCTGGCTGATCGACAAGATCGATGGGAAGCCGATCAATGGCATCAACGAGCTTATGCCCGACGGCACGGGGGGTATCTATTTCGGCACAGTCGACATCGAAATGGTGGAGCGCGGCCAGCCGACAAGACCGACCGCGCTTTACCGGCTGACCGTCGACCGCGAGGTCGTTAAGGTGGCCGACGGACTGCGCTTTGGCAACGGCCTCATGCTGAGCGCCGACCGCAAGCGCTTCTATTGCAATGATACTTTTGTCTGCACCTATGCCTTCGACGTGGCACCCGACCTAACGCTGTCAAACAGAAGAGTGCTGCTCGACAAAGAAGACGTCGATGGCATGGCATTGGATGCCGAGGGCAATTTGTGGGTTACCGGCTTCCGTTCCACCCATTTGACCCGTGTCCGACACGACGGCACGCAGCTGTCCCCAGTCCAGACGCCGGCCGGGGCGATCACACAAATTCGCTTTGGCGGAGCGGACATGCGCGACTATTACATCAATACCGTTCCGGCCGATGGTGGCGACAGTCTCAAGGACGGCGTGCCGCTCACCAAACAAAACTCTTTCATATACCGCGGCCGTTCAGACGTGCCCGGGATGCCCATTCCGCCGGCGCGATTCAAGCTTACCTGAGCCAGCGAGCTCTGTCCCCCCGCCGTCACGATGGCAACACGGCCTTCGAGTCTTCCCGCTGACGCACCCATTCGATATCTCCTGATGCGTGAGTTTCGCTGCATTGTTGGGGAGAAGGGCGGCCCGGTCAAGCCGGGCAGGGCCTTCAAAATGACAGGCCCAGTCGAGCACTGCGCTATCGGCCGCGACTATCGAGCGCGACCCGTGCGCGTGATCGGATGTAGGCCTGGAGCTGGCTCATTTGTGCGTCGCTGAACATTTCGAACTGCGGCATGCCGCCCTGAAGCAGCGCTCCGTCATGAACCACGGCCCGGAAACTTTGAGGGTCGAGCGCGATCGCGGATTCGCGGAGATCGGGCGCGGGTGCACCCGCGGACACGGCATCCCGTCCGTGACAGACCATACAACTCAGATAGAGCGACTTGCCCGCCTGGATATCGGTTTCGCTCGCCTGGGGCTTCGAATCACTGAGTGCGTGCACGGTCATATCGCGCGGCGGTGAGGCCGGGAGCGCGGCTTTGCCGTCGATGGTGAAGCTCAACAGCCGGCGTGGCGCTCCCCATTTCCATCCCACGTCCATCACGTCGCTCCCGATTGCGGCGGCACCACCATAGCCGACCAGCAACGCAATGTACTGTTTGCCGTGCCCCTGGTAGCTCATGGGAGGGGCGATGATCCCCAGACCAGCGTTGAAGTGCCAAAGCCGCCGGCCGTCGGCGGCGTCGTAGGTCGAGACATAGCCATCAGCGGTACCCTGGAATACGACATCGCCCGCGGTCGACAGTGTGCCGCCATTCCAGATCGTATCGTGCTGCACTCTCCAGCGCGCCTGCTGCTTCACCGGGTCCCAAGCGAGCAGTGCGCCTTTCCCATCTTCAGAATCTGCCTTGAAGGATCCGACGGATAGATTGGCCACGAAAACGTCGCCTGTCTTCGGCGGCCCTCTGTAGAAGTGCACTCCGTTCTGCATGTAGGGGATGTAGAACAGCCCAGTCTTCGGGCTGAACGACAGGGCGTGCCAGCTGTGCGCGCCGGTGGGATTTGGCCAGATCACCGTCTCGCCGCTCTCGTAGCGCACGTCCTTCGCCTCGACGGGACGGCCGCTGGCGAGATCGATGTGGTCTGCCCAGGTCACCTTGCCGATTTTCTCCGCCGAGATCAGTTTTCCGGTTACCCGATCGATGACATAGAAGAAGCCGTTTTTCGGCGCCTGCATCAGTACGTCGCGGGGCTCGCCGTCGATGGCGAGTTCCGCAAGCGTCATTTGCTGCGTGCAGTCGTAATCCCACGCGTCGCGTGGATTGATCTGGTAATGCCAGGCGTAATCGCCAGTGTCAGCATCGAGGGCGACGATGGAGGCGGTGTAGAGATTGTCACCACCACCGGGGCTGCGCACCGCAGGGTCGGAGGGGCCGGCGTTGCCCGTGCCCAGATAGATGCGATTCAGCTTCGCATCGAAAGTGATGCTGTCCCATACGGCGCCGCCTGTGCCGGTCTTCCAGTACTCGCCGCGCCAGGTGGCGGCCGCGCGCTCCATCGCGGGATCTCCGCGGTTCCGCTCCGGCGTGCCGGGCGCCACATAGAACCGCCAGGCCTGCTTGCCGGTCGCCTGGTCATAAGCGGTCACATAGCCACGCGCGCCGAAATCCGCGCCGCCGTTGCCGATGATGACCTTCTCGTTGAAGGTCCGCGGCGCACCTGTAATGAATTCCATGGAGTCAGGCGCGGTGGTCTCCACGCTCCAGAGAAGTCTACCGTTGCCGGCATCGAGGGCGAACAACCGGCCGTCGAGCGAGGCTGAAAAGATCCGCCCACCTGCGTAGGCTACGCCGCGGTTGACCGCGAACCCGAGGCGCATCTTCGCGCTATTGTGTTTCCAGATTTCCGGATCGTGGCTCCACAGCGGCTTGCCGCTGGCCCCGTCCACCGCGTAGACCTTGCCGTAGCTGCCGGTGAAATACAGCACGCCATTGACCGCCAGCGGGGTCGCCTCCAGCGACACTTCTCCCGGGAGGTCCAGCCACCAGCCCAGGCCGAGCCTGTTCACGTTTGCGGCGTTGATCTGATCGAGTTGGCTGAAGTTGGTTTCGTCCGCATCGGCGCCATGCGATACCCAGTCTGCAGCCGCGCCAATCGATCGCGCCCGAGTCCCACTGCCGGTTGCCAGCGCCAGAAATGCGAAAAGCAGCGAGAGCGAATCAACTCTCCGCATCGATCGCTTCCTCATACAACTATGCTAACACAATGACCAGCACCGATATAACGCGGTCTCGTCCCCGCGATTCTCGTGTGATACAGTCAAAAATATCACGACGACCCTTCATGTACTGAAGTGCTTGATCTCTACCTCAAGGGCCATGTCCTGTCTCCTCCATGAAGCTTGAACTGCATCCCGACCGTCTGTTCCCAGCTGAACCGAGCACGCGAGCGATCGCACGCCGGCTGTATGCCCAGGTCGCCCGCTTGCCCATCCTGAGCCCGCATGGCCACACGGACCCGGCATGGTTCGCGACCGATGCGCCGTTCGAGAATCCGGCGCAGCTCCTCATCATTCCGGATCACTACATCTTTCGCATGCTCTACAGCCAGGGCGTGCCGCTGGAAGCTCTTGGCATTCCCCGCCTCGACGGCGGCGCCGCGGAAACCGACGCGCGCAAGATCTGGCAGTGCTTTGCGCAGCACTACCATTTGTTCCGCGGAACCCCGTCGCGGCTGTGGCTCGACTGGGTGTTTCAGGAAGTCTTTGGTTTCGAGGAAGTGCCGGACGCGCGGAATGCGGATGCGCAGTACGATCAGATGCAGGCAGCGCTGAAGACGGCGGCATTGCGCCCGCGCGCGCTGTTCGAGCGCTTCGGCATCGAAGTGCTCGCCACCACCGAAGGGCCGCTCGATCGGCTGGCGTATCACCAGCAGATCCGCAGCAGCGGTTGGAGCGGGCGGGTAATCACCACCTATCGGCCCGACGCCGTCGTCGATCCGCAAGGCGAAGGTTTTGCGCAGAACCTGGAGCGCTTTGGCGAACTGGCCGGCGAGAACATCGCCGGCTGGGAAGGCTATCTGCGCGCCCACCAGGACCGCCGCGCCTACTTTCGCGCAGCCGGAGCGACGGCCACCGATCACGGTCATCTGCACGCCACGACCGCGGACCTGTCCCCGGCAGAGGCGCGGTCGCTGTACGCACGCATCCTGTCGGGGCGATTCAGCGCCGCGGAGGCGGACGTTTTCCGCGGTCAGGTGCTCACCGAGATGGCGCGCATGAGCCTGGACGATGGTATGGTGCTGCAGCTTCACCCGGGCGTGCACCGCAACCATCACCTCGCGCTGTGGCAGCGCTTCGGTCGCGACAAGGGCGCGGACATTCCGATAGCCACCGAATATGTCCGAGCGTTGCAGCCGCTGCTGAATCTCTTCGGCCACGATCCGCGGCTCACCTTCATCGTGTTCACCCTGGACGAGGACGTCTACAGCCGAGAACTGGCTCCGCTCGCCGGGCACTACCCGGCGCTGCGGCTGGGTCCGCCTTGGTGGTTTCACGACAGCCCGGAGGGCATGCGCCGATTCCGCGAGCGCGTGACCGAAACCGCCGGCTTCTACAACACGGTGGGTTTCAACGACGACACGCGTGCCTTCTTATCGATTCCCGCACGACACGATGTGGCGAGGCGCATGGACTGCGCCTTTCTCGCCCGACTGGTGGCCGAGCATCGACTACAAGAGAGCGAGGCGCACGAACTGGCGCAAGCGCTGAGCTACGGTCTGGCCAAGGCCGCGTACCGCCTGTGAGCCGCCGTCTTGGCAGCATGACGCTGAACCTGCTTCCGGCCGATGTCGCCAGGCCGGCGTATGACCGGCAATCGGTGCAAACCGGCGTCGTGCATCTGGGGATCGGCGCTTTCCATCGCGCACATCAGGCAGTGTACTTCGATGAGGCGTTGGAGCGTGGAGATCGGCGCTGGGGTGTCGTGGGCATCTCGCTGCGCTCGACCCAGGTACGCGACGAACTCGCGCCGCAGGATGGTCTCTACAGCCTCGTCGTGCGCGACGGCGCCGAGGCCCGGATTCGAATCATCGGCGCGGTGCGTGGCGTGCTGGTAGCGCCGGAAGACCCCGCCCAAGTAGTGCGCCTGCTGGCGGAGCCGCAGGTGCATCTGGTGACGCTCACGGTGACTGAGAAAGGTTACAAACTGGAGCCGAGCGGCGGCGATCTGCTGCACGCGGACGCCGATATCGCCGCGGATTTGCGCGAGCGGAACGCTCCGCGCTCGGCACTGGGCCTCATCGTTGCCGGCCTGGCCGCTCGGCGGCTGGCCGGCCGCAAACCCTTTACCGTCATGAGCTGCGATAACCTGCCGCACAATGGGACGCGGTTGCGCAGCGGTGTGCTCGCGCTCGCGCGGGCGCACGATGAGTCGCTTGCCGACTGGATTTCACGCGAAGGCGCCTTTCCGGGCACCATGGTGGACCGCATCGTTCCCGCACCCACAACAGGCGATCGCGCGCAGCTGGCGCAGCGCCTGGGCCTCGAGGATCAAGCCGGTATCAGCACCGAGCCGTTCCGGCAGTGGGTGATCGAAGAGCGCTTCGCCGGGCCGGTGCCCGACTTCGCCGCGCTGGGTGTCAATCTCGCGGCCGATGTGCAGCCCTGGGAGCAGGCCAAGCTGCGCCTGCTGAACGGCGCGCATTCGGCGATGGCCTATATCGGCGGCCTCGCGGGTATTGAGTTCGTGCATGATTTCGTGGCTTTGCCCGAGGGCGCAGCGTTCGTCGAAGCGCTGTGGGAGGAAAGCGCGGCCACACTGTCTCCACCGCCATCGCTGGATCTGGCCGACTATCGGGTCCAGCTGTTCCAGCGCTTTCGCAACAGCGCGCTGCCGTATCGCCTGCGGCAAATCGCGACGGACGGTTCGCAAAAACTGCCGCAGCGCCTGCTTGCGCCCTTGGCCGCCCGCAGTGCGGCGCGCCAGCCGGTCGCGATGCTGGGGCTGGCCGTTGCCGCCTGGATGCACTGGCAGCGCGGCGTTGACGACCGCGGAGAATCCTTCGTCGTGGATGACCCGCTTGCGGCCCAGACAGCGCGGCGTGTCGCGGGCTGCATGGAAGCTGCCGCATGCGTGCAATCCTTGCTGGGCCTTCAGGCCGTGTTCGGCGCAGATATCACTGGCGACGAAGGGTTGCGGCAGATGCTCAGCGCGCAGCTGGAACGTATCGAGAAGTTGGGCGCGTTGGGCGCCCTGCGCGCAGCGCTCGCGGATCTGAGCTGACGACCGGCACCGTCCGCTGTTGCCTCAGTCGTGGGTGCGCGCTTCCAGCGAGTCGAGCTGTACGCGTGTCGGCAGCCCGTCGTTATCGCCTGTCACCTGAATGGCGAGACCTGCAACGAGGTTGCCGCGGGCAACGGCTTGTTCGGGTTGGCGCCCTTCAAGCAGCGCGCTGATGAAGCCGACCGCGAAACTGTCCCCGGCGCCTACGGTATCGACGACCTTCGCCACCAGCGCCGCCGCAACATTCAACTCCTGCTGGGCGGTCTTCAGGTAAGCGCCCGCCGCGCCAAGCTTGATGACGACCCCATGCGCTCCCCGCCGCAGGAAGAACTCGGCGATGGCCGAAGGGCTCTGCGCACCGCTGATGATGCGGCCCTCTTCGAGGCCGGGCATCACCCACTCCGCGAGTGCGGCCAGGCGGCGCATCTGCTGCACCATGTCATTCACGCTGGGCCACAGGACCGGCCGCAGATTGGGATCAAAGGTGATGCGCTGGATGCCTGCTGCGCGTGCTTCGCCTGCGATGTGAGCGGCGAGTTCCAACGAGCTCGGCGAAATCGCGGGGGCAACTCCGGACAGATGCAGATGGCGGGCGCCGGCGAAGTACCTCGCATCGTAGTCGGCCAGCGACAGCCGGCTCGCGGCCGAGCCTTTTCGATGGTATTCCACGGCCGGGTCAGAGCCATCGAGTACGCAGGATTTCAGGTAGAAGCCGGTCGGATGTGTTGGATCGATCTTCACCCGCGCGGCATCGATGCGCTGCTGCAGCAGCGTTTGCGTCACGAACTCGCCAAAGGAGTCGGCGCCGACCCGGCTCACATAGCCCACCTTGAAGTCCAGCCTCGCGAGGCCCACGGCCACGTTCAGCTCCGCGCCGGCGATGCCTTTGCGGAAACGCTGCACCTGCGCCAACGAGCCCGGCTCCTCCGCAATGAAAACCACCAGCGGTTCGCCGTACGTGACCACGTCGAGCGTGCAGCGTTCGGCATTGGTCCGTGCCGTATTCACCCCTGGAGCCCGTTGCTGCGTGCGATTCGGCCCACATGGGCTGCACTTGGCTTCGGCGTGCGCTTGAACGTGGTTCTGTTGACGGCAAACAGGCCAAACTTCGGCTTGTAGCCCTGTTCCCACTCGAAATTATCCAGCAGAGACCAATGAAAATAGCCGAGCACGGGCACGCCCGCGGCAATGCTTTCCTGCAACCCCGCCAGTGCGGCATCGACGTACCAGACGCGGCGTGCGTCGTTGTCGGTCTGGATACCGTTCTCCGTCACCATGATCGGCTTCTTGGTCTCGGCATAGACGTAGTTGATTCCATTTCGCAGGGCCTCGGGCCTGGCAAGGTTCGACATCATGTCTCCCCCCTCGGCGAAGGGCATCGGCGGCGGCATCGGAAGCGCCTTGCCTTTGCCGGGGACCGGGATCTGCCGATAGATTTGAACGCCGACGAAATCCCCGGCTCGCCGCACGCACTCCAGCCACTCGCCATAGGCGCGCTGCCTGACCTCCTGATAGGGGCTGTCCTCGCTGCCCGGTTGAAAGTCGATGATGTTCAGGGTGACACCTACCGACAGGGCGGATCGTTCGGCCTTGATGGCGGCGAAGCCCTGCTCATGTCCGGCGATCAATTGTGGTGTCATGCCGTCGATGTCCGGAAAGTTCATGGTCACAAAGCGCTCCGAGCCGGTGGCCTTCGCCGCTGCCGCGTGCGCCGCCTGCTCGAGCTCGTCGCGCTTTTTGAAGTAAGTCGCCGAGGCATCAATCGCCCTGAAGGTCTTCATCACTTGCGGCTCGTTGATCGTAAAAGCGAACGCCATGTCGCTCGCCAGCGCCTTGGCGGCCTTCGAGCAGAAACGCGCGAATAGCGCGGGAGCTTCCGGATTGAGCCATCCGCCGGCCATCGCGAACCAGCGGGGTGCGGTGCCATGCATGAAGGTCACCGCCGGATCGATCCGATGCTTGCGGCAGCACTCGATCACACGCTTGTAGTAATCAAGCTCGGCGGCCGAAAACTGGCCTCGGGTCGGCTCGATTCGCGCCCATTCCAAAGAAAAGCGGTAGGAATTGAAGCCAAGACCGGCGAGCAGGGCGATGTCTTCCTCGTAGCGGTGATAACTGTCGCACGCATCGGCGGAGCGCTCCACGAACGCGGTCGGCTCGATATTCTCCAACAGCCAAAAATCTGCATTGACATTGTTGCCTTCGATCTGGTGGCCGGCGGTCGCCACTCCCCATCGGAAGTTTTTGGGAAACTTCTTATCGGCCACGGCGGTGTTTGCGAACGCAGCCGAGACTGCGCCGGTTGCCGCGAGGACGGTTGCTCCCGCCGCCGCGGCGAGAATGGTGCGGCGGCTGCAAGATGGGGTCTCGACGTTCATGGCTAACTCCTCTTGAGCTTCAACTGGTTGAGCATTTGGCGATCGAAACCCCGCAGCATGCGCAGGCTGCAGTTTTGGTAGTGCAGCCGTCCGCCAAGACTGCGCTGCGGCAAACTTTGACGCCTAAAAATCTGAATTGTCCGACTAGAGAACTCGTCAATTTTAGTTCATATTACAAATTGGTCAAATGGAATACCCAAAACTGGTCTGACCGATTAGGAGACCGGTCTTCCGTCGGCGGCAGCATTGCATGACGTCGCGATTTCACGCCGTCAGAGCGCAGGGGAGAAATCAGGCATGGTGGCGAATCGATCTTTAGTGGGCATTGGCACGGCGATTGCGCTTGCAACCGTCTTGGGCGAGGGGGCGCCGGGGACCGAGGCTGTGCGACTCGATCCCGGCACGCTCGCACCGGCGGCCACCGTGGATGCCCGTTTCCAGTCTTACAACGTTGAAATGGCCGAGGTGATCGGTGCGAGATTCTGGAAGCCCTATGCTCACATGTCGACGACGAGCCCGCCGCCGGCCGAAATCCAGGTCGGACGTGACCCGAACCTGTTCGAGGCACGACCGCCGGCGGATTTGAGCAATCGTCGTTTGCGGGCACTCGCAGCCGCACTGGGCCCGGCGTACGTGCGGGTTAGCGGCACCTGGGCCAATTCGGTCTATTTTCAAAATGACGATGCGCCGGCCTTGGCGACCCCGCCGGACGGCTACAGTGGTGTGTTGACGCGTGCCGAATGGCGAGGGGTCGTTGACTTCGCGAAGGCGGTCGACGCTCGGCTGGTCACCTCATTCACGGTCAGCTCCGGCGTTCGCGATGCTTCCGGTACGTGGACGCCCGCGGAGGCGCGGTCATTGCTCGACTATACGCATTCGATCGGCGGCGAGATCTTCGCTGCGGAACTCTTCAATGAGCCGAACCTGGCAGGTTTCGGAGGGGGACCCAAAGGCTACGATGCCGTGGCATTTGCGAGCGACAGCGCAGGGTTTCGCGAGTT
>Ga0137409_10008509_pt1 | contig 10474 bp, 8 predicted proteins | sample CZODoug1_16funga_FD_122059 | JGI IMG/M metagenome (GOLD analysis project Ga0137409, IMG submission 122059) | Vadose zone soil fungal communities from Angelo Coast Range Reserve, California, USA - CZODoug1_16fungal (Hybrid Assembly) | ecosystem: Environmental > Terrestrial > Soil > Vadose zone... | reverse complement strand
GTCCGGATTTGCCAGATCAGCGCGACGAATCTGGCGTTCTACACCTGCGCGTCAGGCACGTCGATGGCGTCGCCGCACATCGCCGGCGTCGTAGCTTTGATGCAGGAGGCAGCGGGAGGGAAGCTCAGCCCGACGCAGGTGCTCAACGCGCTGACGTCGACCGCGCGACCCCTGCCGGGTTACGCGACGTGGGAAGTGGGCGCGGGGTTCGTGGATGCATACGCCGCTGTGATGAAGGTCCGGAAGTAGAAGGCGCGGACATGCACTACTAGGCCACAGACGCACCGCGGTTTGACGGGCAACCGGTCGCAGGCGGTGTTGTCCCACTGACGGTTGCCGGTCAACCGCTGTGCGTCGGTGCAACTAGCTTTTGCATGTCCGTGCTTTACGGTGAGCGTCGCGTAGCTTTCCAGGATGACCGACCGCCCTGCCCTCCTGCTCGACCTCGACGGGACCCTCATCGACAGCGTGTACCAGCACGCCATCGCCTGGCACAAGGCGCTCGAGCTGGGCGGCATCAGGCTGTCCGTGTGGCGGATCCATCGGCGCATCGGGATGAGTGGTGGATTGTTGGCCGACAGTCTCGCACGCGAGACCGGTCACGAGCTGAGCGAGAAGGAGGCGGCCAAGCTCAAGCGAACGCACGCGCGACTATTCGCCGCGCAGGTGCGCGACGTGCGTCCCCTGCCGGGCGCGCTCGACCTCGTGCGGCACCTCACCAAGATGCGCGTGGCATGGGCCGTCGCGACCAGCGGCGCGCTGGCGAGTGCGCGCCCGCTATTGAAGCTGGTGAACCTCCCGCCCGGCGTCCCGGTGATCACGCGCGACGATGTTGCACACGCCAAACCCAATCCCGATCTCTGGATCGCGGCGGCGGCCCGGCTCGGCGTGCCGATCGAATCGGCGATTGCCGTGGGCGACAGCGTGTGGGACCTGCTCGCCGCGCGGCGGGCGCGCGCACTCGGCGTGGGACTGCTGTCGGGGGGATACGGGCAGGACGAGCTGGAGCGCGCAGGGGCCTACCGGGTCTATGAAGACCCGGCAGACCTGCTGCTACATCTCGACGAGTTGGGAATCCGGGCGGATTAGCGCAGAATGTCCAATGATCAATGATCAATGATCATTGGACATTCTACATTGGACATTCGGCCTACCGGTTCAGCCAGTACGACGCCTTGATCAGGAACGTGTTCCTCGGATAGGCCTTGAACAGCTTCTTGAAGTCCCCCGCCACATCCCGGGTTCCCTTCGTCGGCTCAAAGTCGTCCCGTCCTTGATTCCAGACTAGGAACAGCGTCGAGCCCGGGCGATACTCCCACCGCACCACGAAATTCGAGTTGAAGAACTTGATGTTGAAATCGCTGGGCGGTATCCCGGCAAAGGCTTGGAAGCGGTTGCCGTAGCCGGTGGCCCGTGGCGTGCTCGAAAGCTCGCGCAGGTTGGACCAGCGTCCTTTGCTGACGAATGGGGAGGCGTACACCTGGACCGTCAGCGTCGGTGTGGCGGTGTAGTCGATCCGGAACGACATCGATGTGGTCAATTGATCGAGGTGCGCGAACAAGTAATGCGTTCCGGTACCGTCCGTGACCGGGTTCAGGTCCTGCGTGCCGTTGATGTTGTGCGTCGCGCTGAAGCTCAGGGAGCCCCGGAACTGCGACGACACGCGCACGTCGACTTGTGGATTGATGTTGAACGATTGCGAATGACCGCGCTCGCCCTTGAAGTAGTTCACGAACACCTGCGGGACAACCGCCGCGCGCTGATCGTACTGGAGCCCAAACCATGGGGCGATGTACTGATCGCCTCTCACTGCCGGCCCACCCCGCGCGCAGCGGTCGCAGAATATGCCGCCCAGGTTGCCGAGCGTCCCCCCGACATGGATCCACCACTGATTCTTGAACTGGCCGTGGAAGTTCGTGTTCGCGGCCCGATCCGTCGACAGCCCGTCGCCGGTCGTCCAGAACTGCCACCAATTGAAGTTCCAAAATGCCCGCTGGAATACCTTATGCGGTTTCTGCCAGTTGAGGGACCCCCAGGTGTTCCACCCCTGCTGATCAGAGCGGAACAAGATGCCCAGATCATTGATCTCGAAGCCGGGCGAACGGCGCATGTAACTGGTCTGGAACTGAATGAAGCCGTTGCGGCGAGTGAGCGCCAGTTCCTCGGCGTCGCCCGAGAGCGATGTGCGTGTGCTGTCGAACGCGACATCGTCGTCGGGCCGCTGATAATTGTGCGTCGAGTTCCGTTGCGTCCGCGCGATCGCGGCGGGACTGCCACTGACGGCGCTGTAGTCCAATGAGCCGGTCACCTCGTATGCCCCGCCATGAAAGCGGTGGCGGAAATCGACCGCACCGACATAGGCGTGATTGCGGAGGAACCCCTCGGTCGCCGGGTCGACATTGCGGTTGACCGCGGTCCCCATGAAGCCGAACCCGCTTTGCCCGTTGCGCAAATCCTGCGACAGCCGCAGTACGCCGTAGTTCGTAAACGGCTCGACGGTCACGCCGCTCTGGGTCGCGCGCTTCGTAATCCCCTCGACGGCACCGATCGTGAGGCCACCGGGCAGGCGGCCCGTGATCTTGGCGGCCCCCAGGATGCGACTGGGATCGTGGCCGATCCGGCGTGAGTAGAACAAGCCCTCGCCCGAACAGTTCACGATATTGCAGTTCACACTAAAATTGAAAGTGCCCGTTCCTTCCACGAAGAACGGGCGCCGCTCCTGATAGAACGTCTCGAAGGACGTGAGATTGACGACGGATGGGTCCGCTTCGACTTGGCCGAAATCGGGGTTCACGGTCGCATCGACGGTGATGTTCGATGTGATGCCATATTTGATGTCCGCGCCGCCGTCAAACTTTTGGTCGCGCTCGAATCCCGCGGCCGGCAAGTTCTTGGCGACGGCGTACGGGGCGACCTCGAGGCGTCGCGGCGCGGCCAGGCCATTGAGCCCCACGACGTCGCCGAGCTGCGACACGAAGCCGCGGCGCGACGTGCGGTACAGCGGCCAACCCACACGCTCGCCGCCGCGGCGGTCGATGTCGCGCCAGATCGCGAAGCCGAATACGTTGCTGGGGGCATGCGGGTAGCGGAGCTGCGACAGCGGAATGCGAAACTCCGCCGTCCATCCCAGTGAATCCACCTGCGTCGCGACTTCCCACACACCGTCCCACGCGTCGTCTTCCTGTTGATCGTCACCGTACATCGCATAATCGCGCTTCACGCCGGCCGGGTTCACGGCGAACTCGAAGCCCGTGCGCCGGTCGTGGTAGGAATCGATCATGATCTTGATTTGGTCACAGCAGATGCGGACGTCGCGGCGGGCCAGAAGCTTCTTGATGCTGTCGGGGTGCGAGTCGAAGGCTCGTACGAAAACGTAGAAGTTGTGGTCGTCGTAGGCGACTTTGGCCTCGGTGGAGACGCTCGGGTTCGCATCCTCGGTCGGCTGGAATTGCCGGAAGTCCTTGATGACCGGGGCGAGGCGCCAGACTTCGTCGTTGTCTTTCCCGTCGATCACCGGCGGGGCAGCCGCGCGGTGCGCCACGGCGGTCGTCGCGTTCGCCGCCGTCGGAGACGGCGGGGACGCAGCTGTCTGCAAGGCCAAAACGACGGCAGCGATCGGCGTCAGCGGCATCATGAATTGTCCCGGGAGTTGAGGCTAGTCCTTAGATGGTACGATTCGACAAATGGTTGGTTTCGTGATAGGTTGCCCGGTCCGCCAACCACAGGCCGTTCCGTGCACACATTGCTTGGCCCATTGATCCTCACGTTCGCGTGCGGCGTCCCCGCCGTGTTGTCAGGACAGGGTCAAGGTTTAAGGCGATGACATTCACCAGGTTGTGGTCTGATCGTCGCACCGGGACGGACCGCCGAGCCGAGCCGCGGCGGCAAGCCGTCAAGGGCGCGTCGGAAGAGCGTCGTAGCGTGGTCGATCGCCGTCGTGGGTCCGAGCGGCGCAGCACGCTCGATCGGCGGGGCCGCGCAGCGCGCGCCCCGAACGCCGAGCGCCCGGTCGAGCACGTGCGCAACGCGCTACAGCTGCTGCGGGAAGTCGCGTTAGTCGGGGAGTTGTCGTCGGGGCCGAGCGAGGACCTCGGCGCGGCCATCGAACGCCTGCACCGCGCCGTAGGTCTGCTCGAACGGCAGAAACGCTAGGCTATTTCTTGAACAACGCCAGATACTGCCCGTAACCTTCCGCTTCAAGACTATCCTTCGGAACGAACCGCAGCGACGCTGAATTGATGCAGTAGCGTAGCCCCGTGGGCCTCGGCCCGTCGGGAAAGACGTGGCCAAGATGCGAGTTCGCGTGCGTGGACCGTACTTCCGTGCGCTCCATGAACAGCGAGCGGTCGGTCTTCTCCTCGACGTTGCTCGCCTCGAGCGGCCGCGTGAAGCTCGGCCAGCCGGTACGAGAGTCGTACTTGTCGAGGGAGCTGAACAGCGGCTCCCCGGACACGACGTCGACGTAGATCCCTTCCTTATGATTATCCCAATACTCGTTCTGGAAGGGGCGCTCGGTTCCTTCGTGCTGCGTGACTTCGTACTGCAAGGGTGTCAGCGTCCGCCGCAGATCGGCCTCGCTTGGCTTTGGCTTTACGGTATACATAGCGTGTCTCACCTCGGTTGTTGCTGTTCGTGCTGATACACTGGCCTTCCCCGCTTCATCTCCCCAGATCGCACTCAGCCGCCGGTCGCGGCCGCACCCGGTGCGATACAGGCCATAGCGAGCCGGATTCTTTTTGGCGTAATCCTGGTGGTACTCCTCGGCCGGATAGAACGCGCCGGCTGTCAGGACCTGGGTCGCGACGTCGCGGTGGAAGCGGTCCATGATCTGCTGCCGCGTCGCGCTCGCAGCCCTGCGCTGCTCGGGGTCACGCACAAAGACGGCGGTGTGGTAATTGGGCCCGGTGTCGCAGGCCTGACCGTCCGTCTGGAACGGATCGATGTTATGCCAGAACGTCCAGAGCAGCGTCTCGTACTTGATCTTGGCGGGATCGTAGATCACCTGGACCGCTTCGAGGTGGCCCGTACTCCCTTCCACGACCTGCATGTATGTCGGGTTCTTGATGCTGCCGCCCATGAATCCCGAGGTCGCCGAGATCACGCCCGGCACATCGTCGTAGGCGTGCTCCATCGTCCAGAAGCAGCCGCCGGCAAAGGTCGCGGTATCGAGTGGGGCGGGCGCCACTGGCGCCGTCAGGCTCAGCGCGACTAAGAGTGCAATGTTCATGGGCTGATTATGACCGAACAGCCATTTCCAGGGAAGTGGCGCGGGTCCATTCTTAGAGCTTTCTCATCCTTTTCACATTGCCCGCGGCGCGCGGCGGGGCGTACGTTAGCCTCGTGCAAATCCTTCTCGTTGAAGATGATCGCGATCTGCGTCGCTTTCTGAGCAAAGCGTTCCGCGAGGAAGGCTACGGCGTCACCGAGACGGATTCCGGTGATCGTGCCCTCGAACGCGCTCTCGAGGGCAGCTTCAGCTGCGTGGTGCTCGATGTCATGCTGCCCGGGCGCGACGGTTTCAGTGTCGTCGCCGAGCTGCGCAAGCGCGGGGTGTCTACACCGGTCCTGCTGCTCACGGCCAAGGATGAATTGGAGTCGCGTGTGCGCGGCCTCGAGGGCGGCGCCGACGACTACGTCACAAAGCCGTTCGACCTCCCCGAGCTGCTGGCCCGCGTCCATGCCCTGATCCGACGTGCAGAGTTACGTCACAAAGACGCGACGCTGCAGGTCGGCGACGTATCGCTCGATCCGTTGACCCGTCGCGTGACGCAAGGCGGCCGCCTCGTAGATCTCTCGCCGCGCGAGTTCACGCTGCTCGAGTTTCTGATGCGCAACGCCGGCCGCACGGTCTCGCGCTCTCGGATCGCCGAGGCGGTCTGGAACTACAAGTTCGACCCGGAAACGAACGTCGTGGATGTGTACGTCAATTACCTGCGAAAGAAGCTGAGCTTTGGCGGACGGACGGCGCCGATCAAAACGGTTCGGGGCGTAGGATACCGGCTGGACGCCGCCGGCGATGAGTGAACGTCGTCTCAGTCAGGTGCTCACGCGGCGCTTCAGCCGCGTCGCGTGGACGGCGCTTGCCGGCTACGCGCTCGTGGTCGTGCTGCTGTTCGCCGTGGCCGCGGAAATGGCGCTGCGCCGCTCGCTCGAGCGTACGGCGGATGTCACCCAGTCGTTGCTCGGCGCGTATCGCGACTCGACGACGGAGCCGGGCGGCGTGATGCCGTCCGCCCTCGCCGATCAGCTTGTGGGGATGGGTGGCCAGGTCGTGATCACCCGCACGCGCATGAATGCGGGCGGGATGCCGCAAGTCTTCTATCTCTCGCCCGACATGCCCGCACGCCGGCTCGAGGGCTTGCCTGACGACTCGCCCGAGCGGGCCCGTGCTGCCCTGGTTTCCGCCATCACCGAGCGCACCCGCTGGCGCTACCGCGTGCTGCATCGCACGCTGGGCGAGTTCGACATCTACGTCGTCGCGAGTCGCCAGTCCTACTTGATTCCTTTAGGTGTCCTCGTCATCGCGGCCGCCCTGCTCCTGCCGCTTGCGGCGTTCGCGTCGGCACGCGGCGCGCGACAGGCAGTCGACCAAACGTTACAGCCCCTCGATCGCGTGACCAGCGAGACCCGCGCGATAGGACCGTCCGAGCTCGGCACTCGGCTCACGAGTCCCACCGGGCAGGCGGAGGTCACCGATCTGGCGGACAGCATCAACCGCATGCTCGAGCGCGTCGACCGGGCGCACCGCGCGCTGCAATCCTTCACGGCGGACGCAAGTCACGAGCTGCGCACGCCCCTGACGCACCTCCGCGCGCAGGTGCAGTGGGCTTCCGCGGACGGCCGGACGGAGGCCGAGATCCGCGATGCCCTCGCCGCGATGGAGCGAGGACTCGACCGCACGACGAAACTCGTCGAGGAGCTGCTCCTCATCGCCCGCGGCGAGAATCGCCAGCTCGCCCTGGCACATGGCCCGTTTGACCTGGCCGCGGTCGTCGACGAGGTCCGAGAGATCACGGAAGCAATGGCCACGGACAAGCCGCTCGTCGTGCATGCGGAGCCGTCACCACGGACTGATGTCATTGGGGACGCCGATCGAACCCGGCACATCTTGCTGAACCTCGCGTCCAACGCGGTGCGCTACACGCCGAGCGGCAGCGTGACATTCGCGATCATCCCCCATGGCAAGGAAGTCAGTGTGAGTGTGCAGGACACCGGCCCGGGGGTCGCGCCCGAGCATCTGGATCGGATCTTCGACCGTTTCTTCCGGATCGATCAGTCACGGAGCCGCGAGCTCGGGGGAACCGGCCTGGGCCTCGCGATCGCGCGATTGCTCGCGGAGCTGCAGGGGGGAAGGATTGAAGTGGAATCCACGCCCGGCCGGGGGAGCGCCTTCACCCTTTGGCTCCCCTCGGCTGAGCGCGTTTAGTTACATCGCATCGGCAAGCGGGGCTGCACCGAAGTTGACGCTGAACCGCCGGCACCAGATCGATACCGCGCGATACTTGCTCAGGTCCAATCCCTCGGGCACGTCGTAGTTCTGGTCACCGATGTTTCCCTTCAAGGCGCCCAGATCCACGATGCCTGCCCGCTTCGCGGCATCCTCCTTCTGTACATCGCTTGCCGCGACGAGATAGAGGCGGACGTCGGGGCCGTTCGAGGTTGTGAACTCCGTCAGCCGCAAGACGCGCCGGCCATCATCGAGCCGATAGATCGTGGCCACGCCCTTGGTCTCGTGGGCGTTCGTGTGGAATCGACCGCTGACGAGCTTAACGGGTGCCTTCGCGTCCGCCATCTGCCCGTGGTCCATGGCGCCCATCGCCGACGAATCCATCGCGGCGTGAGCCATCTGCGCCGATTGGTTCATCGTCGAGGATCCGTCCATCATGGAGCCGGATTCCTCTGCCGCGGGGAACGACTCGTTCACGGTCTTACTGATCACGAGCGCGTCGGGCCGAAACAGATACCACAGCAGGCCGCCCGCGACCAGGGCCGTGCTGACGAGGATGGATCTACGCTTTGTCATGGTAATGCCTCATGTGTCGAATGTTGGAGTGTCGGAATCAGAACGCCGCGAGTCCCTGGATGCCTGCCGGCAGTCCGCCGACCGCACCGAGAGCCCTGAGGCTTCCGTCGTTTTGGATGCGGAACGCGTGAATGGCCCGCGCGCCGCCAGTCTGCAGGACGTACAAGTAGCGGCTGTTCGCGCTCAACGCGATGTCGTTCACACCAGCGCCGATGAGTGCGGTCGCGCCGTCCCCGAGGAGACGGATCGAGCCGTTCGGCGCGATGCTGAAGCCCGAAACCGATCCCGACCCGTTGCCCGTGTAGCCGAAGCGGCGATCGGCCGTTACGACGGCCCAGCAGGGCGCCCCGTGATGGGTGAGGACGGCTCCACTGATGACCCTGACGTCGCCACTCCTGCTCAATTCGTAGGACGACGCCGAGCCAGGCGCTGCCGCCTCAGACACGAACAACAGATTGCGCGGGCCGAATGCGAAGCCGAACGGCGTCCCACCAGCCGACGTGTTCGATGTGAGCGCACCCGCGACACCGTTCTCGTCGACCGGATAGACGTCGAGGAGGCTGGTGCTCTTTTCGGTTACGACGAGCTGCCTGCCGTCCGGGCTGAACGACACCTCCGCCGGGCCGACGTTCGCCGCGGAGAGTGACCGCGTGGACCCCGCGATCTGCGTGAGGCCGCCGGTCGAGCCGACGGTGAAACCAGTGATGTTCCCCGGACCGCCCGCATTCAAGACATACACGACGTTGCGCGAGACCGTGACGCTGATCGGCCGCGTGCCGCCGGACGGCGTACGACTTACCAGCGACAGTCCCTGCGGATCGACCCGGAACACCGACACGTCGTTCGAGCCCGCGTTCACGGCGAACAGCAGACGTCCGTCGTCGCTCAGCGTGACCGCGCCCTGCGAGCCGAGGCCGGCGCCCGTGCCCGTGCCGCCGGTGGCGAAATTGCCCGCCGGTGTGAGCGTGCCGTCGGCCGACCGGGCGAAGACCGCGACCGCATTGCCGGCAACCTGATTGGTATTGGTGTAGACGGCGCGCGGACCGTTATCACCGTCGCCGTCGAGCTGTGCCGACAGCGATGATTGGATCGGTGCTGTGACACTACGATTCGGCTCGCAGGCCGCGAATGCAACGGCTGCGAGCGCCAGTGCTGCGAGGTGCTTGATCATGGTGAACCTCCCGAGAAAGAAGTGACGGTGAATTGCTCGGGAGAATGAACGTGCAAGACGGCGAAAGCGGAGGACCCTTTTCGACTTATGAGAGACTTCTCATCCGGGTCTCATTATCGAGTTTCAGCGCGAGCGACACCAGCGCTTCGCAGCCCCGGTGCCCAGCGCGATTCGACAACGTCAGCGTGCCACCGTGCGCTTCGGCAATCTGTCGCGACAACGCGAGACCAATCCCGGAGCCGTCGGGTTTGGTCGTGTAGAACGGCACGAACAGATTCGCCGTGTCCGCGAGACCGGCGCCCTCGTCGCGGACCCAGACATCGAGCTGGCCATTCCGCGTTTCCCAGCCGACTTCCACCGCGCCATCCGCTTCGAGTGTCGCGTCCACGGCGTTACGGACAAGGTTGATCAGCAGCTGATCGAGCTGACCGCCATCCGCCTGGATCGCCACGTTGGGGCCGGGCCGGATCGTCACCGGCCGGCGCGTCTCCAGTGCGACAACGCGGCGGACCCAGTCCTGAATCGCCACGCTCTCGAGCCGGGGCGCGGGCAACCGCGCCAGCCGGGCGTAGGCGGCCATCAGCCGGCTGAGCGACTCCGACCGGCTCGCGATCACGCCCAGCCCTTTGCGAAGATCGTCGAGCTGGTCGGGCGGTGCCGGTTCGCGGCTGATGATACCGCGCAGGCTGTCGGCGATGGACTTGATCGGCGCCAGCGAATTGTTGAGCTCGTGGCTCAGGACGCGAATCAAGCGTTTCCAGGCTTGCCGCTCCTCGTCGCTGAGCGCGCGGCTCACGTCGGTGAGCACCAGCAGCTGGTGCGGCAGTCCGCCCTGCCGGAACGTCCCGCGCCGTACTTCCCAGCGTCCGGCGCGGCCGGGAAACGTGAGGGGATCGACGCGCGGCGTATCGCCCGCGAGGGAGCTGGCAAGACCGAGGCTCGCCGCGTCGCGGCCGAGCAGCTGCTCGGGCGCACGACCGAGCAGGGCCGCGCCTTCGCGATTCACGAGCCGGAGCGCGTGCGCGGCGTCGAACGCGAAGATGGCAACGTCGATCTCTTCCATCACGCGCCGGAGCAGCGCGGTCGCTTCGAGGGCGCCCAGCCGCTGTGCGCGGAGATCGTCGCCCAGACTGTTCAGCTCGAGGAGCAGCAATCCGAGCGCGTCCTCTGGATTCGACCCCCGGGCGCGCAGCGTATAATCGCGCTCGCGCAACGCGGCAAGCACGTTCGAGACGGTCTGCAGCGGCCGCACGACGTGCTCCCGCACGATGGCCGCGTTG
>Ga0137409_10008505_pt1 | contig 10476 bp, 14 predicted proteins | sample CZODoug1_16funga_FD_122059 | JGI IMG/M metagenome (GOLD analysis project Ga0137409, IMG submission 122059) | Vadose zone soil fungal communities from Angelo Coast Range Reserve, California, USA - CZODoug1_16fungal (Hybrid Assembly) | ecosystem: Environmental > Terrestrial > Soil > Vadose zone... | reverse complement strand
GATTTTGAGGCCGCGATTGAAGAAGGCGCCACGGAAGTGCGCTTAGGAACCGCATTGTTCGGGGAACGAACGCCTGCTCCTGGCTAAGGCGACTTCTCTTGATGGATATACCATTCGTTAAGATACCGCCGGAGCTTTTCCCGGTCGGCATCGCGGTACTTCTCGTAGTCTTCTGATATCTCATCGTCGGCTCGTCTTAGCAGGACATAGGATTCAACGAGCCCCTCTTCATTCAATTTGATGAGGTAACTTAGCGGCGGGCTAAGGGAATCGACGAGCCCCTCACTAACCTGATGGGCCGCGGCGGTGGCCACTTGATTCAAAGCATCAGTCTCTTCCACCAGAGTGCGGCGGTAAACTTTCTCGCCTGGGAATTCCTTGGCGAAGCGCTCCATCTTCCACTTGGCGCGCGTGGCCTCATAGGCGGACCAGCTCGAAGCCCCATTTCTCATGTTGGAAGGATCAGGAATCGCTGAGGGACTCGCACTTGTGCCGGAGCCCGGAAGCATATTTGGCGGTGCGATTCGCGGATGGCCAAGCATGGCGTGTGTGAGTTTCGCCCAATTTTCTATCCCCTCCCAGGAATGCGATGTATAGGGATCTGCGATGACGCCATCGATGTATTTTTCCTTCGCCTGATTCACACGATCAAGCTTTATCAGAGCGTCCCCTCCGTACCGATAGGCGATTTCCACATCCGGGTCGATCTGAGTCGCCAGGGAGAACCAATAGACCGCCTCCTCCCATTCTCCCCAGTGGAAATAGACATCGCCGGCAAATTGAGCTGCATAGTAGCTCTGAGGGTCAATTAAATGGGCGGCGCGGAAGGTTCCCAAAGCCTCAGCCCACTTCTTCTTTTCGAAGTAAGCTTCGCCTTTCTTCATGGCTTCATCTGCCGCCACCAAGTTGGACCATGTCGCCTCGTGGCCATCCTCCGGAAGACTGACAAGCAGTTTTCGAGCCCAAGACTTGCTCCCGCCGAGGGACTCTGCCCGCAGGACAAGAGCTCGTGCCCGGAGCCGCACCTCGCGACTGGCGGGTACGTTCCCTTTGGTCGATTTGTCTCCCAACAGGCAGACGGAGAAGCGGAGTAGTACGCCCGAATCTTCGGGTTCCTGCGCGGTAAGCGCATCGAACAAGGGCAACGCTTCCGCTCTTTTGCCCTGGTTAAAGAGATCGAAAGCGCGAGCGCGCTTCGAGGCATAGCTCTCAACGTTCTGCGCAGAGGCGTGTGTAGCAGTGCACAAAACAAACACAGTGAGGACCGCGAGCGTGAGGAAACGATGTGAAAAGAGAGATCTGCCCCCCTCTACAGATTCGCTCCGCATGGACGCCTCCCTGCACATGGCCATCATCAAGGTGACAACAAATGTTCAGCCTGGTGGCCCGAATGTACCATACTCGATCTGGGAAGCTGCTTCAGGAACGTTGCGGGGCAGGCAAGACGCGTCGACAATCCCTTGGAAGGCGAATGACCACGGGAGCGCACGTTGATTGAAGTGAGTGAGCGCGATGGCTCGGTCGTGTTGGCTGTGCGGGTGCAGCCGAGGGCGAGCAAGGATGAGATTGCCGGCGAGATGGACGGGGCACTGAAAGTGCGTTTACGGGCGCCGGCGGTGGAGGACCGAGCGAATGAGGCGCTCATCGATTTTTTGGCGGAGGTTTTGAAAACGTCCCGATCGGCTGTTAGTATTCTTAGCGGCGAACGAAGCCGCGTGAAACGAATCGAAATTCGCGGCGTGACCCGGCAACAAGTTCTTAACCTCTTGGCGCACGAGGCGTAAAGTCCCGGCGTCGATTCATTTTTGTGCCATGGAGAAGATCCCCCATGAGTGGTGACATTCCAGGTATGCAGAGCGATCTACGGGCCGCGAAGCTGGACGGCTGGCTTTTCTACGATTTTCGAGGACGCGACCCCATCGCACAGCGCATCCTGGATCTTCCCGAGGGGATGCGAACACGCAGGTGGTTTTATTTCGTTCCCGCGAAGGGAACTCCGAAGAAGCTGGTGCACAAGATTGAGGCGCAGTCCCTGGCGGCATTGCCGGGCGACACGCTCTATTACGCGGGTCAGGACGAACTTCGCAAAAATGTCGGGAAGATGCTCGGGCGCGCGAAGAATGTGGCGATGCAATATTCGCCAAAGAATGCGATCCCCTACGTTGCAATGGTGGATGCGGGCACGGTTGAGCTGGTGCGCGGCACCGGAGTGAAGGTGGTGAGCTCGGCAGACCTGGTGCAGAAATACGAAGCCTGCTGGAGCGATGAACAGCTTGAGTCTCACCGCGCAGCCGGCGCAGCGATCGACCGCATTGCGCGCGAAGCTTTTCAGTATGCCGCAAAGAATGTTCGCGAAAAAAAAGCGATTACGGAATACGACTTGAAGGTCTGGATTCTCAAGGAATTTGAAAACGCAGGAATATGGGCGGAGGAAGGCCCGGACATTGCGGTCAATGCAAATGCGAGCGATCCACATTATGGACCCACAGCCGAGTCTGCCGCCCCGATCCGTCAAGGAGATTTGCTGTTGTTGGATATTTGGGGGAAGAGGAAGACTCCGGGCAGCGTCTACTACGACATTACGTGGATGGGTTATTTGGGGGCGGAAGTGCCTGAGAAATATGCGAAAGTCTTCCGCGTCGTCCGCGAAGCGCGCGACAAGGCTGTCGATTTGATCCTCAAGAATATTGCGGCCGGGAAGCCGCTGCAAGGCTGGCAGGTGGACAAGGCGGCGCGCAGCATAATCGAAAAAGCGGGCTACGGAAAATATTTTTTCCATCGCACCGGCCACAGCATCGGAGAAAAAGTTCACGGCAACGGCGCGAATATGGACGGGCTGGAAACGCACGACGTGCGGCACCTGATCCCGCGGACTTGCAATTCGATAGAACCGGGCGTCTACCTGCCGGAATTCGGCATTCGCAGCGAAGTGAACGTGTATATTGACGAACACGAAGCTCGAGTGACGGGAGCAGTCCAAAAAGAAATTCTTCCGTTGCTGGCATAAGCAAGGCTGAGAAAGACGAGAAATGACTGACGAAACAGCAGCGCCGCCGGCGCCCCGAGCCGATTCCAGGAGCGAGGCGTTTGCTTTGGGAATTGCGGTGGCGGGATGGATTGTGCCGGGGTTGGGCCACGCGCTCTTGAAAATGTGGGGCCGCGCGCTAGCCTGTTTCCTCACCGTTGGCCTGCTGGTATTTTTTGGCGCCGGGATGCGTGGAAACGTTTTCACTTCGAGTGGAAATGACGCGTTCGACACGCTCGGTTATTTGGCGGATCTCGGCGCGGGAAGCTTTTATTTCGTCGCGAGGTCTCTGGAAAGCAATGGCCCGGATGTATCACGCGCGGACGGCGATTACGGAACGCGCTTCCTCGCCACAGCGGGGGTGCTGAATCTGCTGGCGGCGTTGCACGCGTACGAAGCGGCGCGAGGACGTAAAGCGTGAGCGCCGCTGTCGTATTGGGCCTGAGCCACCTACAAGCCATGCTGCTGTTTGCGCTGGTGATTTCGATTGCGTTTGGCTTCTTGAGCCGCCGACAACCCATCGAGCGGATAAAATACATCATGTGGTCACTCTTCCTCTTCCTGCTGATCGGTGTAGGAATCGGCTGGGCGATGTACCCTTTCTCGCGGTGAGGGAACGCAAAGTTTGCGGCCGAATTGACAGAACATTTCCGCGAAATGCTATTGTCAATAGCACGGGCCGAGGTACTCAGTGGTAGAGGAGCCGATTCGCAAACCGCATCAAGGCAGTAGGAGCAATGTCATAGTGCTAAATCTGGAGAGTTGGTGTCCGTTTTTGGATCGCTTTGCGCAGGATCTTGATAGAGTTTGTAGTCACCAAATTCTTCAGTCTTCACATTGTCATCGCTGACGCCCGAGGAATTGAGCAGGTCGGTCATCGCAGTGACCATTCCCGACGGGCCCGCGATGTAGTAGATAGGTCCGTTGAGCCCCAATAGATAACGCGAGAGCATTTCACGGTTGATGTAACCTTTCTCATAGGGCCAAGCGAGGGTTCTATGCCCGGTGACCGTTGGGATGAGAGTGAAATTAGGATTCTGCAAGGTCATATTCTCAAATTCTTCGAGAAACGCCGCGTCGTCCGCTTCCCGGTTTGAATAGAACAAATACAGTTTGTGTGGCAGACGTTCTTGGCTGGCATGTTGAAGGATGCTGCGAATGGGCGCAACCCCGATGCCCCCCGCGATAAACACCGCAGTTCGGGTGATATCTCTATGCAGCGTGAACGATCCTCGGGGACGGCTCACCATGAACTTCGTGCCTAGAGCAGCAGCCTTCAACGCGGTCTTAAAGGGAGTCTTACGCATCCGCATCGCGATCATGATTGGCTCTTTGTCATGAGGAGAGCTTGCGAGCGAAAAGGTCCAGGAATTGTCACTTTCACTTCCCATGCACGGGTGCGCGGAGACAAAGTCGGCATGCTGCCCAGCTCGGAATTCGAAATTGGCGCCATTTGTGTCGAACCTTCGTCGGAACCGTACCTGGTTTTCATTCAAGCTCATCCATTCCGTCTATGTAGACCAAATGTCCAAAGCTTTATTCCGACCATCGTCGCGACAATGGAAAGCCTCCTCAAGACTCCTCGATTTCATTTTCGAAATAAATGCGGGACGTACCAGCGGGTGTAGGTTGCCAATCCTAACAAGAGTACGACCCACCAGAGCACCAGTACAGTTCGCATCGAGGCCTTGTATTTAGTGACGCGAAATTTCTCCGGCAAAACGCTCGTGCCCGCAGAGAGCAAGATGTACAGTCCCGCGAGTTCGGTGGCGGTTCCAATCGCCGCATGCGTTGTCGCCAGTGCGTAGTAAGCCTTCCCCAGCTTGGCCGGAACCCTGGGAAGCACATGAATGCGGAATGAAGGAATCATCATCACCGCAACCACAGCGAGGTTCAGAAGCACGATGGCGGACTGGCACCAGGCGTGTTGCCGAAAACACCCCTTGCGAGCAAGCCGAGCGCCGACCAACAGACCTACGCCCATGGTGATTTCGAGGACGAGAACTACATTGGCGGCGCGCGGAGCGGCCGTTTCAAGGAATGCTTCTATCAACAGATTGCTTCCACGCAGACTACCGACCGCGTTTCATTCATGTTAGGTAAGAATCTTGCGCGGCACAGTGGTGTTTCACGAGTCTCGAAGCACATCTATCCCGGTCCATTCACTCCACTGAGAAAACCGCCTAGGTGTCCCGTTAGTGCGACGACGACTACGGCCACAGCCTCGAGCGGCAAGCGGTATCCCGGCAGGACCTCTTCTTGTCTCCGCCGGGTTCTCATGTGGATGAACCACACCACACAGATCAGGACGCTCGACAGGCATCCCATCACTAAATGCATCAAAAGGATGCCTTTCAGTTTCTGTCCCTCGAGTTCCCACTGCCACGCGAGAATTCCGGTGACTACCACGGGTATGGTTGCGATCGCCGCGACGAGCAAGTTGTAGTAGGCCGCCGCAGCCAGCAGGCGCTGCTTCCTCCATTGCGCAAGGAAATCAAAGAGGACGCCGATGATAAACAGCGCAATCGGGAAGTGGATCAGCACGACGTGTTGTGCATGCTTCGCGAAAACTACTGTTTTAATGTCAAATGGGTGCAAGGTCGCTCCTCAATCACTGCACGATGACTTTGGCGGTCATCTTTGGATGAATCGAGCAGAAGTATGGATAAGTTCCCGCTTTGCTGAAGGTGAAGGAGAACTTTTCGTCCGTGTCGAGCACTTTGGACTTGAACGTCTTCGCATCATCCGTGCTGACTACCGTGTGGGGGATATCGTCACGATTGGTCCACGTCACTGTGGCCCCGACCGGCACCGTTAGCGTTACCGGTCCGAAGCTGAAGTTGTCGATCTTCACTTCCATCGTCGACGTCTTCTCCTGCGCGCTTGCTACATAGCTCTTCTGACCTGTGCCGAGACCTAGTGTTCCCAGCACCAGTGCCGCTGCTAGACCTGCAATGGACACACTTCTCCTCATGCTCTTTCTCCTTTTTATCTGTTTCAAGTTCGACTTGTTTTCTGAGTTTGGCTACGCCTTGCTCACGCGAGCGAAGAATCCACCACAGCAAGCGCATGTTGCCCTTGGACGTAATTCACATCCGTGATCCCCAGGACGCTCCGGAGTTGCTCCGTGGGTACCTTCATCGGCCCAGGTGAATCCGCCTTACCCGGCTGGGGTTGCGGAAACGCCGTGGATGCCGCGGTATGAAACGTCACGTTGCCTTCCACCTTCTGCATAGTCTGGTGAATGTGCCCGTTCAGCACCGTCACCGAACCGAATTTCTTCAAATACGCCAGTGCCTGCGCGCTATCTTCCGTTCCCCAGCCCCACTCGGGGTATACGGACCACAGTGGGATGTGCGCAAACACAACAATCGGTGTGCTGTGCTTCAAGTGTTTTACATCGTCTTCCAGCCATTCGAGTTGCTCGTGGCCCAGCGTCCCCAGCCCGCCGGCCTTCAAATTCATCACGTTCACCAGCCCGACGAAGTGCACGCCCTTTTTGTCAAAGCTGTACCATCCTGCGCCCTTGCTGCCCTTTCCGTAGCGCTCCAGGAACTGTTTCCCATCGTCATTCAGCACGTCGTGTTCACCGGGTACGTAGAAGACATTCTTGGGAGTCGCGCTTTTCAAGATCTGGTCCACCGTATCAAACTCTTCGGGCTTCGAGAGGTGGCTGATGTCGCCCGTGTGCAGCATGAATTCCGGCGCAGCCGATAGTCCATTGATCTTGTCCACCGCCGCCTTGAGCGTTCCCGCAACGTCAGGGTTCGCTGGTTTGTTGAAGCCCATGTGGCTATCGCTGATCTGCACGAAACTCAGCTCGCCCATGGCTTCCTTGGAACCTGGCTCCGGCAGCCGGCTCAGGCTGTACGAGTTCAGCACCCCACCTTTCATCACGCAAAAGGCACCCGTACCTGCCCAGGCCATGCATTTTAGAAATCCCCTCCGGTCAACTCCGTCGTGGTTGTGGTCGTGCAGGAGTTCATCTTTCTTCTTCTCGGACATCCTGGCCCTCCTTATTTACCTGTGATTTTTGCCCCTTCTCTAAAATCTGCACGTGCCGTTGGGAGTGGCGGTGCGGGATGGGGTTTGTCCGCACCGCCGTTGAACGTGCTTGCGTTTATTCAGACCGAGAAAGCGTCTGTCTTATTCCAAGTTCATCCGGGTTCATGTCTCTCTTTGCGTGTTCGTCACAACCGAGCCACCGTCGAGAATAAAATCGCCGTTCATCCGGTTCTCCCACATGAAGCTTCACTGATCGAGGGAAGTACTTGAACGATTTGGATGCCGAAGACCGGCTGCGCTTCGAACAGCTTGTGCTGCCCCATGCCGACGCTGCTTTCAACCTCGCGCGCTGGTTGTTGCGTAAGCGCGAAGATGCAGAAGAGGTGGCTCAAGAAGCCTTACTTCGCGCGTGCCGTTTCTTCCGCGGCTTTCACGGTGGAGATGCGCGCGCCTGGCTGCTGCAGATCGTGCGCAATACCTGCTACACCTGGTTGGAGAAGAAACGCCCTATGGAGCTGAGCGTGGAATTCGACGAAGAGTTACATCTACAGACTTGCCCCACACCCGAAACCATTGCCATCGCTGGCGATGATCGCGAGCGCCTCAGCCGTGCTCTCGAAACCCTGCCGCCGCGTTTCCGCGAAATCCTTGTTCTTCGAGAGCTCGAAGGGTGTTCCTACAAGGAGATCGCTGCAATCACGTCGATTCCCATTGGTACCGTCATGTCCTCGCTCTCTCGTGCCCTCCGCCAGTTGTATTCCGTGCTGACAAATTCCTATCACAAGGAGGCTGTCCGTGAGGTGTGACTTTGCTGACTCGCTCCTTCAGGGCTATTTCGACGGTGAGCTGAGCGCTCCTAGCGCTGCCGAATTCGAGCGCCACCTCCAACATTGCGTCCACTGTCCCGTTGAGCTCGTGGACCTGGACTTGCTAAGAGAGCGATTGCAGCTCGCGCAACTCTATGAGGCCGCGCCGGCCTCGCTCAGGAAAAAGATTCACGCCGATCTTCGCCCCACCGCGCCAACGACTGCTATGTCTCAGCCCCTCCTTTGGCACTGGCTGGCCGCGGCGGCCGTCCTCCTTCTTCTCGCAATCGCGGGATGGAGAGTGAGTCCCGTGCTTCGCACCGACGACTATCAAGCCGAACTTGCGGAGGAAATTGTCGATGCGCATGTGCACTCGCTGCAGCCGGGCCACTTGACTGGCATCAGTTCCAGCGATGAACAGGCTGTGAAGGGATGGTTCAAGGGCAGACTCACATTTGCGCTCCCGGCACGCGATTTCGCGAACGACGGATTCGCGCTTGAGGGTGGGCGCCTTGACGTTGTGGAAGGCCGCTCCGTAGCGGTCCTCGTCTATGCGCGCCCCGGACATCTAATTAGCGTATTCATCTGGCCCACACGGGAACGGGACACCTCCCCGCGCATAGGGTCCCGGCAAGGCTATCAATGGATTGATTGGCGAAAAGGCAAAATAGAATTCTGCGCCGTCTCCGAGGCACCCACCTCCGACCTTCTACAGCTTCAGTGGCTTTTCACGAAGTAGTCACAGAAATGAATACGTCAACGGGTGCTCGTATGGACAGAGTCGTTGGAAAGCGTCTCAACAATTGGTTAATCGCTGTCGAGAGCAGTGAGGATCGACACATGGAGATCATCCAATCGACGGTCGCTAAACGCGCATATCAGATTTTTGAGAAGCGTGGCTCCAAGCATGGCTTCGACCTCGAGGACTGGATGTTTGCAGAGAAGGAACTCTTGCATGATGACTTTGATGGAAATACGTCCGAATTTCACTTTCTTCTTGAGTGCCCGCGAGATCCGGAGGTGACTACGATCCTGAGCTTGACGACACACAGCTTGGTAGTCTTTCGGAGCCATACACAACTTGTCAGCAAAGCGGATAATCGCCCAGACGTACTATCCGTCCGTCAGTTCCTTCGGTACGCGGGTGCGCTGAGAAAAACGGTCATAACTTGGCGACCGAAATACACACAATTTTATTCCCGCCCCCTAAACATCCATGGATCGGGGAATTATCCGAGAGCATGCGGGGTCTTACACGCTGAGGACAATGAAATGTCTCGCAATTCAAAACCGCATCGAACAAGGAGATTTGAAATGATCTGGGCTCGAAATTTGAAATTATTTACGAAGTTGGGCGTGGCTGCTCTTGCACTGGGCGCTTTGGCGACTAGCGGGAACGCGCAGAATGCATACCAAGGCAAGTTCACGCTGGCAGCTGAGACTCACTGGGGAGGCGCCACACTACCTGCTGGCGATTACACTTTTGCTCTGCCATCCAACAACGCTCCTTACAGACTTTACATCCAGGGGCAGGGAGTTGGTGCCATCATCACGGCCGCTACAGCCGATCAGAGAGTTGTTTCTGAACGCCCGCAGTTGAACCTGGTGGACATCGCTGATGTGCAGACCGTCCAGACATTCGAGGCCCCGGAGCTGGGACTGACCTTTATCTACGCGACGCCCACACAAAAGCACATGGGACGCAAGGAAGCCCGTCAAAAGATGGTGCCACGGACCGCGCCTGCTTCGCAGGCCAGTGGAAACAAGGCTTCGATCGAAGTCCACACTACGGGTCGCTAAGGAAAGAAGTCATGCAAGTCACCGCAAACGCCAGGGGCAGAAAGATAGTGGTTGGATCCTTGGCAAGGCCCACTGTAGAGAAGCGGCGTAGCCTAAATTGGGAAGCGCGTTCCAGCACGGAATGCATCTCGAAGAAGGCTGCGCCGCCAGTTTCTACTATCGCCAGCAATAAGCTGAGCGAAGCGGAGGCCATCCAGCGAGCTCGCGCCGGCGACCGGACCGTGTTTGAATTCCTGTACCGGTTGCATAGCCGACGTGTGTATGCGGTGTGCCTGCGCATGGTAGGAAACACGACTGAAGCAGAAGATCTAACTCAAGAAGCCTTTTTGCTTTTGCTCCGCAAAATTCACACTTTCCGCGGCGAATCGGCCTTCTCCACCTGGCTGCACAGGCTGGCGGTTAACCTCGTGCTGATGCGTCTGCGCAAGAAGTCTCCACCAATCGTCTCGATCGAAGCGACTCCCGACCCAAACGATGAAACCGGCCCGCAGAGCATCGATATTGCGGCGCCCGACTTGTTACTCGAGGGATCGATTGACCGAATAAATCTCGCACGCTGCATCGCGCAGTTGCCGGTAGGCTACCGCGCAATATTTGTCTTACACGATATTCAGGGGTACCAACACAACGAGATTGCTGAGATATTGGGACGCTCGGTAGGTGATTCAAGGTCGCAGTTGCACAATGCCCGTATGCGGCTGCGTGAACTGCTCCACGAACACCAGCGTGAAAAGGCGCGCGATGAGCGCCTGGCGGCAGCTAAGATACTTTCCCGATCCACAATCCGCTTAACGCCATGTACTCGCATCGCAGCGGCCAGCCGTGCATCGTGGACCTGAA
>Ga0137409_10008504_pt1 | contig 10476 bp, 6 predicted proteins | sample CZODoug1_16funga_FD_122059 | JGI IMG/M metagenome (GOLD analysis project Ga0137409, IMG submission 122059) | Vadose zone soil fungal communities from Angelo Coast Range Reserve, California, USA - CZODoug1_16fungal (Hybrid Assembly) | ecosystem: Environmental > Terrestrial > Soil > Vadose zone... | reverse complement strand
GCCCTCGGCCTTAACTTGCTCAGGCGTCTTCCCAAACGCCAGAGCTTCGGTCTGAGCGAAGACGTTGGCCAGGAGCATGTCATGGTGCCGGCCAAGCGGATTCAGCGCTTTGTTAAACGCGATGAAGTCGCAGGGTATGAGCCTGGTCCCCTGATGGATCAACTGGTAAAAGGAGTGTTGGCCATTTGTTCCCGGCTCGCCCCAATAGACAGGGCCAGTCGCGTAGGTGACCTCGGCGCCGTCGAGCGTGACGTGTTTGCCGTTGCTCTCCATCGTCAACTGCTGCAGATACGCTGGAAATCGTTTTAGATACTGCTCATAAGGCAGCACGGCGACCGTCTGCGCACCGAAGAAATCGTTGTACCAGAGTGCGAGAAGACCCATGAGCACCGGCAAGTTGCGCTCGAACGGGGCGGTGCGGAAGTGCTCATCCATCTGGTGGAAGCCATCCAACATGGCTCGGAAATTATCCGCGCCGATGGCCAGCATCGTCGAAAGACCAATCGCCGAGTCCATGGAGTAGCGCCCGCCAACCCAGTCCCAGAATTCGAACATGTTGGCCGTATCGATGCCGAATTTCGCTACTTCCGCCGCGTTCGTCGAAACGGCGACAAAATGCTTGGCCACCGACTTTTCGTCACCTCCGAGACCCTTCAGAGACCAGGCGCGAGCCGTGTGGGCATTGGTCATTGTCTCCAGTGTTGTGAAGGTTTTTGACGAGACAATGAATAGAGTTTCCGACGGGTCGACATCTTGGACAGCTTCGGCGAAGTCTGTGCTGTCAACATTAGAAACGAACCGGAACGTCATGGTGCGATCGCTGTAATGCTTGAGCGCCTCGTAGGCCATGACCGGTCCCAGGTCGGAACCGCCGATCCCAATGTTAATGACGTTGCGGATGCGCTTGCCAGTGTGTCCTTTCCACTCCCCGCTCCGGAGTCGATTTGAAAATTGAGCCATCTTGTCGAGCACGATGTGGACCTGGCGCACTACATTCTCGCCGTCTACGACAATGGAAGCTCCTTTGGGCGCGCGCAGGGCCACGTGCAGGACCGCCCGCTTCTCTGTGGTGTTGATCTTCTCCCCTCGAAACATGGCGCCAATCCGCGATTGCAGGCCTGATTCTTCCGCCAGTTCGATGAGAAGCTTGATGGTTTCCTCGGTGATGCGGTTCTTTGAGTAATCCAGGAATAGGCCCACAGCCTCTGCAGTCATCCGTTCACCGCGCTTGGGGTCATCTGCGAAGAGGTTCCGCAGGTGTAAGTTTCGGACCTTCTTGTAGTGGGTTTGTAGATTTTTCCAGGCCTTACGTTTGGGCAGCGGTGCGACGTCCCGGCCTTTGGTACCTGTTACCACTGATGTTGCCATGTTCGCACTCCTTTCGTTCCCTGTTCTTCTAAGCGCGGGCCTTCTCCGCAACAGAAGGATCTGACCACTGGCCCTTCAACTGGCTACAGCCGCCTTGAGTGCAACACTCTTGGAAGTAATAACCGCCATCAATTCATTCCAGGACTTGACGAACGACTTCGCGCCCTCATCCTGGAGTTGGGCAGCCAGCGCATTCACGTCGATGCCGGCCTTGGCGAACTGCGTTAACACTTCTTCGCAGTCGCCACCGTCTGCCGGCAGGATCGTGCCCAATTCGCCGTGATCGGCGAGCGCTTTTAAAGTAGCCTCAGGCATCGTGTTCACTGTGAAAGGCGCGGCGAGGGCCTTGACGTAGAGCACATCGGACGCCTTCGGATCCTTGGTTCCGGTGCTGGCCCATAGGAGCCGTTGAGGACGCGCGCCTGAGTTGAAAGCGCGCTGCCAGCGGGGGGAGGCAAGCAACGATCTGTACGCCTTGTATGTACGCTTGGCAATGGCGATACCGAGCTGGTCGCGCAGCGAGTCAGGCGCCTTGCCCATCACAGCGGAGTCCCAGCGACTGACAAATATCGAGGCGACGGAGCCGACAGTAGGTGGAAGTCCGGCATCGATGCGCCGCTCGATACCCCGAAGAAATGCCTCGGCAGCCGCCACGTAATGCTCGCTGGAAAACAGGAGTGTGACGTTTATCGGGATACCAGCAAAGATCGCCTCTTCGATTGCGGGAAGGCCTTCCCTCGTTCCCGGGATCTTGATGAACAAATTGGGCCGGCCCGCCCGCGCGTGCAGATCTTTGGCTGCAGCCATGGTGCTAACGGTGTCGTAGGCCAGCAACGGCGACACTTCGAGCGACACCCACCCGTCCACACTGTCCGTCTGGTCGTAGACTGGTCGAAACAAGTCGGCGGCCCGGGTGATGTCTTCCAGCGCTAGGTCGAAAAAGAGCGCCTCGCCTGATTTGCCCTTACTCAGGTTCTCGCGGATCGCGGCGTCGTAAGCAGTGCTGTTCTTGATGGCCTGGTCGAAGATTGTCGGATTTGAGGTCAGCCCCGTTACCGAAAGTTCAGTGACATATCGCTTGAGTGTGCCACTGTTCAGCAGGTCCCGTGTGATGTTGTCGAGCCAGATGCTCTGGCCCAGATTGTGAAGTAATTGTGTCGCCTTCATCATCTCGCCTCTTTCGTGGCCCGTCAGTATTGCGGGCACATCAGTCAATCAGAATTATCTTGTTGTTCGCAGACAGTCTTCCGATGCGTCGATCGGCAAAGTTTTGCCTTCAGGTTTGTGATACTGCTTTCAGCATCCTTGGCGCCTGCGGAGTTGCAAGAGCACCCGTCCGCTTCGAGTCCTTCGTCAGATTGCGCAGCCATTCGAAGGCCCGATCGGACAGCATGTCTTCCGTGCAGCGCCAGCTCCAATTGCCTTCGGCACGGCCGGGAACGTTCATCCGAGCCTCTCCCCCCAGGTTCAGCAAATCTTGCAACGGAGCCATCGAAACCGCAGCCAATGACGACCAAGCCAAGTCCATCAATGCGGGGGCAGCCTCGCCACTCTCTCCGCCTGGCAGCTTCAGGTAATTCCACAGGATCCTTCGTTGGTAATCCGGCAATTCATCAAACCAGCCGCGAGTCGTAGGGTTGTCATGGGTACCAGTGTAAACCACCGCATTGGTGACGTAGTTGTGAGGGAGGTATGGATTGTCCGAATGGCCGTCGAATGCGAACTGGAGAACACGCGTTCCCGGCAGGCGAAATTGGTCGCGGAGCGCATACACGTCAGGTGTGATCAAGCCCAAATCCTCGACGATAAACGGCAGAGTGCCTAGTTCTCGCAGCACTGCATGAAAGAAATCGGCGCCTGGACCAGCGACCCACTTTCCCGACTGTGCCGTCGGTGCTCCCGCTGGCACGTGCCACGCCGCCGCGAACGCCCGGAAATGATCCAACCGGATCACGTCGACGTGGGCCAGCAAAGCTCGCAACCGAGAGATGCACCAACGATAATCTGATTGCCGAAGAGCGTCCCAGTTATAAATGGGGTTGCCCCAAAGTTGTCCCTGCACGCTGAAGTAATCGGGAGGCACACCGGCGACGATGCGTGGCCGGTGCTGCTCGTCCAGCAGAAACAGCTCCGGGTGAGCCCAGACGTCGCTCGAGTCAGGAGAAACAAAAAAGGGCAGGTCGCCGATCAGGCTTAAGCCTTTTCTGTGAGCGTGCGCTTTGAGCCGTTCGCCTTGGCGGAACAACAGAAACTGCGCGAAGCATACTTCTTCGATTTGATCCGTCTGTTCGGATCGAGCCTGGTCGAGCGCCGCCGCTTGGCGCTGAACCAACTCTGCGGGCCATTCAAGGTAATATGCGCCGCCGAATCTGATCTTGAGCGCCCGGAACAACGCGTAGTCCTCCAGCCAGTTAGCCTGATCAACACGGAATTGCTCATAGGCCGGCCGCAGATCAGCGCGAGCACCGGCGCCGAAGTTGGCCCAGGCTCTCTCGAACAGCCCGTGTTTGAAAGGAATCACGGCGCTGTAGTCGATTTTGTATTGCGGGAATGTGCGGGCCTGACAGTCGCTTGCCCGCAACAGTTCATCCTCAATCAACCAGTCCGGACTGATGAGTAGTCCGTTCCCGGCGAAAGACGACAACGATTGATACGGCGAGTTGCCGTAACCGGTGGGACCGAGCGGCAGCATCTGCCACCAACTTTGTCCAGCTTGGGCAAGACGATCGATCCAAGATAACGCGGCTGGTCCCACATCGCCGATACCGTAAGGCGAGGGCAGCGAGGTGACGTGCAGCAGCAAACCGGAGGCGCGGTATGCCGGCGCGAACAGCGGAGAACTCAATGGCTGGCCCTTCTCGCTCATTGCCGTCCTGCCGCGAGACCGCTGCGTGGACTAGAGGAGTTCAGCGCGGCCACGATTTCCTCGGCCTGGCTCACAATCGCGTTCAGGTGGGACTGATCCTTAAAGCTTTCCGCATAAATCTTGTAGATGCTCTCGGTGCCCGAAGGCCGGGCCGCAAACCAGCCGCTGGCCGTTACGACCTTCAAGCCACCGATCGGGGCGTTGTTTCCAGGCGCGTGGGTCAGCTTGGCTTTGATCGGCTCACCCGCAAGAGTCGATGCCTTTACGGCCTCAGACGACAACTCCCGCAGCTTTGCCTTCTGCTCGGGCGTTGCTGGCGCGTCGATGCGTGTGTAATAGGACTTGCCGAATTCCGCGGTTAGTTCGCGATAATGCTCGCCCGGATCCTTGTCCGTACGGGCGGTGATCTCGGCCGCCAGCAGGTCCATGATAGGTCCATCTTTGTCGGTCGTCCAAACAGTGCCGTCCCGCCGCAGAAAACTCGCCCCGGCACTCTCCTCGCCGCCGAAACAGCACGAGCCGTCAAACAACCCCGGAACGAACCACTTGAATCCTACGGGAACCTCGGACAATCGGCGGCCCAACTTTTCCACCACTTTGTCAATCATGCTGCTGCTTACCAGCGTCTTGCCGACTGCGGCATGCTCCGGCCACAAGGGGCGATGCGCGAGCAAGTATCGGATGGCTACTGCGAGATAATGATTTGGGTTCATCAACCCAGCGGACGGCGTGACGATTCCATGCCGGTCGGAGTCCGGATCGTTGGCGAATGCGACCCGGTATTTGTCCTTGAGTCCGACAAGCCGGGCCATCGCGTACGGGCTGGAACAGTCCATGCGAATCACGCCGTCATGATCCACGGTCATGAACGAAAACGTCGGGTCAATGACCGGGTTAACGACTGTGATATCCACCTTGTAGATAGCGTTGATCGGTTCCCAATAGGGTCTCGCTGCGCCTCCAAGCGGATCGACGCCAAGCCTGAGGCCGGCGCCCTGAATCGCATCCATGTCAACGACATTTTGCAGGTCGCGGACGTATGGCATGACAAAGTCTTCCTGATGGGTGCTCCCAGCCTTGATGGCCGCCGCGAACGGCACCCGCTTCACGCCTGCGTTGTTTCCTCGCAGGAGTTCGTTGGCCCGGTCCTCAACCCAGCGCGTTATGTCGGTGTCCGCGGGACCGCCATTACTCGGGTTGTATTTAAAGCCGCCATCCTCTGGCGGGTTGTGCGACGGCGTGATCACGATGCCGTCCGCGAGGTGCTGCTTGCGGCCGCGGTTATAGACGAGGATGGCGCGAGAGATAACCGGAGTTGGCGTGACGCCGTTGTTTCGTTGAATTATTGTATCCACGTTGTTGGCCGCCAGAACCTCAAGTGCGGTGCGCTGGGCCGGTTCGGACACTGCGTGCGTGTCCTTGCCCATGTAAAGCGGGCCATCAGTTCCGTAGCTCCGCCGGTAATCGCAGATAGCTTGCGTGATGGACAGAATGTGTGCTTCGGTAAAGCTGCCTCGCAGCGGCGAGCCTCGGTGTCCACTGGTTCCGAAGCTGACCATCTGGTCGGGATCGCTCATGTCCGGCCGACGCTCAAAATATTCGCGCTCGAGCTGGGCCACGTCGACCAACATCTCTTTTGGGGCAGGTCGCCCAGCTAGAGGCGACAAGCTCGGGAATGGGTTCGTTTCTACGGCACCGGGCATGGCTTCACCTCCCAGATCTGGGTTGCGTATTCGGCGATTGTACGGTCGCTCGAGAATTTCCCAGAACCCGCCACATTCAAAACAGCCTTGCGCACCCACTCGTCAGAGTCGGCATATAGCTCGCGCAGCCGCTGGTCCGCTTCGAGGTAGGACTTCAAATCCGCAAGATGCATGTAGTGGTCCCCGTATGTCAACAACGTGTCGTACAAGGGCGCGAAGACACCGGGTTCATGGGGGCTGAAATAACCGGAGAGGATCAAGTCCAATGCTGCGCGAGTCTCTGGATCGTGTTCATAGTGCCAGTGCGGGTTGTACCACCCTCGGCTGTCAGCGACCTGTTCCGCCGTCAAGCCGAAGAGGAAGAAATTTTCTTCGCCCGCCTCTTGCGCCATCTCGATAGTCGCGCCATCCCGAGTGCCGATCGTTAAGGCGCCGTTCATCATGAATTTCATGTTGCTCGTGCCACTTGCTTCATAGCCTGCAGTCGAGATCTGGTTTGAGACATCGCTGGCAGGGATCAGCCGCTCCGCGAGTGAAACGTCATACTCAGGCAGGAACAGAACATTTAGTCGACCTTGCGTCGCCGGATCGGCATCGATCGTGTCGGCCAGGTTCTCAATGAACTTGATGATGAGCTTGGCGAGTTGGTAAGCTGGGGCCGCCTTGCCGGCGAAAAAAAACGTCCGCGGCGCCATCTCAATCTTCGAATTCTCTCGCAGCCGGTTGTAAAGTACCACGACGCGCAGCGCATTGAGCAGTTGCCGTTTGTATTCGTGGATGCGCTTGATCTGGCAATCAAAGATTGAATCAGGATCCACTGTCTGACCGGATTCCGATTTCAACCAATTGGCAAACTGAGATTTGGCCTCACGCTTGGCTTTCCTGAAGCCATCACGAACGCCTTGGTCTTCGGCAAGCGGCTTCAGCTTGCTCAGTTCGCCGAGGTCAGTGATCCAACCGTCGCCAATCGCCTCCGTGATCACGTGAGACAGCGGCGGGTTCGCCAGCAACAACCAGCGGCGGGGGGTGACGCCGTTGGTCTTGTTGCTGAAGCGCTCGGGAAACATCTCTGCCAAATCTTTAACCGTTATCGTGCGCAGCAGCTTGGAATGAATTGCGGCTACACCATTCGTGCTGTGTGAGCCGACGATGGCAAGGTTGGCCATGCGGACGTGTTTAGCTGCGCCTTCCTCAATCAGGCTCACGCGCTGAACACGTCCTTCGTCGCCCGGGAATCGGATCCGAACCGAATCCAGCAGGCGCCGGTTGATTTCATAGATGATCTCAAGGTGACGCGGCAGCAGCGCCTCGAACCACGCGAGCGGCCATTTCTCCAGGGCTTCGGGGAGCAGCGTGTGATTCGTGTAGCCCAAAGTCCTTTGTGTGAGGTCCCAAGCCGTCTCCCATCCCAATTGTGCCTCGTCGAGTAGAATCCGCATCAACTCGGGGACCGCCAATGTCGGGTGCGTATCGTTGAGCTGGATGGCGACTTGTTCAGGAAGTGCGTTCCAATCTGTGTTGCCGCGTCGGAAGCGCCGTACGAGATCGGCAAGCGAGCAGGCCACGAGAAAATATTCCTGCACAAAGCGCAGCCCCTGTCCGAGGCTCGTGGAGTCGTCCGGGTAGAGTACTCGAGTGAGGGTTTCGGCTGTGAGAGTCTCAGCCACCGCACCAACGAAATCGCCGTGACTGAACGCCTGAAACTCGAAGTAATCCGGGGCGTTCGCAGCCCAGAGGCGAAGCGTGTTGATGTTCTTGCCTCCATAACCAACTACAGGCCGGTCAAAGGGGACACCGATCAAACTGGACACCTTACCAATGATCGCGTGCAATGCCCCTCCTCGCAGCTCGAAGCAGCAATTCAGCTTGATTTCTACCTTCTCGTGCGGGCGCGCGACCTCCCAGGGGTCTGGACGACGGAGCCAATTATCTGGCATTTCCTGCTGCCAACCGTTCCGGATGGTCTGCTTGAAGATGCCATATTCGTACCGCAGGCCGTACCCCATAGCAGGCAACTGCATCGTCGCCATTGAGTCGAGGAAGCAAGCCGCCAATCGCCCGAGTCCACCATTACCCAGGCCGGCGTCGGGTTCCTGTTCGAGTAGCCCGAGCCAATCGAGATGTTTCTCTTTGACAGCTTCCTTGGTAAGGGGATCGAGCAGGAGATTGGTCACATTGTTAGCCAGCGAGCGGCCAATGAGAAACTCCATCGAGAGATAGTAGACACGCTTGGGGTTCTCGCGGGCGTAAATGTTCTCAGTCTTTATCCATCGCTGCGACAGGATATCCCGCACGGAACGGGCGATAGCCTCAAAACGCTCACGCGGGCCGGCAGCCTCCAGATCGACGACATTGTCGAACACAAGGTGGCGTTCATACAACGCGTTCTCCGGCCCCGCTAACTGAATCAGGCTGCTTCCGTACTGATTGCGAAGTCTCGCAATACTGTCGGATTTGGGTGACGTCGAGGGCTCGATCACTCTTTTTGTGCCCATATTCAAGTTCCTCAATTTGAAGTTTAACCCCTGTGCTCCTCAAACCGAATCCGGTCAGATGCGCACGTGACCAGCGTCATTCCACATCCGAATCACTGGCTGGGATAGGTCATGTTCATAACCCAGCGTACTCATGCTGGCCGTGCTCAGCAGGAGGTATCTTCCGGCCCCCGGCTCAAGCCCCATCCAGCGGGCGGCGAGCACCCGCAGGAAGTGGCCGCTAGAAAAAAGGAGCACTCCCGCTCGGGCGGCTCGCACCCGGGTCAATACGCAGTCAGCCCGCGCGCCCACTTGGTCCGGCGATTCACCACGTGGGCAACCATCGCGGAACAACTGCCAATCCGGCCGCGCAGCAAGGATCTCGTCTGTGCGGAGACCCTCATACTGACCATAGTCCCATTCGACCAGATCGCGATCGACTTCGGCAACTGCCCCGAACTCGGCCAGCTCACATGTCCGTGTCGCGCGCTGCAATGGGCTCGTAAACACCTTCCCGAAATTCAGTCCAGTCAGTCGTTTTCCCAGCGCGAGGGCGTTCTCCTCGCCGCGCTCCGTCAGTGGAAGATCGGTAAGCCCCGTATGTTGGCCCGTCAGGCTCCACGCGGTCTCGCCGTGCCGGGCCAAGTAAACAACAGGAAGCTCGTTGCTGATGGTTCCGTTCCCGTGGGGCGTGCGCTCGCCGCTAGTGCTAACCGGGTTCAGCCCAGCAGCCCCAGCAGCCGCAACGCCAACCGCCGCCGACGCAGGAGAAGCCTCACGGATAGGGTGAAAAAAGGGCTGAGTCTTAATGGCTGGTCCCCTCACTCAGCTTTGCAACAAGAGGCTGAGCCGTCGCAGGCGTATCGACGTGCCCCTCGACGATTTCGGTGTTGGTGAAAGGCTTTCCATACAGCGCTTTGTTACTGGAGTCATCGGCTTTCAAGGTCGCACCATCGAGGCCGAAGCCTGCGAATGCTCCCTTGTCATTGTTAAGACGAGAAAAAAACACAAAGTGCGTATGTTCCCGGACATGATTTCGGTCTCCCATTGCTGATGTCGATTACTCGCGAACTATAAGTGATTTACTCGATGTCGTTCAGCCCCATCGCACTTCTACTCGAGCGTTATCACATCGACCTCGCGTGAAATATGCCGCCGCCGCTCAGTTCACACCGGTGATTCCGGCGTCACAATTGTGACGCGACGTCAGGGTCTATTAAAGGAAGCATCGCGCCCCTTCGTTTGGCGGATCCTCGCTACTCCAGAACTGACCGTCCTCTTTTCGTGCGAATACGTTGTTGATGTTTTGCAATCGCCGTTCCATAGTCAAAGGTGCGCATTCAATTCACAAGTCGTTGAAAGCAAAACTGAATACGGGAAGTAGGTGCCGCCAACCGATCCAAGGTGCCAAGGTCGTGTTGCTAGTTGGCTGGCAGATGCCAGCCCGCTGACAGTTATGGCTACCAATGACAGATGGCAATCACAAGGCCAGTAACAGACGATTCGAAGCCTTTTCATGCGGAACTGGAGGGCCGTGCGGTTCACCCCCAGCCGCGTCGCCGCGCAGATTCAGAACCAAGCCCCGAGTGCTACCTTATGACGGGACCAAAAACGGGGGGCAGGTCAGATCAAGCAAATAAGAGTAACGGTAGCGGCCGCCGTTCTCCTTGGCAGCGGGGACAAGAAGAATATATCCGTCGGTGGTTTTCTAAACACATAAGAATACGAGAATTGCGGAAATCTGCGCGGTGATTTGACAGCATCTCGCCGCCCGCTTACTATCAGCATTCACGCTTCAAGTGCGGAAACCGCTTGCGTCAGCAGGCTGTCTTCCGTCTCTTTGGGATCACCCGGCACACGTCAAACAGAAAGGGCGAATGAGCACTCCCCGAGCCAAGCCAAAGTACTATCTGACGACCCCGCTGTATTACACCAACGGACTGCCGCATATCGGGCACACGTATTCGACCATCGTGGCCGATGTGATTCGCCGGTATAAGCGCATGCGGGGATTTGACGCCTTTATGACCACCGGGGCGGACGAACACGGCGTCAATGTGGAGCG
>Ga0137409_10008503_pt1 | contig 10478 bp, 10 predicted proteins | sample CZODoug1_16funga_FD_122059 | JGI IMG/M metagenome (GOLD analysis project Ga0137409, IMG submission 122059) | Vadose zone soil fungal communities from Angelo Coast Range Reserve, California, USA - CZODoug1_16fungal (Hybrid Assembly) | ecosystem: Environmental > Terrestrial > Soil > Vadose zone... | reverse complement strand
GGATGAGGGAGGAGATCACGCGCGGGATCGCTATGCCGGAACCGATGCCCACGATGAAAGCAAACGAGATGCGACTGAGCCAGGCAAGCGCCGGGATGAAACGCGCCAGCACGAGCAACCCCAAGAGCGTAGGAAGAATCAGCCACCAGTTCCCTTGCTGCACCATGGGCACGTAGAGCTTTTTGACCATCACCTCGTAGTAGGTAATGACGAGACCGTAGCCGACCGACACGCCGACATAGATATGCTCGCCGAGCTTGAAGAAGGGATTATCCTTGTAGAGAAAGCTGTACATGAACAGGCTGAGGCCGGTGGCCACCCACGCGCCGATCAGCATTTCGGTGCTCATCCTCGCCGCCTCCCTTCCTGACCGGTCAAGAAGTAGAACAGGTTGCAAACCACGATAAGGATAATGATGAGGAAATGCGTCGCCGACTGGGCATCCATGCCCGCAGTTGCTTTGCCCGCCATCCCCACCAGCGTTTCATACTCCGCAGCGCCGCGCAGGCCACCCAGCAGGCCGTTGATTTGTCCGGTATCGATGAGCGGATAAAGGCCAGGCGCGCTTACGGCCGTACACCCTCCGCCTAATTCAAAGCCGTACTTTTCTTTGCCGTACACGTACCAGGTGTCAAGCCCGGGGAAGCCCGCGCTCAGGCTGATGGCGATGGCCGGGATCGCCAGCGCCAGCGTCACCGCAAACTTCAGATCGAAGAAAGGATTATGCATCGCGGTCATCACGTCCGGACGAACGCCCAAGCCCGCAAGGAACATCGCCACCGAAAGCGGCGCCGCGGCGAGTAACGCCAGCGCCAGCACGAAGCCGACCGGCCGCGCCCGATGCGCGTTATCGGCGGCGAGGGTTCGAATGAGCTGATCGGTTTCCATTCTCATTGTTCCCGTAGTTTGGCGGTAAGGGTGGCAAGCCCCCGGTGCAGCGCAACCCGCACCGCGCCCTCGCTCATCGCGAATTTCGCCGCCGTATCCTTGATCGACGCGCTGTCGACCGCGATCGACTGCAATATGTCGCGCTGGCGCGCCGGCAAGGACTGAAGCTGGGCGGCGACCTCGCTGGCAGGCGCGGTCTCGGCCGCGGGTTCGCCCGGGAGCGTCTCGGCGAAATCGTCGATGTTGACAAAAACCCGTCGGCCACGGCGGCGCAGCGCGTCGATCAGCTTGTTGCGTGCGATCGCGAACAGCCACGGCGCGAACGGCGCGTTGGCGTCCCAGGTATGCCGTTTCAGATGCACCGCCAATAAAATGTCCTGCACGACGTCCTCGGATTGATCGAGAGGTTGCCCTGCGCGCGCCAGGCCGCGGCGCGCAGCCGCCCTCAACACCGGCGTGACGGCCTTGAGCAGACGATGATACGCCGCACTGTCCCCCGAAATGGCCGAACGCATCAGGCCGGTCCATTCCTCGTCACGTTCGCGCACGCGCGCTCCCACCTAGCAATTCGGCCTATGTTTCAATTTGTTACGTCTGGAGGCATTAATCACGAAGTCGTGATGAGCGCCTTGGGCGAGCTTCGATCCAGCGCGCCAGCAGGCTCATAACATCGATTGCTCCCGCTGGCACCCATCGCGGCGAACGCAAGAGTTGCCGCCTGCGCAGAACCACACGTCTAGCGGGGCATCGCCGCCCTGCTTTCGCCTGCGCGCGTCCGAAAATTCCCTTTTTCTGCCGCGTTACGGACATGCCGTGAGGTCTCATTGCGGCTTCTCGGGGCTGGCCAATGGGGAGATTACCAATGACCATCAAAGCCGGCGGGCGGTCAGTAGTGATATTAGCGACAGGGTTGTTTGTATGTTTCGCGGGACCTTTGCCCGCGGCGGCAGCGGCAGACGACAATGCGGTGGCAGACGCGAAAGCGGCAAGCTCGGACAAGGACAGCGCTGCGACGGAGCGCGTTGCGGTCCGCAAATACACCCGGCACGGCTCGCGTGACTGGAAAAGGCACGCGCATCGTAAAGACGACAAGATGGCGCTGAAATCCTCCACCACGAAGAAAGCCGATGCACCCGATGCAGCGGCCGACAACGCTGGCACCTCGCCCGCTATCCCGCCGTCGGTGGCCAACGCCAATGCGCAACTGGCAGCCGCCGGCACGCCGGACAGCCCGATGGCTGGAAACGCCCGGGCCATGTCCGCGCGAGCCAACGATATTGTGCAGGCCGCGCCGAATAATCCCGGTGATGCACAGCCTGCCGCTGAGACCCAAGTGACCTCCCCCGATGAGCTCAACGATGTCGATCGCACGCTGCCCGCAAGCGCGCCACCCGCGCCGACCCTGGCGGTGGCCATGGCCGACACGTCGGCCGCCAGCGGCGACGAAAGCTCCGGTTGGGACCAGGCCTCGCTGATCGGGAAGATCTTCATCGGCTTCGGCGCGCTGCTGACCATGGCGTCCGCCGCGCGCATGCTGATGGCGTAAAGAACTGCCATCATGCCGGGACGAGCGCGGTCGCCTCGCCCCGGCATTGGACTAGTCCCACTTGAAGCCCATCCCGCCAGCGGGCACATTGCCCGCGAGATCAGGCACGGGGTGGACCATGAGTACGTTCGAGCACATCATCGTTGATAGCAAAGGCGGAGTCGGCATTATCACGCTGAACCGCCCGAAAATGCTCAATGCGCTGTCGTTCGGCGTATTCAAGGAAATCGCCGCCGCCATCGATGATCTCGAAGCCGACGACAAGATCGGATGCATCCTGCTGGCTGGCGGCGAAAAGGCCTTCGCCGCGGGCGCCGATATCAAGGAAATGCAGCCGAAAACCTTCATCGACATGTTTTCCAGCGATTTCATCGCGATCGGCGCCGACCGCGTCGCCCGCTGCCGCAAACCGACCATTGCCGCCGTCAGCGGCTACGCGCTGGGCGGCGGCTGCGAACTGGCGATGATGTGCGACATCATCATCGCGGCCGACACCGCGAAATTCGGCCAGCCGGAGATCACGCTCGGCACCATCCCCGGCATCGGCGGAACCCAGCGGCTGACGCGCGCGATCGGCAAATCCAAGGCGATGGACCTGTGTCTCACCGGGCGAATGATGGATGCCGCCGAGGCGGAGCGCTCGGGCGTCGTCAGCCGCGTCGTGGCGGCGGACAAATTGATGGATGAGGCGCTGGCGATGGCGGAAAAAATCGCCTCGATGTCGCGGCCCGCGGCCGAGATGGCCAAGAGCGCCATCAACCGCGCCTTCGAAACGCCGCTGTCCGAAGGGCTTAACGTCGAGCGCGACCTGTTTCACGCGACCTTCGCGCTGGAAGATCGCTCCGAAGGCATGGCGGCGTTCATCGAGAAGCGAAAGCCGGTGAACAAGAATAGGTAGAGGCGCAGGTCCCGCCGCGAGTCGTCCCCGCGAACGCGGGGACCCATACGCCGCGGCCCTTCGTTGGGGCGATGTAGCAGACGCCTTCCGCTATCAAAACCGCCGGTGGTTATGGGTCCCCGCGTTCGCGGGGACGACGAGAGATTATCCAGCACGACTCCTCACCAGCGCCGCGCTGACCAACGCGCGGTAGGCGCGTTCGGCAAGTGTCGCCGGCCGGTCGAGGCCGAGCCGCGCCAGGCATTCCTGATCGGCGGCATCCGGTGCACGCGTAAAACCCTGCCACAACAGTCCCGGCAAATGCCGCGGCGCGCGTTGCGCGTCCTGCAGGAATTGCAACGCCGGGATCAGCCGCTGCTCGACATCGGTAAAATCGCTGCCGAACGGAAACTGCGGCAGCAGACCGGCTTCGCGCGCCGGCTTCAGCGCGCTTGTAATCCGCTCGGGATAATTCTCGCGATGAACAGCGGGAATTTCGAAATTCTTCGGCAGCTTGCCGGCATCCTTGGCCTGCCGCGCCAGCTCGACCTGAAAGCGGGAGTCGGCGACCCCGAGCATTGCCGCGATGATTTCGGCATCGGATTTTCCCCTGACATCGGCGACGCCATACTCAGTGACGAAGATATCGCGCAGATGCCGCGGAATGGTCTCGTGGCCATAGCTCCAGCGGATATTGGATTGCGCCTTGGCGCCGGCCTGCCGGGTCGCTTCGAGCGCAAGGATCGAGCGTGCCCCCTGCAGCGCGAACGCTTGCGCCACGAAGTTATATTGGCCGCCGACGCCGCTCACGACCTGACCGTTTTCAAGGCCGTCGGAAATCGCCGATCCCATCAAGGTCGCCATCATCACGTTGTTGACGAAGCGGGCGTCGACACGGGCGCGGCGCTTTAAATCCTCATCACCATAGAGTTCGTTCGTGAAGGATACCGCCGTCATCTGGATGCGGGCGAGTTGCGCCGGCGTCATCTCGCGCAGCGCGCGATAGAAGGATTTCGGCCCGAGAAAGAACGCGCCGTGGAGCGCCACGCCGTCGACCTCGCGCTTGAGGATGCCGGCGTCGATCAGGCCGAGAAATGCCTCGAACAGCATTTCGCTGACGCCATAGAGGCCCTTTTCGAACGATCCGGTTTCCAGGGTCGAGAGCGGCTCGGACCCCGGCGCCAACCGCTTCATGACGGCGTGAAATTGCCCATTGTCGCGATGGCGCACGATCAGCCCCTGCGCCAGCGCGTCGCCGACCTGCCCGATGCCGATCTGCAAAGTGCCGCCGTCGCGCACGAGGCCCGCGGCATGCAGGCCGATGGCGTATTTGGTGTCGGTGATCGGCTCGGATGGCGGCGCGAACAGCGGAAAATCGGTCTCGGGACTGTCGAGTACCGCGCTGAATTGCTCTGCCGGCAGGTCGCCCTCGCCCGGCATGAACGGCAGCTCGGAATTGACCTGCCCGATCAGCTTGAACGACGCGCGGCCCTCGCTGCGGGCGCGCAATATATCCAGCGTGGTGTCGGTATTGCAGCTCAGGCTGTAGCGCGTGACGCCGTCGACGACGCGCTTGGCCACCAGTTGCGTGACGACGTTCAGTCCCCGCGCCAGCAGGTAGGACGACGCATGGGTATAATTCGCGGAGATATATTGCTGCTGCGCGAGCGGCACATGCAGCCACCGGCCGGCCAGAAAGAAGAACTCGATCACCTTTATATTAGGCGGCAGCACTCCCGCATGCAGCGCCCCGGCATAGGCGAGATCGGGATAACCGCCGAACAGGCGCTCGATCACCGGCGTGATGAAGCGCCGCTCCAGCAAATTCGACGGTTTCGGTTTCTCCAGCGTCAGCGCCGAAAGCAAGGTCAGGGTGATCGTGCGGTCGGCGGCAGCGCGGGCGTAGAGCGCGTTGACGATATGGTTGGCCTTGCCGAGCCCCAGCGGCAACCCGACCACCAGATTGGTTCCGACATCGCGGATGATATCCTCGGCGATGTCGTCGGGGTCGGTGAATTTTTTCGGCATGAATATTCCGCTTGGCGCAGCTCGAACCGGAATATCCGGTAATCTCCCAAGAATCGCACGTTAGTAACTGAAAGTATTATACTTCCACGTCAGTTATTTAGATTTTTGATGAAGATGCGAACTGCGGCCTTGCAATATCTCCTGCAACGCCATGACGTTCGCCGAACCCCCGCCCTTGCGCCAGATCAGCACCGTTTGCGCGCAGTTCTCGGCGCGGGCCAGACGGTGAACGCTCAAACGCTTCCGCTCCGGGAACGTCGTCAGGACGCTTTTGGGGATGAGGGATATCCCCATGCCGGCGACGATGCATCCCAGCATGGCGTGATACGATGCCAGTTCGATAGTGCGCTCCGGCATCTCCCGGCGGCTTGCATACCAGTCTTCGAGCCGTTTTCGATGCGGGCATCCGTGCTCGAAAACGATGATGGTCCGTGGCAAACTACCTTGTCTGCCGATCGGCGGATGATTGGCTGACGCCACGATCACCAGCTCTTCGTCAAACGCGAATGCCTTCTCGAATGGCGCGTCCGCGATCGGCTCCGCGACCAGGGCTGCGTCGAGATCGCCCGCCAGGATCGCGGCCCCCAGCACCTGCGGATTGCCGGTGCGGAGTTCCAGAACGACGCCGGGATGCCGCCGGTGGTATTCGCTGAGCAGCCCCGGCAACCGGACGGCCGCCGTGCTTTCCATCGCACCCAGCCGGAACGTCCCGCGCGGTTTGGCGTCCCGGACAGCGCCGCGCGCTTCATCGGCAAGCGCGAGAAGGCGCTCTGCGTAGCCGAGCAGCACCTGGCCTGCCGGCGCGAGATGAAGGCGTTTGCCCTCGCGAATGAAAAGCGGAACGGCGAGATCCTCTTCAAGCTGCCGGATGCGGGTCGTGACATTGGACTGAACCCGATGCAGCCGCTCCGCCGCGCGCGTCACGCCGCCTTCGCGCACCACGGCGCTGAAGATCAGCAGGTCTGAGAGGTCCATTCATCTCTCCATGAGATCAATTACATCACAATTATTCATTTTAGATGATCGATCGACAGGGGTAAAGACGGCGGCGCGGGCGATGGTTCTGCCACCCCCTGCCGTGAAGGAAACACCGAGGGAGAACAAGATGCCAAAGGCCTATTGGATTGTGCGCGTCTCGGTTCGGGACGAGCAGAGATATCCCGAATATCTGGCCGCGGCCGGTCCGGCATTCCAGAAATTCGGCGCAAATTTCATCGTGCGCGGCGGACAGTTTGAGACCATGGAAGGAAATGCCCGCGAACGAAACGTCGTGGTCGAGTTCAGGGATCGCGCGACGGCTTTCCGGTGTTATCAAAGCCCGGAATATCAGGCCGCGAGAAGCATTCGCCAGAAATACGCCGACGCCGATTTCATTATCATCGAAGGCATCGCCGATTGAGAGGCATCCCTCGAGGAGAACCACCATGATAAAGCTGTATTATGCGGCCCATACCTGTTCGCTGGCCTCGCATATTGCGCTCGAGGATGCCGGCGCGGAATATTCAACGGTGCGCATCAGCTTCACCGCCGACGAACAGCGCAAGCCGGAATATCTCGCCATCAATCCCAAAGGGCGCGTGCCGGCGTTGGTGACCGACAGGGGTATCCTGACCGAGACGCCAGCGATGCTCGCCTTTATCGCGCAGAGTTTTCCACAGGCGAAGCTGGCGCCGCTCGACGATCCGTTTTTGTTTGCACAGGTGCAGGCCTTCAACAGCTATCTGTGCTCGACGCTGCACGTGGCCCACTCCCACCGCATGCGCGGAAATCGCTGGGCTGACGATCCCTCGGCGATCGCGGCGATGCAACGCAAGGTCCCGGAATCGGTGGCGTCGTATTACCAGTTGATCGAGGAATACATGCTGGAGGGGCCCTGGGTGATGGGTGAAACCTATACGATCTGCGATCCCTACCTGTTCACGATGGCCCAGTGGCTGGAGCAGGATGGCGTCGACCCCGCCCGGTTTCCGAAGGTCATCGACCACCGGCGCCGGATGTCGGAACGGCCGCAGGTTCGAAAGGCGATCGCCGAGGAACTCGGTTGAAGCGCATCGGCCGGTTTACTCCCCGGCCCGCTTCAGCACCTTGTCCCCTGATTCGGGAAGTTGTCACAGGTTCTTGATCGGCCGAGCAAATAGGTCGTTCGCGCAACACCCATCACGAAACGCTGGAAAGCGCGCCATTTCCGCGCGCGACGGTTTGCCTGTGGCCGCAGCGGCCTCTAAACAGGTAGATCTTCGAAGCCGCCGGTGGGGCGGACGACGGGGTCGCAGCGGGATCAGATGGTTGGGAGTGCCGGTAGGTTTGGCCAGATGGCAAGGCGCGTGCTTCGATCGGGCATCTGTCTTGGCGTCGCGGCTTGCGCCGGTTTTGCCGCAACCGACGCGAGGGCCGAGGCCCTGCCCGAAGCGCTCGCCAAGGCCTACCAGTCCAATCCGCAGCTCAACGCCGAGCGGGCGCGGCAACGCGCCACAGATGAGAATGTGCCGCAGGCGCTCGCCGGCTACCGGCCGCAGATCATCGCCAGTCTCAGCGGCGGATTGCAGGCGGTGCGCAACCTGCTGCCGGACAATACCTTCCAATCCGCCTCCCTGAAGCCCTGGACCATCGGGGTGACGGTGACGCAGACGCTGTTCAATGGCTTCAAGACCGCCAACAGCGTGCGCGTGGCGGAACTGCAGGTGCAGTCGGGCCGCGAGGCCCTGCGCAATGTCGGACAGGGCGTGCTGCTCGACGCTGTCACGGCCTATACGAACGTGCTGGCCAATCAGTCGCTGGTCGAAGCGCAGCGTTCCAATGTCGCATTTTTGCGCGAAACCCTCGGCATCACCCAAAAGCGCCTCAACGCCGGCGACGTCACGCCGACCGACACCGCGCAGGCCGAAGCACGCCTCAGCCGCGGCCTCGCCGATCTCAACGCCGCCGAGGTCAACCTTGCCATCAGTCAGGCGACCTATACCCAGGTGATCGGCACCGCGCCGGCCCTGCTGCGGCCTGCCGAAACCGTGGACCGCTTCCTGCCGCGCAGCCGCGACGACGCGACCGGCCTCGCCTTCCGGGAGCATCCGGCTGTGATGGCCGCAGGCTTCGATGTCGACGTCGCCTCGACCTCGATTCATGTGGCCGAAAGCAGCCTGATGCCGACGATCACGCTGCAAGGGAGCGCCAGCCGCAGCAAGCAGTCGGATCCCTCGCTGACCACCTTCGGGACCGACCAGGCGTCGATCACCGGCTTGCTGACACAACCGATTTATGACGGCGGTCTTGCCGCCTCGCAGACCAGGCAGGCCAAGGAAGTCGCGGCCCAAAGCCGGCTGGTGCTGGATCAGGTCCGCAATCAGGCCCGCACTGCCGCGGTCAGCGCCTGGGTCGCCAATGAAGGCGCCAAGATCGCGGTCGCCGCTTCCGAGTCCGAAGTCCGCGCCGCCACCGTCGCGTTGCAGGGCGTGCAGCGCGAGGCGGCCGGCGGCCAGCGCACCACCGTTGACGTGCTCAACTCGCAGCAGGACCTGATCTCGGCAAAGGCGCGGCTGATCGGCGCGCTGCGCGACCGCGTGATCGCCTCCTACAGCCTGCTTGCCGCCATCGGCCGGCTCGATGTCAAGACGCTCAACCTCAATACGCCTGACTACCTGCCCGACGTGCATTACCATCAGGTGCGTGACGCCTGGCACGGATTGCGTACGCCATCGGGGCAGTAACTCATTAGCCGCGCCCCCGATTGCCGGGATTTCTTCGTCACGCGGCGTGCTCCGGCGGCGAACGTGCATGGCGCCAATAACCTGCTATCCTTCGGCCAAGGCGCGGCTTGAAAAGCGCCGAAAAGATATCAGGGAGAAGACCAATGCTGACGCGACGCAGTGTTTTGCTTGCCTCTGCCTCCATTGCAGCTGGAGTGACCATGTCCAACCGTACCGTTCTTGCGACTGCCGCCCAACCATCGACGCCGGTGAATTTTGAGATCCCCGCCGGCGCCTGCGATTGCCACACCCACATTCATCCAGATCCTGCGAAATTTCCTTTCTTCGCGGGCCGCGTCTATACGCCGGAACTGGCGTCGCCGGAAGAGATGACCGCGCTGCATAAGGCGCTGCGCATGGAGCGCGTGGTGATCGTCACCCCCAGCATCTACGGCCCCGACAATTCCGCCACGCTGTTCGGCATGAAGGCGCGCGGCGCAACCGCGCGTGGCGTTGCCGTCATCGATGACAAGACCTCCGAGGCCGATCTCGACGCCATGAACCAAGCCGGCATCCGCGGTATCCGCCTCAATCTCGCCACCGGCGGCACCAGCGACCCCAATGTCGGGCGCGCGCGCCTTCAGGCCGGCATCGAGCGGGTCAAGGCGCGCGACGGCTGGCATATCCAGATGTTTACGAGTCTGCCGATGATCACCGCGGTAAAAGATATCGTCGCGGCAGCGCCGATGCCGCTGGTGTTCGACCATTTCGGCGGCACACAGGCCGCCCTCGGTCCGGAGCAACCGGGTTTTGCGGATCTCGTCGAACTGGTGCGGTCGGGCAAGGCCTATGTGAAAATCTCAGGCGCCTATCGCGCGTCAACGCTCGGGCCCGAATACGCCGACTGTGTGGCGCTCGCAAAAGCGCTGATCGCGGCCAATGCCGACCGTATCGTCTGGGGCACCGACTGGCCGCATCCGGATTCGGTGACGCCGGCCGGGAAGAAGCCGACCGATGTGACGCCGCTGTTCCAGATCGACGACGGCCGCCTGCTCAATCAGCTCCCGGTATGGGCGCCGGATGCCGCGATCCGCAAGAAGATCCTGGTCGACAATCCGGCGAAGCTTTACGGGTTCTAGCGCGCCCGGCGCGAGAAATATGAGATCAGCACCGGCAGCGTCACGAGGATGACCAGCGGCGCCAGCATCATGCCGGTGACGACCACCACCGCCAGCGGCTTTTGCACCTGCGATCCGATGCCCGCCGACATCGCGGCCGGCAGCAATCCGACGCCGGCGACGACGCAGGTCATCAGCACCGGACGCAGCTGCAGCTCGCCGGTGCGGATGACTGCCCTCACCCGGTCGAAGCCTTCATCGATCAGCTGGTTGTACTGCGACAGGATGATGATGCCGTCCATCACGGCGATGCCGAACAGCGCGATGAAGCCGATCGCGGC
>Ga0137409_10008502_pt1 | contig 10478 bp, 10 predicted proteins | sample CZODoug1_16funga_FD_122059 | JGI IMG/M metagenome (GOLD analysis project Ga0137409, IMG submission 122059) | Vadose zone soil fungal communities from Angelo Coast Range Reserve, California, USA - CZODoug1_16fungal (Hybrid Assembly) | ecosystem: Environmental > Terrestrial > Soil > Vadose zone... | reverse complement strand
AGCTCAGTTGGATAGAGCGTCTGGCTACGAACCAGGAGGTCGCAAGTTCGAGTCTTGCAGGGCGCACCAAATCCTTCCACATCAATCACTTCCACAGCAGAGTCGAGCGATGGCACAGTCACTCACGAATTTGTGAGTCCAATTGGCCAAGTTGCTCGAAATCAAGGCTACAGGCTGCCTTGTGAGCGACACGTGCTGCTGAGTGAACAATTTGAGCCCGGCCGACCAAGGATCTGTCATTGACGCAGTCCGTCAATGACGTATGATCGGCCACGGTGACGTTCGTCGAGACGAAGCTCTTCACGAAGTTAGTGCAAGAGTATCTGTCCGACGACGAGTATGCCGGCCTGCAGCAGTCGCTCATCGTGAATCCCGAACTGGGTGACGTGATTCCTGGTTCGGGCGGCGTTCGCAAGCTTCGGTGGGGTGTCGCGGGCCGCGGTAAGCGCGGTGGTCTTCGCGTGATCTACTTTCTGCGACTACGACATGGCGAGATCTGGATGCTGACGCTATACGCCAAAAACGTGGCAGACAACATTCCCGCGAAGGTGTTGAAGAAGATCAAGGAGGAGATCGATGCCGAAGGCTAAGCGGAACATCGGTCACGAGATTCTCGAGGGCATCCGCCAGCTGAAACGAGGCGCGCACGGACGCGTGACGAAAGTGCCGTCCGTCACGAGCATCCGGGAAAAGACCGGCCTCTCGCAGCCACGGTTCGCCGAGTTGCTGGGCGTGTCGGTGCGGACGCTCCAGGAGTGGGAACAGGGTCGTCGGGCACCATCAGGTGCTGCCCGAACCTTGCTGCTGATCGCCGAGAAGAACCCGCACGCACTTCTCGATGTTGCCTAGCTGTGATCTCTAATAACGTTGTTCGCAGTTTGCGGCAAGGTTCGTTTTCTGAACGTCATTGCCACACGCGGGCCGCGCTCAATCTTTCCAGTGGTATCATTCGCAATTCCTGGGCCGCAAGTGTCGATTCACTGGATTTTCGAGTACATTGACGCGACGCGCAGTTCCACCGCGCTTCGCGAGTCGCTGTACGTCTTTCCGATTGTCGAGGGACTTCACGTCGTTTCGCTGGCGTTCTCGGTGGGGCTGGTGATGTGGTTTGACCTGCGGCTCGCGGGATGGATTCTGAAAGACCAGCCGGTGTCGGCTGTTTTCCGGCCGTTGCGTCCTTTCATGCTGACGGGATTCGCCATCACGTTGGTAACAGGGAGCTTACTCTTCTGGTCGCTGGCGATGCGCTGCTATGGCAGCCCCTTTTTTTGGGCCAAAGCACTCATGCTGGTGCTCGCGGGCGTCAATATCGCGGTGTACCACCTGACGATCGACCGCCGTCAAACCGAATGGAACGCGGCGCGGATTCCGCCCTGGCAGGCGCGAATCGCCGGACTGGCTTCGCTCACTTTGTGGGTCGGCATCATCGCCGCAGGCCGCATGATGGCCTACTTTTTATAGTCTGAGCTGTGTGGGACCGCCTCTACCCATATTTCCTATGGATCGAACAGACCCGGCTGGGGCATGCCATCCGGGAATCGAAGTGGACGTTCGCGCTCGCCGAAGTGTTTCACCTTTTGGGAATAACGCTGTTTCTGGGCACGATACTGGTTCTGGCGCTGCGGCTTTTCGATTTGGTTTTGCGGGAGAAAGGCGTGGCCGAAACGGCGCGGGAATTGATGCCCTGGTCAATGTCAGGGTTGTTTTTGACGCTCGTCACTGGGACGCTTCTTTTCACTTCGGAAGCCGTCAAATGCTGGGGTAACGTCGCGTTCCACTATAAAGCTCTGTTTCTTTTGCTGGCGCTCCCATTCCAGTTTACGGCGCTACGCAGCGTCACTCGGGCGGACAGGCAGGGCCTTCCGCCGATCGTTCGCAAGCTCACCGCTCTTGTGGCAGTGCTGTTGTGGTTTGGCGTGGCAGTCTTCGGGCGCGCGATTTTCTTCTTCTGATTCCGGCAATCAACTGTCGCGCTGCCGCTTTATAGGCGCGACGGAGCTGGCGTCACGGCTGTTGTTCTTCCTCGACGTCTTTGGTAGGGCCTGAAGCCGGGAGCGTTGGAAGGTCGGCGTCTGCCTTGGCTTTTTCTTCGGGGGTCTGCACCTTGCGAAGATGGCCGTACATCAGCTCTTCCACGAAGGGCACGCAGTTGTAATCCAGCAACTGAATATTTTTTTCCAACCGGCGGTACAACGGCATGCTCATCTTCCAGGGCCGCGTGTAGACCTTGGGATCAGTGATCGTAACTTCATAGAGAAGGGAATTAGGACTTGTCGGAGTGTAGCGTTCGACGACGTGCAGTTCGTCGCTGTGATAATCGCCCGCGCGGTCAAACCAGGTATCCTCCACTTGTGCGGTCACGTCCACAACCAGCGTGTCCCCTTCCCATTTGCCGCTTGACCAACCCATCCAGGAGTCTACGGGCGCCTTGCTGGTCATGCCGATATTCACAACTCGAGACGCGAAATCGTATCCGTAGGTGAACGCGACGTACTTCGCGGATTGCGTGATTTGAAATGGAAAGCCCATGTAAGTTGCGCGAGGTACGCCGGGCAGGAAGCATTTGACCTCGGGATCGAGGGCCAATGCATTTGCCTCATTTTCTTTCTTCTTCGCCAGCGCCTCGGGCCGATACGGAAGCGGTCCTCCTTCAACGACACCAATACTAGGCGCAAGGCCGCCCCAAGCACCCATTACCACAAGCGGGCCCGGCCTGGCATCGTGGGCCTGAATGTCATATTCGGCCTCGTTCATGGCTTGCCAGATCCCGCTCAAATTAGGCCTTCCGTCGGGCGTGCGCGGCGCGCGGTATGCTGTCGTCGCGCTCGGCTTCGCGGCTGCGGCGGCCGGTGTCGCGGGCGCGGTGCGAGGCGTTTGAGCCGTGCCCGTGGCCTGCGCTGGCCGAGCGGTAGGAGGAGTTGCCCGGGTGGCCGGTGCGGTCTGCGCGAATGATGGGGAGGCGCTGAAGCATAACGCACACAAGGTCAGCGTTATTGCAATCCTCAAGGCTTTATTTCCAGCTGACACACCCATCAGAAGGCCCCTCTCCGTTATCGCCTGGGCTGGTTAGCGTCCGCGGTGTTCATTCCCCTTTTCCAGCACGTTCGGGAAAGATAAAGGACTGACTCCGCCCTCATTTCAGCAGGACGATCCTCTTTTGCATCCGTCAGAATTGGACCCCTGACTTCCACTTCATGCCCAACCTGGAAATTCAGCATGTCTTTATCGCCTTGGAGCCGCAGCACCAGCGGCTTCGTCGCCTGGAACGCCGGCGCGCCCGCTCCATTGGATCCTCCGGCGCCTCTCCAGTCCGTGATCTGAAATCCGGCGTCTGAAGTTTTGGAGACGCATCCGACCGACGTGAAATTGCTTCCTCGATTCGGCGCCTTGGCGTAGATGGATGTCCCGTCAGGAATGCCGGGGATCCGTACCCTTTGGGTCGGCGCACCAGCCTGCCCTGAAGCACTGGCTGCAAAACAGAAAACGACGCCAAACGCACTGACAGCGCGGAGCCTGCCCTTCATTCGAACTCCGAATTGACCTTAACGTTTTTCACGGACCAGGCGAAAACCGAGGTCAAAATGTTTGTAATCTTCCAGAAAATGCTGGCGCAGCGAGACTCGCGTCAGCCAGGGCCCATCGTCGTGAAATGACCCGCTGCGAACTACGCGGCCGCCTTCAGCGACCTCGCTCTCCGGCCCTCTGGGATCAGCCATCGGACTCTTCGAGTAATACCTGGGGTCATACCAATCCTGAACCCATTCATTCACGTTCCCGCGTATATCGTACAGGCCCCAGGCATTGGGCTTTTTGACCGCTACGGGACTCACTTGCTCGACGTTGTACCACGCCCATTCGTCCGGCGGGGCATAGCGTGCCAGTGAGTTCGCTACTTTGGCTCCGCCAAACTGATCCACATTGCCGGCTCGCGCTGCGTATTCCCACTCCGCTTCGGTTGGCAGGCGATAGAGATACCCGTCATTACGCGCGTTAAGCTTGGCAAGAAAGGCCTGCACATCTTTAAAGGTGATTGTTTCGACCGGAAGATCATCCCCTTTACGCTGACTGGGGTTCGAGCCCATCACGGCCTGCCATTGCTTCTGCGTCACTTCCGTCTTTCCGAATTCAAACGGTTTGGTGATTTGTACGGTGTGTTTGGGCTTTTCTTCCGCGCTGCATTCGACCGGTTTTACACCGTCGGAGCATCCCATCGGGAACTGTCCAGCCGGAATCGGCGCAAACTCCATTCCTAAATCATTTGTGATGTACTTGACCGGCGAAGCTTCCTGCGCAGGCCGAGCCGCCGCCGTGGAAATCGCTGAGACAGAAGAGAAAACGGCAATCGCAAAACCCACTGGCAACAGGCTCACCCGTCGATTCACGCGAATGTGATCAACCATGGGTTACCTCTTCATCAGCCGTTCTTACTTGCTCGTCCCCGGAAAATCTTTCGGTGCTCCGGGACTGGAGCCGCCGACGAAGAGCAATCGCCCATCGGGCAGCGTGATGTCGCGCCCGTTGGCTCGCAGCGCGCCGTCTTTCGCGCGGTAGCCGTTCACCTTGATCACCGTGTCGTTGGCCAGCGATTCTTTGGTAAATCCCGCGCGAACCAGTGTGCCCGGAGGACCTGCCTCGATGGCCCAGTTCTCGACAGTACCGTCAGCTTTCTTCACGTTGATGTAAATCCACGAGTGAGGATTGATCCAGGCCATCTTGGTAACGGAACCAGTCAGCGTCACCGGCTTATCCGCATCATATTCGGCCGCAAATGAGTGATGCGCGAGCGCCGGGGGTGCCAGGGGAATCACCGTCGTTAGAGCAAGCGCAAGAATAAACAGGGTTCGAGCTTTCATCGCTGCCTCCTGAGTGAACCCTTCCAAATCGTTAGCGTCGAAATCGGCTACTTTCCTTCGTCTGCCGCTTCTTCCCGGTCCTTAGCACGTGCCGCAGACAAGGTAAACTCCAAGCCGACATTGCCCTCGTGGCAAGCGTACTCGACGAGTTGTTCCTGATCCGTGAGTTTCCACAGTACAAACTCGACGCTAAAGGGCTTGGTGCGCGCTCCGGGGTCATCGCTTGTATATCCGAAAAGCAGGTGGTTTGCATCGAGCAACTTGTACCGAGCCGTGAGATGCCGCCTCCCGCCGTCCGCGCCGGTAAAATTCGTGTATTCAACGATCAGTGTGTCGCCTTCCCAATGCCCGCGCGCGGACCCCAGTTGGAGATGTACATCTGCTGGGGGCCGTGGACGCGCGTCCATATAAATCACCTGTGAAACCAGTGACTCCCCACGGACAAGCACCGTGTCGGTGCCCTGAATAATCTCCAGAGTCGATTCCTGGCCTCCGGGACCCGATCCGTTGAACGCCGGACCCGGTGTGCCCGGCCGCTGAATGCAGCGGCTCGACATTGGCCGGTCTTCATAACTTGTGGCCCGGCGATTGTCCAACTCGGCGGCGCGGTTCTGTCGTACCCTTGCGGCAAGAGTGAGCGGAGGCAGCCGTCCATTGGGCGGATCGACTACCTGAGACGTGCGCAAACTCGACATCGGCACTTTGAACCAATAGCCGTCTCTCCAGAACGTGTTGTAAGCGTCCGTGGTTTTTTCGCCGGGAGGGGTATCGGTAGGTTCGGTGCGAAGGTCGAACTGTTTTTGCTGCGCCTCGTTTTCAAGCTTGGCCGCAGTCGCGGCGTCAATTTCCTTCTTGTCCTGATTCCGCGGCCGCTCCATCGGTACCAGGGTTGTGCGGCTCCAGATGCCCTGCATGTCCGGGTGGCCGTCCGCGAGGCGCGGCACCTTGCCCACTTTGTATTCCTTGAAACTCGCCTTCCAGTCATACGGCTTCGCCGGGGCGCCAGCATCGCTTTCAGCGACCGGCGCATCGGGCGATGCCGCACAGCCGTTGCCCCGGCATTCTTCGTTCTCCGAGCTTTTCGGTGCTGTCTGAGACGCCTGCGCAGACAGGCGAGAAGGGGCGGTTGCTAATAGGCCTGCTGCAACGATTGCTGCTGCATAAGATATGGAGTCTTTAGGACGCATCGGGTGCCTCCCTGTGACGAACTCGTAGCCATCGCGAGCACGGCATCCTGAGTTTTCAGGCTTTACTATAATAATTCTGAAGTGCTGTCAATGTACGGTGGCACAACCGGCCGGCACGTCGCCCGCCACGGCGCAGATCCCGCACGTCCCGGAGGAGCGCCTGTCGATCCAACCCTCGGACACGACATGTTCCAACGTCCGCGTCCAGTACGGGTTCATGGAGGACCCGAACGTCCCCGAAGCGCTCGAGCAAGCGTGCGAGCAAGTGGCTCCAGCTTCATGCCGACGATGTCACGTACTTCCTGGGGCGCGAAACCATCATCGTGACGCGTCGAGGGGGCGGGCGCCCCGCGGAAGAAATCCACTTGGGCTTCGGCGCCAAATCCGCTGCACACTCAAACCGGTGTCGAGCTTCTCGGTGATCGCGGTGCGATACAGGCCTGCGGCGAACCGCCGGCGTGGCGGCGAGCCGGGGAACGCTTTGGCCGGGTTTGCCTGGCGGGCCGCGTCGTAGCCGCTGACGTGGCCGCATTTGAACGTTCGCTAACACGATCCGGGGTACGGGCTGAAGATCTGAAAAGATGTTGCGGCGATCAGGAATGAAACCCTCGCATACCGTGACAACCGGGGCGCGCCCCCTTAGGAGCGCGCCCCTGGAGAATCTCCGACCCGGCCTCTATCAGAACGTCAGCCGGAATCCCAGCTGCGCGGTCCGGGGCGCGTACGAGAGATTCGGGCTGGCCACTGGCATCCCGTACGTCGCGCTCGTTTCGGTGATGTCGTAGAGCCCGTAGTTCGCCCGGTTGAACAGGTTGAACACTTCCACGAAGCCGGTGATCGCCGCGCGGCCGCGCAACGGCACGCGTTCCTGAAGCCTCAACTCGACACGGTGGATCGGCTGGCCCACGAAGGCTTCGCGGGGGATGATCGAGCCGTCCGGTCCGAGGGGATCACCCAGCCGCAGGCGATCGATGGCCTGGGGCGGCGACACGATCTGGAGGTCGCGCGCATCGCAGCCGCAGAAGGCCTGCGTGCGCTGGCCGGAGCCGTAAAAATAGACTCCGCTCACCTGGAAGCCGCGCCCGACCTCCCAGATGCCGTTGAACGTCAGCCGATGCCGCTGATCGAATTCCCCCAGACCATATTGACCGCCCATGTCCGGCGGAAGGGTGAACGCAGCCTCCTTGAATCCGCTGAGCGGCTTCGGATCCCGGGTCCAGAATCCGGCCAGCGTATACGCGAGCGTACCCTGCCAGTGGTTGCTCAGGCGTTTGGTAAAGCTGGTCTGCAGTCCGTGGTAGTTGGACTGTCCCGTCATCGGACCCGCCCCCACGATGCCGTAGGCGGGAAACGCCCGATGACTGACGTCCGAGTACGGATACGGAAGGCCCGTGGCCGGGTTGAAGGTGACATTGACGTTGTCCTGCTGGCTTCTCTCGGCGCGCTCGAAGGTACCAACGTAATCGGCTTCGACCGCCATGTACGTTCCAATCTGGTGTGCCACACCGATCGAGCTCTGCCAGGCGTGCTGTATGTGCGCATAGTCCGGAATCGGCGCCATCTCCTGGAGGTTGCGCAACAAGCAGGGGGCCGTTCCGCTGAATCCCGCGGACCGCCATGCGTCGAAGGCGACCGTATTCACGTCGCAGAACCGCTGCAGCGCCTGGGCGAACGTGGGCAGCGGCCCGTTGAACGGGTTGGCCGCAAAGTCGGGCCGGCCGTCATTGGCGATGTCAATCACGGCAATCGTCAACGGGGCGCGCGGCCACGGTGTGCTTTGAGGATTCAGGGCATCGGCGTAGTACAACCCGAATCCGCCGCGCAGCACCGTCCGGTTGGTGAACTGGTAGGCAAAGCCGAGTCTCGGCTGGATGTTCTTCGCGTCCTGCGGGCGCCCGGCCGCCTCGAACGGCAGGAAGGTGACGTCCTGCGCGAACGCATTCCACAGCAGGTCATACCGCGCCCCGAGGTTGAGCGTCAGGCGCTGCGAAACTTTCCAGTCGTCCTGCGCCCAGGCGCCGTACTTCGGCATCCGGGAGACGATCAGGAACGCCGACGCGTCCGGGACACCGACCGTGTAGCTGGTCACGAGCGGCGAGATCGCCGCCAGGTTCCACGTATCGGCGTTGAAGGCGTCTGGAAAAAGCGCCTCGAGATTGGCCGGCCGCGGCCCGTTCTGGGCCCTGATGAGAGCCCCGCACTGAATGCAATTGCGTGTGTGGTCCGTCATGCGCAGATATTCACCACCCACCTTCAGGTCGTGTCGGCCTTTCGCGCCGAAGGAGAACGTGAAGTCGTCGCGAAGCGAGAACACGTCCTGATCCCGGTACGCCGGGGCGAACTGGTTTCGGTTGAACCTGAAGCCCCGGAAAAAGATGGCTGGGCCGCCGGCCGTGATGCCGTTGGGGGCCTGCCAGTGATGCGGCCAGACGGTGACAGGTACCCGTTGGAGGCCAAAGTTGGCATGTCCGACTTTGACCTCGTTCACCGCCCGATTGCTGATCACCTGGGTGAACCCACCGATGTAGTCGGTGTTGTGCTCTCCGTATGCGGCCGTGGACGAGGGATGGTTCTGGTTACCGGGGCCGAACGGATCGACCAGCCGCGCGTGGGAGACCTTCCCCATCACGTGCATCTGCGACGAGAGCTGCTGGTCCACCCGCACGCCGCTCAGCTTCACCGTATGAATGCCTTTCAACTGGACGTTGAAACTCGGGTACGGCGTGTTCCAGATCGACGTCAGTGGCTGGTGCTCGAATTCATAGTTGGCGAAGAAGTGGGTCCTGTTCCGCACGATCGGTCCGCCGTACGACCCGCTGGTCTGCTGATTCGAGTAGGGCAGGACGCGGTGCAGCACGGGATCCGCCGAGTTGAACCTGCTGTCCCGGAAGCTGCCAATGAGCGATCCCGAAAACAGGTTGGTCCCCGACTTCGTGATCGCGTTCACCTGCACGCCCGACGATCGGCCCTGGGTCGCGTCGAACCGGTTCGAGATGAACTGGAATTCCGCGATCGAATCGTTGCTGTACCGCGCCTGGTTGCCGGTGCCCAGGTTCGAGGTTATCTGCTGACCGTCCACGTTGAGCTGAAACGCCCGGACGTCAACTCTGTCCTCCACGGGCGTGAGCCCCTGCCCGTTCGTGCGGTTCCCGGGCGACAGCAGGGCGAGCGCGATCCAGTTGCGCCCCGCCGACGGCAGTTCCTGCACCTGCTTCGGATCGATGTTGCCGCCCACACTCGATCTGAGGGTGTCGATGAGCGGCGCTTCGCCGGTCACCGTCACCGTTTCCTGCACGCCCCCGGGAGCCATCTGCAGGTTGATGGCGACCGTCTGTCCGACCAGCAACGCGATCCCTTCCCGTGTGACTGTTTTGAATCCGTTCAGCTCCGCCGTGATCTTGTAGACGCCGATGCGCACGGATATCTGATACGCTCCGCGCGCATCGGTCACCGTGTCAAACGTATTCCCTGTGGCTTCGAGCAGCGCCCGGACCGTGACCCCCGGCAGCACGGCGCCCGTGCTATCCGTGACGGTGCCGCTCAGCACCGCCTCCTGCGCGTACCCCACGACAGGGAGCGCCAGGATCATCAACACCGCGCCGACGACGATCGGTCGTCTCACTAGGTATGACTTCATAAGAACCTCCATCGCGAGCGAAGTTTTTGCGCACGCCGACAAATGAGGCAGATCAGGTCGCGACCATACCACCATCGCAAGTCGGCGATCACAGTTCTCGCGGGCGATCTACGGATCGTTTGCGCGATGTTTGGTTCTCACATCAGGGCAACGGCTGAGTCGGGAGGCACGCTATGAATTCGAAAGTCGCCGGCCGTGTTCTTCTGGCATTGGCGGTGGTTTCAGTGATCGCTGCGAGCGCCGGCACGGCGCAGGACAAGCGCAAGTCCCCGAGATTGGTTGGCGCAATCCTGCTGCCGGGCAATCCTCTCGCCTTCGACATCAGCTGGGTGGATCAAGCCAGGGCGCGGTACTACCTCGGCGAGGCTGGCAATGCCGGCGTGGACGTCTTCGACGCCGAGAACGATTTGTTCCTGGGCCGCATTCGCGGATTTCACGGTGTGGGTGCGCCGGACGATCCTTGTGGACGAATTCAGGGAATGGGCCCCAGCGGCATTTTGGTGACCCCGGACAACCACCTATGGGCTACCGATGCCCATGGGACGGTGAAGGCCTTCGACCTGACCAGCGCTCAGCCGCCGTTTAGTGACGTGAGTCCCATCGCGACGATCTCCACCGGCGCTCAATGCCGCTCCGACGAGATCGGATTTGACCCGAAGGATCACGTCATCATGGTCGGAAATCCCGCGGAGCATCCTCCCTTCGCGACGCTGATTTCTTCGGACTCACCCTACGCGGTTCTGGCGACGATTCCGTTTCCGGATGCGAGGGGCTTTGAGCAACCGGTGTGGGACGCCGAGT
>Ga0137409_10008501_pt1 | contig 10480 bp, 7 predicted proteins | sample CZODoug1_16funga_FD_122059 | JGI IMG/M metagenome (GOLD analysis project Ga0137409, IMG submission 122059) | Vadose zone soil fungal communities from Angelo Coast Range Reserve, California, USA - CZODoug1_16fungal (Hybrid Assembly) | ecosystem: Environmental > Terrestrial > Soil > Vadose zone... | reverse complement strand
GTCGGCGCAACGTCGCCGCTACGCTCGCCGCTCTACTAAATTCGAACTCGTGATCAACCTCAAGACCGCCAAGGCGCTCGGGCTCGACGTGCCGGACAAGCTCCTGACGCTCGCCGACGAGGTGATCGAATGAAGACGCAGTCTCACGCACTGCATGAGTCCGGAATTGGCCCGCCGACGCCGCACCGCAGCAGAGCCGGCAGCTATCAGGGGTCCTCCTGCCGTGTCGGCGATTGGCCTGATGGCGGCCCGTGACCCCAAACGGATTTTGGCATTCGACCCAATCGACTTGATCCGGATGGCCTAGCCGACGCAGATCGGCGGATGACTGATGGAAGAAGCGTCGCCGCCATGGACGGCACGCACCCAATCCTCACCTCGGCGGTGGTCGGATCGGACAGGAACTCGATTTTTCCGATCCCCTGCTTCAATTGATCGAACACCGCGACGCCGCATTCGATCAACCCATCTCCGTAGATCGTTGGTCGGATACCTGCGGCTTCGATCCGATACCGAGGGCTGCTTCACGCGCAACTGCGCCGCCGCCTTGGCAGTGCTGCCTGATTGCACCACATCAAAATACATGGAGGTCGCGCATCCAAATGGCGCACATATCGCTTGGCGGGGGTATGGTAGGCGCGCGTGAAACGGAGCCGCGAAATCATGGCTGAGACCACACTCCCGCATTGGACGATCGGCGCCGCGTTGGCGCTCGTTGCCACCGCCGTCGCCGCCGAGCCAATGGGTGAAGCGACGCGCCACGTTAGTACGGTCGGAGGCCGCGAGCGAACTTTCTTCGAATATGTTCCCAAGACCTTGAAGCCCGGCGCACCGTTATTGTTCGTGCTGCATCCTTCAGGGGGCGATGCCGCGAGTATGCGCCAATATTCCAATTACGAATTCGACGAGCTGGCGGACAAACACGGATTCCTGGTCGTGTATCCGGATGGGTTCGACAACACCTGGAACGATTGCCGCGGCGGCTCGCCATTTTCCTCCAAGCGGCTGAAGATCGACGACGCCGGTTTCATCAAAAGCCTTCTCAACCTTGAGGTAACGGCGCACGCGGTCGACAGGAAGCGCGTCTTCGCCGCCGGCTGGTCCAATGGCGCACAGCTCGCCTACCGCCTGGCGCTGGAATATCCCGAGGATTTCGCCGGCGTCGCCGCGATCTCGGCAAGCGTGCCCGTGAAGGAAAATCTCGATTGCGGCCAAGTCGACAAGCCGATTCCCGTGATGATCGTCAACGGCACCGCCGACCCGATCAATCCCTTTCGCGGCGGCATGGTGAATTTGGGCGGCGCAAAGCTCGGCAACGTGCTCTCCAGCGAAGACACCGCGAAATATTGGGCAAAGCTGTTGGGCGTAACGGCCCCGCCGCAGATTGCGACGCTGCCGCATAAAGGCGGGCGTACCTCGGTCGACAGCATGACCTGGGTGAAAGACGGTACCCCCGTGGTCATTTTGTATTCGGTGCAGAACGGCGGGCACGCCATGCCGCTCGAAGGCGAGGACTTGGATTCGCCCGTCGTGATCTGGGATTTCTTCTCCAAATTGCCGAGCCGCTGACGTCCCGCGATCGCAAGGATCGCGACGGCAGCAACTGGATAACGGTTTCGGAAAAGATCACGCTCAAACAAAGATGCTAGACTTTGATCCGATTCAATCTATTCGGATCAAAGTCTGGCGCGTTCAATCCTCGTCGGCTGGGGAATGATCGCTGCGCTGCGGGCGCGTGCCGCGCGCCGCGATGTCGGCGACGAGCTTCGACAGCGCGCCGACGCCTTCGAGCGTCAGGCTGCTATCGCCCTCGGAGCGCGCCGCCTCCGGGATGATGGCGCGGCCGAAGCCGAGCTTCTTGGCTTCCTTGAGGCGAGCTGCGGCCTGCGCCACCGGCCGCACCGCGCCCGACAGCGAAATCTCTCCGAAATAGACCGCGTCGGGTGGTAGCGGCGCATTGGCGAGCGAAGACACGAGCGCCGCGGCAGCGGCAAGATCGGCCGCCGGCTCTTGGATGCGAAGGCCGCCGGCCACGTTGAGATAGACGTCGTGACCGGAGAGCCGCACGCCGCAATGGGCTTCCAGCACCGCAAGCACCATCGAGAGCCGGCTCTGATCCCAGCCGACCACGGCGCGCCGCGGTGTACCGAGCGAGGTCGGCGCCACCAGCGCCTGGATTTCGACCAGCAGCGGTCGTGTGCCCTCGATGCCGGCAAAGACGGCGGTGCCGGGCGACCCGAGATCGCGCTCGGAGAGAAACAGCTCGGAAGGATTCGCGACCTCGCGCAGGCCTTCGCCGGTCATGTCGAATACCCCGATCTCGTCGGTCGGGCCGAAGCGGTTCTTGACCGCGCGCAGAATGCGGAAGTGGTGCGAGCCCTCGCCCTCAAACGAGAGCACCGCATCGACCATGTGCTCGACCACGCGCGGGCCTGCAATCTGACCGTCCTTGGTGACATGGCCGACCAGGATGATGGCGGTGCCGGAACGTTTGGCGTAGCGGATCAGAGCCTGCGCTGAGGCGCGCACCTGCGTGACGGTGCCGGGCGCGGAGTCGACGGCATCGGTCCACATCGTCTGAATGGAATCGATAATAAGGAGCCGCGGCACCTTGCGATCGCCCAGCGTGGCAAGGATGTCCTCGACCGAGGTCTCCGACGCGAGCTCGACCGGCGCATCGGCGAGCCCAAGCCGCTCGGCGCGCAGCCGCACTTGTGCGACGGCCTCTTCGCCCGAGATATAGACGGCGCGATGGCCCGCGCGCGCGAGCGTGGCGGCCACTTGAATGAGCAGCGTCGATTTACCGATGCCGGGATCGCCGCCGAGCAGCAGCACCGAGCCACGCACGAAGCCGCCACCGGTCACGCGGTCGAATTCGGCAATGCTGGAAGCAAGCCGCGGCGCGTCGTTGTGGTCGCCGGTCAAAGGCTCGAGCGCGAACGGCCGGCCCTTGCGCGGCGCGCGTCCCGGCATCGGTGGCCGTGCGGTCGCGGACGATTCCTCGGCGATCGTGTTCCACTCACCGCAGGCGTCGCACTTGCCCTGCCAGCGCCCAGAGGCGGCGCCGCAGTTCTGGCAGATGAAGGTTTGCTCGCGGCGGGCCATGCGTATTGGAGTCCGGTGACAACGGAGAATCGCCCCGGAAGCTTACGCGCCCTTATAGACGCGGTGATAGCGCCGACCGAGACTTGTCAGCACCTCGTAGCCGATGGTTCCGGATGCTGCGCCAATCTCGTCGACCCCGATGCCGCCGCCGATCAGGGTCGCGAAGTCGCCGCGCCGCGCGCTTCCTTCGGGCAGGTCGGTGACGTCGATGGCCACGAGATCCATGGACACACGGCCGACGACGGTGCAGCGCTTGCCGGCGACGATCGCCTCGGCGCCCGGCTTGCCCTTGGTGGCGCCGGCCGCGCGCGCAAAGCCGTCGGCATATCCGACCGCCACGATGGCGAGTCGGCTCGGCCGCGTTGTGGTGAACGCCGCGCCATAGCCGATGCTGTCGCCCTTGGGCACGAGGCGCACCTGGATGATGCGGCCCTTGACCTCGACCACCGGCCGCATCGGGTTGGTGCGTCCCGGCGTCGGATTGACGCCGTAGAGGGCGGCGCCTGGCCGCACCAGGTCGCAATGGACGGTGCCGCCGAGGAAAATGCCGGACGAATTGGCGAGCGAGGAGGGAATGCCGCGATAGAGGATGCGCAGCTCGCGGAACAGCCGGACCTGCCTGTCATTGAGCGGATGATCGGGCGTGTCGGCGCAGGCCAAATGGCTCATCACCAGCATGAAGCCGTGGCTGTCCGATTTGGCGCGTGCCGCGATCGCCACGCCCTCATCGACCGAGAGGCCGAGCCGGTTCATCCCGGTATCGATATGAAGCGCAGCGCCGCCGTTCCAGCCCGTCGAGGCGACGAATGCATCCCATTCGGCGAGCTCGGTCGGGCTGTTGATGACCGGTCGAAGGTTGGCATCGGCGAGCGCCGGCCCGGTGCTCGGGATGACGCCGTCGAGCACATAGATGGTGGCGTCGGCAGCGAGCGCCCGCGCGCGCTGGCCTTCGGGGATGTCGGCGACGAAGAAGGTCCGGCAGCCCGCCGCATACAGCTTGGCGGTCACCGGCTCAAGGCCGCAGCCATAGCCATCGCCCTTCACGACGGCCGCGCATTCGACCGGCAGCGTCTTGCCGGCGAGCCGCTTCCAGTTGGCCTCGATGGCGGACAGATCGATCGTCAGCACGCCACCCACGAGGGCCGCTTCCGGCAATGCCGGCGCGCTTGTGGGCTGCAGGGTCGGTTCCAGAAGCGACATGACGTGGTTATGACCGGCCCGGAGCCGGCAGTAAAGCGTTGTGGATACTGGCTTGTCTTGCCGCCTCTTGCCGCCAGAGCCGCGAGCTTGTCGGGTATTTGGCCTCTACGCGGCGCGCCTGCTTGGCGGATGAGTCTCGATTCTGCAATCAGACTTAGACCCTTTTGCGGTCAAGGGGCCCAGGGATCGATGATGCTAAGGCCAAACACGGCGAAGTCGCGGACGTTGCGCGTGGCGTGAGCGAATGGATCACCGCGCCTCGACCCGCGCGGCGGCAGCGTGAGGTCTTCGCCCCGGGGGGCGTTCTCGACCAGCCAGGCGCCGAGATCACTCGCCTGCAGAGCGGCATCTTGAGCGGTCCAGGCGTCGGCCATGGGATCCTCCAGTGGACAATATAGTCTACATCAGTCCATGAGTGTGCGTCCTTCAATCGGCGCTCAAACACATGGCCGGCACAAGGTGCCGGCCATGTCGATTGCGAGAATGGATGGACCGAGTGCGGAACCGTGTCCGCACTCAAGTGCTTATCCGCCTCCGCCCTGCTGGGGCGCCCGCGCCGCGGCGGGTCCGACGATCCGGTCGAACTCGGCCTGCGGCCCGGTCGGACCATGGATGGGCGAGTGAGTCACGACATCGAGCTTCAACCGCTTGATGTTGTTGTAGAGCACAATCGAGTTGTTGCTGACATTGGCCGGCGCCGGTGACCCCGCCGGGGGCGGGCCGCCCATGTCCGCGCTGACCAGCAGCTTCTGCTTCGGCAGATACGCGATTGTCATGTTGTCGGTGTGATTGAGACCTTCGACGACATGCAGCTCGATGGTCTGGTTTCCATCGCTGATCGTGTAGCTATCCGAATAGGTCTGCAGCATCAGCTGACCGGGGCCGGTTGGCGCAAACGGCCGCTGTGACAGCCGGTCAGGAAGAAGCGTCCGCGACTGCGGAGCGAGCACGACATTCTTGTAGAACTCTCTGTTCTTGTCTTCGGTAATGACTGTCGCACCTTCCGCCACGTAAGTGCGTAGCCCACCCAGGTGGTCGAAGTGATTGTGGGTGTTGACCACATAGCGGATCGGCTTGTTGGGGAACTGCTTCTTGACTTCCGCAATCACGGCCAGCGAGCGCTGCTGGTCGAGCGGCGCTTCGATCACCGTGATGTAGTCCTTGAACTCGACGGCGATGCTGTTATGTGAGCCGCCGCCCAGATGCACGACCCCGTCCGCAAGCTTGGTTGCGGCTACGTTCGCTGTCGTGACCGGCGGCGCATTGCGCACGTTGTCGGGAGCCGCCTGCGCGGTGCCGGCATTCACTTTGATCTCGCTGAACCGCACATCCAGCCAGTTATGACCGCCCGGGATCAAAGGATGATCGCCCTGGTGGGCGTGAACGCGGTGCGGCATCTTCACGCTGTTGCCGACGTCCTTGTAGTCGCTCCAGCGCAGCTCGACCATCTTGTCGCCGAGTACAGGATCGGCGAACCAGGTGACCACTCGCTCAAGCATGTTGTCGTTGTTGAACTCGCCGGTCACCCGGCGGGTACACTGCGGTTGTGGCCGGTCGCAGACCTTGATCGTGAATGCGACAACCTTGACGGTGCGGTTTTGTCGGCCGAAATACCGCTCGGTGGCCGCCGCATTGTTGTCCGCCAGCGCCGCCTGGATGAAGCTCGCCGGGTGGAGCGAAAGCCTGAGCTGGCGATCCGCGCCGTCCCGTGGGTTGATCGGAGCAGCCTGGCCTTGCGCGTTCACGTTCCAGCCGAGACCGTTGTTGACGAATTCCTTGAAGCCCTGCTCGCCCTGGACCGGAAAGCCCGCTCCGCCGCCACGGGGAATATTGTTCCCCTGAACCCGCGTGTACTCCCAGCTCGCGGACTTGCTGCCGAGGTCAATGTTTTCGCTATAGCTCTTCAAGTCCGTGCGCGGCAGATCGCCCTGGGCGAACTGCTGGCCAGGGTAGCCCATCCACCCGGTGCCAGAAGCAGTCCAGGATTTGAGGAAGCTCGCCCCCATCGCCTTGTCGGCGGCTTGCAGCAGAGCCTTGGCGGCAGCCTGGTTTGGGTTTGGCTGTTGCGCCATTGCCGGCCCGATCATCAAGGCCGATAGTCCTACGATTATTCCCAGTTGGTTCTTCATATGCACGCACTCCTCCCTGAAGTGGTCTAAGTACTTCCGAATTTTTCGATCGATGACGACCCCGAGATTGGCAAGCCTATTCTTGGACGTGTGCTTGCTCGGGACCTCAACAAACTATCGAATCGGCAAGCGGCCGTAAAGCGGGCGTAAAGACGCGGTTGCGCTGCGCTCGAAAAATTGATCGCAGGTCAGCGAATGACACGGACACGCGCACCGATATGGTACGGTTGTGGAGGGTTTCGAACGCCGGGAGCGCGCGGCTCGACCCAGACGTCACTCGGACATCAGAGATTTTGATCTAATCAAAGTCTAACGTTCTGTTTGAGCATGATCTTTCCCGAAAGCTGGTTTCAACCCGGATCAAGTCCAGGGTAGACCCCGGGGCCAGGCTCTGGTCGCATCATGCGCTAGATGCGCTAGAACGCCGGCGCGCGCTCCGGCACGCTGATGTCCTGCGCCAGATTGTCGAAGCGTGTGACCGAGGCCTCGAACTGCAGGTTCACGGTGCCCGTCGGGCCGTGGCGCTGCTTGCCGATGATCACCTCGGCCTTGCCGTGCGCGGCTTCCATATCGGTCTGCCACTTGATGTGCTCGTCGGTGCCTGGCCGCGGCTCCTTGTTGCTCAGGTAATATTCCTCGCGGAACACGAACAGCACCACGTCGGCGTCCTGCTCGATCGAGCCCGATTCACGCAGGTCGGAGAGCTGCGGGCGTTTGTCCTCGCGGTTCTCGACCTGGCGCGAGAGCTGCGAGAGCGCGATGATCGGGACCGTGAGCTCCTTGGCCAGCGCCTTGAGGTTGGTGGTGATCTCGGTGATCTCCTGGACGCGGTTCTCCGAGGATCGCTTCGTGCTGCCTTGCAGGAGCTGAATATAATCGATCACGATCAGGTCGAGACCGCGCTGGCGCTTGAGCCGGCGGGCGCGCGCGGCAAGCTGTGCGATCGAGAGACCGCCGGTCTCGTCGATGAACAGGGGCAGGTGCTGGATCTCGATCGACTTGTCCTTGATTACCTCGAAGTCGGCTTGCGTGATCTCGCCGCGCCGGATCTTGCTCGAGGAAATCTCGGTCTGCTCCGACAGAATACGGGTTGCGAGTTGCTCGGCCGACATTTCGAGCGAGAAGAAGCCGACGCGTCCGCCGTTGGCAGTGGCGATCTGGCCATCGGCCTGCACCTCGCCGCGCCAGGCGCGCGCGACATTGTATGCGATGTTGGTCGCAAGGGATGTCTTGCCCATGCCGGGCCGGCCAGCAAGGATGATGAGATCGGATTTCTGCAGGCCGCCCATCTTGTTGTCGAGATCGCGCAGGCCGGTTGCAAGCCCGGACAGTTTTCCGTCGCGTTGATAGGCATGCGACGCCATCTCGAGGGCGGTGGTAAGCGCCGTCTCGAAACGTAGGAAGCCGCCGCCGTAGCGCCCGGTTTCCGCAAGCTCATAGAGCCGCCGCTCGGCGTCCTCGATCTGCTCGCGCGGTGCGAAGTCGACCGGCGCGTCGAAGGCGACATTGACCATGTCTTCGCCGACCTGGATGAGCTCGCGCCTGATCGCGAGATCGTAGATGGCGCGGCCGTAGTCCGCTGCGTTGATGATCGTGGTCGCCTCGGCGGCAAGGCGAGCGAGGTACTGTGGCAGGCTGAGGCCGGCGATGTTGGCATCGGCCGGTAGAAAAGTCTTCAGCGTGACCGGCGAGGCGAGCTTGCCGGTGCGGATCAGGCTCCGGCCGATCTCGAAGATCTGCTGATGGATCGGCTCGAAGAAATGGATGGGCTCGAGAAAGTCGGAGACGCGGTAGAGCGCCTCGTTATTGACCAGAATCGCTCCCAATAGCGACTGCTCCGCCTCGATGTTGTGCGGGGCGGTGCGATAGCCGGACTTCGACTCGTCCGGAAGGACGCGGGCCGTCGATTGCGTCATGATTGCCAGTATTCCCAGTGCATGTGGAGAGCGCGAGACTCACGCGATGAAAGCGTGAGGCTCAGCTAACATCCCGCACCGTTTCCCGCACTGATTCGCGACGATCGGTGTCAAGGCTGTCCCCGTTACACACCGATGGCAAGCAAGAACTTCGGCGCATGCATCCGGCGCTTGACCCAAGATGTGGTTGAGTCTGTGGGGGAGGCGCCCAATCATTCGCCGGCAAGTCTCATTCGCCGGCCAGTCGCAACGGCGGGCGTTGGCCAAGCTCGCGCGCGCGCAGCCGCGCGATTTCGCGCGCTATGTAGTCACGCGTCATCGGCACGACGCCCTGGTGCTTGGCGAGCTGCAGCTGTAGCACCATCATGGCCTGCTCGCGGAACACCATTTCGGCGGCCGCCAGATAGAATTCCCACATGCGCACGAAGCGAGCATCGTAGAGACGCTCAACTTGCTCGCGATGAGCAAGGAAACGCGCGCGCCAGTGCTTCAGCGTCTCGGCGTAGTGCAGCCGCAGGATCTCGATGTCGGTGACAAGCAGCCCGGACCGCTCGACCGCGGGCAGCACCTCCGAGAGGGCCGGGATATAGCCACCCGGAAAAATGTATTTCGCGATCCATGGATTGGTGACGTTGGGGCCTTCCGAACGGCCAATGAAATGCAGGAGCATCACCCCGTCATCGTCGAGGAGCTCGGCGCATTTTTCAAAGAATCCACGATAATGCCGAGCGCCCACATGCTCGAACATGCCGACCGAGACGATGCGGTCGAAATGCCCGGTGATGTCGCGGTAGTCCTGCAGCCGGAACTCGCTCTTTTGCGCGAGGCCGCGCTCGGCCGCGCGCATGCGCGCTATGGCGTGCTGCTGCTGCGAAAGGGTGATGCCGGTCACATGGGCGCCGGTGGTCTCGGCGAGATAGTTGCCGAGGCCGCCCCAGCCGCAGCCGATGTCGAGCACCTGCAGGCCCGGCGAAAGAATGAGCTTGGCGGCGAGCTGGCGCTTCTTGGCAAGCTGGGCGTCGTCGAGTGATTGGTCTGGTGTCTCGAAATAAGCGCAGCTGTATTGCCTGTCGGCATCGAGGAACAAGGAATAGAGCTGACCGTCGAGGTCGTAATGATGCGCGGCATTGCGTCGCGCCCGCGGTCGCGGATTGAATTGCAGGAGCCGACGATAAAGGTAGCGAATGAACCATTGCGGCCGGGCAAAGAGCGGCGGCCTGCCGTCGCGCTGCTGGCGCAGGATCACGGACAGCACGTCGGCGATTGAGCCTTGTTCGACGACAACGCTGCCGTCCATGTAGGCTTCGCCGAATTTCATCTCCGGGTCGAGGAGGACCCCGCGCTCGGCTGCGTGGTTCCTGAAGCGAATGGCCACTGGCTTTCCGGTGCCATCTCCAAGCGTGAAGGTCGTTCCGCTTGCGGTCGTGATCCCAAGCGTTCCTGCGCAAATAGAGCTTTGCAACACTGCTCGCAGCAACCGATCCATCGGCCGCATTTCCCGTCTACGCCGACTGCGGTCGCCCGCCACGTCGCCGACATAATCCACCGGCATCGGTGGAACTATGCGTCCTGCCTCCCGGTTCCATGGCCAAATGCCGTGGAATAAACAAATTAGAACAAAGTTCTGTCATGCCGGCAATGTGGATTGCCTGGGTGGTATGATGCAGGGCAAGCTGTTCCAGGATAGAATAGGCGCTAAGGGGTCCAGGCTGTAGAGTCTTTAGGCGCTACTACGAGTTGAGCCCCTTCAAGTTAAGACGAGGACGAGTTGAGACGACGACGGGTTGAGGAGGATCGACTGTGCCGCGGCTGATGTCATGGACGGTGGCCTGCCTCGCTGCAGCCTCTTTGCAGATCTCGGCGGCCGATGCTCAGGGCAATATCGATGCCGGCAAAACGCCGGCGCAGATCTTTGGAGATACTTGCGCAGGCTGCCATCGCAGCGCGCGTGAGCTTCGGCGCGCGAGCGCGAGCTTCCTGCGTTCGCACTACACCGCCGGCTCCGATGAGGCGGCCGCGATGGCCAATTATCTGGCGGGCGTTGGCGGAAGCGAGCCGCGCTCGAGCGCGGCCACTCAGCCCCAGCCCAAGCGGCCGCCCGCAGACGTCGCGAAGCAGCCCGCCAGGCCT
>Ga0137409_10008498_pt1 | contig 10483 bp, 10 predicted proteins | sample CZODoug1_16funga_FD_122059 | JGI IMG/M metagenome (GOLD analysis project Ga0137409, IMG submission 122059) | Vadose zone soil fungal communities from Angelo Coast Range Reserve, California, USA - CZODoug1_16fungal (Hybrid Assembly) | ecosystem: Environmental > Terrestrial > Soil > Vadose zone... | reverse complement strand
CTGAGGTAGTCGGCAGGCGTTCGAACGAATTCGGGCTGGCCGGGCTGCGGCGCCTCGGGCCTGCCCGGGATGGCGAGATCGGGCAGCGAGAAATCCGGCTCGAGCCCCCGCGTTGCGGCGTCGAACGCCGTACGCGATACGCCCATCGCCTGCGCCTCCGGCCACAGCGCGGCGAGCCATTGTGTAAACGCGGCGTCGGCCGCTGAGCTATGAGTCGCGCTGGCTAAAAGCAGAGTCGAGGACAGAAGGAACGAGATCACCGCCAGCCTTGGCGAGGTCGGGCGGAGCCGGCCCAAGTTGATGTGCAGGTTCATGGCACCTCTTTGAATCACCCCCAAGGCTGTCGCTTGTAGTTCAAATTTCTGGCTCCACAGAATGCAAGCGACGTTTTTGCGCGCGTCAAAACGAAGCGCGATCACAACATAAAAATGCGGACGCTCGCTGTCGACGCGTCGAGGGCGTGGATTTGAACTGAGCCCACTGCTCTCCCTGCTACCTGAGCAGCTTGAGCCGAGCCACCTGGGCGCATTCGTCGAAGACCTTGAAGTAGCGCTGCACGGCGTCACGACCGACCTCAAGGGGATGCGGCTCGCCGGGCCGGCGCGCCGCCAGCATCCTGATCTTGGCAGCCGCGTTGTCGAATTCCGATTGGTTCGTCATCAAAACCGTGGCGCCGGCGGCAGCCGCCGCGGCGGCAAATTTGCGCGCGGAATTGATGTAGGTGTCGAAATGCGGCACGTCGTTCACGAAGTTGAACTCCGTGCCGCCCGAAAACGCGACCGTCAGCGGCGTGCCGTTGTCCTTCACCTCAAAGATCATGGAGACCGTGCCGGGGGTATGGCCGGGCATCAGCACCAGGGTCACGGTGCGGCCGCCCAGCGTGATCTTCTGGCCGTCGTTGGCGACGATGTCGCGCTTGGGCTTGCCGTTCGGAAACCGATTGACGGATTGTTCGATCATCTCCCAATCGCCCTCGCCGATGACGATGCGGGAACCGAAGCGGTCCTGCATCAGCTTGGCGCCGCCGACCTCACCCGGATGGGCATGGGAAATAATGACGTATTTCACGCTGGCGGGATCGAAGCCGAGTTTTCTCAAGCCCCCGACAATGACCTCCTCGGATTCATACTCGAAAGTCGTATCGATCAGGATGATTCCTTCTGGCGTCGTGAGCGCCCACGACGATCGATCTTTCGTGCCGACGAAATACACGTCATCGAAAGCCTTTGCGGGCTCGGTATACCGGTTCTTCCGATCGGGCGGCGGTGGCCCGGGCTTGACGTCCGGCGTCGGTGCGTTGCGCGGGGCGACGCAGAGCGCGCCGAGCAAGCCCGGAAAATCGAACCCGGCCGCCTTCTTGGCGGCAGCAAGATGAGCGTCGATCGCATCCGACGCGGGCTGTGCGCAGACTGGCGCGACACCCAGGGCTACGGTGACTGCAAACGCGAAGGCGACGTGACGTTTCATCGCAAACTCCCCCTGAGGCCGGCGCTATACCATCGCCGAACGCTACACCATCGATCGGCCTGGCAAAAGGAGCGTCGAAGGGCGCCTTGCAGGTAGGCAACAGGCTGGTTGATCGCTTCAGCCAAGGCGGGGCGCGCACAAGCGGCGTCCTCGAACATTGCCCGTTGTAGGGGCGAACCTTGTGGCCGCCCGGTTGACGTGCACGCATGCCCTCCGACCGGATTGGCAAACCGCGTTCACGCAGGGACCTTCTCCGGGGGTCTCATAGTCCACGTCAGCCGGCAACTGGGGCGACCACAAGGGTCGCCCCTACATCATCCTTACGTCGGCACGATTGGCTATGATTCTTGCGCCGCGCCGTTTCGAGCTTCCAGCAAGTCCGCCATGGCATCGACCGCCAGCGGATAGCCGTTCACCCCGAGGCCGCAGATCACGGCTGTGGCCGCCAAGGTGACGTAGGAGTGGTGGCGGAATGCCTCGCGCTTGTGCGGGTTCGAAATGTGCAGCTCGATGATCGGGTGTTTGACCATGCTGAGCGCATCGAGGATTGCGACGGACGTGTGCGTGAAGGCCGCCGGGTTGATGATGATCCCCTCGGCGCTGTTGATGCCGCCTTGGATCCAGTCGATGATTTCTGCCTCGCTGTTCGACTGGCGGAATACGATCGTGAGCCCGCGCTTCTCCGCGCGGCGCCGGCACATCTCCTCGACCTCGGCGAGCGTCGTCGAGCCGTAGATGTGCGGCTCGCGGGTGCCGAGCAAATTGAGGTTGGGGCCATTCAGGATCAGGATGGGTTTGCTCACGAGGGGACCTCTGCTTCGAAGACGCTAACGGCAGCCCAAGACATGCGACGTTTCGGTCTCTGAGCAATTTCACCCGGATTATTTGATCACCCGCCCCGGCTTGCCGTCGATGAAAGCCCGGATGTTCCCGACGATGTCCGGGAAATAGTGCTGATAGTTCTGCTGGCTCACATAGCCCAGGTGGGGCGTGATCACCACGTTGTCCATCCGCCGAAAGGGATGGTCGAGCGGCAGCGGCTCGATGTCGAACACATCGAGCCCGGCGCCGGCGATGCGGCGCTCGTCGAGCGCGGCGATGAGCGCCTTTTCCTCGATGATCGGCCCGCGCGCGGTATTGATGATGTAAGCGGTCGGCTTCATCAGGGCGAATTCCTTTGCCGTCACCAAGCCGCGCGAGCGGTCGCCAAGCTGGACGTGGATGGTGACGATATCGGCATTGCGGAACAGGTCATCCTTGGTGGCGTAGTCGACGCCCGCCTCCCGGCACTTTTCCGGCGTAAGATTAGGGCTCCAGGCGATCACCTTCATGCCGAACGCTTTGGCGACGCCGGCAACGCGCAGGCCGAGCTTGCCAAGCCCGATCACGCCGAGCGTCTTGCCGTCGAGGTCCGGTCCAAGCGTGACCTGCCAAAGCTCGCCAGACTTCAGCCGGGCGTGCTCGTAGCCGATCCGCCGGGTCAGCTCCAGGATGAGGCCGAAGGCAATGCCGGTGGTCGGATTACCGAACGAGCCGGTGCCACACACCGTAATGCCCCGCTCGGCCGCAGCCGTCATGTCGATCGAGGCGTTGCGCGCGCCGGTAGTGATGATGAGCTTGAGATTGGGCAGCGCCTCGATGGTGTTGCGGCGGAACGGCGTGCGCTCACGCATCATGCAGACAATGTGGAAATCCTTAAGGGCGCGATGGACCTCCTCAGGCCCGCTCATCGGCTTGCTAAACACCGTCACGTCAACGTCCGCCGCGATTTGTCCCCAATCGGCAAACTTCAGGGCGACGCTCTGATAGTCGTCTAGCACCGCACAGCGATAGCGCATCCGCACCCCCTCATCTTGACGCCCGGCCCGGCTCCCTTCCCTACCCTCAACGCGGGGAGGAGATGCGATTGCCCTGCACTTGCGGGGGAGAGAAGGGAGGGGCATCCGCAAGCTTTGGCACAAATGCGCTAGCGCCGACAAGCGTGCATGGCCGCAGCCGCATGCCGAGAGTCCGGGCATTCCGCCCGCCCCACCTCCCCGGTGCGCACCTGAGGACACGGACGGGAGGGGGGAAAGCGCCCGCGCTCCCCGACAAGCTGGGCAGAACTCCCCCGGGAACCGGCGTTTGCGTTGACGCCCGGTTGACGATAACCGTAAGGTTTACAACGGGCGGACGGAAAGGCGACCAAACAGAGGCGGTCAGGACATGTCCGGGCCAGAAAGCATGACGAACCGCTCGAGCGGATTCGATCACGCCGTCAAACGTGTGATCAATGCGCTTGATGCGCTCGATGCCGTCTTGGAGCAGCGATTCGGCAACGCTCGCGGCGGCGGTGCGCTTACCGAGCAGGTTCACGTCTTCAACATCGATCGATCGCGGCTGGCGTCGGAACTAGATGCGGCGCGGGCGCGCACCCGCGAGCTTGAAAGCAGCAATCGCGAGGCGGTGCGCCGGATCGACGAGGCGATGAGCGCCATCCGGGCGGTCATTGCGGCCAACCGGAATTGAGCCCCCCTCCCTACCCTCCCCCGCTCGCGGGGGAGGGTAGGGAGGGGGCAACGGGAACTCACCCATGGCCCACGTGAGCGTCAGCATCAACGGTCGCCAATATCGCATGGCTTGCGACGACGGCCAGGAACATCATCTGGCGCGATTGGCCAACGATCTCGATCAGCGCATCGCTAATTTGCGCGGCACGTTCGGGGAAATCGGCGATATGCGGCTCACCATCATGGCGGCGCTTATCCTCATCGACGAGCTATCGGAACAGCGCCAGCGCATGCACCGGATCGAGACTGAGCTGACCTCCCTGCAACACGCGCGCGCCGCCGCTATGGATCGCTCGGAGGCGATGGAAGCCGATATCGCGGCGGCGCTTGCTTCCGCAGCCGAGCGCATCGAAAAGGCCGTGCGCTTGCTTGAGCAGGCGGATGACGCGCATCAGGTCGCCATCGGCTGACGGGCGAGCGCTTCTCCAGCGTCATGGCCGGGCTTGTCCCGGCCATCTACGTCTTGCTTCCTGCAACGACTTCATCTTTCCGCTGTATCAGTTGCATGCCGAGTTGAATGCTCAATGTGAATGGGCTCGGCTCCGGCCAGCATTGGTTATGAGGATTAGGAAGGACAGTTCCGCCTAACTCCATTTCTCCATTCTTCTTCACGACCCCCGCCGTCTCCGGCCTTAAGATCGGATTGGTGTAATCACGAACCACACTAAGGATCATGGTCCCGTCGGGCCTCCGAAGCCTGCTGACAACCGGCCCCGGTCCTGACGACGGTGGTTCAAAGGTGAACCAGCGCCCCCATATGCCGGATAAATCCGGAGTGGATACGCCGCTTTTCGTATCGCCATTGGGTGGCTCATTCCGGATTTGTTTGAAATATCGCAAGTCCGGTGGAGCTTGGTCCTTCTTGGTGGGCATCAGGTGGCCGTCCCCGCTAAGGAAATACCCCTCCTTGCCGATTTCGACATCACCATTGCCCTCGGCACAAACTTCCTCGACCCACTCCGGCTGCTTGATCTGCAGACGAGAATACGTCTTTGTAACTGTCCACGGTCGTGTCAACGCGTTGTCGATCGTCGTGATCTCGTCGTGGAGGAGGTTCGGATCGGCCTTATCGGAGTAAACACGCTCCTTGAAAATACTTTGATTGTCGGAGTGAAACGGCAGGCCGGCCGGATCATACGATCGGGGACCTTTCAACCCGCGAGTCTCTATCTCAAGCACGTCGTAGCGGCCGTCCCCGTCCGTATCGATCCATCGGCCGATTGAATATCCGACGAACGTGGGCACGATTTTCTTTGGCCAGTCGCGCCCATCGGTAAAAATCCGGCGAGAATCGTGGATGTGCTGGATCAGGAAATTGGTCATCTGCGGCGTCACGACGATCTCGAAGGGGGCGAATGTGGTCATGACCCTCGGCATGCCGGGCGAGAGGCAAGTATAGGTCGGGTCGGTGCCCTGTCCGCCAGCGGCCTGGTCCTTGAGGTTGGCCTCGAAGATGGCCTGATATTCCGGAGTCAATGGCGCCTCCCGAGCCCGCCCGCCGCGCTTTGTCGGGTCGTAGGATGGCTGGCCGACAACGCCGGGCACGGCAACGCGACGCCACGCGCCCTTCCAATCCGGATATTTCGATTCATCGAACGCAAGCGCGCCGCCAAGTGTCGCGCCAAGTGTTGTCACGCCCAGTGACGCTGCCAGCGCTACGGCGCCGATCGAGCTTCGATACAGCATTTAGTGCCCTTCCTGGTTTCTGATCAAAGGCCGGTAAAGCCGGCCGGATGTCACTTCTTCGGTTGCTTGAAATATCGCAGGTCCGGCGGTGGCTGCTGGTTTCTGGTCGGCATCAGGTAGCCGTCTTGATCCACTTTGTAGGTCTCGTTGCCGATATGAATGAATGGGATTTGCTCGTTGCAAATGTACTCCGGCCACTCCGCGAGCGGGTCGAGGGTGCGGCGATAGCTCTTCATCACCGTCCACGGACGGGTCAATGCGTGGTCGGTCACGGTGATTTCGTCATGAAGGAGGTTGCGGTCCGCCTTGTCGAGATAGATGCGCTCCCTGATGACGCTCTCGCCATCCTCGTGCAACGGAATGCCGCTGCTGTCGAAGAAACGCGGCCCTTTGAAATAGCGGGTTTCGGCTTCGAGTACATCGTAACGTCCATCCCCGTCCTCATCGATCCATTTGCCAATGCTATAGCCGGTGAAGGTTGGCTGAACGATCTTGGGCCACTCGCGTCCGTCTGTGAAAATTCTTCGATGACTCTCGTGAATATGATCGATCAAGATATAGGTGGTTTCCGGCAGCACAGTGATTTGCATCGGTTCATAGGCCTGCATCATCATCGGCATGCCGGGCGCGAGGCAGGTCGTGGACACCACATCGCCCAATCCGCCGCCGGCGCGGTCGGCGAGGGCGCTCTCGAATGCAGCTTGGTATGCGGGCGTGAGGGGCGCCTGCTGTCCTCGGCCCGGCGGTTTGGCTGGATCGAATGGGGGTTGGCCGACGGCTCCCGGGACTATGGCCCTGGTCCACTGGCCCGTCAGTGCAGGATATATGGCGTCGTCGAATGCTTGCGTTGCAGTCGGCATGCACAACGCCGCCGCCGTAAACACAATCGTTCCGATCGCGGCTCGGTATAGCATGACGCTCCTCCAATCACGTTGATTGTCGTTCCCCGGGTGAAGGCTCTTTTGGGGCAGGATGCCTGCTTCGCGGGCTACTGCCAAGCCCGCCGTGGGTGGTCCAATAGCGACGCACAATGCGGCGGGGTGCCTCCAGGAGGGTAGCGCGTCAGTCACACGAGCGGCCACGGGGCTGCTTATACGAGAAGCGTGGCCGGCAGCAGGGCCGCAATCTTAGGTGCGATCAAACCGCTTGCCACCACGCCCTCAAAGAAAAGACGCACCCGATCCGCGAACCTATGATCGAAGCGGAAGATCGCATTGCGGGCAAGCTTGAGGCCCGCGAGGCGAATGGGGACAAAGACGGCCGCAGCGGCCGAAGTCGCGAGGCTAAGAAAATAATGCTACAATGCAATTCTTGTTGCGGCCGATGAACTTCTAAGCTGAAGGTCGCGGGTTCGATTCCGGCCCGGTCGCCATGGCGACGCGGATCGGACTGGCCGCCTGGCGCCGACGGAATCATTGAGGAAACGCGTCATGTCGAAATATCTTACGCTGATTGCCGCAGCAGGCCTGTTGCTTGCGGTGGCGCCCGCCGCGGCCCAACAGGCGGAGTATCCCAACCGGCCGATCAAGATCATCGTCTGCCTGCCACCCGGGGGCGGCGTCGATACGGTCACTCGCCTCGTCGCCGACCGGCTGCAGCGCCGTCTCGGCCAACCTATCATAATCGAGAATAAGGGCGGGCAGTCGGGCAATATCGGGGCCGAAGCAGTCTTCGCCGCGGAGCCCGACGGCTACACATTGCTCGCATCGCAGCCTGCGCCGATCACCACCAACCCGCTGCTCTATAAGACTATATCGTTCGATCCGTCGCGGTTCACGCCGATCGCGGTGATGACCACGATCCCCAATACAGTCACGGTGCGGGCGGATTTGCCAGCCAAAAACGTGCAGGAGTTCATAGCCTATGCCAAGTCCAATCCCGGCAAGGTGAGCTACGCCTCCCAGGGCAATGGTACGACCTCGCACTTGACCGCCGTGATGTTCGAGCAAGCGACCGGCACCACGCTCCTCCATGTGCCCTATCGGGGCACCGCGCCCGCGATCAACGATTTGATGGGCGGTCATGTGGACGCGTTCTTCAACGAACTCGCGACATCGACGGAATTGCACAAAGCCGGCAAAGCCAGAATTCTCGCGGTGACGACGTCGATGCGTATTCCGGAACTGCCCGATGTCCCAACCTTGCAGGAAGCCGGGCTCACCAGTTTCGTGTCAGATACCTGGAACGCCATTTCGGCGCCGCCAAAGACGCCGGCGCCGATCGTCGCAAAGCTTAATGCCGCCATTAACGAAGTGCTGAAGGCGCCTGAGATGCAAAGCCATCTGAGCTCGATGCACCTGCAAGCGGTGGGCGGCACTCCGCAGCGGATGGCCGAAATCGTCAGGGCAGACACGCAGCGCTGGGGCGACGTGATCCGCGCCGCCAATGTGACGATCGAGTAACGCGGCGGAGCGCGGAAGTCTTAAGTTTTCAGTTACCTTGCCTCGCTCCGGGACTTGTGCCGTCAATCCCGGGGCAAATGTAGGCCAAAGAGAGAGGTTCCAGATCGTCGGAACGGAAAGCTCACGCGCCCCATCGATACGGGGCTGGTCGCCACCGATTGGTGATAGCGGGGCGGCGCCTCGGCCCGCCTCGCATGCGCCATTTTGATGACGATGATCCGGCTGCGATGGTGAGGGGGGAGTAAGTCATGGCAGAATCTGCGCTTATGGAGACCGGCGAGCGGCTCACCCGTTTCGGGCACGCTCTCAACCGCATACGACGTCAACTACGGGGGGCGGGGCTTTTGGAAGAAGCCGAAAGCATACGGGTCGCTGCACGCGAATGTTGGCGCGCCGGCCGGCTGATCGAGCGAAAGCCCGCAGCGGCGGAGATGTTCAGGGAATATCTCAGCAGACACCCGAAGGACGGCGATGACCCGGACGACGATGACCTGGATGCTGAACTCGATCGCCTGTTCGCGGCAGATTAGGTTTGACGCCTATTGCGCCATCATTCGGCTGCGCCGAGCTCAATCGCGTACAGGCTATCGTGGGTGAGGATATAGCCGCGACCCTCGTGTTCGTCGCTCAGTCGCGGCTCGCAATTGCCGTAAGCGCGGCTGCGTGTATACCCGGGCCATGCGCTCGCCGTTTCTGCGCGAGCGAGCAGCGCGCCATACCTATTGGAGCGACGTGTCTGAAAGCGGGGAGCGTGATGGCCTCGCAACAGGCCTCGCTGCCGCGCTCGGCGGGGGCAGGGCATTTTCGGTCGCCAGGGCTGGTTTCGGCTTGGCGGCTGGCGCCACAGTGGCTGGCGCGCGCACGACCGGCTTTGTAGGCGTCGCGGCAAGCGGCTCCCTCGCAATAGCCGCCACCGCGGGCTTCGGTCCGGCGGTCAGTGCTGCGTTTGTCGGCGTGGCTGACCTCGGGGCCGGCGCGGCGATTGCGGATGCTGGCGCCCTCGGTGCTGCCGCCGTGGCAGGAAGCGGAGCGTTCCCAGACGTCGTCGCCGGTTTCGGTCCGATAGCCGGAGCGACGGTCATCGGTTCCGGCGCACTTCTGTGAGAATTTCCGCCAGGCGATGGGCCTGCCGTCCGAACCGGTGTTGCCCCAATGGCAGGCCTCGTCCGAGGTAGCGGGGACGGCCGGGGCACCGGCACCGTTTCCGGCAACCCTGCACTCACGCGCGGCGTGGGGTCTTCCACGATGATCGAACTTGTGGCTTCCTGGGGCCGCGCGAGTCGTTGCGGTTGTGGAGAGCGGCCGATCGACGGGCTGACCGCGTCAAGCGATGGCTCCAACGGCGCCGCAACGCCAGCACCGGGGCGCGGCGGCGCCACGAGAGCGGCGGAGCGCTCGACCACTTGACCGAAGAAGCGGCCATGCTCCGTGGTGGCGCGGATCCTGGTACCGTCGGGCTGCGTCAGGTGCACGACAAAGCGATCGTTGGTGGACTCGAACGCAAACGAATTTTGACCCGCCAACTTTCCGGTGCGGATCGATGGACCGACTTCGGTGACAGACCCGACTTTCCGGCCGTCGTGGAAAATCTCGTGCGTCACGGGGTCGGTCGCGCGGATGCGATGGAGGACGAGATAGTCGTCGATGACCTCGCCGGTCAGCCAGGTGCCGCCGAATCCGGACGCGAAGCCAGGCGGCAAGGCCGCGACGCCGCCCCGCAGAGCGGTCGCGCTGCCAAGCGTCCGTGCGATGGCCCCGGTCGTGCTGGCCGTTATTCCGGCATCCGGCGCCGGCACGGCGATCTCGGTGACGATGGGGGCGGGCCACTTGCCGCTCGCGTCCACCTTCTTCTTTACCTGCTCGGCCATTTTGCGAACGTAGTCTGCCCAGGTAAGAGAGTGCCAGCTGTGGCCCTTCATTGGCCGAGCGAAAGTAAATTCCGCTTCGTAGTGCGGATTTTGCGTGTTCTTCAGGAAATCCTGGAACGAATACACCGCAAGATTTAGATAAAAATCGTCCATGTCGCCGCAGAAGAAGTGAAGTTTTCCGATGAGCTTGGGGCCAATCGTTGCCCAGTTCTTCTCGGCATAGGCCCGCAGATCGTAGCCATGGTCGTGCATGTAGTTAGCAACGTCACGGTTGATCCTGCCCGAAAGCTTGTCCCACAGTGGTACGGGATAGCCATCGGCACCGACCGGCCCGTTTCACTATGGCTACCGCTGATGTTTCCAGTCGAACAGATTAGGCTCGCGCGTGAATTGCTGACCGGGTCCACTCAACCCCCGAAAGTACTCGTTCACCGACGTAAAACAAGTGGCGTTTCGCTCTTCCCACCGGGGTGCTTTTCCGATCGACCGTAACTTTCGAACCCCGAGGGGA
>Ga0137409_10008497_pt1 | contig 10483 bp, 6 predicted proteins | sample CZODoug1_16funga_FD_122059 | JGI IMG/M metagenome (GOLD analysis project Ga0137409, IMG submission 122059) | Vadose zone soil fungal communities from Angelo Coast Range Reserve, California, USA - CZODoug1_16fungal (Hybrid Assembly) | ecosystem: Environmental > Terrestrial > Soil > Vadose zone... | reverse complement strand
CCGATGTGACCCACCCCCAGTGGCTCGTGAATCACCACGTGGTCAGGGCCGTACGGGAACCATTGTCGCGGTCGATTATAGTTACCGAACAGCGCAACACAGCGGGTACCCTGGCCTGCTGCCAGATGCATGGGACCACTGTCGTGACAGAGGAGCAAGTTGCAACGGGCGAGCAGGGCCGCCGACTCCCGTGGAGTCAGCTCACCGCATAGATTGATCTTGGCTCCCGCCCACAGTTGCGCCAGCCGTCCCGACAATGCCCGCTCGTCGGGCGCCCCCACGAATACCAAGGATACGTTTGGTATCCGCACTTGAAGCAGGCGGATGAGAGCGGCCCAGCGCTCTTCGCCCCAGTCTTTGGCCTGAATCCTCGCTCCCGGCGCGAGCGCGACCGTAGGTTGCCTGCCGGGCAGGCCTGCCAGCCGGCGTGCGGCTGTCGCAAGCTCCTGCGGCGCAAGGCGCAGATCCCAGCTGGGGAGCCCCAGATCGACCGGAATCGCGCTACCGAGAGTTCGTGCCAGGCGCTGCGCCTCGTACTCGAACTCCCCCGTCACCCGGTCGACGCGGTAGGCGCGCGCGTCGATGCCGAGCGGAGCCCCAATGATCCGGCGAATGCCCGCCGCGGGCGGCGCCGAAACGGCGCTCTTCGATTTTCATCAGAAGAGTTACAGCCGCATCTGGACGGCCACGAGCGATGGCGTCTATTTCGCCATCGCCAATTCCAACACTCAGTCAACCATCAAATTCTTCAGTATCTCGACCGGAATCGAGAAGACGGTCGCCGAGATTGACCGCATCCTGCCCGGCAGCGTCTCCGGCCTGACGGTCTCTCCGGACGGGAGATGGCTGCTCTTCCCGCTGTACTCTCAGCGAGGCAGTGACCTGATGATGATCGAAAACTTCCACTGAATCCGGGCGCGCGATCATGAGGAATTTTAGCCACGAATGAACACAAATATTCACGAATAGGAGCAGAAGGGTGGGAAACAAAGCGATCATCAAGGTCAAGAAAGGGATTCGTGTTCATTCGTGTTCATTCGTGGCTGAAATTCTTTTTGTCCTTCTTGCCCTTTTTGCTTCCACTTCGTTCATATCAAAAGTCACACCATTAGCAATCCTATTCTCATCGCAGGCTAATTCCCAGACACAAGACCGGCAGACGCAAGGCGGCGCGAGCACGGCCGGGCCCTTCAAGCCTGTTAAAGACTCCAGTTCACGCCCGATCACCGCCGGGGGCTTCGTGGACGGCGCGCCCGGCTACTTCGCCGACGTTACCGCCCGCGCCGGACTGCAAAAATTCCGCCATGTTTCGGGCGTGGCCGACAAACACTACATCCTCGAATCGCCGTCGGGCGGCGTGGCGCTCTTCGATTACGACAATGACGGATGGCTGGACATTTATCTGGTCAACGGCTCCACCTTCGCGGCATTGCAGGGCAAGGAGAAACCGCCGCGCGCCGCGCTCTTTCACAACAACAAAGACGGCACATTCACCGACGTTACCGCGAAAGCAGGCGTGGCCAACGAGCGATGGGGCTTCGGCGTCGCGGCCGGCGATTACGATAACGACGGATGGGAAGATTTCTACGTCAGCAATTTCGGCAAGAACCGCCTCTATCACAACAACGGCGACGGCACGTTCACCGACCTGGCCGAAAAAGCCGGCGCTGCGATTGACAGTTGGTCTACAGGCGTGACCTTCGGCGATTACGACGGCGACGGCGATCTCGATCTGTTCGTCGCGGGCTATGTCGTTTTCGACCCGTCCAACCCGCCCGAACCGCACACGACGAAAGAGGGTTTGAAGTATTGTCATTATCGCGGCCAGCCGGTGATGTGCGGCCCGCGCGGATTGGAAGGCGCGCCGGATCACCTGCTGCGCAACGACGGCGGCAAATTCACGGACGTCAGCAAACAGGCCGGCGTGGCCGATGAGAAGGGTTATTACGGCTTCGGCGCGGCATTTTGCGACGTTGACGACGACGGCAAACTCGACCTGATCGTCGCCAACGACTCGACGCCGAATTTCCTATACATCAACAAGGGCGGCGGCGTATTTGAAGACGCCAGCTTCGTTTCCGGCTTCGCGCTCAATGAAGACGGGCGAGAGCAGGCTTGCATGGGCCTGGCCGTGGGCGATTACGACAACGACGGCAAGCCGGATCTCTATGTCACCAATTTCTCCGACGACTCCAACACGCTCTATCACAATGACGGCGAGGCGCTGTTCAGCGACGTGACCCTCGCCGCCGGGCACGGTACGCCGACGATTCCATTTCTGGGCTGGGGCGCGGGCTTCATGGATTTCGACAACGACGGATTGAAAGACGTCTTCGTCGCCAACGGCCACGTCTACCCACAGGTGGATAAATACGATTGGGGCACGACGTGGGCGCAGCGGCCGCTGCTTTTCAAAAACAGGGACGGAAAGGCGTTCGATCTTCTTCCCGCCGCGACGGGCAGCGGACTGGCCGTCGTGAAATCGGCGCGCGGCGCCGCCTTCGGCGATCTCGACAATGACGGTCGCGTGGACGTCGTACTCAATAATTGCGACGACGCGCCGACCGTCCTGCGCAATGTGACGAAAGAAGCCGGGCATTGGCTGGCGTTGAAACTGATCGGCGGTCCGAAAAGCCCGCGCGACGCGATCGGCGCGACGGTCTGGCTGACGGCCGACGGCAAACGCCAGCGCGCCGACGTCATCAGCGGCGCGAGCTACTGCTCACAATCCGATCTGCGGCTGCATTTCGGTCTGGGCAAGGCAACGAAGGCGCCCAAGCTGGAAATTCGCTGGCCGAGCGGCGCTCATAACACTGTTGAGGTTAAGGCGATTGATCGCACGTTGACTATACGCGAAGAAGAAAAATGACTCTGACAGGGGAATCCAATGAATGATCAGCTTGATGAATATTCTTCTTTCGCGCCACTTGAGGAACTGAAGAAACAGAAATTCACCCTAGAGGGCAAACAGGAACGTATTGCTAAAGCGCTTGCAGCCCTGTATCAGGAAACAGCCATAGAGTTGCCCACGGAAGTATGGCGACACATCGCGGAGGATTCTGATCTCGAAGACCAATTTTAGCGACGCCATCTCAGCCGCCACTATTACACGCTTCCTTACGGACGTCTTCAAATCAAATCGGCGAAGCCTTTGGAGTGCGGGTGCTTGGAACCGCTTTGGTAGTCAATTCATTGATCCGATTCTTTCGCTGAAACTCACCCACTGGACAACGCGCCATCACTGCCAATTGAGGAATCGCTCGGTTATCCCGGAAGTGGCTGATGGAGCAATAGACTACCAAAGCGGTTCCAAGCACCCGCACTCCAAAGGCTCCGCCCTAGGGTTTCGTCGCCCCCTTGCGCTCCTTCTCAATCCCTTGATCCTTGAGCCGCTGCGCTTCGGCGAACTCACGAGCGGCGTCTTGCCGGCGACCGCTCTGTTGATAGGCGCGGGCGAGCTGAAACCGCAGGTTCGCGTCGTTCGGGTTCTGCGCGACGGCCGTTTCCAACGGCGACGCGGCTTCGGCGGCTTTGCCCTGTTTGAGCAGGACCTTGCCGAGCAGCGCGCAGGCGTCGGCTGAACGCGGTTGGAGAGCCAGCGCGAGTTGCGCTCTTTCGCGCGCCGCGTCGAGTTGTCCTTCGGCGTCGTGCAAAAACGCCAGATAGTAAAGCGTCCAGTAATCGCGCGGCAGGCGTCGCAATTCACGCTCGAAGGCGAGCATGGCTTCCTGGTTGCGTCCCGTTCGCAAGTAAGCGACGCCGAGCGAGAAATGCAGGCGCGGCAAGTCCTCCGAAAGTTTCGCCGCCGCCTCCAACGCCTCGACGGCGTGTTGAAAGTCGGAATCGGCGAGGTAGTTCTGGCCTTTCAAAAGATGCGCAAACGGTTCTCCGTTTGGAGTCGCGGCCAGACTATCGATCATCGCTTTGACATCCGGGCGCTTCAGGCGCAAATACGCCAGCCCTAATCCGAAGAGCAACGACACGTCCTGTGGATTGGATTTGAGCGCCGCTTCGAGCAACGGCGCGGCCTCCGCATCACGACCCAACTCAACAAGCGAGAGTCCGAGCATTTGCCGGGCCTGCCACGCGTCCGGCATGGCGGCCAGATAACGGCCGAGCGCTTCGGCAGCCTTGGTGAATTGCCCGGCGCGATAATGCGCCACGCCGAGATTGAAGAGCGCGTTCGTCAGTTGCGGGTTCAACCGCAGCGCGTTGTCGTAGCTTTTGACCGCTTCTTCATATTGACCCAATCGCGACAGAACAGCGCCGAGATTGGCATGCGCGCCCGCCTGCGACGGTTCAAGCTCTAGAAATTTGCGCCACGCGTCCGCAGCTTCGGGCCACTGGCCCTTTTGTTGTAATTCTACCGCGCGGTTGAAGGCAGCTTCAGCGGCGGAGGGTTGCGCCTGTCCTTGCGGCAGAGAGAGCAATAAAATCAGGGCTGTCAGCAGAATTTGTCCGATCATTGCAACGCACTATACCGCGCCGCCGCGCGCTTGTGAATCCTCAAAGAAGGGGGCATGGAGAGTGGAAGTTTGTCATTACCCACATCTTTGCGCGTTGTACGAACTTATTCTTCGTTGCGGAGCGACGAAGAAGCGTCTCCCTGGGGATTCAAAAGATATGGGTAATGACAAGGCGTGAAGCAGGTTTTTTGCAAAGTGAGTTTTGGCCTTTGCTGATAAGCCAAAACCTACGACCGGCCACCTACAACCAAGTTGTAAGTGGCCGGTCGCAGTACTCCCGATCTCGTTAGCGTTTAGAACGTAAGTTTCAAAGCCATCTGAATCTTGCGCGCGTCGCGCGTTGAATTGAGCTGGCCGAACGTGCCGGGATCGCTCACCCGGTCGCCGCCTTGAGCCAAATTACTGATGTCCGTGTTGATGCCGAACCATTGCGTATGGTTGAAGATGTTGAAAAACTCGGCGCGGTATTGGAGCTTGAGCCGCTCGGTGAACTTGAAGTCCTTGAACAACGAGAGGTCGAAGTTGGTGAATCCGGGGCCGCGCAGGAAGTTGCGACCGGTATTGCCAAGTTGGCCGTCTTTCGGGCGTCCGAAGACGGACGGGTCGAACCACAGGCGATTGGCGTAATCCTTGACGATGATCTCGCCGCCAAGATAATCGGCGCGCGGGCCGCCGCCGAGCGTGCCGGGATTGCCGTTGGTGGTGACGGAGAACGGCAAGCCGCTCCAGATGCGCGTCACGCCGCTGACCTGCCAGCCGTTGAGGATCGTGTTGGTAACGGGACGGTTGCCGAGCCTCTTCCCGATGTCGGGAATACGGTAGATGTAATCGAGCGTGAAGACGTGCCTCCGATCGAAGCCCGCCACCGCGCGCTCGCGCGCCCGGTCGAGGAAGTAGGCTATCGTATCGGCGTCATTGTCGACATCGTCAATCGCCTTGCTCCACGTGTAGTTGAAGTTGAAGGTCAGGTTATTGCCGAAGCGGCGGCTCAAACGCGTCTGCAAACTGTGATAGTTGCTGCTCGCGCCGAATTCGATGAAGGTGACGTTGGTATAGCCCTTGAACGGGCGGATCGCGTTCGACTCGACTGGGCTGAAGGCCGTGCCGAGCGGCAGCGTGTTGATGTCGCGCTGATACATCAGGTGGCGCGCGACGTTACCGTTATAGGAGACGTCAAGCCCGATATGCGCCGGCAATTCATATTGGACGCCCAGGCTCCATGCCCAGATCGTCGGAATCTTGCCTTCGGGATCGATGGCGCGAATGCCCACGGGGAAACGCAGACCGCTTGAGATGAGGCCCGGGCCGAGGTTGTCCAGGTTGCCCGCGGACAACTGCGGCGTGAATGTCAACGGCGGATTGCCGAGGCCGTCGAAGTAGGTGTTATTTTGGCGCTGGCGCTCGAAGAATTGGCCGAAGCCGCCGCGTATCGCCGTCCTGCCGTCGCCGAAGAGATCCAACGCGAAGCCGAAGCGCGGCGCGAGTTGATTCTTACGATGCTGAACGCCGCCCGACGGAATGCCATTACCCTCCTGAACAATGCCGTTGAACGGATCGCCGGAGCCGGGAATGATCGAGCCTTTGGCCGCCCCACCGGCCGTCTGAATGCTCACCGCTTTGGCCGGGTCGTACCTGTCCGCGAAAAAGTAGTTCTGCAACAGGTCGCCGGTCGTGAAGGTCGGGCCTAAGTAGGCGTAGCGCGCGCCGTATTCAAGCGTCAGGCGACGGTTCACTTTCCAACTGTCCTGCCCGAAAAACTCCAGGCCGTAGAAGCGGAAGGCGCCGAAAAATTTGCCGTTGCCTTGAGTGGCCGACGTGTAGTTGCCGAGCAGCATGTTGGCGAAAGTGAGGCCCGTGTCGTTCGGGTTGTTAGTGCTCGAACCGAAGTCAAGGGCGATCGAATCGGTCCACGCCGGCTGCTGGCCGTTGCGGTTCATGTTGAAGAAGGCGCCTGTCTTGAAGGTGTGCGAATTCTTGATGACCGTCAGATTGTCGGTCCACGCGAACTGGCGTCCTTCGCTCTCCCAGTTATTGGAGAAGCCCGGGAAGTTGCAGCCGCTGATACCGCAATCGAAGCGCGGGTAGCGGTTGCGCAAGTTAGCGTCGGGGAAGAGTTCCTTGAATTTGAAGCCGAGCGCGTCGCGGTCGTAGATGTTCTTGTCCACGCTGTCGGGGATGTCCACGACCTGAGTCAGGTGGTTGTAGCCGAAGATGAACTCGTTGGTCACCGACGGCGAGATCACATTGACCAGATTCCATGACCAGCTCGAACCGGGTTTCTTGCGGAACTGCGGCGTGTAGGGGAATGAACTGGAATTGAAGATGCCGACGCCTTGCTGCTCCTCCTGCGAATCGTCCACCCAGCGGAAGAAGAAATTGGCCTTCGAGCTAATGTTGTAATCCACGCGCAAGACCTCCTGCCGTTTGCGCAAACGGTACTGATCCTGCGTGAAGACGCGGACGAGTTCAGGGACGCCAGGCGTCGGAGCGGCGCCCGTGCGATCGAGCGCGCCGATGAGCTTCAGGAAGGCGGGCGCGTTCTGGTTCCATTCGCTCCGCGGCACGATGTTGTTTGCGTACGGCTGGCCCCCGATGATGTTGCCATTGCCGTCGCGGATGATCGTGCCGGGGCGGAAGACCGTGCCCTTTTGGCAAAGCCGCGCCGCCGTTTCGCCCGGGTAGAGACAACTCGACCCGGCCAGCGTCTCGTTGCGAAGCAGGCGACGAAAATCGCCGTTCAGAATGTCGGGATGCGGCACGTCCACGAAAGCGCTGCCGTTGGGCCGATTGCCGCGCGTCCCTTCCATGTTGAAAAAGAAGAAGAGCTTCGGGTCGCGGAGCGGAGAGAGGCGGCCCAACGGGACGGGGCCGCCGACGTTCCCGCCGAACTGATTCAATCGGAGTGGCGGTTTTTCGGCTGCCAGCGGATCGCGCGCGTCGAGCGCCTCGTTTCGCAAGAACTCATAGCCGGCGCCGTGGAACTGTTTGCCGCCGCTCCTGGTGGTCGCCGAAATCAGGACGCCCGGATTGCGCCCGAGCTCGGCGTTGAAGACCGAGGTTTGGACCTTGAATTCGCCGATGGCGTCGAGGCTCATCTGCGTGAACTGGCCGTCGTTGGCGCCCACGTCGGTGTTGATCGTGCCGTCGAGGTAGACGTTGTTGGCCGTGTCGCGCAGCCCGTTGACGTTGAAGCCCATCGTCGTGTTGAAGGCCAGGTTGAAATCCGACTGAGTGTTCGAGGTGACGCCCGGCAGCGTGCGCAGCAGCGAGCGGAAGTCGCGCCCGTTGGTCGAGATGCCGGTCACCTGCTCGGAGGTAATGACGAAAGATTTTTGCGCCGTGGCCGTCTCGACCAGCGGTATCTCCGCCGTGACCTGCACGGTGTTGGTGATCTCGCCGACCTCGAGCTTCACATTGCCGAGGTTCAAAATCTGATACGCGTCGAGCACCAGCCCTTTGTGGTCGAGTTTTCTGAAGCCCTGCGCTTCGACCTGAACCGTGTAAGTCCCGCGCGGCAGCGGCAAGAGCAGGAACGAACCGTCTTTATCGGCGCCGGTCTCGCGCACCACTACGCCTTTGGCCTCGTCAATCGCCACCACTTTGGCGTTGGCGATTGCGCCGCCTTGCGGATCTACGAGCGTGCCCTGGATCGTGCCACTCTGGGCGTAAGCAGAGATTGCTGTAGCGAACATAAACAATAACAATGGAACCATTCTTCTCATTGGATAATCCTCCAAAAATTTCCGGCAAAAATTTCCGACGGCAAAAATTTCCGACGGATAGAGTAGGGCAAACTCTACAGTTTGCCTGGCGCCCTCAAAAGGCGATTTTGAATACAGCGAGACACCTCAAGGCTGTTTTGCCTCGCATTCGCGATATGATTTTCAAGATTGGTCAGTCAACTAATTCAGATTCGTTCCAGCAAAGTCTATGGTGCCAAGATGGGGCTTTCATGTCTCGCTGACAAGGTTATAGGGGCTAAGTTTCATATCAACGGGGTTAGCTCGACAATTTCACTATGCTTCAACGGTTTAAAATGGGGTTACGAGGTTAGACGCCTCAGGGTGAGACGGGTTATGTCCGACGTAACGGCGGCTTGTTACACGCTTTTTCTCTTGATAAACTCCTGATCCCGCGCAGGAGGAGGTTTTCATGCGATCTGAGTTTCAGACGCCGGACAAATTATCGATGGAAGATGAAAAGGCTGAGTTAGAGGCTGTTCTAGCCTCCAGTCTTTTTGTGCGGACCCCTTCACTGGCCAATCTGCTCACTTATCTTTGCCAGAAGTATTTTCAGGGCGAGGCCGATCTGCTCAAGGAATACACCATTGGCGTTGAGGCTTTCGGACGCGCGCCCGACTTCGATAAAAAAGAGGACTCGATTGTCAGGGTGGAGATTAGACGGTTGCGCGAAAAGCTGCGGCAGTACTATGAGATCGAAGGCGGAGATCGTTCAATCCGGTTGACCATTCCGGTTGGGCATTACGTCCCGGTCTTCACGAAAAATGGCGCGGCGCCTTTTCAATCTTGTACGGACTCTCAGGAATCCGCTGAAGCCCGGGATTCTCTCTCGACTCATCCCGGGCCTGAATCGCTCGCCGCATTGCCCGCGCAGGTTGAATCGAGACGAGCGCCCCCGGGCCTATTCAAGGCCGCTCTCGGCCTGGGGATCGGAATCGGTCTGATCCTGGCGACGCTTGCCGGCAAGGAGGCGCTCTCGTCACGCAAGGGCGCGGCGTCCGCATCCATAACTCCGGCGGGATTGCCGGAACTGGCTGCCAACGCTCCCGCTCCGGCGTCGAACCGGGGGGCGCCGGAAGAAAGCGAAATTCGGATTCTTGCCGGCTCAAATATCGCCAGGTACCAGGATCATGCAGGCAAGATCTGGAGTGGCGATCGTTACTTCACGGGTGGGACGCCTTACAGAGCGGAGCAACAGTTCATCTATCGGACGCTCGATTCTGAAATCTATCGCGTTTCGAGGCAGGGCGATTTCACTTACGACATCCCGCTCAAACCCGGCGTGTACGAACTTCGACTACATTTCGCCGAGACCTTTTTCGGCCCGGAAGAGTTGGTGGGCGGCGGCGAGACCAGCCGGTTGATGCAGGTGGATGCGAATGGAAAACCTCTGCTTTGGATGTATGACATATACTCTAACGCCGGCGGCGCCAAAACCGCCGACATCAGAGTCTTCAAAGACATTCAGCCGGCAGAAGACGGATTTCTGCGCCTGAAATTCTCCTCCCGCCCGAACGCCAAAGCGCTGCTCAACGCGATCGAGATTCTCCCCGGCGTTCCGGGGCGGATTCGTCCGGTCAGAATCACTCCGCACAACGCGGCGGTCTTCACGAAAGATGGCCAGGAATGGGCCCCCGACTGCTATTTCAAAGGCGGGCAACCGATCGAACGGGTCGGGACCGTGACGGGAACGGCAAACCCGGAGCTTTACCGGGTCGAACGCTACGGCAATTTCTCCTACGCCATCCCTGTAGCGCCGGGGCGCTACACTGTCACGCTCAGATTCGCCGAGAGGTACTTCGGCACGGCCAATTCGATGGGAGGGGGACCGGGCAGCCGCATTTTTAATGTCTTCTGTAACAGCGAAGCGCTGTTGAAGAACCTCGACGTCTTCAAAGAAGCGGGCGGCGTCGACCGCGCGCTGGAAAAGACCTTCACCGGCGTCGCGCCCAATGAACAAGGCTACATCCTGTTGGAGTTCAAGCCGGTCGTAAACTATGCGCTGGTCTACGCCGTTGAAGTGATCCCCGAGCCGAAAAAGTGAGCCCTCCGCAGGCGCCGCGTCATTCTTTTTTGGTCGCCGTCCATTTGCCGCACTCGCCGTAGCGCAGGTCTTGCAGTAGTGTTTGCATACATTCCTCCCAAAGAAGGTGTCAGGTTCCAGGTTTCAGGTTTCAGAAAAGGAATGACGCCGCAGACTCGGTGCTCCCAACGGGATTTTTGAAACTTTGTATTCATGTGTGAGTCAGTACCGCGAGCGGTAGCGAGCGCGCTTTA
>Ga0137409_10008494_pt1 | contig 10484 bp, 10 predicted proteins | sample CZODoug1_16funga_FD_122059 | JGI IMG/M metagenome (GOLD analysis project Ga0137409, IMG submission 122059) | Vadose zone soil fungal communities from Angelo Coast Range Reserve, California, USA - CZODoug1_16fungal (Hybrid Assembly) | ecosystem: Environmental > Terrestrial > Soil > Vadose zone... | reverse complement strand
CTCCCACCCATGTGCTGGTCATCCCCAAGAAACATATTGCCGGACTGAAAGAGGCGAAGGCCGAAGATGCAGATCTGGTGGGGCATTGCCATCTGGCGGCGGCGGAGATTGCCCGGCAGCGTTCGATCGAGAACGGCTATCGTACCGTGCTGAACGTGGGTCCGGGCGCGGGACAGTCGGTGTTTCATATGCACGTGCATTTGCTGGGAGGGCGGGCGCTGCATTGGCCTCCAGGGTAGCTGCGCGAGCTCAGCCCCTAAAGGGGCAGTCAAACACGCAACTTTCGGCATCGCTGAAGCGATGCCCTGATACGAAGCAATGCCGTGCCGTAATACGAAGCAATCCCGTGGCCTGATACGAAACAAGTCCCTGACCTGATAAAAAGCCCGTGGTCTGACACGAATCCTGATGTCTCAACTGTCTGCCCGGCCCTCCCCTTGGCTTACAATCTACGGATGGCAAACCTGACTCTCGTGTATGGAATGCGCCTGCTGCCGGCCGACGAACTGGGCGAGGTCGGCGACGCGACGGTGAAGTTGAAGAATGGGCGCGAGGCCCACGTTACGATGCACGTCCTGGAGGGCAGCAAGGACGAGATTGAGAAGCAGTTAAAGACCAGTCTGGAAGCATTCTTCGATTTTTATCCGGAAATCTGAGCGCGCGGAAGCGCCCTATAATCGGCGGCGGTATGAGATTTGTACCTCTGGAACTCGAGAGCAAGCTGCGGGAGAAAAGGCTGTGGCCCGAGTCCCGGACGGCGCGGGCTGGAGTTTATGTTTTTGCTCTGGATCTGCTTTTCTTTGCCGTCCAGATGCTGACAAGTCGCCTGTTTCCAAAGGTGGCGTCCAGCTTGGGCGGATGGGTAAGTTTTCTCAGCGGGCTGGCGGTTGTTCTGTTCGTGATCGTGGGCTTTCGCTGGGCTCGTTCGCAGCTGCTGTGGCGGCTGCGCAACCGGTTGATCGTGACTTATATCTTCATCGGGGTGATCCCGGTCTGCCTGTTGGTAATGATTTCGTTCATCACTCTTTATCTTTTTGCCGGGCAGTTCGCGAGTTTTGTAGTCACTTCGGAAATCACGAGCCACTTGCGGAGTATGGAGGCGGCCAACCGCGCCATTGCCCACGAACTGGCCACGCAGATCGACAATGGGCAAAAGCCGAATGCGGACACGATCGCTGCAATGCGCTCGCGGGGTCCGGACTGGTTGCGCCGCCAGGTGTGCGCCTGGCACGGGACCCGGCTGCCTCCGAGTTGCTCCGGACCAGCGGGCACCGTTGCATTTTCATTGCCTTCGTTCCTGAAGGAAGACTTTCGCGAGATCGTGCGCGACCATGGTGAGCTTTACGTGCGGGTGGCGAGCGTGGCGAAAACCAGGTCGGAGCCGGTGTATGTCATATCCAGCGAGCCCCTGGACAAATCGCTGATGGATGAGATTGCCGGTAATCTGGGAGAGATAACGCTCTACGGGACGGTTCAGGAGTCAGCCTCCAGAACGCAGCGGAGCGAGCCTAAATCTCCGCAACCGGCGGCAGATCAAAGAGAGCCGGGCGTCGAGACAAGCAAGGATAAACAAGAAAGAGGACAGCTGGCGCAGACGTTTACGGCAGGGGCAGTTCCAGCTTCCACCAGCATATTCGATCGTGAGATCACGTTCGGCACTCCGCTGTCGGTAGTGGATTGGACTGGCACCACCGGGGAACGGCAACCAGCAGGAGCGCTGGTCCGAGTGCAGACAAGGCCGTCTGTTCTCTACGATCGCCTTTTCGAGGCGCTGGGAGACCTGGCGCGCGGAGTGGAGTACATCCTGCTGGTGATCGCGCTCGTATTCGCGATCATCGAACTGCTGGCTCTGTTCATCGGGACGCGACTGACGCGCAGCATCACGAGAGCGGTGGCGCAGCTCTACGAAGCTACCAAGCACATCAACCGCGCTGATTTCAGTCATCGCATCGAGGTCAAATCGAACGATCAGCTGGCGACGCTGGCGAATTCGTTTAACTCCATGACGGCTTCGATCGAGAAGCTGATTCTGGAACAGAAAGAGAAGCAGCGCCTGGAAAACGAACTGGCGATCGCGCAGGAGGTCCAGGCTCAGCTCTTTCCTCGGAAGATCTCACAACTGGAGAGCCTGGAGGTGCATGGGTTCTGTCGTCCGGCGCGGACGGTGAGCGGGGACTACTATGATTTCCTCTCACTGAACTCGGATCGACTGATTCTGGCGGTCGGCGACATCAGTGGAAAAGGAATTTCGGCGGCGCTGCTGATGGCGACCATCCACTCGGCGGTGCGTGCGTACAGTCTGAAAGGGGCGCCACTGCTGCGAGAACCGGTCGCTGTAGGAGTGGCTGGCGGCGCTGACCTGATGTTGGCTTCGGAATTTAAAGGGGCGGAGGCTTCGGCGGCGACATTGCTGGGGCTTCTGAATCATCAGCTGTACGAAAGCACTCCACAGGAGAAGTACGCCACATTGTTCCTCGGTGTCTACGACGGATCCGACCGCCGGCTCACCTACAGCAACGCCGGGCATCTGCCGCCGATTCTGCTTTCGGAGGACGGTTCGTCTCAGCATCTGACGTGTGGTGGAACCGTGATCGGACTTTTCCCGGATGTTCACTATCCGGAGGCTACGGTGCAACTGCGGCGCGGCGACATTTTTATTGGCTACAGTGACGGCGTGACCGAACCCGAAAACGACTACGGCGAATTCGGCGAAGAGCGACTGATCGAACTGGTGCGCGAAAATCGACACTTGCCCCTCGCCCGGATCACGGAAATTGTGACGGCGGCGGTGGACGACTGGATTGGCGACAACGAACAGCCAGACGATGTGACGCTGGTGCTGGCGCGGGCGCGGTAGCAAGAACGGCTTCCGTGGTCTGAGAGCCGTTGCTAGATGCTCTGGATCTTCAAGGTTGGAAAAGCCACTCGATACAGGCGCTCATCCATGGTCAACAGCCGATAGCCATGCGATGCGGCGTGAGCTCCGATCAAGAAATCGGCGAGAATCCGCCGCGTGCCCAAATCACGATGCCTTCGCCGCCGTTCCACGTAGCCTCGGAAGGCCCTAGCGGCAGCTCGCCAAACATTTTCGTCCAGTTCCCAATCAATCGCAATTCCCGTGTCTTCGAAGAACGCATTCACGAAATCTTCAGTTCGACCTGGGCCAGCTACCAGTTCGGCGAAAACTGGGGCGGCCACGGTAAGATTTCCGTGACTAAAGGCTGATTCCAGGGCAGTCTGCGCAGCCAAGCTTAGCGACGGGTCTGGGCCCCAGAACGCGACGACCACATTGGTGTCCAGCGCGGTCGTCATTATTGTTTATTCCCGCGCATTTTCCGCAGCCAGCGGTTTATGGCCTTTCTCCCCGATCCAACTCCGGGAGTTCCGATGCCGCGATACTTGGAAAGTACGCTCGGGCTGCGGACAGGCCGAATGCGGATGCCCTCGCCATCACTCTCAAAAAGCAGACGGTCCCCCGCCTTAACCCCCAGCATCCGACGAACCTCGATGGGCACGGTGATCTGTCCCTTGCTTGTGATTTTAGATTGCTTTTGCATGGCGGTTTCCGATTCCTTACTTTAGCACATTTTCCTTACTTTAAAAGGCACCCTTGTCCCGATGGACGGGCAACTACGGTTTGTCCTGTGGATGATCGGCAACGGCGAGAGGCAATCTAAACACAGAAATGGGGCTGACTGAATCAGCCCACATTCCTGTCAGGTAGCTACACCAATCCCTGATCCAGCATCGAGTTGGCTACTTTTAGAAAACCCGCGATATTCGCTCCGTTCACGTAATTGCCGGGCGTGCCGTACTGCTCGGCGGTTTCGTGGCAGGCTTTGTGGATGGAGATCATGATCTTGTGCAGACGATCGTCCACTTCTTCGCGAGTCCAGGAAAGCCGCATGCTGTTCTGCGACATTTCCAGTCCGGAGGTGGCCACTCCTCCGGCATTGGCGGCTTTGCCGGGCCCGTAGAGGACTTTGGCGTCCACGAACATCCTGGTGGCTTCGAGGGTGCAGGGCATGTTTGCGCCTTCGCTTACGACCTTCACGCCATTCTTGATTAGGTTGGCGGCGTCTTTGGCGTTGATCTCGTTTTGTGTGGCGCTCGGAAAGGCGCAGTCGGCTTTGATATTCCAGAGCCAGTTGTGGTCGAGCTTTTTGTCGATTGGCTGGTAGACCGCTTTCTTGAATTCGTCGGTGTACTCTTTGATACGACCGCGGCGGTGGTTCTTCAGATCCATCACCCAGGCGAGCTTGTCGCGATCGATGCCGTCGGCATCGTAGATGGCGCCGTCGGAGTCGGAGACAGTGACCGGCTTCGCGCCCAGGTTCAGCAGCTTCTCGATGGTGTATTGCGAAACGTTGCCGCTGCCGGACACTACGCAGATTTTTCCTTCCAAGGATTCCTTGCGCGTCTTGAGCATTTCCTCCGCGAAGTACACGGCGCCATAGCCAGTGGCTTCGGGGCGAATGAGTGAACCGCCCCAGGCCAGGCCTTTGCCGGTCAGGACGCCGGTGAATTCATTTGCCAGGCGCTTGTATTGGCCGAAGAGGAAACCGATTTCGCGGCCGCCTACTCCGATGTCTCCGGCGGGAACGTCGGTATCGGGGCCGATGTGGCGGTAGAGTTCGCTCATGAAGCTTTGGCAGAAGCGCATAACTTCGTTGTCGCTCTTGCCTTTAGGATCGAAGTCGGAACCGCCTTTGCCGCCGCCCATGGGAAGTGTAGTCAGCGAATTCTTGAAGACTTGCTCGAAGGCCAGGAATTTCAGAATGCCCAGATTCACCGACGGGTGGAAGCGGAGGCCACCTTTATAAGGGCCGATGGCGCTATTCATCTCGATGCGGAAACCGCGATTGATTTGGGGTTTGCCTTTGTCGTCGAACCAGGGGACGCGGAACATCAGGACGCGCTCGGGCTCAGTGATGCGTTCCAGAATCTTGGCTTCCTGATATTCCGGATGACGTTCGAGCACAAGCCGCAGGGACTCGAGTACTTCCAGAACAGCCTGGTGGAATTCGGGTTCCGCCGGGTTCTTGGCTTTTACGAGGTTGAATATTTGTCCAATGTAGTCGCCCGCCGCGTTCGCCATGGGCGGTTCCATCACTGTGTTCATGGGCTGGCCTCCGTTTGGCCGGAAGTTAGGTTACTTCGCGGGAGAGGTTTTGACAATTGCGACGTTCGGTATCCCTTGCTGGCCCTTGGCCATTCCGCCGACCATGATCAGCCCGCGACGCGTCACGAGCAGGCCGCGAAGGTCCATGACCGGGTCGGGGGTGTTCTCGTTGATGGTCTCCCATTTGCCGCTTCGAACATTGAAGGCAAACGTGAACGGAGAGGGTTCCGAGGGCTGGTTGTTGTAACCGATGCCATTGTAGTTGTAGGGGTTATCGGTGCCTCCGGAAAAGTAGATCTTGCCCTCTTTCTCGGACGCGCCGGCACCAATGCGATAGCGGGCGGGGCCGGGATGGTCGGGAAGCTTGGTCCATTCGATCTTGGTGATGTCGGCTCTGGTGATCTTGCCGATCCAGCACTCGTTCACCGCGACGTACTTGGGATTCGCGCCGGTTGGATTCTTGGTGGCGCCGTCGACGTAGACGATGGTGTCGCCGACGATGGCGCCAGCGTGGCCGAAGACAGGAGTGCCCGGGATGGGAGTCGCCTCCATCCATTTATTTTTTTCGGTGTCGTAGACCTGAACTTTGCGGGTCGGTTCGGTCTTCGACCATCCGCTGATGAGATAGAGATAGCGCTCGCGATAGACGCCCAGGACCGAGTCGTCCACCGGCGTGGGAATGTCTTCGCCGCGGTACCAGCGATTTTCGTCCGGGATGTAAACGTTCACGTCGGAGATCGTGGTTTCGCCACCTTGCCCGTCGACGACGTATCCGCCCATGAGGACGACCTGATCGCGAAGTGCGGCGGCTGAAGCTGCAATGCGTCCGGCGACTCCGGGAACGGGGCGCATCTCGGTCCACTTGCCGGTAGCGAGTTCCATTTGGAAGGCCCGGTTCGTGATGGCGTCCCAGGTTTTCTTGGGACCAATGCCCATGAAGGAGAAAATCTTCGAGTCCTTCGCGGCGTGAGTGATGACCACGGCGTTGTTGGAGACGGCTACGGGGAGCGGGCTGAGCTTGGGCTCTTCGGCGGCTTTGAGCGTCGCGGCCAGAAGAAGGAAGAGCAGCAACAGTTTTTTCATTGAGGAGATTTTAGCAGCGGGCGGGGTTTGGTTGTCCTATCGGCGAGGGCAGGCTCTCGCCGATAGCCGGCGGGACGCCGGCGCTACAGGGGCGTATCTGGCGGGGGCGGGGGCGCGATGGTCAGCAGCGAACTCGGAGGTGGCGCGAAAGGTATCGGCGCGGGGGCGGCTATGGATGCCAGGACGCGACGCTGATACCAGATCATCTCGCAGGCTCTCTGCCAGAGACGGATCCAAAAGCCCCAGAGTATGGTGATCTCGAGAATCAGGATGGTCCAACCGAAACGCGCGGGCGGCATTTTGGCCCAGACGTAAAAGCCTAGCGCGAAGACGAGCCATCCCAGAATTGAGATGCGCAAATACATCCAGAACAGTGATCGGAAATTGGCGAATGTGAGCCTGAAAGCGCGACCGGCATTTCGCCACATGCCGGTTTCTTCTTCGACCACGGCCCGGACCTGCGCCATGTCGAACCAGAGACGGATGCACATCAACAGGAAGCCTGCGACGCCAAAACCGGCGAGCAACATCCAGAAGGCGGGTTTCTCCCGCCCGGCATTCAGCATCAATTCGCCTGACTGGTCGCCGACAACATAAGCAAGGGTCAGAGGCGGGATGAGAACGACGGCCATCAGAATGAACAACCGCACCCAACGCCAGAAGTAACTGCCGCAGGCTTCGAAGAATTCGCGGGTGGTGAGTTTGCGGCCGGAGCGATAGGCTTCAAGAACTCCGCCCGTAAGGAAAAAGAAGATGCCGAAAAACACAAGGGCGAAAAGGCCCGAAACCCCGGCGACCTCGAACAGCTTGACTTCCGGATTCGACTCCAATTCCGAAAAGACGCCGTAATCGAATATGTTGGAGAGGCGCTGGGCGTGCAGACTGTGATCGGTGACCCAGTCCAACTTGTGTGTTACCGCCGCCGTGGGGAAATGTGACAGCAGAAGATTGACAACGAAGACGAACCACAACACGCGTTGATAGTGCCACGCTCGGCTGAATCCTTCTCTTAATAATCCAGGGTGATCAGACATGAAAAAAGTTCTCGGTTCTCAGTTCCCGATTCTCAGTACAACGGCCGCGTGCTACGAGCTACGAGCCAAGCAAATCGCCAATTGTCGAAGCCTCGGCTGCTCGAAGCCGGTATCTTTCATGCCAGCCATGACAAGCATTGAGACAGCAGTTGCGTGATCCAGGTCCAGTAGTTCACGATTTTCCACTTCGCGCCGGTGTCTTCTTTCTCGACGTAGCTGTTGTTGAAGAAATTCTTGTCGAGTAGCACGGCGTGCTCGGGATCAATTTCCGCCGAGAGCAGCTTCGCCTTCTTGTCGTAGGTGTAGCGCACCCAGCGATCTTTGCCGTCCCAGTGCTCCGTGACGGATTCGCCGTTGTCGAACTTGATCAGAACGTCAACCGGAAAGATGAAGTCGCCCTTGCGGTGCACGAGGACCATGGTGCGGTACATGGTCTCGCCCTTTTTTTCCTCCGGCGGCTTCTCGAGGTACCAGTCGAGGCGGTCGGAGCGGGCGCGAAGGACTTCGTAATCCAGAACGTTGGTGCCATAGACGGCCTGGTCGTAATACCAGCGCAGATTCTGTCCACTGACCTCTTCGACGGTCTTCAGAAAGTCTTCTTTGGTCGGATGAGTGAAGCGATAGCGCATGAAATAGGTTCGGAGGGCGCGCTTTAGCGTTTCTGCTCCGATCACTTTCTCCAACGTGTACAGAACGGTGGTGGTCTTACCGTAGGTGACTTCGCCGTACGACGAGCCGTTGATGTACTGATACGCAAAGCGCGTCATGGGGTCGAAATCAAGAGCCGACCGATAGCCGTTGCGATGCTCCGAGACGTCGCTTTCCGTGAGACGCCACAGATCCATCGCCGTTTTATCCTTGCCGAAAATGTCGTCGAGGATTTTGCACTCGGTGTAGCTGTTGATACCTTCGTCGAGCCAGGCGTCTTCGAACTCGTTGGTTGCCACCATGCCGTACCAGTATTGATGTCCGAATTCGTGCTCGACGACCTGTTCGACGATGCGATATCCGTCGGGCATCCACCAGGTGGTGGCCCCTGTGATCAGCAGGGGATATTCCATGCCGGCCGCGCGGATGTCTCCGGGATCGACGACGGTGATCTGCTTATAGGGATACGGACCATACCATTCGTCGAATCGCTTCATGGTTTCCTGCATGATGCGCAGGTGGCGATTGGCCTGGCCCTTGTGCCCGGGTTGCATGAGCAGACGGATCTTGACTTTGCCCATACTGCCGTTGAAATCGCTTTCGACTACGGTGTAGTCGGGCTGGGCAGTCCACGCAAAATCGTGGATGTCTTCGCCGCGGAAGGTCAGCGTCTTCGTGCCGTCGCTGTTCTTTACTTCGCCAATTTGTACCCCGCTGGAGCCGACGATTTGGTCCTGCGGCAACGTGAGATTCACGTCGTAGGTGCCAAAATCGGCGAAGAATTCCGTGGTGTGATGAAACTGATGACAGTTCCACGCGCCCTGCCACCACACTCCAATTTTCGGGAACCACTGCGCTCCCATCATGAAGCTCTGGCTGTAGCCGGTGCGGGCAAAGACTTGGCCGAACTGGTCGTGAAACGCAATCTTGAACTGGACGGATTCGTTCGGAGCGATCGGACGCGGGAGTTTTACATGGAAGACGGTACGGTCGTCGGGATTGCCATCGTCGGGAGAGACGAACTTGATCTGCGAGGTCAGGTCTCCCATGCCTGCAACTTCCAACGACTTCACTTCGGCAGAGGCCTTGTATTTGTCTTTCCATTCGAAGTCCGGCTGGTCGCGGCGTTCTTCCTTCATGAAAGTGGAGTTCGGGTTGAACCCATTCAGATACAGATGGAACGGAAACGTGTCCTGCGGCTTGCCGGTTAGGTTGTGATAGGTGAGCACTTCGGTGGCATCGAGGTTGTGCTTGGTGGCGTCGAAGCGAGCGTCGATCTGGTAGGCGACGACGCGCTGCGAGAGTGGCGTGGAAGATAGAGTGGAAACGGGCGGCGAGAAAAGCGGAGGTTTAGGGGCGGCGGCCGATGATCCCGCACAGATGGCGGACAGTAGAAGTGGTAAGAAGCACTGCGGGACTGGATTCCTTCTCATGCTTTCGTGAGGGTGAACTGCGAAGCTTACACCTCGCGGGTCATGATTGAAAGATTTGTGTGGCGGCAAAGCATGAGCACGAAGAGTGTAGGTGAGACTCGGTCGTCCTCCGGGACTTGAATCGTTTCTTCCACCTTTCCCAACGCTGAAGCGATGGGCTAAGCTAGAACGCCCCCTTCGACTTCGCTTAGGGCAGGCTCTCCGGGGCGGGATTTTCGGCCAACTGGCTTCACTGAATTCCCCGAAAACGAGTTCCTTACGCACACTGAGCACAATTCCAAAATAAAGCCGGGACGGCCGAAACGCTGCTCCATACACAAACCTAGGCCTACTCAAGCCCAGATCTACTCTACGAAGCCCTGCCTCACTCCATGGATGAAATCGGTATACGCCGGCAGCAGGCCTGCGGCGCCCAGCCCCAGCGCGACCTGACCGCGATGATAGGCGGAGCGCATCAGCACGTGGGTGAGCACGTCTTCGACACGGCTGGACCACGGTTCGCCCTTGCTGTTGCGATAGTCGATTTGTTTTTCGAAATCGGCGGGCGGCAGGTCGGTCAGATAGTTCTTCCAGGCGGATAGCATTTCATCGGCAAGCGCGGCACAATCTTCAAGCGTAGAACTTGGCCACACCACAAAGCTTTGCGGTACACGTTGCAGGCGTTCCAGCCAGAGTTCTGCGCTGAGAGCGTATGGGCAATCAGGTGAAGCACTTTCGGCGGCACCGGATTTGCATCTGTCAGGGCGGAGAGGCATTCGCGGTTCGCCCAGTAGTCGTAAGCGAAGTTGCGTAGAAAATGCTGCTTCGCGTTCATCGTTCAAATCTCCAAACCGCAGCGGGCTGCGTGAATTGCGGGAGGTCGCGCAAAGAAGATACGATTACCAAGAGCATGTGATGGCTTTTCTGATCAGTCGCCCCGACCTTTTCGTCAAACATTTTTGGATGCTGCGGACCCTGCGCAGCGCTTCAATCATTCTTGCTCTCCTTTCTTGCCTGGCTGCACAGGCCCCGACACACATCGACGATCACAAGCCTGCTGATACTCGTCTGCAACTCCTGCAATTCCTGGAGTCCGGCCAGTTGCAGGATGCGATATCACTGGGAGAGAAGGCCGCATCGCAATGGCCCCAGGATCCGGAGATTCACCACTACCTGGGGCTGGCC
>Ga0137409_10008493_pt1 | contig 10484 bp, 5 predicted proteins | sample CZODoug1_16funga_FD_122059 | JGI IMG/M metagenome (GOLD analysis project Ga0137409, IMG submission 122059) | Vadose zone soil fungal communities from Angelo Coast Range Reserve, California, USA - CZODoug1_16fungal (Hybrid Assembly) | ecosystem: Environmental > Terrestrial > Soil > Vadose zone... | reverse complement strand
GGCGGGAAGTGTTTTAGAATCAGAGTAGCTTCTCTTGTGGGCGTGTAGCTCAGCTGGGAGAGCACCTGCTTTGCAAGCACGCCGTCATCTCACCTAAGTCGTTGAATCGGCGTCTTTTAACAGTGCAAACCCCTCTGTTAGTTGGGCTACTGACTGGGCTACAAAAAATAAACGTTACTATGTCCAGGCTAGGACAGACGCTCCGAAAAAATGGACGCCGCGAACTAGCGATGCGTCTCGTAGCGTAACTTCACCTGAAAACATGCCGGCCCGGACGCTCCAAAGAGTATCCGGGCCGTTTCAGTATCAATACGCTTCCAGAGGAGATCTCCCAGAGCCCCCGTCGCTGGACCTGAGCTGGAGCACTTGTACAGTAGCGCGACAAATCGGAACTAATCCGGTACACAAGCCGACATCGGGGTCAACTTCCGGATCCAGGCAGATCGGCAAAGTGACAAGGCGAGGCACGTCTCCGGTCTCCGACTTGGAGATTGATCCGATCCAAAACTTCCCGAGAAACGCGGAATTCCCCAACTTTTGTGGCCACAGAGCCGACGCGGGCAGACAGATCAGATTTTGGATAAGCGGTTCACTTCATCGGCCCAACCTAGCACCACGAACGACTAGTGTGCGAATTTCGACTCTTGTCTCTCCGACGAGTCCGACTCAAAAATCATCGATCATCCAGACGTTGCTATCAAAGGTAAGCGCTCGGAAGGCCAGGGACTTCCCGTCGGGCGACGGCAGGGGGCAACAAATCCATTGGGTGTGTCCGTTGTGGAGCAGCGATTCGATCTTGCCTGCCGTCGTCACATGCAGCAGGCTGAAGGAGTCAGGAAACCAGGCCGTCACAAAAAAACCCCTTCCATCGGCCGCCCAAGCTATTTTCTGAAGCAACCCTCCTGCAGCCCCAACTGGGATCTCTTTCCAGACTCCGTCCGAGAGTGTCAATACTTCAATCCTCCCCTCGTGACCATAATCGACCACGGCCAGTCGTGAGCCATCGGGCGAGAGATCCCAACCGTAAAGGTTTTTTGTCTGCGCTTCGATTTTTCCTAGTTGTCTTCCCTTTCCCCGTACCGGATCAAGCAAGTAGAACACAAGGTCCTTTCCCTCGACTTGGCTCAATACGCAAGGAGCGTTGTTCAGCCGCTGCGGACAGGTAAATCGAGCCCCTGGTGGAGATTCAAGGACCACTTCGCGTGCTCCTCCCTTGGCGGGGATGCGCATCAACCGCGTGAGGGACGGTGCCACGTCGCTCTTGTTGGGGAAAGATTCCCAGTACAGAATCCACGATCCGTCGGGGCTTGATTGGGCATCGTGATCATTCTCCGCGCCCGCTACAATGGTTTGGGGCACGCTCTCGTTCAGAGGCTGCCGGAAGATTTGTAATTTGCCATTGCGTTCTGAGTGAAAGAAAATGGCTTTCCCGTCTTGCGCCCAATTACTTGGATAATTGTCCCGGTTATCGAATGTGAGACGACGGGGCGCTTTCAATCTGCTCCCGTTTCTTTGCAATTCACTCACATAGAAATTCAGCCGATCGCTCTTCTTCAGGAAGGCCAGCCGTCTTCCGTCTGCTGCGATGCTTACGTCCCCAGCGTCGAAGTCGGCAAGTTCGGCGAGCTCCTTTGGTTTCCCGGCCTGAGCAGTACTGCGATTCACCAAGATTTCCCAAAGGCTTCCCTTCGCAGGCGAGATCCCCAAGATGCGCGAGGTCTCCTCGCTGGCTTCCGCCAAGGCTGCTTCGGACCCTTCTCGAACAGCAAATACGAGTCGCCAATCATGTGACCACGCCAAGCAATTGCCCCAACAAGGGTGCGTAAACGAGGCAGAAGCGGGCAGGCTCGACTGGGAAACCAGAATCTTCGCGGCCCCGCCTTCCGCAGGCCGAACCTCGATGTTAGCCTCAGTTGCATCGGCCGTGCCCTTCCGGCTACGGTAATAGGCGACCCAGCGGCTATCCGGGGACCAGACCGGGCTTTCAATGGTCTGCCCTTCTTCTTCGGCCACCAACTTACGTTGTGCGTCACCATTAATCCCGCTTACCCAGAGTTCCTTGTTCCAAGAGTCGACGAAAGCCATCGACCGGCCTTCGGGTGATATTGCAGGGCGATCCGCATTCTGGCGAATCAGTCGCGGTGGCGCGTCGCCGAAGAGAGTGATGACCCAGATGCCGTCGCTTGTCAAAGAACTCGTGCTCAGGGTGGCCAAAAGCTTGTCTCCCTCGGGAAACCACGCAACGTCCCAGGCTTGAGTCTTTGAACCGGAGGGCAGAGATACAGCATGGGTTTCGCCAGAATTGATCGAGCGCACGTATAGGCCGGTTGGGTCAACATAGGCTAGGTGCTTGCTGTCCGGGGAAATAGCCGCTCCCCCCACCCAGGACTCCGGCGAATTAAAGGTGAGCTGCTGCTGCCGTATCGAATGACTGGCAGGCCTGCTTATCGATTTATAGGCTGCAAGAACTAGGGCTGTTAACGCTAGGAAAGTCAGCCCACTCCACCTAACTGCACGGCGCCATCGCCTCGGACCCGCACGCTGCTCCGACGTGGTTCTCGAATCTGTCGAAGAACGTCCCGATTCGCTGTCGCGCCTCAACCGCTTCAGGTCCGCGCGGAGGTCCGCCACTGACTGATAGCGCAGGTCGCGATCCTTTTCCAGAGCCTTGCTGATGATTTCGTCTAATCGCACTGGAAGCGCTCTGTTCAATTGCGTTGGAGCGACCGGTGTCTCGTCCAAGATCGACTTGAACACCATCGCCGATGTCTTTCCCGGAAACGCTGGCTTTCCTGTCGCTACCTCATAGAGCATGGCGCCGAGAGAGAAGATGTCGGTGCGTGCATCCAGCGGCTCACCTCGCGCCTGCTCGGGCGACATGTAGGCCACTGTTCCTAGGGCCGTTCCCGGACCAGTCAACGCTTCGGGTCGGGAAACGGTCGGTGTCTCGGGCAAGGGCGCTACCTCCTCCAGCATGGCCAACCCGAAGTCCAGCACTTTGCACTCGCCGTGCGCCGTTAAGAATATGTTCCCGGGCTTCAGGTCACGATGGACAATGCCGCGGCGGTGCGCCGTATCCAGAGCGTCGGCAACGTCGATGCCGCATCGCACAGTCTGATGCAGTGGTAGCGGTCCCTGCCTCAGTCGCGAGGCCAGCGTCTCACCTTCCAGGCACTCCATGATCAGGTAATCGGTCCCGCCCTGCTCGCCTACGTCATACAAGGTACAGATATTAGGGTGTTGCAGAGCCGAAATCGCCCGCGCCTCCCGCTCGAAGCGCTGCCGACGCACGGGATCTGATGATAGGTAAGGAGGAAGAACCTTGATCGCCACCGTGCGGTCGAGCCGTGTGTCCCGTGCGCGATACACATCTCCCATACCGCCGGCGCCCAACAGTGACTGAATCTCGTAGGGACCAAGCTTCATGCCGGTAGTAAAGAGCGTCAGCGAATCGGTTATTCGCTCGCGGGCAACGTGAGCCAACGCCGGAGATTCCAGGAAACTACTTTTCAAGCGTTCTTCGGTGGCCAGGAAGGAATCAACATCTTTGCGCAGCGACGGATCGCTGGAGCAGTGGAGCTCCAGGTAACTGGGACGCTGCGTCGGCTCCAGTTGCATGGCACTGTGAAGCAAGTCGCGAATTTGCTGCCAGCGTTCGGGCGTCATGTCTGGGCGGTCCTGTTCATCTCGTGGTGTAACCAGACACGCGCCGTCGCCCAATGTCGCTTGACTGTCGCTGGAGAAATGCCCAACGCGAGTGACGTTTCTTCGATGGACAGACCGCCAAAGAATCGCAATTCCACTATCCGGCTTTGCTGCGGGTCCAGTTGGGCCAGTCCGTTCAGGGCATCGTCCAATGCCACTAAGTTCAGCTCACGCTTCCGCGGAAGCGCGATGGCCTCGTCGAGGGTGAGAGTCAAGCAGTTTGCGCCGCGTTTGGCGGCCCAACGCTTCCGTGCGTAATCCACCAGAATCTGCCGCATGAGGTGCGATGCCACGGCGAAAAAGTGCGCCCGATTGTCTAGTCGTAGTGGCTCTTGGTCTACGAGTCGCAGATAAGCTTCGTGCACCAATGCAGCACTCTGCAGTGTGTGGCCGGGATGCTCGGCTTGGAGGTGGTGATGGGCGAGACGCCGGAGCTCATCGTAAACCAGCGGCAGCAAAGCTTCTAAAGCCTCCTGGTCGCCCTGTTTCCACTGCACCAACAATTCGCTGACCGGCTGGGACGAATCAGCGCTCACGGTTTCACCCTCATACTCGCGTACTTTTTCTGCCTATTTACGGGGACAGGACGACTGGGAACCCTGGCGCAGAGCATACTGCCAGCCCTCCACTCAGTCAATCAGCAGGTGCTACGTGCAGGCTGCGATGGCTATGCCCGTGAGCCGTGTCGCGCCGCGACAGATTGCCAGCGAGAGTTTCTATCGGCGCAGTAACTGCCTCACGGCTCGTCGCAAACGGTTGATTCTACAATGGATAAGGAAATTCAACGCAATGAAACGTGCCTGCTTATTCTAGGACTCTAGTCCGTCTTTTAGCTGTCTTCGCAAAATGTTTCATTCCTATGAGCCATTTTGACCGCCCTTTGCGCTTTGTAGGACAAGAGCAATTTCTCCTGATGCAGTTCTCAGGGACATTCTTGCCAGCGAAGGAGTTTTGACGCGAGCTGCCACCCGAGATCATCCTGTGAGGGACCCCGCCGTCGCAGCGGAATGGCAACGAGAATGGAATGGCGCACGCAAGAATGTATTGCTCGCTGCTCGTCTCCGTGTCTGTGAGTGTTTCAGTGCAGCACAGTTGGAAAGCAGAGGGAGTATCCAATGACGCATGAGACCCAGACCCGCACTGTTCTTTGGTTCGCAATCTCTGCGCTAGCGCCTCTTTCTTTCTCGTGGTGTGCCGAGGTGTCAACGGCGGCGCCGTCGTACGAGATTCATTTCAAATTGTGTTGCCGTATTTCTCTTTTTGCCGCCCACAGACCATCACTGTACAGGTATCGCCTGGGTGTTTATTGATCCTACGACGAATACGTTTAAGAGAAGAAGGGTGTGTCCCATGACACGTACAAAAGGCAAGAGAACTCCAAGTAGAAGCCACCAGGCTTTCAGGCGTTTAGCAAATAACAAAGTCATCCCTCTTCTGCTCTTCCTCTTGCTAGTGCCGGTCGGGTACAAAACATTCCAGCTCGTCGAACCCGCTGAAGCTTTCATCCCGACAAATTTGAAGGCGTGTCCGCTTTGTAAGCCAGGCATAAGCGTGCAGTTAGGCACCTCGCACGAGCAGATAACGAAGAATGCCATCACTCAATTTCTCGCGCTCCATTTCAACATCAGCCCACCTAGCGGCACAACGATTACGGCGATGAAGGAAATAGCGGACGCAAATGCTGCCGTCGATCTCGATCAGTACCATTCGGAAAAGCATTTCGACGGCGAAAACTTTCTCGGCGGACAAAATCGTTTGATCAGGCTCGCCGGCTTTGTCAAGACGCGGATGGATTTTAAGCTTACATCTGAAGCCCGCATTTCGTTAGGGGAGGCGCTTCACACACTCCAAGATTTCTATTCGCATAGCAATTGGGTTGAGTTACAGGGTTTGATGATCAGTACGGATCTTGGGCGCCCGAATCGTCTCTTAGTCTCCCTGCCTCAAAGTGTTCCAACTTGCATAGGTTGCACCTTGAGTTTAGGCGCACCCTGCGGTTCTGGGTTGATTGGTAATTATGGATTTGACTGTACCAATAACTTAAGTGGGGCGGGCCTGTTGAGACTAACGAGCGGATACTTCGCAGGAGCTACAAGTGGCATCGAGGACATCGCAAAACCTAACGCAAGTAAATGCAGCCATGGGGGTCTGGAGGACACGTCGAGTCTCCCATTTCTTGGTACGGGCATTAACAAAGACTCGTTGGACTGTGGCCTTTCGCCTCACTTCGCACTCCATGAAGACGCTGTAACTGATGCTACCGTTGCGACCGTACAGTTCATCAGCGACCTTGAGAATTTATATGGAGTAACTGACCGCCAATTGAGAACGCTACTTGGGGTAGGTCCAGGTATTACCATGGTGATAGACACAACGGGCAGCATGAGCGGGATCCTTGACCAAGTGAAAGCGCAAGCGATCCAGATCGTTGATAAGCGGATTGGAACGCCCGAAGAGCCTTCTGAGTATGTTCTGGACCCGTTCAACGATCAGAAAGCCGGTCCGGTTACCGTAACTAATAATGCGGACGACTTTAAGGCCGCCATTAGTAGGCTAGTTGCCGGTGGCGGAGTAGATTTGCCGGAAGTCCAAAATGCGGCAATGGTTCAGGGTTTATCCGCTTCAGATAAGGACAGCGATCTGTTTATGTTCACTTGCGCGACATCCAAGGATGGAAGCCTTGCCAGCTCAGTGAGTGGGCTCGCAGAGTCGCGTGATATCAAAATTTATGTTTCCTTTTTCCGCGCTTGCTCAGGGACGGCTTGGGCCTGGGGATACAACTCCGTTGGGCAGCTGGGGAATGGAACCTTTGACTTCACGGCGCACTCTACACCTGGGCAGGTAACAGAGACTGACAGCCTGGGCAACGTGGGGACATTCGTCGGCGTAAGCGCCATCGCCGCAGGTGGCGACCACAACTTGGGAGTGAAGGGCGACGGCACGATCTGGGCCTGGGGGAGCAGTTTCGCAGGCGAATCGGGACGAGCACCGTTCCTGCTTAATTGTTCTGGCGCCTCTTGTCTCGCCACGGCCAACCCGCGGGGCTTGGACGGAATCACGGCCGTCGCGGCAGCGACGTACCACAGTTTGGCGCTACAGAGCAACGGCACGGTCTGGGCCTGGGGGGACAATGTGGAAGGCCAATTGGGCAACCCCGATCTCGTTAGACCTATCCCAGGCTATAGCTGGACTGTCGTGCCAGTGATCGATCCGTCCGACCCAACAGGCATCCTTACGGACATCGTGGCTATCGCCGCCGGGGGAGACAATGCGTATGGTCACAGCCTAGCCGTAAAGAGTGGCGGCACGGTCTGGGCTTGGGGGAGCGACTATGGGGGTGAACTGGGAATCGACCCGGCATCGCCATCCGTTAATAAAACCTGCAGTTTCTGTTCCTCTACCCCGGTACAGGTGCCGGGTGTTTCGGACGTCGTGAAGGTCTCGGGGGGACAGTTCTTCAGCTTGGCGCTCAAGAAGGACGGCACGGTGTGGGCTTGGGGGGATAACTCATACGGCCAAATGGGCAACGGTACAACCACGAATAGCAAGAGCTCCTGCTTCGTTTCTACCTGCTTCAGCTTCACGCCTCCGGCTCAGGTGCTCTCAGGCGCTGTGGCCATCTCGGCGGGGGAGTTTCACAGCTTAGCGTTGAGGAGCGACGGCACGGTTTGGGGCTGGGGCTTAGACGATGATGGTCAATTGGGTCTGGCACCCTCCGGCAGCGGAGGCCACAGCCCCATCCCAACGCCCGTGCAGGTGAGCGGCGTTTCGGGTGCGGTAGCTATCGCCGCAGGATACCATCACAGCTTGGCGCTCAAGAGCGACGGCACGATCTGGGCTTGGGGGAGCAACGGAGCCGGTGAATTGGGCAACGGTTCAAACTTGGGTGGTATTAATCCCACGCCCGTGCAGGTGATCAACCCGACTGACCCAACGGGCAAACTCACCGGAGGGATAGCCATCGCGGCGGGCTCCCAACACAGCCTGGCTCTAGCCGTCCCACCGAATGCAACCGCCGTCACGCCTGCCAGTTCGCAGCCTACGTTTGCCAAATCATTCAGTACCGTCACGCCTGCAACAAGCACGTCGTCCATAGATCCATCCTACGTGAGTGCTGCTGCTGATTCGGGCGGGCAATTGTTTCTGCTGAGTCCCGCGGATGCAGGAAAGATCACTACCCTGGCAGATCTACTTGAGCGTTCTAATTCCGCGGAACTGCTCGCAATCACCGATTCTGCTGTTGGTTCGGCCAAGACCTACTCGGTCCCGGTGGACTCAACTCTGTCAGCGCTGAACTTTGTTGTTAGCGGATCGGTTCCCAATGTTCCCCTGAATTTGACGTTGCAAAGGCCAGACGGCTCGACGGTGCTGGCAACAGATGCGGGCGTAACGATGATAATGCTGAGCGGCGGAAGTATCCTCAATGTTACGTCGCCAATCACAGGGTCTTGGACGGCCACCGTGAGTGGAGGGAGCGGGGCTGCCAGCCAGAGTTACAGCTTGAAAGTCTCAGGTGAGAGTACGCTGCACCTCAGCCATTTCCGATTCGTCGAGCCCGGTGGCCGCTCGGGGCACGAAGGATACTACCCGATTGCTGGACTGCCAGTTGCCAATCAGCCGGTCGTCTTCGACGCTCTTGTGGACGGACTTTTCAGTACTGTGAATTTCGAGTTTCGTGGAGCGGACGGAAGCGTCATCACTCCGGTTGCCGTTTCCCCTGTTCCCGACGGTCCCAATGGGGAGTTTTCAGGAAGCCTTACTCTCCCGAAAGTGCCGTTCCTGATTTACGCCACGGGAGCGGATCAAGCTGGAAAATCATTTCAACGAGTGATATCAAGTCCGACGCAGGCGCAGACGGTTAGAGTGATTGCACCCATTCCTCAAATCTTGGCTCCCTCCCAGCTGACTACTTATTCGTTCACTGTGCAAAACCTTGGGCCGGACGACACGTTCGCCGTTACAGCAGCGGATGGCGCCCAATACGTTACCAGCGTAATTCCGGCTTCTTTCGCTCTCGCGAATAACACGGCCCAAATGGTTACGGTAACTCTACAACCCCCTGCAACCGCCGCGCCTGGCACTTCGGATACACTAATCGTAACCGCTCAAAGCACTACAGTGCCAACGCTCAGGAACTTCGCAGTCGTCACCAGTTCCATTGGTTCGGACACGGTTCCGCCCATCACAACGGCTGTTGTGTCTCCTCAGCCAAATGCGGCCGGCTGGAACAATACAAACGTCACTGTCACGCTGAATTCTACGGACAACGAACCCGGCGGCACTGGAGTCATGCAGATTCAGTGGTCGCTAACTGGAGCACAGATTGCTTCGAGCACGGTTCCAGGAAGCACTACTACCGTGACGATTTCCGCCGAAGGAACGACGACTTTGACTTATTTCGGCACGGACAATGTCGGTAACATCGAAGGACAGAAGGCGGTCACAATCAAACTCGACCGGACTCCGCCAAACATTACGGCAGCGCGCACGCCGGCCCAGAACGGCAGTGGCTGGAATAATTCGCCGGTCACAGTCGGGTTTCAGTGCGCGGACGCGCTGTCCGGCTTGGCTGCAGGGAGCCCTCCTGCGCCAATGATCCTATCCTCGCAAGGAGCCGGACAGTCTGTAAGTGGAACTTGCCAGGATTTGGCAGGCAATACGTCCACGGCGACCGTCAGCGGGATCAACATTGATGAGACACCGCCCACGATTGGAATCACGACGCCAGCCAATGGAGCGACCTATACGTCCAATCAGTTGGTCAACGCCGCTTACGCTTGCAACGACGCCGTATCGGGAGTTGCAACATGTAGCGGCACGGTTCCGAGTGGCAGCAAGATCGACACCGCCCCATCGGGTGTCTCAACCACAAAGACTTTCACGGTGAACGCCGCCGATGTGGCCGGTAACGCTACCTCCCAGCTGGTCAGCTATCAGGTGTCTTGCCATTACGTTGCTCTCGGGATCAGTCCTTCGACCGTCTCGCGTGGCAGCACCGTCAAAGTTACGGGAACCGTCATGTCTTGCACGAACGTCGCACAAACGGTCAGCGTAAAGTTTACGTTGACAGGGCCACTTGGGCCCAAGTCTTGCGCCAACACAGGCACGGTGATGTTTACGACTCCTCCCTTCACGATACAAGCTGGCACCTCAAAGTCCGTCTCGTTCCCGTTCGCTATTCCAAAGAGTGCGTGTGCCGGGCCATTTACAATCACTACGACAACTTTGGTGGGTGGGACGCCAGTTGACAGTACCTCTGCGACGCTCACAGTGCAGTGAAGAGCAACGCGACAGTAATCCACAAGTTAGTATAAAGCGGGAATCGGCCCCCCAGGCATCTGCTCTATGCGAGCGTTCCGGCTCGAACTACTTCTTCCACAAATTCCAAAATAACTTGACCGTTGCCGGACCGTTTCCAGAAAGTGGTTGTTGGCAAACGCAAAAAGTTTCAATCCTTTCTTGCTCGCCACCATCGACTTGAATATTTCCACCCAATTGCGTAGCCCTTCGTTCCGGTCGACTACTGTCCTATCCGCTGTAAGTATCTGATAGGATGAAGCTGTATCGCTGTATCTCGTGGGCGGGCAGCTCAGGTTGGAAGAGCACCTTCTAAGAGGGTAGGTGGTCATTGTCAGGAAAATCTATTAGAATCATATAGTTGTAGGGGGCGTGTAGCTCAGCTGGGAGAGCATCTGCTTTGCAAGCACGCCGTCATCTCACCTAAGTCGTTGAATCGGCGTCTCTTAACAGTGCAAACCCCTCTGTTAGTTGGGCTACTA
>Ga0137409_10008492_pt1 | contig 10484 bp, 6 predicted proteins | sample CZODoug1_16funga_FD_122059 | JGI IMG/M metagenome (GOLD analysis project Ga0137409, IMG submission 122059) | Vadose zone soil fungal communities from Angelo Coast Range Reserve, California, USA - CZODoug1_16fungal (Hybrid Assembly) | ecosystem: Environmental > Terrestrial > Soil > Vadose zone... | reverse complement strand
TTCCTCCGAGCCTTGGTCGCTTGAGCGCTTCCAAGTCTACTCGCTCGTTAGGAGCCGACACGGTTATCTCATCAGCCCAAATGTAAAAGAGGGTGGCCATCGAAATAACGCTAACGGTTGTCGATCGTTATTGGATCCTAAGGACTCGAGTCTATGTTGCTCCGCCTAAGACGCTTGTTGCAGGTCAGTAAAAAAATGGCAGCGGCGTCGCGCTGACAGGTGGAAAGCACTTCGTAAGCAAACCCTGAAGGAAACTCTCAGCCTTGAGGCGTTCCGTCTAGCCCTAGTTCTTTCGCGACACCCTTCAGAGCGTCGATGCAGAACGCGATATGACCGTCCAAGTCGACGCCTAACGCCGCTGCTCCAACGACGATATCTTCACGGTTAACGCTGCGCGCGAAAGCCTTGTCCTTCATTTTTTTCCGCACAGACTTCGCCTCGACCTCAGCCAGCGACCTACCCGGCTTCACTAGCGCCACGGCTGTAATGAACCCGGTCAGCTCGTCGCAGGCAAACAGCGCTTTCTCCATCGGCGTGTCGCGCGAGATGCCCGTGTATTCGGCGTGGGACATGACAGCGCGACGAATCTCGTCGGAATACCCGCGAACCTCCAGGATTTCACTGCCCCTATACGGGTGTTCTTCCGGGGGTCGGATAGCGCTCGTAGTCGAAGTCGTGGATCAGACCAACCAGCCCCCAAGTCTCCTCGTCGCCACCAAACCTCCGAGCACACGCTCGCATGCAGGCTTCGACGGCGAGCGCATGTTTCCGCAGGCTGTCCGATTGGGTGAACTCAGTTAGTAACCCCCACCCTTCTTCCCGCGTTTTCACTGAAAAATGCCTTCTTTCTCGAGATTTGCTGAAACAGAGTTTCGCTTTACGTTCTCTGTTGCATAGGAAATTCGTGCCATTTATCCACCGTATTTGTTCTTGACTTCCCCGGCATCGTCCCGCAAGCTACGTGTTATCTGCACGTTAGCGTCACGACGCGCAGCGCTCTGGTCTCCCAAAACCTGAATGGCCACGATACTGTCTCCCGTAGACTCACGGGAAGTGGTGCGCTGCGATAGTTGTCAACTTGTGCAATTCCGCACATCCAACGACCTATGCCGCCGGTGCCACACTTCGCTCGATGAAGATGAGGAGGTACTTGCGCCCGTCACCCCCATGCCGACGCTGGTGCCGCCCCTGGAGAACGTTCCAGGCCACCTGAGGCTCGCGTCCTCCATTCGCTCCTTCCGCCTCCGTGGCGGCATGAGTCAGCGGCAACTGGCCGCGCGCATGTCCGTGCCCCGGACGTATGTGTCGAAGATCGAGAACGAGAAGGCTTGTCCAACGCTTTCGTCTCTCGAACGGCTGGCAAAAGCACTGTGCATCACGGTACCGGACCTGCTGACTGGCGGGGAACGGAATCGGGACGAGGAGATTCGGGAGTTGATCGAAGACCCGTTCATTGCAGAAATGGTGCCTTTCCTCAACAAGCTCAACGGGATGCAGATGACAAGCATCCTCGGGCAAGTGCGGGACATGACGTTGCACCCGAGGCGTAGCGCCTCCTAGCTGGGCTCCAGCAAAACCCTTGTCGCACGCGCTGTTCAAACCAAGACTTGTACCGGGCCACTCTACCTGAGAAGCCGGAGCCACCCAAGGCTCCGGCCTTTTTATTCTTTCGATTCGGAGGCTTGGTAGCCTTCGCACTTCAATACGGGGAGTCTGGGATATTTCCGGAAGTGGTGGTCGGTGAGCGCAAGTTGGCAGAGGAAGAAGAGTGATCCACGATCCGACTGAATGCGCTGCACATGTATACATGTGGCGCACAGGCCAATGGTGTGGGCTTCCGCAGTCGACGAGTCCTCAGGCGTCACAGCAGATCATCCCGCCCCGCAGTCGGGATGATCAACCCATTTGGGGGTATGAGAATCATACAAGCTAAGGTTATGGGTTCTTGGGGCTGGCGGGTTCGTCATGGTGCACGAGAAACAGGACCGTTACCACGCCGGCTGCGGCCGCACCGCCGTAGAGGGCGGCGGTCGAGTTGAGAGGGCCGGTCGTCGCAGCACTGGCAGCTCCGCCGCCGGGGCGCCGCCTCGATTGCTGCTCGCCTGCGGGGCAAGCTTCACGCCGCATTTCCTGGCCTGCGCGGAGAAGTTCGCCACGCTCAGTTTGTGGATCCTGGGTTCCTGAAGAAGTACCGACGGGCGCGCCGTTAACGTCGCGATTACGATCCGCCTCGGATGCGACATCAGCGGTCTTATCTTTCTTGTCGCGGGCTTTCTGAACACGCCCGTAGACCCGGACATCACCGCCGCGAGCCTGAATCAGAACCTCGCCGGCGCTAGCGTAGCTGATGGCGAACTCGGTCCACTGATTCCACATTTGCGGTTTGATCGTCCAGCAACCGGCCTGGACCGCGAACCCGCCTTGCGTGTTGGCACTGACTCCGCCGCGCTCGAGGACTGCATACTCGCCTTCATAGCGCAAGGCGGTCTCGGGGCCGAGCATGGCGTTCGTACCGGTCTGAGTCAGGTTTCCGCCCGAGTCTTTTTGCGTGACGGTCAGGTCACCGGGCAGGAGGGCCTGCGAAGTTCCGACCACACGACCATTGACGGCTACGTTACCGCGTGCGGCGAGCATGGCGCCGGAACCGGGCGATTGGGCAACGATCGTGGCGGGCACTACAGCAAGAAATGCGCAGACCAGCAAGTAACTTACGGTGATCCGCCCCTTCTCGTCTCCGTTCATGCTTACGCCCCCTGAGTACTTTGCTTTAGCTTACCACTGTGATGCCGGGAGGGATTCCTCGGTTTTCATCACCGAACCTCTCGAAGGGACATTTCTTTGTTGAAAATCGGGCCCTGCTACCAAGAAACCTCGTCACTCGCTCGCCCCATGGCATTTCTTGAACTTCTTTCCGGAGCCACAAGGGCATGGGTCGTTACGACCAACCTTAGCGCTGGAGCGAACGACCTGCTGGACGGGAGCTTGCTCAGAGCCACCCCCTGCCATCTTGGCTTGCTGCAATTCGCGCTTCTTCTTGCGCTGAAACTCGTGTTCGATTTCGTCGACGGAAGTGGAGACACCGCGAGGGGGCCTACCGTTTCCACTGCCTTGCGGGCGTCGTGCGTCCGGAACTCCTCCCTCGGGGGAACCCGCGGCTGGCGGTGACTGCGGCCGTTCAATGATCTGCATGAGGTACAAGTAGCGGACCGTGTCTTCCTGAAAGCGCTGCATCATTTCTTCGAACATATCGAAGGATTCGCGTTTGTATTCCACCAGCGGATCGTGCTGGGCGTATCCGCGCAGACCGATGCCCTCCTTGAGGTGGTCCATGTTGAGGAGGTGGTCTTTCCAGAGCTGGTCGATAACGCTGAACATGATCATGCGCTCGTGGTAGCGCATGGCATCGGCGCCGAGTAGTTTTTCCTTGGCCTCGTAGCGGTCTTTGAGCTTTTGGAAAATCGTATCGCCCAGTTCGGTACGGTTGAGGCTCTCCATGTGGACGCCTTCCGCGGTGATGTCCACGCCGAAGCGGGTGAAGATGGCCTCTTGCATGCCCTTGAGGTCCCACATGTCGACGTGGGCCTTCGGCGGGCAGTGCTGCTCGATGAGGTTGCCGAGAATGCCGGAAACGTAGTCTTCGATGATGAGTTCTTTTTGATCGACGCCTTCAAGCAACTGGCGGCGCAGGCCGTAAACGGCGGTGCGCTGCTTGTTCATGACGTCGTCGTATTCGAGGACATGCTTGCGGGATTCGAAGTTTTGCGATTCGACGGCCTTTTGCGCGGCTTCAATACGGCGCGAAATCATCTTCGACTCGATGGGCACGCCTTCTTCCATGCCCAGGCGTTGCAAGAGCGTGGAGACCCACTCCTTGGCGAAGATGCGCATGAGATCGTCTTCCAGCGAGAGGTAGAAGCGGGAGGAACCGGGATCTCCCTGGCGACCGGAGCGGCCACGGAGCTGGTTGTCGATACGGCGGGACTCGTGGCGTTCGGTTCCCAGAATATGCAGACCGCCGACTTCGACGACTTCCTTGTGCTCTTGCGTAGTAGCGGCCTCGTGCTGCCGCAGAGCGTCTTCCCACTGGGCTTTGGGCACTACATATTCGCTGCCCTGGTAATAGAAAAGGAAATCTTTTTCATCGTCGACAGCGGTGATGACCTGGCCTTGGGCTTCGCGGACCGGCTGGGCGAAACCCTTCTTAACGCATTCCTGCTTCGCTAGGAACTCAGCATTGCCGCCCAGGAGAATATCCGTACCGCGGCCGGCCATGTTGGTAGCGATGGTGACGGCGCCTTTACGGCCGGCCTGCGCTACGATTTCGGCTTCGCGCTCGTGGAACTTGGCATTGAGAACGACGTGGCGCACTCCCCGGCGCTTCAGTAGGTCGGAGAGGGCCTCCGACTTCTCAATCGACGTCGTACCCACCAGGATCGGCCGGCCCTGATCGTGAAGTTGCTGGACTTCGTCAGCAGCGGCGGAATATTTTTCCTTTTCGGTGCGATAGACGATATCGGGATTTTCTAGCCGGGACATTTTCCGGTTGGTGGGAATGACAACGACTTCGAGTTTGTAGATTTTGTCGAACTCAGGAGCTTCAGTTTCCGCCGTGCCGGTCATGCCGGCGAGTTTCTTGTACATGCGGAAATAGTTCTGGAAAGTAATCGTCGCGAGGGTCTGGTTTTCGTTTTCGACCTTGACGCCTTCCTTGGCTTCAATGCCTTGGTGCAAGCCATCGGACCAGCGGCGGCCTGGCATGAGGCGGCCGGTAAAGGTATCCACGATGATGACTTCGCCGTCTTTCACGACGTAGTCAACATCACGGCGGTAGAGCGCGTGGGCTTTGATCGCGGTTTCGACGTGGTGCTTCAGATCCCAGTTATCGGGGTCGGCGATATTGCCGATGCCGAGAAGCTTTTCCACCTTCTCCCAACCTTCATCGGTGACCGTGATGGTGCGGTGTTTCTCGTCGACCGTGTAATCGCCGGTCCAGACTTTTTCGTCGAGAGATTTCTGGATTTCCTCACCGCGTTCGAGACTGGGAATGATGCGATTGACGCGGTCGTATTTATCCGTAGTCTGCTCGCTGGAGCCGGAAATGATCAGCGGCGTGCGAGCCTCGTCGATGAGGATGGAATCGACTTCGTCGACGATGGCGAAGTGGTGGCCGCGCTGCACGCAGTCGCCCAGATCGAACTTCATGTTGTCGCGTAGGTAGTCGAAGCCGTACTCGTTGTTGGTGCCATAGGTGACGTCGGCAGCGTAAGCGGCGCGGCGTTCTTCGTCGTCAAGGTCGTGAACAATGACACCGACGGTGAGGCCGAGGAAGGTGTAGATCTTGCCCATCCACTCGGCGTCGCGTTTGGCGAGGTAGTCGTTGACCGTGACAACGTGCACGCCACGTCCGGCGAGGGCGTTGAGATATACGGGCAGCGTGGCGACGAGCGTTTTTCCTTCGCCCGTTTTCATTTCCGCAATCTTGCCTTGGTGCAGAACCATGCCGCCGATCATCTGAACATCGAAGTGCCGCATGTTGAGGACGCGGCGGCCGGCTTCACGAACTACGGCAAAAGCTTCCGGCAGGATCTCCTGAAGAATCTCTTTCAGTGCGGCTTGCTCTTCCTTGTCGCGGGCATCGCGGGCATCGGCATCGTTCGGAGGCGCCTCGGGAATGCCTCGAAGGCGTTCGTCGATTTTCTTGCGGAAGTCGAAGGTCTTGGCTCGAAGTTGCTCGTCCGTAAGCGCCTTGGTCGGGGCGTCAAGGGTAGTAATCTGGTCGAGAATGGGCTGCAGGCGCTTGACCTCGCGCTCGTTCTTCGTCCCGAAAATCTTGGCTGCAATGGTGTTAATCAATGCGGGAAAATCCTTACAAACGGCACACTTCGGCCATCACAATTGAGATAGTAAAAGCCTAACATAGGATTGGATGCGGGACCGCAGCCGCGGTTGCCGCCTGAGCCTCGGGAGGAACTCCGCAGAAGCAGCGATTTTGCTGTATATTCAGCGCGGCAGTCAACCTTCTCGCGCTTGTAGCCTATGGACCTTTTCTACAGCCGTTTCAGCCAGAGCGCCCGCCGCGTGCCCAACACTGTTGCGGTGGAGATGCAGCGCCGGGATCAAACGGAAAGTCTTACCTATGCCGAACTCCATCGGATGGCGGAGAGCGTAGGAGCATGGCTGCGGCAGAACGGTGTCGCAGCCGGTTCGCGGTGCGCCGTTTTTGCCGACAATAGCGCGCGCTGGGTGGTGAGCTACCTGGGAATCTATGCGCAAGGCTGCACGGCGGTTCCGCTCGACAGCAACTATCACGCCGACCAGGTGCACAAGCTACTGCTGGATAGCGGGGCCGCTCTACTCTTCTGCGATACCCGGCATTTGCCGCTGGCACGTGAGGCCGTGGCGGATACATCCGTGAAAATTGTGCTCCTGGAGGGCACGGAGGAAGGCGTCTCCGGCAGTTTGGACGCAATGACTACGACAGGCGCGGGCGAATTTGCCGCTTCGGAACCGCAGGCGTCGGACTTAGCGGTGCTGCTCTATACATCGGGAACGACTTCGGACCCGAAGGGCGTGATGCTCTCGCATGGCAACCTGGTCTTCGAAGTAGACTCGGTTGCGAAGTTGGTTTCCTACACGGAACGAGACGCTATTTTAGGGATTCTGCCGCTGTTTCATTCCCTGGCCCAAGTCACGAACCTGTTGCTTCCCCTCTCAGTCGGCGCGCGCGTGGCGTACCTGGAAACCCTCAACACCACCGAACTGCTGCGTGGATTGCGCGAGAGGGAGATTACGTCGTTCTGCGTGGTGCCCCAGTTTTTCTATCTGATCCACGAGCGCATTGAGAAAGAAATCGGGAAACGCGGATTCCTGGCGAAGCGGGCGTTTGCCACCATGCTGGCGCTGAATCGATTTTCCCGCAAGCTGGGGATCAACTTGGGCAGGGTGTTGTTTGGGAAGATTCATGCAACTTTTGGCAAGCATATGCGGCTGCTGGTAACAGGCGGGTCGCGTTTCGATCCCGAAATTGCGCGCCAATTCTATGAGCTCGGGATTGATGTGCTGCAAGCCTATGGCCTCACGGAAACCACGGGCGGGGCGACCGTGACGCCTCCGGGAGACATGGTGATCGGCTCCGTCGGCAAGCCGATTCCAGGAGTGGAAGTCAAGATTGTCGATCCGCAGCCCTCGGAAGATGCTCCGCCAAGCGGCGAAATTGCCATCCGTGGACCTAATGTGATGTTGGGCTACTACAATCGGCCGGATGTTACGGCAGCAGCATTCCGGGACGGGTGGCTATTGAGCGGCGATCTGGGCTATGTCGACCGACGCGGGCACGTGTTTGTTACCGGGCGCAAAAAGGAATTGATCGTCCTGGCCAACGGAAAGAATCTGTATCCGGATGAGATTGAGTCCTACTACCTGAAGTCCGAGTTCATTAAAGAGATTTGCGTGATGGCGATTCAGGGTGTGCCGGGCGATCCGAAGAGGGAACAGCTGCATGCCGTGATAGTCCCGAACTTTGAGGCGCTCAAAGAAAAGAAGATCGTCAACGCCAAAGAGGCGATTCGATGGGATGTCGAAGGAATTTCCCACGAGATGCCGAGCGTGAAGCGAATTTTGAGTTACGACATCTGGCAGGAGGAACTACCGCGGACGACAACCAAGAAGATCAAGCGCTTTGAGGTGGAGAAGCGTGTGAAAGAACAGCGTGCGCGGGGCGAGGCCGGCGGCGACGTTGGGTCCGGCGAGGAAAAGCCTCAAGCGCAGGAACTTTCGGCGGCGGACGCGGAGTGGCTTGAGCAGCCGGATGTTGAACAGGTGTTGCCAATTATTCGCGAGGCTTCCAAGGGAAACGTGGCAATCGTCCCCGAGACAAGCCTGGAACTCGACCTCGGCCTTGATTCGATGCAACGCATTGAACTGCTGGTCAGTATTGAGGAAGAGTTAGGCGGCAAAGTGCCGGAGTCGGACCTGGGGGAAATCTACACCGTGCGACAGCTGGTGGACGCGGTGGTGACGAGCGTGGCGGCGGGTGGCGGTAAGCGGACGGAATCCGCGGGATGGAGCACCGTTCTACAAGAAGAACCTACCGACCTGGAAGTACTGGCGCTGGCGCGGCCCCAGGTGTTCTGGACAGCGCTGTGGTTTGTGGTGGCGAAATTTGTCCATTTGCTTACGCTGGTGCTGAACGGGCTGAAGGTAACGGGAATGGAGAATCTGCCGGAGAAAGGCCCTTTCATTCTTTCTTCGAATCACCAGAGCTATATCGACCCGGCGATTCTTGGAGCGATTCTGCCGTGGAAGCATTTCAAGAATTTATTTTCGGTGGGAACCAGTGAGATTTTTGGTACGGGCATCATGCACTGGGTAGCCGGCCAACTGCACGTGGTGGTGGTAGATCCGGATGCGAATCTCGTTCCAGCGATGAAGGCTGGAGCCTATGGGTTGCGGCACGGGAAGGTTTTGATTCTTTATCCCGAGGGCGAACGCAGCGTGGATGGGTCGCCGAAGCGGTTCAAGAAGGGCGCGGCGATTCTGGCGACGCATTTGCAAGTGCCGATTGTACCGATCGCGATTGAAGGCTTTTACGACGCCTGGCCGCGCGGGAAACCTTTCTTCCAGAAATTTACTTCCCGATTCAGCGTGGCGTTCGGCGAACCAGTTGCGCCGCCTCCCGGCGAGCCTACCGAATTGCTGGCGACGCAGATGATGGCGACGGTTCGGGCGAAGGTAGTGACAATGTGGACGGTGCTGAACCGGGCGTATCGCGGAGAGAAAGGGCCGTCGGCGAAAGCAGCGGACTAGTTACTTGGCTTCCAGCTACTTAGCCTTCGGATGCGTCTTATCATAGACAGCCATGAGGTGCTGCACGGAGAGTTGCGTATAACGCTGGGTAGTCGAGAGACGCTCGTGGCCGAGAAGTTCCTGAATGGCACGAAGATCGGCACCTTCCTCCAACATGTGCGTTCCGAAAGCGTGACGCAGCGTGTGGGGGTGGAAATCCGAAGAGAGGCCGTTGGCGACGGCCATGCGTTTGACGATGCGGCCCACGCTGCGCGTGGTGATGCGGCCTCCACGGAGGTTAATTAACAAGGCGCTGGGAGCTTTGTTGCGGACCACCATAACTTTCGCACGCGCCGGCAGGTAAGTATTGAGAGCGTTGAGCGCGGACTCGCCGAAGGGGACGTAGCGCTCTTTCTTGCCTTTGCCGCGAATCAGGATGGCGTTTTCGGAGTAGCGGATGTCCTCGATGTTGATCCCCGTTAACTCGGAATTGCGAATGCCGCAGCCATAGAGGAGTTCCAGCAGCAAAAGGTCCCGCTCGGGAAAGGCGGCGGTCTCTGGGGCTTCGGCGTCGAGCACACGGTTGACTTCCTCTACAGTTGGAACACGCGGGAGCTTCTTGGGGAGCTTGGGTGTGGACACCAGAGCGGCCGGGTTCTGTTCGACAACTCCTTCGCGGGCTAGCCAGCGATATAGCGAGCGGACGGCTGCCAGAGCCCTCGCGACAGACGTTTTGCTGAGGCCGCGTTCGTAGAGCAGCGAGAGAAAGCTGCGAATGCGGATGTGGTCGATCTGCTTCCAAGTGCCCTGTCCGACGAAAGCGGAAAAGACATCGAGATCCTGCGTGTAGGCCTTGATGGTGTGAACGGAAGAATTCTGCTCGCGCAAATGGCGCAGGAATTCGTCTACCGCTTTTTCCACCACAGACCGACGGAGCTCCTTTGCCGTCCTTCCTCCGTGTCTCCGTGTCTCCGTGGTGAACTCGTTCTTCATCTCCGTGCCTTTGCCCGCGGATGATGCTGCGTGTACACGGTCTTCAGGCGGTCGAGTGCGAGATGGGTGTAGACCTGCGTGGTGGAAATATCTGCGTGGCCCAGAATCGTTTGAACGGTGCGCAGGTCGGCGCCGTTCTCGACCATGTGCGTGGCGCAGCTATGGCGAAGCATGTGCGGAGACACGCGCCGTCCCGTCGCCAACGATGATGCGCGTACCATCGCCCACACACTCTGCCGGCTCAACTGTCGCGCGCCGCGTCCTGGGAACAGCCAAGGACAAGTATTCCCTGACACCAGTACCGGGCGCGCTTTGCGCAGATACGATCCGAGAGCTTCCATGGCGGTGCGCCCGATGGGCACCATGCGTTCTTTATCGCCCTTGCCGCGCACGAGGACATAGCCGAGTTCGAGCTTGAGATCCTCCATTTTCACGCCGATGATTTCGGAGACGCGCAGTGCGCCGGCGTAGAAAACTTCCAGCATCGCGCGGTCGCGTTCGGCAATTGCCTGCGCGATCTTGGAATCGGAAGTTGGCTTGGGTCCGTGCAGGACCGTTTCCATTTCCTCCCTGCCGAGAGCTTTGGGAAGAACTTTCCAGCGCTTGGGAGAATCGATGTTCAGCGTGGGGTCGTGTTCGAGCAGATCATCCAACAGCAGGTAGCGATAGAAGTGCCGCAGCGCCGAGAGCTTTCGCGCCACCGAGCG
>Ga0137409_10008490_pt1 | contig 10486 bp, 16 predicted proteins | sample CZODoug1_16funga_FD_122059 | JGI IMG/M metagenome (GOLD analysis project Ga0137409, IMG submission 122059) | Vadose zone soil fungal communities from Angelo Coast Range Reserve, California, USA - CZODoug1_16fungal (Hybrid Assembly) | ecosystem: Environmental > Terrestrial > Soil > Vadose zone... | reverse complement strand
CCCTCAACTACCGTGGCGAGAAACTTCGTCACTTCCGGGTATGTTCCGCGGTTGTAAGCCTCGGCATCCTCTGCTTTGTCCCACAAACTGATTCCGAACGCTTCCCGGCCGCCCTGCCCGACAAAGGTGATTTCGTCCTGGAATCCCTTCTGTTTTCGAAGCAGAGGAAGGATGTCTTTCTCCAACCTCTGGGTGAACTCCGCAACACTATTGGGCTTCAGATGCATGTAAACTCTGCGTGCAAACATGACATTTCTCCTTGCTTCTCGATGCCAAAGAGCTGCTTCAGATAACCACTATTGTTCAAATCACCATGAAGACTTCCTTGGCCTATTTAACCATAATGAGTTAATTCACTTGACGTGTCAAGTAGAATCTGGGATCATCTCGATAGTTAACTCGCGCTGTTAATCCCCTGCGGAGGCCATTGTGGACGTTTGCTTGGTGATTAAACAACGGCTGGAAGAGTTGGGCCTTGAGCAGAAAGACCTAGCGGCCGCCGCCGAAGTCACCGATTCCTATATTTCACAGCTGTTGGCTCGTAAGAAGCTGCCCCCGGCTCCTGAGCGAACAGATATCTATCAGAAGATGGCGAAGGTCTTGAAGCTTCCGAGCGATAGGCTTTCGAAGCTGGCTGAGCTTCAGCGCAGAGAAGAATTGAAGAGAGACTTGGCGGGCGCGCCTGCGCCGATGTATGGAGAAATTCGGGAATTGATCATTAGCAAGTGCGTGCCCGACAAGGAAAGACAGGTACGTGAGATTTTCGAGAAGCAGCCCTTCGGCGAACTCGAGCGTCTCGTTACCCAAAAGCTCTTGGACGTGATTAAGAAAGTCGCCAAGGAAGAATTGAACAGCGAAAACTGGCTCCATCTGGTGGCTCGACTTGCGGACCGAAGTTATGAACAAACAAGGGTTACCCTTCTTGAGTTCCTGGACACGGATGTTTTCAGCTTGTCGCCTGAAAACTGTGTCTCCTTCCTGAATCCACTGATTGAGTCCTGGGATGTCGATCTGACGACCTTTGGTATGGAGATTGTGCTAAATCGTAGAATAGCCTCAGGCGATCCTAGGAGATTTGAGTTTGTTGAGACGGGGCCTCTTCAACCAGAGGTAGAGCCGGGATTTACAGAATTCCTTAAGGATAGTTCCCTCAGCGGAAATGCCTCCAAGGAGGAAATAGATCTCCTGAAAAAACTGAGGTTCAATGGAAAACGGCCTACTCCACTTTACTACTACAGAGAATTGCAAAGCCTGAGAGACCCACTCCATTTTCGTGGGGGAAAATCAGGCGTCGATGCAAAAACGGGAACGAAATGAGCGTCGAAGAGATTTACCCCTTGGTATTGAGGAGCATTGTGAGTGCGAGTTGCACTTGGACTATGGACGCTTTGAGGGCATTCCGCGAATCCCTCAAGAAAATAGCTCGACGTAGAGTGTTCCGAACGGGACAGCTTTATGCGCGCTCTTGTCGCAGGATATCCCTATGAGGCCGAGCGATGCGGAGGTAAAGCAACAGTTATCCTCGGTCGCCTATCCGCCACGCCGTGTGGCTCCTAGAAAACTCCGTTTGCTACGGAGAACCTACAACGTAGACCTACTGCTTGGATTTGTATTGGGGGTAGTGCTGACCATTGCATTTTCTATAGTGCTGCGCTGGGGCCTAGTCAGATAGTGCAACCATGACGACACAAAATACCAGTTCTTCCGACAGTGTTCTTGATCATAGGTGCGGACCCATGCGGGACCGAGCAAACGCGGAGAGATTTGTCTTCATCAGGTGAGACTACCCATGGGAACCCGATCAGCAAAGCTAGATGTTGCGATGACCAATGAAAAGAGGGGTCTATTCGCTCTCGTTTCGATCGATAGGAACGAGATTCTGATTGACTTAAATGGAGAAAACACTTTCCTGTCGCCCACCAGAAGGTCCTTGCAAATCGGCGAAAGGAAACATGTCTTCGGAAGGGAAGACACTGTCGGTTACCTAAACCACGGCTGCGACCCCAATAGCTTTCTCGATTTCAGCTGCCTGTGCGTGAGAGCTCTCAGGGACACTCAAGCAGGCAAAGAAATCAAGGTGAACTACGCCACGACAGAGTACGAGATGCATGACGATTTTCGCTGTGATTGCGGGTCGTCAGCATGCCTCCGGATAATAAGAGGCTTCAAGTTCCTAACTCGGGATCAACAGCTCGAACTGAAACCGTACTTAGCTCCTTATCTTCAAAAAAATTGGACGAAGAAATCTCCCAAGATCGGCATCTCGTGGAGAAATAAGGGTTTGAAGAGTGCGTCGGTGAAGATTTCTGCCACGCGGACCCATGTACCGAAATAGAGGTACTCAATCATGGGAACAAAGATGACAAATCGCGAAGTGGACGGCGTCTTTGTGGTGACGCTCTGCGGCCGCATTGTGTTTGGTGGCGAGGAGAACAATGCCCTGCGTGAGAAAGTGGCGAATCTCATCGCCGAAGGAAAGATGAAAATTGTCCTGGATTATGGAAAACGTGGACTATATCGATAGCTCTGGGCTGGGGACACTGGTCGCCGCGCATGTGAACGCGAAAAAGCAGGGTGTATCGCTGCGCCTCTGCCATCTCGGCCATAAGTTCAGCGAAGTGCTGCAGTTGACCAAATTGACGACGGTGTTCCAGGTGTGCAGCACGGAGGCAGCCGCTGTCCTAGTTTCTCAGACTAGACGCAGCCTGACACCAGCTCTCTTGGCGTGGGCGGGGCATGAATGCGCCACGTTGGAGCCGCACGGGCCGAGACGCTACGGGCGAAAACTCTTCTGATTCTTTTGTCTCGCTAACTCTCGTTCATCCGTTTGTTTTTTCTGACGCTCGGCTTCTCTCGTCGGGGCCTCTAGCTTCTCTACTCTCGCGGCTTCCACGATCGCAAGCTGAACGTCCGTATTGACTTTCTTGGTGTAAATGATGAGCCCAAATCGATTGGAAAAAGAAGAGCGAACCAGACCGAGGGAATGTTGGGCATCTTCCCACGTCGCGATGGATTTTTCTCTGGTTTCATAATGGCTATTCGAATTGGCAGCGACTTCCGGGGAAACCGTTGCCGGAGGTCCGTATTTTTCTGAAATGGATTTCACCATGTCTTCTGCGGTGAGTCCTTCCGTCGAGTTTTGGTCGTAAGTCACAGAGATTTTGTACAGTTCTCCGTTGTAAAAGGAGAAAAGAATTTGCTCAACGCTGTCCGACCGGTACGTCGCCTCCCTCGAAACACTGGGTGGCCACCAGGTTAGCTCCTGAAACATCAGCGAGGCTCCCTGCGTCTGATTTACATCCGATAACTTCTGGTCCGTAAGCTTCAACACAGAGGCCAAATTCGCTCCGAGCGTAAAGCCTCGATACTTCGAAAGATCCTGCGCGCAGAGCACAGGCGCCACAGCAATCAAAGAAAAAAAACCAAGAAACAAGCTAAAGATCGCTCTCATTTTCATATTCCCTCCCATTTGCTAAGAACTTGAAATCATGGCCGTGTACCGCTCTGCGGCAGCTTCCTCGCTTGGATCCGGAACAGGCATTCTCAAAACAAAATTTCTTGTCGGGATCAGACCCATGCCCTTTTGGATATGCCGCGAGTTCGCCGCAATACTTAAAAAGGGAATGCCGAGAAAGCGTTTCGCAACGACTCTGGTGATCTCAAGCGAGTTATAGTTTTGCCCTTCGCGTCTCACCACGATTCGCTTCAGTGCCCTGCGGAAGGCTGCCGAGCCCCCACGACCAAGCGATTGCTCTGATCTCACCGGCCAAATAGAAGAAATTCCAATTCGCTTTGACAATTATTCGTGCAAGCCCGTATCCATTTAGATTTCTTACAAGCTTCCATCCGGGCAAGAGGGTATCGCTCTCAACCGACACACCGGGTGGGAAAACCGTGTTCTCTCTGACGAGAATGGAACCAATTGTGATTTCCTGCGACATATGAGCTCCTTAGAAACCGAGTGCGAGGCGGTTAGAGCAGTCAAAGCCCATAAAGATATCCATAAATGGGCCGTATCCATTGCCCTTGAGAGCTCTTCCCGCTCCCCAGCCAATGAGCGATCCGATCAAGATCCATGTGAGCAAATGCATAAATTTTCCTTTGCCGGGTCTAAGTGAGAATACGGGGTAGACTCGGCTTGCCCCATCGGCCAAACGATGTTTGTCCGTTATGAGGCCGCGGCGATCTTGTGAAAGGTTGAATTCACGAGCTCGTAGGTATCCACTTTCGGAATTCCCTCGATGAGCGCTGCCAACTTCTTGAGTACATGTGCGTACGTTCCATGGCTGTAAGCTTCTGCGCTCGATGCCTTGTCCCACAAAGTAATCGTCGTCACTGCGTCCTCGCCCGGCGCGAAGAATGCGAGTTCGTCGTGAAATCCCTTTTCCTTACGCAACATAGGGATGATTTCTTGTTCCATTAAGAGACTGAATTTCGAAATACTGTTCGGCTTTAATAGAGCCATTACTTTGCGCACAAACATAGGAGCCTCCTAGGAACCACTGTCATGCTGTCTTGGAAACGTTGGCTGTACTTAACCCGGTCAACTTGCGGAGAAGCGCGATTTCCAGAGTTCACACGAACACTACAGCGAGAAAGAGAAAATTGCCTGGCCCAGCCTTACTTCCAGGTCAATTTCGCTCTTTCTCGCCGTCTAGGGCAATATCTTAGAGACTGTCAACAGGGCCTGCTGTTCTGTTTTATACAGTCTTGCGGATACCCCGTTTGCTACTTTAGGTGTGGTCGAGAGTGCCTTCACACCGAGGCCCGCTTCTGCCCATTATGAAACCAAGAAAACTCCCAAAGAACGGGAATGCCAACTCGTTCAACGCGCAAGATTTTCTCGACACCGCGGGTGTGGCGAGGAAAATTGAAGAATACCGGCGAGGCGAATCTATCTACTCGCAGGGCGATGCCGCCGAAACCGTGATGTACGTTCAGCAAGGCGGCGTGAAACTGTCCGTTGTGAATGGGTCAGGCAAAGAAGCGGTCGTGGCGATGTTTGGTCCGACTGACTTTTTCGGCGAAGGATGCATGGCGGGCCAGGCGATCCGGATGGGCACGACTTCCGCAGTTACGCCGACGACCCTGCTTGTCATCCAGAAGAAAGAGCTGTTGCGCGCGCTTCACGCGGAGCATGAGCTGTCCGACCATTTCATCGCCTACATGCTTGCACGCAACATTCGAGTCGAAGAAGATCTGATCGATCAACTTTTCAATTCCAGTGAAAAGCGTCTGGCGCGCACGCTCCTGCTCCTCGCACGCTATGGAAAGCAGGAACAGCCGGACCGCATACTGCCGAAAGTTTCCCAGGACACTCTGGCGAGCATGGTGGGAACCACACGGTCGCGCGTGAATTTCTTCATGAACAAATTCAGAAAACTGGGATTCATCGAATACAACGGGAAAATCAAGGTCAACAAGTCGTTGCTGACTGTCGTTTTGCACGAATAGGCACCGACGTTTCGGATAACGGCGACGTCGACACAAGTGTCCCCGAATGACAACTACAAAATCCCAGTTTCGCGCTCACAATTTGCCTTCATTCCAAACGGATATTTGATCCAAACAAACCAGAGGCCGAACTGCGAAAGGTAGTCCGGGTATTACATCCGTTGCAGCCGACCCTTGATGAGAATTGAGCGCAATAGCGCGCTCAAGTGTTTCTCTGAGAATTGAAGGCATACCGGGACGATAAAATCCCGGCATGCTAGTGGGTCTTACTTATCGATTCGAAGCCTGTTCCGATTCGTTGTTCGGTGCACTCTTCTGCAAGGCGTTGACAAGAGCGTGACCAGAAGTCGTCACACGCGTGCCGTTACCTCGGACGATGTCCTTTGCCTTGATGGGATGGCCATATACATCCGCGCTGGCTTCATCATCCGGCCGAAGGGTCTGTCCGCTTTTGTACACGCGCCTTGGTGTGACAAACTCCGCGCCATGCCTTCAATGGCGTGCACTGAACCCATACCGATTTCTTTTCCTGTCCAACGCGACTCTGAATGTTTGAAAGCTAGTTCAAAGTTTTGGGCCATTCCAGCACTCGATTTCGGACCGGCCGCTTCTCTGCCGTAACCGCCCTAACGTCCCCGACTGTCCGGTTGTCTCGCTCGATTGCAATCGCGGCCAAACAGCCGGCACGTTCGATTAAATCCAATTCCTCGGCAGAAGGATGCCGCGGTTCGCACGAGTACGTTTCCAATGTTCCAAGCAGTTCCCGGTTTTCTGCAAAAATTCCTATCGAGCAAAACTTGTGCAAGCCAAATTTCTTCGCGTTTCCCGCCATGGCCGCAAAGTGCGTTGCGTCGTCATCCAGCAATGAAACTAGCGAAGCCACATTTACAATTTCGCAATCCAGGGCGCTGCAGATTCTATTCAGGAGTTCCGACAGGGGCACACCTACGGTAATTGACTGAAGGATCTGTTCCTCTCCTCTCAACAGAAACCGGACGCCGTCGCCAGTCCTCAGCTGCCCATGGTGCTCATTCGACCGATCGCGCCCGCTGGAACGATCTTCACTCATTGGCTGCCTTTCCTTTCAAATCGTACAAATCGTGGACCGTGCTCGACCCGGCTTGCGCGCTCCTTGGCGCCTTGGCCTTCATTTCATATAACGCCCTGTCCGCCGCATAAAGAAGGGTTCCGATTGTGTCGGCGTCGCCTGGATAACTGGCCACGCCGATACTTACGGAAAGCAGTGGTTCTTCTGTGTCTTTCGCAAGGAGATCGCAAATCCGGTGTCCAACCAGCATGGCAGCTGCTGCAGATGTCTCTGGTAGAACGAGAGCGAACTCATCACCGCCGTGGCGCGCTGGGGTGTCCACCGAGCGGCTGCAATCGGCCACGATCTGGGCCAGCCTGCAAAGCGCCCGGCTTCCTACTAGATGCCCGAATTGATCGTTGATCCTCTTCAGCCCATCGAGGTCCAACAACAGAAGTGAGAATTCACGCCCAGTTCGCTTGGACCGGCAGATTTCCGCATGTAGCACCTCGAACAGTCGTCGGTGATTCGCCAAGCCGGTCATGGAGTCGCAGGATGCCTGGTGCCGCAGCTGCTCCTCGAGCGTCCGCTGCTCGGTGACATCCACAACGATGATTTCATGGCCCGCAAAATTTCCGTGATCGTCATAGATACCGCGCCCGCTTAACCTGGCTTTTAGCGTTGTCCCGTCCTTCCGCTTCCAATCCAGTTCGACCGGCTCGATCCGATTTGTTTGAGGGATGAGTCCTGCGAAAAGAGAATCCTTGCGAAGATTAGGGATGATTTCGGACACGTGATTCGCAGCCAGAAGCTCCTCTTTACTCGCAAATCCCAACATCTCGACCAACGCAAGATTCACGTCCAGCACTACGCCTTCCGCGTCACACTGGTAAATTCCGCAAGTGGGATTGTCCGCCAGGGCGCGATATAGCGATTGCGAATGTCTCAAGGCTCTTCGAGCGTCTTCGAGCTCCTCGCGCAGTTTCTTTTCGTTCAAGATTCGCCGAACGGCCATTGGCAATTGAGCGAGGTGCTCTCGTTCGACAAAATCGCAAGTGCCTTCGGCGGTCAATTGCGCGAGGGATTCGTTTCCCGCCGTGGTCAGGAAGAGTATGGGAATCTCCTGGGCCTTTTGACGAAGGACTTGCGCGGCTTGCGACCGTCTCCAGTTCGAGCCGGGGTACTCGGCTATGATTACGTCGTGAGATCGTGCGTGAAGGTATTCCGCACACTGTGCCAGGTTCAAGGCGAAATCCGACGTAACAGCAAATTGTCCATTTTTTAGCTGTTCCAGGCAGGAATCTATTGTGTTCGCGTCGCGGTGAACGAACAGGACGCGCAGAGGCCGGCGTCTATGGGAAGCCGTGGATTCCGGACGAACACTGCTCTGATCAGACGGCCTATTGTTCTGAGCCAGAAGTGACATTGCGTCCCCACGCGGAGTCACCGAAGACGTCACTAAAAATGCCTTTGGACGGCCAGGCGGTAAACTCCTCCATTAGCATCCTAAGCCAGCAAAAAGTCAGAGTCTGTGCAAATTTGAACACCCCAGGTAGTAGTTAACTGAGTGAAGGCTTGGGTCGTGGCGGGGACTACCGGTCCCGAATTAGGATTGAGAGTGGGCAAAAGAGGACAGATCCAAAATTCTGGCCACTTCAAAATTTGTGTGTAAATTGAGATGCCCAAAAGGCATCCGGAGCGTCCTGATAATGATTTGCCCCCATTGCCTCAGTAAACGAATCCATCGCTCGAAACGCACCGGAATCTTGGAGAGGGCTATTCTGGCCATGATTTTTGTCAGGCCGTTTCGTTGTGAAAGATGCGACACTCGATTCTTCCGTCTGTCATTTGCCGCGAATCCCATTTCATCACGCCCAGTGACGACGCAGTTGTCGAGGTGAACGTCCCAGATGGCAGGTCACCTGGCGAAGGCTTCGCGGAGATTCTTGAGCACCTCGTGCAACATAGGAAACCAACGTCCCTTTCGGTTTCGTCTTTTATCGCGGAAGACTGTAGCCGTAGTAGGTTAGCAATGCTGCTCCTACAATTACCGCAAATGTCAGAAGTGCAATCTGCAAGTGCACCGCCGAAAGCCCTCTGCGTGCCTGTATCCAATGACCCATTCCAAACTCTCCTGGTTCAGACTACGCTTTAGGGAAAATAGGCGCCGTCCACTTTTGGACATGATTTGCGGATGAAACGAGCCGAGCGTGCTCATCCGCAAATTAGGCCGCAGGAGCCTTCGTGAGTCGGAGATGTCACAAAGTTTGCCTGCCCAGATGAAATGTTGAGATATTTGCTGGACGTCTAAAAAACGGCCGGTGAGATTCACAGACGAGATTTCGAGCGGATTGTCGGCTGCTCGGAACTGCTCGCAGACCACGTGGCCAAGTCCTGGTAAGTCTTATCGGGCATCTGAATCTTCGAGGCCCGGTAAGCACGTTCTATAAAGGGGATAATCAGGAGCTGGATAAGTCGGTTGGTCTGAAAACAGTCCCCAATCGGATTACAATCGCAACCCCGTGGAGTGTTCCCAATTGCACAGCTTCAGCGAACTCCTCGCAGTATCCTTTTTGGATGAGAATGGCGGACATGACTCCAAGGCTCCTGCTCGCCGTTCCCTGCCCTACCTGCGGGGTCGCTGCCGGTGAACGCTGTGTGTTGCATTCGGGTCAGCTACGCAACGACCCTCATCTTGACCGAAAGCTCTGTGCAATCGAGGCTCTTGAATCTAAAAGAACGCCTGCCACCGCGGGCCGATCAATCTCTGACCAAAACATGTCGAAATGGGTAGAGGTTATTGAACGAGAAAGGAATGATCGTGACAATAAAAATGACGAACAGCGAAGTGGACGGCGTGTCCGTAGTGACATTGGACGGTCGCATTGTTCTGGGTGAGGAGAGCAATTCTTTTCGTGAGAAACTGAAAAGCATGCTTGCCGAAGGAAAGAAGAAAATTGTGCTAAACATGGTCAACATCAAATACATTGACAGCTCGGGCCTGGGCACATTGGTCGCGGCGCATGTCAGCGCCAAGACTCAGGGCGCATCCGTGCGCCTTTGCAATCTGGGGAAAAAATTCCACGAAGTTATGCAAATCACTAAGCTACTGACCATCTTCGATGTTTACGATACAGAAGCAGCCGCAGTCAGCAGCTTCCAAAGTGTCTTAGCGACAAGCAATTAATTGCGAACTTCGTCAAAGTCCTTCGGATAGACCTAAATGGAGGATTTGCTGTCCTGTGCAAAAACCTGCTATCGATAAAAAGAAGGTTCGAGACCAACTGAAGCAGGAACGAAATTTATTGGCAGAGACATATTTAAGGAATCCGATGCAGACCCACCTCGCAATTGAGATCAAATTCATTGACGACCGAGTTGCAGAGCTTACCGAGCATCTGGACCGACCGAAGAAGTCACGACACGGCTAGGTCGTGAGTGGTGGCAGACGCGGTCGTTCGAGACTTTTCAGGACCGCCGAAGCGATCACTATCCGGGCGGCGTTCCGTATGGAACAGGCGGACACACCAGCAGGGGCGTATAATCAGCAAATGAAGCGAGAACTGCCTGTTACGTGTTGTACAGAATGCGGCGGCGCTGGTTACAACATGGGGGTCGCAAACGGTCGTTGTTGCAAAACCAGCGGTGAACAACGCTGCAGCGGCATTAATGCAATTGCTACCAAAACGTCCGATTGGAGCGAATGCACGCAATGCCAAGCAACCGGATATTACCGCAATAAAGAGTGCCCCAATTGCAAAGGTGTCGGCTATCTATTCGTGGGCCTGAAGGATAAAGCAACGGTTTAAACGCGCCACCTTCAAGCAATCGACGAACGGTTCGGCCTAGTCCTTCAAAATCCCCTGCCTGCCTTTGGGCAACTGTGGCTTGCAGCGCGGCGCACCCTCCTGCACTTTTTGTGCTATGTCCTGGTGCGTCGCCTTATCAGCCAAGGCTGGCCCCGTCTTATCGTCTACCGTCACTTCATACTCTCGCGGAGATTGA
>Ga0137409_10003149_pt1 | contig 10486 bp, 11 predicted proteins | sample CZODoug1_16funga_FD_122059 | JGI IMG/M metagenome (GOLD analysis project Ga0137409, IMG submission 122059) | Vadose zone soil fungal communities from Angelo Coast Range Reserve, California, USA - CZODoug1_16fungal (Hybrid Assembly) | ecosystem: Environmental > Terrestrial > Soil > Vadose zone... | reverse complement strand
GAGAGCCCGATGTAGCGGACCTTCCCCTGGCGCACAAGATCGTCGAGCGTCCGAACCGTTTCCTCGAGCGGCGTATTGCTGTCCCATCCATGCACCTGGTAGAGATCGATGTAATCGGTCTGCAGGCGTTGGAGACTGCCCTCAACTTCGCGCATGATGTTTACGCGAGTCGCGCCGCTTCGGTTGAAATTCTCGCTCATCGGGAGCCGGACTTTAGTGGCCAGAACAATTTCTTGTCTTACGCCCCTCAAGGCATTACCGACTAGAGTCTCGCTCTCTCCAAGGCTGTACACGTCCGCCGTGTCGATAAAATTGATTCCCCTGTCCAGCGCTACCTTCACCATCCGCGTTGTGTCTTCCTGACCGAGATTGCCCATGTTCATCTTGCCGCCGAACTGCATCGTGCCAAGCGCCACCTCGCTCACGACGAGTCCTGTATTGCCCAACTTTCTGTATTTCATCGCTCATACTCCTTTCGGGGGTCAGTGCTCATTCCTTTGACTCTGGATTTGTTCAGATCGCAGTGGAACTCGGATGAAAGGTTGACCTTGGATCCAAGCCATCCACGCGATTTGAGAAGTTCTTTTCTTTTCGGGTTCATTTGAATGCTCTAGATTTAGGAACTTGCTTGACCCTCTTGCGCTGGCATCAGAACGGAAAGCGCAGCGAGAGGACCCAGCGGTGGTTGTACTGATGAAATTCGGTCACTGCAATCTGCACGCCCGCGCCTATGGCGAAGCGAAGTCTTTCCGCGACTTGAAAAGAGCCCAAGACAAGTCCGGGCGTCAAGAAGACTTGTTTTTTCCCATCCAGGACGCCGCCCGACCAAAACGTCGAATTCTGCTCAAGCATGGGCCAAACCTTTCCCTTAAATTTGTAATTAACAGCTGTATTGAAAATGATGGCCCGGCCGAGAATGTTAGCGCCACTGACCGGAAGGCTCGCGCCAACCGTGGTTTGCACATCCCAGTGTCCGAAACCCTTGGCAGCGGCGAGAGTGGGCGAAAGAATTGAGTGACCGACGCTATTTGGCGGAATTCCCGTAGGCAAGGAGCCACCGAAAAAGAATCCCACGAAGTAATCACCGTGGCCCTCTGTCGCGGAGAACGCTCGAAACTTCACCTGAAATGAAAGGTCTCCAAATCCATTTAGCACGGAGGGTCGATGCGCCAAATAATTGGGCGGGAAGATGCCGACCTCTAACCGGCTTAGGGGAATAATTTCGAGGCCTTTCGACATGCCGTAATTAGAAGTCGATGTACCGCCGGGATCTTGCTGCCAGGACATGTCGTAGCGGATTTGTTGAACCAACATGACGTGAGTTGTAATAATCGGCGAAACAAAATGGGGCTGGCTCGCCCGAACCTTGTCGACTTTTCGCATCCATGCGTGCACCCAGTCATTATCGCCACTGTTCGCGGCCTGGACCGGGGTGTTCGATGTCCCTGCGCCGTCGTCTAATCCGGAGGCGATTTCATTTTGGTCGCAAGATGTGGTGGGAAGGTCTGAATCGCCGAGAACTTTATTGCAGGGCAGCCTCGGTTCCTGGGCGGTCAGAATGCGAGGCAACGTGAGAAGCAGGATCGCGATCAAAACTAGAATTCGTTTGACCGGAAGTCTCGTATATCCGGGTAGCCTTTCTCTGAACCGCATGAGCGTTCCCCTATCGCAGGGCGTGGAGCCGCTGCCTTTTTTGGTTATCCCCAGCTGAGGCTGCGGGCTTGGCCCGCAGCCTGATGCGCTCTATCGTCATTCCGCTTTGTGCCAGCTGGAATCCGGGTCATAAGCGGTCATCGCTTCTGCAAGCTCTGTTGTGTTGGGACCGAGGTCCTTTTCATAGATCGCGCCCAATTTGTTGACAATGAAAGTCATCACACCCGAGGAACGGTACTCCGCAGGGTAGGCGACGAAGGCAAATCCTGCGGTCATCTTTCCGTTGACGACATAGTTCTTGGCTCCGCCCGGGGCATGAGGCCCTTGGCTAGTGAGAATTCGGAAAAAATACCCATTGAAGGGGTCATGCGTGCCAACTTGCTCTGGTGGGCGATTTTGGCGCGCATAAGCGATTAGGGGGCTGATCGGGCTTTCGAATTGATCACTCGTTCCCTCCCAATATAAACCGTTGTGTTTTCCTTCATCACTGACCAGTTTCTGTGCGTACTCCTTGGCGAAGCCGTGGGGGGCCCTGAGGTGGTATTGTTTCTGCGAATCCACCAAGTCACTGCAGGCTTGAATCGCAGCCAGTTCATTCTTGCCAATCCGGCGGAATACGATTTCGTCTTTTCCAGCCGGGGTATTGAAATACCAGGCCCCATCTTTGTTGACCAGCGGGATCGGAAACGGCCAGTTCTCGGCTCCGACAACCAGGGTTACAGTTCCGTTCGGCTCCGTCACAAATCGATGCATCTCTTCATATTTGGTGGTGAAGTTGGTGCGAGCATCCAGATCTCCTATCGGGTCGCCTGACGAGACGACATCGTCTCCGGCGGCTCCGAGGATGCCCAGGAGAGCACGGTCATCCGGGGACCTCATTGCAGTAAAGATGGCGCGGCCGGCATCCTCGACCGAAGTAAAGGTTTGTTGCCCCTGCTGCTGGGCGAACGCTGGCGCCGACGAAAACGCTAGAGAAAGCGCCAGCTGGACGAACGCAGCAAATCGAATAAACTTCTTCCAGTCAAGTTGATCGATAGTCGAATTATTTTGCAGCATGATAGTTCCTTTCCTTCTTGAATTTTTTACGAATTCCATACACGCGTGTATGCGATCACCTGTGTCCGCCGCCGTGAAAGCCACCTCCACCATGGAAACCGCCACCGTGGAACCCGCCTACTCCATGGGAGCCGCCAAAGCTCGACTGTCCGCGAGAAGAAAAGCCTCGGACATTTCCGCCGTGATCAAAGCCAGTGAACGCACCGGAGCGCGTTCCGGGCTGGTTGTGAGAAAGCGGGGCCCCATGGAATCCTGGATTTCCGCCTCCGGGTCCGCTTCCGTGGAATGCGTTGCCATGATTAAAATTGCCGCGGTTGGAATTGAAGTTGTTGCGATTAATGATCGTACGGCTGTGGGAGATGTAAGTGTTGTGGTTGTAAATTGCGGCGCGACGGTGCCAATCATAATCCCAGTGATGCCAGCCCCACCCAAATCCTCCGAAAAAGCCGATTCCAAATCCACCTCCGAAGTAAATTGATGGGCCGCCATAGAAGATTCCGGGCACGGGAACCCAACCCGGGTAGGCGACGATTGGGTCTCCATAAACGAGCCACGGATCGTAGGCAGGCACGTAAACAACATCAGGGATGGCGGGTTTGATTACGATCGTGTTGCCTTGGGTTGTTACATCCTCCTGCTCATTACTATTTAACTTGCCTGACTTCCGAGCCTCCTGGCGCAAAGTCTGGATGACATCCGTCACGGCTTGCGGCTGATTGGCATAAGCGTCGCCAAGGGATGAAGTCCAGGCGAGGTTCTTGTCCATGTTTGCAAGAACCGAGGGAAATTGTGTGAGAGCCTTTACGCTCGGGTCCCAGGGTTGTTTGTCAACTTCCGCGGCCAGCCCTTCGCCTTTCAGGTTGGAATGACTTTGCATCCACCGTTCGGCCTCAACAACCCCAGTCGGGTATGTGGAAGCAGCGAGTACCTGCGCGACGAGCGCGTCCGGGTACAATGCGATCGGCGCCACGAGTTGCTGCAACTCTTGTGGGGACTGTTGCGCGGCGGGAGTTGCTGACTGTTCGTTGGATTGGCTCCCGGGATCGTAGGAGCTGGCTTGCGCGGTGAATTGCATAAGCAAACAGCACATTAGCCCGGTCAAAACGTGTTTGCTTGATTTCGTATTCATGTCCATTCTCCAGTACTAAATTTTGGATATTCGGTTCGTTTTAAGCCCGCCCGCAAGAACCTTCATAAGGCTTCGCCAACAGAGCTAAGGAACCTCACTGCCCGCGCAGCGTGCCTGGCGGGATATCGTGGCGGCGAGCCAAGTCTTCCAAGTCGTTGATCTCCTTTTGCACTTCGTCCACATGCCTCTCCAGGATTTCAATCCCAACATCTGGAGTTATGGCTATATCGCCTTCATCGAGATTAATGCCGCCCGTCGTTTTTCTCAGACTTCGCGCATCATCGATCGCCTGCCGATATTCACGAAGCTGAGTTTGTCTGCGTTCGAGTTCATCGCGCAGCTTCGGTGCTTGTACCGCGTACCACTCCGGATCCTGGGTTCTCACATACGGTTCCGGCGCAGGCGCAGGTGTCGGCTTTTCTTCGTCAATGCGACCCACGACGGAAATCAGGCCGAGACTGTGGAGTTTTTCGAGATCGTCATTCGTCCAAAACATCGTATTTTGGCTGCCCGTCTCTGCGTGCGGCCGATTGGCCGCCCGCAGAGGCATGGCTGCTGCAACGAGTCCCAAACTGACGGCGTAATACAAGAAACGAGTCATGTGTGCCTCGCCTACTTCTTGGAAGAACCTGGAGGGAAGTTCTTGAACATTTTCTCCACGTCCTTGTCCATATTCTGGATGTTCTTGTCGGAGTTATTGGAGAGCGTGTCACTCGAGTTGCCCCTCCAGAGCAGCTGTTTTGTCTTTGCGTCGAACAAATCGACAACCAAAGTGCCTACTTTGTAGGTTTCTGTTGTAGTGGTTGCCTCTCCCATGCCTCCAAAACCTCTCCAACGCCAGCCTCCTCCAAACCCGTCGTAATAAGTGTTTAGAGTCTGCTGATCGCGGGTGATCTCGACGGCCATGACCGAAACATCACCGCCCGAATCCGCTTGAGTCCAGCCTTTTGCCGCCAGGGCGGCATTGACGGAATTCTTGATTCGATCGACGTCCAGGGGGTTTTGCGTCTTTACCCGTTCCCACGAGTAGGTTTTGTATTGGCCGAAGTTTGCGCTGCGGTCGTAATCTGTCTTCACCTGTCCCGCGGATACACTCCCTGCGAACAAAAGCATCATTCCCATCAAAACGAATCCAAGTTTTTGCATTTTCATATTTCCTCCTTTTTCGATATTCCGAGATAAAAGTACTCGGGCGCGAGAGCGGCCCAACTGCGCCCACAGACTTCCTGTTGCAGAGGGCCGCTAGTTTCCAGGTTGCCCGTGGTGAAGCGCCGGCACATGTGCCTGGGCTTCCACGTTCGCTTGACTGACTGTTTTTTCGTAGTGCGACTCGTCGACTGTGCTGCCGTCTGGGTTGCCTTCGTCAAACAACTTTGCAAGGAAATAGCGGTTTCCGTATTTGTTGAAGATCAGTTCGCTCTTGGCCGGAGCAGAATTAGCCTCTGTGTTGTGGACTTCAAAGATTGCGGAAGTAGAGCCATCCGCGCTGGTGATCTCCATCATCGACAGATCGGAATTGTTGAGCGCGTGGATGAAATACTTGCCCGCCGGGAGTTTGGCATCCCCCGCGTGGAACTGAAATGGGATGTTCGCCTCAAGGTTCCCAACGATCTGCGCGTGTGCTTTGCTCGGGTGAATCGTTAGTGCAAAGGACAAAGCAATGAGCGACAGCAGCAATTGGCGTACTCGTTTCCATTTGTAGCTCGCTTGAGCCATTTCGATTGGTTCACTAAACATGAGGGTTTCTCCTCTTTTCTGTCGCTTTGAGAGGCTTCACCGCCTCAAGCAACGTAACTGGAACAGGCAACAAGCGTGCCAAAGTGGCGTGGTTCGTAAGTGATGGAAAATAGAGGGCGACTACATGTGATGAGGCAAAGTCAAATGTCAACCTGCTGGACGACATGTCCCCATGCCGACAGTCTCATCGAAATTAATCGTTTGATTGTGTATCGAAGGCTCTCGGAAAGGTCGGGGCTTTGTTCCCACAGCTCTCCAAGAGCGAATCGAACTCAGACTCAGACCGTAACAAAGATCAAGCGTTTCAGGCCTCATTTCGTAAAAAGAGACAAACGAATACGGGTATTTCAGAAACGGCCGGTGATAAGGGTTCAATCCATTAGGAGCGTGGCGCCCAGGAATCTGGAGTTTCAATCAATTTGAAAAACTGCGGGAGTTTCCGCCTCAGGAGTCTCGGGCCCAGTGCGCAGAAGCTACGGCTAAGGCCGATATGGCAAAGGGCAGACACAGTGCCTGTCCCCGGGCTTGCCAGCATCCGCCGCGTTGTCTTTTCCCAAGAATCGGATTGACTGGGACCTTCCGTTGTATTTATTTAGCATCGTCCGTATCAATCAAACAAATGTTCCCCTAATGGGTTATTCCGGGTCCCTTGTCGCAACGAAGTTCTGAGGAATCGCTACCTTCTCCTGTTCATTGCTATTTGGAGAGCCGACCTTCGCGTTGCTCGTCGCGTCCGCATCTTTGTCCAGCTCCGCCACTGTGCCCAGCCTGATCACAGCGGCGGACGCGGTATAGCGTACGACTCCGTTTTTGTCAGACATTGCCGGGACGATGGCATCAAGGAGCTGGGAATCTCCACGCTTCGCCATTGCGAGAAGAGCCGACGCTCGGACAATCCAACTCTTGTCCGAAGCGGCGCGGACTAGTGCTTGACCGATGCGCGGATCGGAATCGTTGACGAGAGACCTTGCCGCGGCGGCCCGCACGGGTGAGGCATCATCCTTAAGGATCGCCTTTGTCGCGGAGAAGCCGATGTCTGCAAACGGTATGAACGCGAGACCTTCCTCGAAGCCAAGTTCCGCCATCTTTTTACGATCTTTCAGCGTTTCCATCCGTTGGCCGACCAGACCCTCCGTCGACTTGCGCTCGCCGGTGAGCACCTCGTAATAGACCTGATACCCCGCTGGGTCGTTAAGAACCTGCAGAGCATGCGCTGCAGCCAGCGCCACCGCGGGCTTTCTATCTGAGAGCGCTGTCTTTAATCCTGAGATGGCCGCCTTCGAACCCATCAGTCCGATTGCGGTTGCGGCGGCTGCCCTGACCTCGGGCTTGCGATCTTGCAGAGCCGCCTGCGCCAATTCCGCAGCTTCGGTGTCGCCTGGGAGAAGTCGTAGCGCGCGGACGGCTTGGGTCCGCTTACCGGCGCTCTTCTGATTCACGCCTGCCCGCAGGATGTCCCAGGCTTGCTGCTGCGGAGTCTGTGCGAGCAGTGCCCCGGCGTGTGCTGTGAGTACCAAGAGCAGCGCATACGTTGGTCTCGCTACGAGAGAAATCAGCAGTTTCATTTTTTGAGCTGCTGTCAGTGTTCTTTCTGCCGCAGTCATCATAACGACCATGACTACCTCTAAGCGTTTCTGTCGCCTCGAAAAGGTTCGGTGCGTCAGACGACACAATGGGAGAGGCAACTGCGTTGCCAAACATGTTCTTTGCGTATGAGACTGAAAGTAGAGGCCAACTACAAGCGAGGCCCAGCGGGGGATTCCAACCTACTAAAGACGACGTCCAAATGACTGACATCTTGTTTTTCTGGACATGTTCGCTGCGACCGAATACGCTGACTTTTCGCTAAACAACTGGATCAGGCATCTCCCACCGAAGATGGTCACCGCGCATCTGAATTTGGACGGAGAAACAATACGTAAAATTCCCTCTGAAAATCTTGCGGTGATACCCGGCTAGTTTCACCGCGAACATAGAACATTGAAGAGAATGGAACGGCGCGGACTGGGAGTCACCATCCAACTGCGATGCCGATGCGGTTCTCTAACCAGAGGTCAAGGCCCTGGACAATATCAATCTAATTGGAGATCCATCCTCATAGGATGGTCAGTTTGCTGTGCGGGAATGGGCGTTGTGTTGGAACGTGAAATCCCAAGTTTTTTCATACGGAAGTAGAGCGTCGATCGCTTGACGCCGAGACGGGCAGCAGCACCATTGGGGCCGGCGACGACCCACCTGGTGTACTCGAGCGTCTTGCGGATGTGATCTCGTTCGGCCTCTTCTAACGTAATGGCGCCCGGCGATTCCAATTCGGGGGAATGCCTCAGTTCCGTAAGAGGAGGACGCAGTACGGTTCCAGGACTCAGAATTACGCTCCGCTCGATAAAATTCTGCAGTTCGCGAATGTTCCCCGGCCACTGGTAAGAACTAAGCGCGGACATGGTTTCCGCAGGAATGTGTTCGATCTGCTTACCCATCCGGTAATTATAAATCTCGACAAAATGTGTAACCAACAACGGGACATCTTCGGTGCGCGCCCGCAACGGTGGCAACTGTATGGGGAATACGTTCAGACGATAGTAGAGGTCGTCGCGAAATTCCCTTCGCTTCACCATGCCCGCCAAATCTCGGTTGGTCGCCGCCACAAGCCGAGCATCCACCTGGTGAGTTCTGGTTCCGCCCAAGCGCTCAAACTCTTGTTCCTGCAGTACGCGCAGCAGTTTGGGTTGAAGTGCCAATGGGATATCGCCCACCTCATCCAGGAAGAGCGTCCCTTTGTCTGCCATTTCGAAACGACCGACCTTTTGTGCGATTGCGCCTGTAAAAGCTCCCCTCTCATGGCCAAACAACTCGCTTTCCAGTAAGGCATCTGGAATCGCAGCGCAGTTCAGCTTGATGAAGGGGCGCCCGCACCGCGAGCTGACATTGTGAACCGCGCGCGCGATCAACTCTTTGCCGGTGCCGGTTTCTCCCTGGATCAGCACTGTGGAATCGGTAGGCGCGACGCGTTCGACCTGATCCAGCACGACATCCAGAGTGCGGCTCTTGCCAATGAGTTGCTCGAATCTGCGCGGATTGCGGTTCTGGCCACCAGACCCCACGCTTTCCAAAGCTTGCACATGCGCTGCCATAAAGGACCTCCTGGCGGGCTGGATGCACTTTAGTTGCTGGAATTAACTCTCCAGAGCGGCTCGAACACTCTCGAGCAGGGCTTCGTCGTCGAACGGTTTTGACAGGAACTCCACTGCGCCTTCTCTCAACGCCTGCAACCGCATTTTTGCGTCCCCATGTGCGGTGATAAAGATGGTCGGAATCCTGCAACGCTCACTGTTCAGTCGAGCCTGCAGGTCCAGTCCGGACATCCCGGGCATACGAATATCCGCAATCAGGCATGCGGTCTGGTGCTGCTGGCCGGAATTCAGGAATTCCTCGGCCGAGGCAAACGCTATCGCCGGCAGCCCGACCGCTTTCAGCAGGCCGTGTAGCGCGCCACGCATCGAATCGTCATCGTCGACAATCGCAACCAATTTGGTTTTCCGTTGAGTAATCATGGCGGGAATTTACAGCGTTGCCTAAAGCGGCGCAATTATACGTTGGTATGAGAGCTCTTATACTGCTCGCATCCGAGAGAATTCCAATCTTCGTGCGGGGATTTGTGAAGGCTGCAGTTGAAACGGGAGGACCGCTTATGTCCAGCAGAAGCGGCATCAAGCTACTACTTCTTGCCTGAGGGAAGCTCCAGCTTTGCCGCCATTCTGACCAATTCCGCAAGGGAATCAGCCTGCATCTTCCGCATTACGTGCCCGCGATGGATTTTCACTGTGATTTCGCTGGTCCCCAGGTCAGAAGCTATTTGCTTATTAAGCATGCCCGAAACCACCAGGGCCATGACTTCGCGCTCGCGAGGTGTCAGAGATTCGAAGCATTTCCGTAACCCGGCAAGCTCACTCTGTTGCTGGTGCATCGCCCTGTCACGATCCAAAGCCTGATGAATTGCATCCAACAGGTCCTGGTCATGGAACGGCTTGGTCAGGAACTCCACCGCACCGGATTTCATAGCCTTCACCGACATTGGAATATCTCCGTGACCGGTGATGAAGATGATGGGAATTCGAAAGCCCTTGTCAGCCAGATCGCGCTGAAATTCCAGGCCGTTGATTCCAGGCAGCCTCACATCCAAAACAAGACAACTTGGCCCGTCCGGACGTTTGCTACGCAGGAACTCTTGCGTGGTCCCGAATGCCTCGGACTGGAGGCCCACAGACTTTAGCAGGCCTTGAATGGACGCGCGCATACCCGCATCGTCATCAATGACGAACACCACGGGAGCTTCCGCGGGCTTCATTCCTGCGCCTCGATTTTGGCGGGTAGCGAGATATGAAACGTTGCTCCGCGTTCGGGATTGGCGGTGGCCCACAGGCGGCCGTCGTGCGATTCAACGATGGAGCGGCAAATGCGAAGTCCCATGCCGGTGCCGTGAGCCTTCGTGGTAAAGAACGCATTGAAAATCTGGTCCGTTTGCTGTGCGGGCAGCCCCACGCCGGTGTCGCTGACGGACAGCAGAAGTTGCTCGTTCTCCGCTCGTTGTGATTTGATATCGAGCTCCCGCGTCCCATCCACATTCTTCATCGCATCGATGGCATTCATCATGAGATTCATGAAAACCTGCTGCAATTGGACGCGGTCGGCCATGACCTGGGGAAGATCTGCCGCAAGGTTCATCCCGACCAATATGTTGTATCGCGCGGTCTCGCCGCGCAGAAGGACGATCATTTCTCGAATGACGTCGTTTACATCCACCAACTCCCGTTCCGGAGAACCCTTCTTGAAGAGTAGGCGGATTCGACTGATGATTTCCGCTGCTCGCGTTCCGTCTTTCACGATTCTCATGGCAGCCTCGCGCGCCTCTTC
>Ga0137409_10008488_pt1 | contig 10487 bp, 9 predicted proteins | sample CZODoug1_16funga_FD_122059 | JGI IMG/M metagenome (GOLD analysis project Ga0137409, IMG submission 122059) | Vadose zone soil fungal communities from Angelo Coast Range Reserve, California, USA - CZODoug1_16fungal (Hybrid Assembly) | ecosystem: Environmental > Terrestrial > Soil > Vadose zone... | reverse complement strand
GTATGTTACTGTCAATATGCCACCGAGGGGCCAGTAGAGCTATTTTGGCCCCGCAATTCGGTCAATTCCCATGTACGGCCTGAGAACTTCCGGCATTACGATGGAGCCATCCGCCTGCTGATAATTCTCCACGACCGCAATCCAGGTGCGTCCAACAGCCAGCCCAGAGCCGTTCAGTGTGTGCACGAACTCGCTCTTTCCGCCGCCCTTGGGCTTGAACCGGATACCCGCGCGCCGTGCCTGAAACGCTTCGCAGTTCGAGCAAGATGAAATCTCGCGAAACTCATTGCTTGAGGGTAGCCACACCTCCAGGTCATATGTTTTCGCAGACGCGAATCCCATGTCTCCCGTCGAAAGCAACACGGTTCGGTAATGCAGGCCCAATTTCTGCAGAATGGTTTCCGCGTTTCGCACCAGCGCTTCGTGCTCCTCGTAACTCTTCTCCGGGTGCGTGAACTTGAATAACTCCACCTTCTGAAACTGGTGCTGCCGCAGAATGCCTCGCGTATCTTTTCCCGCCGCGCCCGCTTCGGAGCGAAAGCAAGCGGTCCACGCCGTCACATGAATCGGCAACTGATCTTCCGCCAGCGTCGCATCGCGATAGAGGTTGTGCAGCTCCACTTCCGAAGTGGGCGTCAACCAGAAATCGGTGTCCTGGATCTTGAACAAATCCGCCGCGAATTTTGGCAGTTGCCCGGCACCCAGCAGCGAAGCCGTGTTCACCAGGAATGGCGGCAAAATTTCGGTGTAACCGTGTTCCCGCGTGTGCACGTCCAGGAAAAAATTGGCCAGCGCCCGTTCCAGGCGCGCTCCCCAACTCTTGTAAACCGCAAACCTCGCTCCGGTAATCCGCGCCGCCGCTTCCAGGTCCAGAATCCCTGCCCGTTCGCCGACTTCCCAATGCGGTTTTGGCTGAAAATCGAGTTTTGGCGGGGTTCCCCAGCGGCGAACTTCCTTGTTGTCCTCGGCGCTTTTTCCGACGGGCACGCTGGCGTGCGGGATATTGGGAATCGTCAGCAGCAAATCTCTCTGCTGCGCATCCATCTCATCAACTTTCACGTCCGTCTGCTTGATAAGTTCGGAGACCTGCTTCATCTCCGCGATCAGCGCGTCGGCGTTCTGCTTTTCCTTTTTCAGGCGCGCAATTTCGTCGCTGGCTTTGTTACGCTGGGCCTTGCGTTTCTCATTTTCTGTAATCAGTTCGCGCCGCTGTTTATCGAGCGCCCGAAAGCCCTCCAAGTCCAGTGTCATGTTGCGCTTTTTCGCCATCTCGGCAAATGCATCCAGATGTTCACGGAAATAACTCAGATCATGCATGGTCCTGAAAGAATACCGTAGAGCAGCGCCCAGCGTCGAATTTCCGACTTATTCACCACCGCTTCCGTCGCGGCCGGCGGCGGCTGCTGCCGAGTACCGGAGGGACAGTATCTTTAGTCCTAGCGCGAAGTACCGGTTCAATTGAAACTGCCGACCTAGAGACGCCTGCACCCACCATCGGCACAATCGTAACTGTAGTTGGGAGTTAGGTTCGACAGCGGGTGGGTGGAATGATCATAGCGATCTTGCTCCTGTGCGTTGTTCTTCTGCTCGCGAGCGCAGTCGAACAACCGGCTCCCCCGAAGTCGCACGACCGATCTTCCAGCTAAGTACCCTCCATCCCCCACGCCAGAGCGGCCGGCACCCCCACCGGCCGCTCACTTTTTTTGGGCACCTCTCTTACTAAACGATCGAGATGACTTGGGTTTCATTGAGGAAGACTGGAACTATTCGAAGGCCTGGTGGGAATGTTTAGCTGGGATCGAAATAAAAAAGGGGGCCGGTGCAAGCCCCCCTTATAGTGATTCGACCCCCCAAAAACCAGACCATCAGTCGAGGTTGATGTCCGGCCACCCCGGGAAGCCAATCTCATGAATTGTCTATAACAGATGCACGCCTCTTGCCACCATCCCGACTTATCCGCAGCCTCGCGTTATTAACTGAAATATAAGAGTTTAGGTCAGACGGCCGCCTGGATGGCCCGAACAGGCACCTTGAAATCTACAAAATCTCACAGACTTCAGCCGATTTCCTACAGAGTTTAGGAATTAGAAGCCGACTCTGGCCCATTATCCGGCTGATGCACCTTGGGGAACACTGGCCTGTGTTCCCACGGCTGGGTGCCATTTTCTCCACATCCACCGCCCGGGGAAGAACACCAGCACCACCCACAGTAGGGTGACCGGCCCCCGGCTAATCACAAACAGCATGATCGCGGACAGGCTGCTCAAGGCATCAGATAGACCCGCCATCGCCGCGGCTCGGAATTCTGCCGTGAGACTCTCCGCGGGCGGCTTCACTTCTTCCCGCAGGGAGAGAAGTACTTGGGCAAAGATCACCCGATGCTCGGTTGATACACGCTCCGCCTCCAGCCGTGCGACTTCCGCGCTGACGTTTGCAAGCTGCCGCTGAACCTCAAGTAAATTGTGAATTTTCCCTCCCTTTGCCAGGATTCCTTGCAACCGACCCAGGGTGTTCTGGGCGTTTACGAGCCGGGCCTCCAGGTCTGCGCGCTGCTGGGTGATTTCGTCCGCTGTCTGCTCTTCCCGCTCAACGTTGCCCAGTGTCTTCAAGTCAGTGACCGCCGAGGCGAATTCAGATGAGGGGACGCGAAGAGTCGCGGTCAACGTGCTGGCAGCGGGCTGACCTACCATCCTGAGCTTTGCCGCATAACCATGGTGCCGCTCCAGGATCTCTTCCAGAGTGGACCGAGAATGCGCGAACTCTTTCGTCGCAACCGCCAGTTCTGCCGCATGGGCAATCATAGGTGTTGCGTAACCAGACTCGTCAGTCACAAGTCCAAGTGCTTCTCCCCCCACAGCCACTGGCCCCGCACTGGCCGCTTTGCGCGACTGTTTGATTCGTTCCCACTGTGCCTTCAACTCCGCATCCGGTTGGGTTCCGGGTGGAATTGGGGCAAAGGACGGCGTCTCCCGAATGCCTCTCTGGCCAATATAAGCTGCGGGTCGCGTAATCCAAGACGCAACTAGACATCCGGCGCAAAGGGAGAATAGGAGGAGGAGTGTTCGACGTGATGCGGGGAGGGTGCGAAACCAACTGAGCAGGGAATCAATCGTTGTTCTCATGGGTGGCCTCCAGTGCCATCGTGGTTAGAACGGAGGTTCACCATTTTCTTGCAAGCAAACTAATGGGAGGTCAGGCGCCGATCTCCGATCGCAGCGCGTTCGCTATGGACTCCGAATAGCGCTTCACATCTTCGTGATGTTCTGCCTCCACCATCACACGCGCCAGCGGCTCTGTCCCCGAATAACGCAGCACGACGCGCCCGTTTGCTCCGAGCCCCTTCTGCGCTTCGCCCAGTGCGCGCGAAACCTCTGGCAGCGACTCCATGGGCGGCTTCGTTTTCACCTTCACATTCAGAATGATCTGCGGATAGTCCTTGAGGCCTTCCGCCAGCTTTTCCAAAGGTCCTCGCAATGCCACCAGCGAGGCAATCTTCACGGCAGTCAGCAGCCCATCCCCAGCCGGACTATCGTCCAGAAAAATGATGTGGCCGGATTGTTCGCCGCCGAGATTGTTTCCAGACTTCAGCATCTCCTCCAGCACATAGCGATCGCCCACCGCCGCCCGCGCCAGCGCAATCCCTTCCTGAGCCAGGATTCGCTCCAGGCCAAGGTTCGACATGGACGTTGCCACCACGCGATTCCGCTTCAATTGTTCATGCGCCTTCAGGTAACGGCTGACAACCAGCAGCACCCCGTCGCCATTTACGACGTGCCCGTTGCCACAGACGAACAGGGCGCGATCCGCGTCCCCGTCAAAAGCCACGCCAAATTCCGCGCGCTCGGCAACCACCCGCTTCTGCAATCCCTCCAGGTGCAGCGAGCCGCATCCGGCATTGATGTTTCGCCCGTCCGGCTGCACTCCCATCGCTAGCACCTCGGCGCCGAGGCTGTTGAATAACTCTGGCCCCAACTGGTACGCCGCGCCGTTCGCGCAATCCAGCACCACCCGCTTGCCTGCCAGATTCGCGCCTGGAATCACCCGGCTTCGCAGAAAATCCAGATACTCCATATGCAACGCTTGATTCGCCACCAGCTTGGGCCGATGCGGAGGCACTGCTTCCGTGCGCAGTTTCAGAATGTCGGTTTCCAGCGCCTCTTCCACGGCGTCCGGAAATTTCATTCCGGCATGCGAAAAAAGCTTCACGCCGTTATCGTGATAGGGATTGTGCGAAGCGGAAATCACCACGCCGGCTTGAAAGTCGTTTTCTCTCACCAGGCACGCCACACCCGGTGTGGTGATCACTCCAGCAAATTCCGCGCTTGCTCCAGCCGCCTGCAATCCCGCGGTCAGCAGTTGCGCGATGTGCGGCCCGGACTCGCGCGTGTCCATCCCGATCAGGACATGCGCTGTGCCAAATTCTTTCTTGAGATACTCGCCGATCGCCCGACCTGTGGCGTAGAGCGTCTGATCGTCCAGCGGAGGAGTCCCGGGAACGCCGCGCATTCCGTCCGTGCCAAAAAGTTCTTTCGCCATTGATGTCTAACGCCTGTCCAATTGACTAACCTCGTCGAAGTCTAGCACACGCTGCGCACCCCATCCCTCCGGCGTTCACCTGCAGCGCTAGCCCTTAATCGGCCACCCCGCAATGAATTTTTCGTTAGCACTTCGTGACATTTCCGTGTCGCCCGGTCAGGTTTACCTCCGATTGTGCTAACGTGTCTGGAAGAGGAGCCCTCGGTGTCCAGCACGGAAACCCCTCAGACAACTGTTTTCCGCATCTCTGGCTCAAACTTCAGCCTGCGTCTTATTGCGGCCGCCATCATTCTGCTCTTTTTTTACTACGCCGCCGGGGTCGTCATCACCCTGCTTCTTTCTGTCCTTATTGCTTATTTTCTGGACCCCGCCGTGGAGTTTCTGGAGCGTTTCCGCGTCCCCCGCACCATTGGCGCGCTGATTCTCGTCCTGCTGATGATTCTTGTTCTTATCGCCGTGGGGTACACCCTCTGGCTTCGCACCTCCGACTTCGCCGCCGATTGGCCCAAGTATCGCGAGATACTGCGCAGCGCCACAAAGACGGTCCAGGGAAATATCAATAGCTTTGAGGGCGGCGTCAATGACCTGACTAGTTCGGGCGAAGCTGCCAAATCGGTTGTTTCCCACGAAGACACTGGCGCGGTCCGTAATCTAGTGGTTCGTGGAATCGGCTCTCTTTACGCGCTGGTGCTCGAAGCCACCTTTGTTCCTTTCCTGGTTTTCTTTATGCTGGCCCAGAAACGCGAAGTCTGGCACGGCACGCTGCAACTCTTTCCCGTCAGCCGCCGCAATCAGGTGAAGGAGACACTGGAAGATTTGCGCGACGTCCTGCGTGATTACCTGATTGGCATGTCCGTGGTCACCCTCGTCGTGATCGCATTAAGCAGCATTTTCTTCCTGATCCTGGGACTCGACTATCCTGTCCTCGCTGGAATCACTTCCGGTTTGCTGAATATGGTTCCTTACCTCGGTGCCGTCCTCGCCTGGTTCCCTGGATTCTTGCTGGCCGTCATCAAGTGGAAATCCGTCAGCCATTTCGCCATCATCGCCGTCGTGCTTACCGGCATTCACGTGATCGCGCAGAACCTGATTGCCCCGCAACTGGTCGGCCGCCAAGTGCGTCTGAATGCTGTGGCCATTACGGTGGCTCTGCTTTTCTGGGGTTGGGTCTGGGGAGGGATGGGGCTGATTCTTGCCATTCCCCTGACGGCCGCTCTTCGCGTGATCTGCGACCACGTCGAATCCTGGAAGCCTGTGGCGCGTTGGCTGAGTGCGTAGCCATTTATTTTCGATTTAGACCAAGGAATTCTCGATGAGCGTTCGCTCCATCTGGTTCAGACTTGCCTGTCTCTCACTGCTGGCAGCGCTGTTCGTTGCTTCTCCGGTTTTTGCGTGGGGATGCAAGGGCCACCAGACCGTCGCGCTGATTGCCGAGAAACATCTCGCGCCGGAAGTGCGACAACTTCTGGAAACGCTGCTGAAGGAAAATCCGATCGACCCGCAGCTCAAGCGCTATTGCGGCCCGTTTTCCAGCAGCCTCTTCGCCGACAGCTCCACTTGGCCTGACGACGTCCGCAACGCGCTGAAAAACGGCCCCTGGCATTACATTGACATCCCTCGCGGGGCGCCCCGGGGTCCCCTCGCAAGTTTCTGCGGTGAATCCGGTTGCGTCACTCAAGCTATCGCCGAACAACTCGCTATACTCAAAGATCCTCAGGCCGATCCACACAAGCGCGCGGACGCCGTCCGCTACATCATCCATTTCGTCGGCGATTTGCACATGCCACTGCATGCCACGACGAACAACGATGAAGGCGGCAACTGCGTCCCGGTCCGCTACTTTCGCCGCAACCCGCGCGAACACAATCACTCCTACGCTCCCAATCTTCATTCCGTTTGGGATACCGCGATTCTGGAACGCGACATGGAGGGGGCGGACACCACCGAGTACGCGGAATTTCTGGACCAGTCCTTCAGCCCGCAGGCCGAAGCGTGGATAAAAGCAGGGGTTCATGTGGACGAGTGGGCGTGGGAAAACCTCGATCTGGCCGAAACTGTCGCATATGGAAACCTGGTGCCCAGCGACCCGATTGAGCCGCCGGTGCCAGTCCATTCCTGCGCGGACGACAACAACGAGGGCGAACGAATGTTCAATCTGCATTTTTCCGTCGGGGCAATCTACCAGGAAGCGGCCGCACCCGTCGTGGAAAAGCAGGTCGCACGAGCCGGCATCCGGCTGGCGATGATCCTCAATGACGCGCTCAAGCCCGCACAAAACTAGGGTTTGCCGGCAGTTTTATTTTCTGTCGATTCCACAGGTCCCAACGATTTGATGAAGCTGATCAACTGCCACCGTTGAGGCTCCGGCAATTTCGACCAGACCGGCATACCTTTTCGAACGACGCCATTGGTCAGAATCCAGAATAGTGACCCAGGCGGAGCTTCCTGCACTTCCTTCGCCCGCAAACTTGGCGCTTTCTTACTGCCCAAGGCACTTTCCCCGTGGCATTCAGCACAATGCTCTTCGAACAAGACTTTTCCGGCGGCGATTGCGTCCTTGTCAGTGGCCAGCGGGTTCGCTTTCGCCCGGTATTTTGCGGGTGCTTTCTCCAGTTCCGCATACACAGAGGCTGGCTCCGTTTTTTCCGGCTTGCCCTGCGCGGCGCACAGGAAACACAGGCAGGAGAGCAACGCTGCGCAAAATCCCAAGCGCATGCTCATTTTCATTCGCTCTTCCCCTGGAACAACTGACTCACCTTCTGTCCAAATCCCGCAATTTCATAAGAAACGCCCCACCGCAGCAGGAATTGGTGACTGTTGTCGTTCAAGCCGAATGTTGGCTCGATTTTGAACGTCCATCCTGACGGCAGGTTCCACGCCAGTCCCGGCGCCAGGTAATGCGAGGTCTCGCGCAGTCCAAAGTTGTACCGGTCGCCCAAGCCGCCGTACATCTCGACTCCAACAATAAAATGCTGCAAGCAGAAATTGCACTTGTGCGTGGCGCCTTTCAGCGTCAACGGACGGCTGGCTCCCAAGGCGTATCCGAATTCCCACGGCTCATTCGAAAGATTCTTCACGGCCAAGGTGTTCTCCGTGAAGTTCCACCCCTTGTAGTTGCTAGAGAGGATCAGTTTCAGTTCGACTTCGCGTTTCCGCTCCCGGCGAGCCACTGCGTTCGGCGTCAGAAAGTCGGATTCCACATCGTGCCCCTCGACCTCTTTCATGATTTTGTCCGCGCCGTTGATGTCCTCGAATTCCACATACAACACCGGATTGATCCAATGCTCATTTTTGAGGGGGCGGACTCGGTTCTCCCAGCGATATCCCGTGAACACTGTGCTTTCTCCGAAGGTGGTCTGCCCCGAAAGGTAGAGCTCCGTGGTCCACCAAGCGGTCGCTCCATACTCAAACTCGCTCCAAAAGGCGTGGAAGTTGGGCCCACCCCGTTGCGTCCCAAAAACCGAGAAGTACTCGACCTCGAGATTCCCGGGTTCCTCCAGATTGTGGTCATACGCCACCATGTACGGATTTTCCTGAGCTGCAAGGATGCTGGCACCAGCCAAAGGCAACAGGGCCCAAAGGAGCAATCGGTATAGGTAATAGAATCGTGAGTGGTTCAAGAACGATCTCCAAAGATTTTATTTACGACCAAAAAAGTCTGATATTAAAGGCTTTGAAATCTTCATCAGTGACGAACGCCACTTCATATCAGACTAACTTAGTCTTATATCATATGCAAATCAATTGCATCTATGTCGCTCCTCTCAATTTACTCTTGGGCTCCCTGACCCGAATTCTTTTCTTCCTCCTTCTTCCCGGGTATGTTAAATTCGCCATGTTGTAGTCAGATTACGTTCGCCTTTGCCCGATCGGCTTCTTCCTCTCGCCAGCGGGTTTCTTCCCCCCTTACGGTCGCGCGTTTCCGCCTCCGTCCGTCGCCGTTTACCGCCCGGCAAGGACTGATCTTCGCAAAATGCTGCCCCAACCGGATGCCAATCCTCTGCTGGAGGCGTTCCTTTCGGATCCCGAACAGGCGTTCGTTGGTTTCGGCCTCGACGGAGCCATATTTCTGTGGAATCAAACTGCGGAACTGCTCTACGGTTTCACCCAAGCGGAAGTTCTCGGCAAATCTGTGGCGTGCCTGCTGCCCTTGTATGAATTGCCGGCTCATGAGGAATTGCTCCACAATCCCTCCTCGCCTGAATCACGAACGGGCGCCGTGGCCGAACGTCTCAACAAGTCTGGCCTGCGCATTTCGGTCCGCATTCAGCGTTCGCCGATCCGTGACGCTCACGGCGAAATTATCGGGATTCTGGAACGCGCGCATGCTCTGGCGCCTGGCAACGCGTGCTCGGTCGCGGAAGCGCACCTGCGTCTCCTCGTTGAACAAATTCCACTATTCTTCTGGACCACGGATGAACGATTGCGCATAACTTCTCACTGGGGACGCACCGCCAGCGCGGCGCGTAGTCTTCCTCGCTATCCTGTCGGCCAGACGATCTACCAATATCTGCGCTGCCAGGAAAATGGCGATCCGCCCGTCAAGCAGCACTTTTTGGCGCTTCGCGGCGTCTCTTCCCGGTTGGAATATGCCAGCCGCAATCGCATCTACGATCTCGCCATCGGGCCTTACCGCGATCCCCAGGGCGTGATCATCGGGTGCATCGGCATGGCCCTCGATATCACGGAACGAAAAAAGACAGAGGACGAGATACTCTTCCGTGCCAGTCATGATGGCCTGACGGGGCTCGCCAATTATCGGGAATTTTTCGAGAGCCTGGAACGCGAAGTCCGCCGCGCCGACCGCACGCACCAGCCCTTTGCCCTGCTCCTCCTGGATCTCGATGACCTGAAATGCATTAACGACCGCTTCGGTCACCTGACAGGGAACCGCGCCCTGAATCGCCTGGCGCGTGTGATGAAGGAACATTGCCGGGGCACGGAAATTGCCGCTCGTTACGGCGGTGATGAATTCGCCATTCTGTTGTTGGACGCCAATGAGGAGCGCGCGCAAAACGTTGCCGAGCGCATCAGTAGTTGTCTACGCCTGCAAACAGATTCGCCCGCGCTCTCCGTCAGCATTGGTTTTTCCGTCTACCCCGCTGACGGCAATTCGGCTCCCGAGCTCCTGGAAGCCGCGGATAAGCGCCTCTACCAGAGCAAGAAATCCAGGAATTCCGGCGAACTCAAGCCGGACCGGCAACACTCCGAATCTGCTCGAACTTAACCAGATGCAAAGCTTTCCCGCATGCGAACGTTTCCGCACGGGTGTAAACTCCTACTACTTTGCAGGAGTCTTTTCGATTTGAAGCTTCGCCGTTTTGCGCCACCAGATCGATGCCTGACTTGATTACATGGGCGATTCGGGCTTCCCTCGCCCTGCTTTTTGCCGAAACCATCACTGGCGCGAATGCCGGGCATTAATCCCAATTTCGGGGGCTTGCATGAATGCTAATGAATTGGTTCTTGCACTTCTCGACGAGGGCTATTCCCGCAAGACCTGGCATGGCCCGAATCTGCGCCAGTCGCTCAAAGGCGTCACCGCCAGTCAAGCTGCCAGGCGTCCGGCTCCCGGTCGCCACAATATCTGGGAACTCACGCTGCATTCCGCGTATTGGAAATACGCTGTGCGCCGCCAGATAGAAGGCGGGAAGCGCGGCTCATTCGTTCTTAAGGGGAGCAATTTCTTTGCGAGGCCCGAAAAAGGGAAAGCCACAGAAGCGGCCTGGCGCGCGGATTTGGCGCTATTGGAAAGGGAACATCGAGCGCTGGAAGTGGCTATTCGTCGCGTCCTCGGAACTCCGCGAGCCAAGAAGCTTCTTCCTCGGCTATACGGCGTCGCTTTTCACGACATCTACCACGCCGGACAAATCCGCCTGCTCCGTCGGCTGATGTCCTGAAGAATTTCCCGGCTCCGATACACTGCCGGCAAGGCTTACGAAACTTTCCTC
>Ga0137409_10008487_pt1 | contig 10488 bp, 3 predicted proteins | sample CZODoug1_16funga_FD_122059 | JGI IMG/M metagenome (GOLD analysis project Ga0137409, IMG submission 122059) | Vadose zone soil fungal communities from Angelo Coast Range Reserve, California, USA - CZODoug1_16fungal (Hybrid Assembly) | ecosystem: Environmental > Terrestrial > Soil > Vadose zone... | reverse complement strand
CGTTCGCTGATCGCGCTCCCAATGAAAAACGGCAAGGGCGAAGTCCTGGGCGTGCTGCAGCTGATCAACTGCAAGCGCAATCCGAAGGCGCGGCTGACCGACGCCGCCACGGTGCGCCGCTGGGTGCGTGCGTTTCCCGAGCGGGCCGTGCGGCTGGGGCTATCGCTTGCATCGCAAGCCGCCGTGGCTTACGAGAATTCGCGTTTGTACCAGGACATTGAAAACCTGTTCGATGGTTTCGTGAACGCAGCGGTGAAGGCCATTGAACAGCGCGATCCCACGACCTCCGGCCATTCTCACCGTGTGTGCGAGATGACCGTGGCGCTGGCGGAGGCGATCGATCGCGAGCCGCGTGGGCCTTACGGCGATCTGCGCTTTTCCCGCGAGCAGATGAAGGAGATTCGCTACGCTGCGCTCCTCCACGACTTCGGCAAAGTCGGCGTGCGCGAGGAAGTGTTGGTCAAAGCTAAAAAACTCTATCCGCTGCAGTTCGTGAGCGTGCTGGACCGCTTCGATTACATCCGCCGCGATATTGAAGCGAGGGTCTCGCAACAAAAGGCGGAAGCGCTGCTCTCGCTTTCACGCAAAGAAGCCGAGAAGCGCTTGCGCATGCTCGACGAGGAAGCGCGTCGTTCGCTGGGGGAACTGGATCGTTACGCAGAGTTCATCGCCAGAGCCAACGAGCCGACGCTCCTTCCTACGAGCGACTTTGACGTGCTGAACGAGATCGCGCACAAGACCTATCGTGATCCGCGCGGAACCGAGCGCCCGTACTTGTCCTCTGAGGAAGTTCGTTTTCTTTCCATTCCGCGCGGCAGCCTGGATGCCGATGAGCGGCGCCAGATCGAATCGCACGTGCTGCACAGTTTCAATTTTCTCGCGCAAATACCGTGGACAGAAGAATTCCGCGGCATCCCGGATATTGCCCGCGCGCATCACGAAAAGCTCAACGGCAAGGGTTATCCTTTCGGCTTGAATTCGAATCAGATTCCCATCCAGGCCAAGATGATGACCATCTGCGACATTTATGACGCTCTCTCCGCCTCGGACCGCCCTTACAAACGCGCGATTCCCACCGACCGCGCTCTCGACATCCTGAAGCTCTGCGTGCGCGACGAGGAGATCGACCCCGAGCTGTTCCGCGTTTTTCTGGATGCCCAGGTTTATCGACTGGCTGGCAAGTCGTCCTAGTCTTTTCCCTCAACCAAATTTCCGCCAGGTTGATGCAGCATGGCTTTCATCGGCATGAGGTTCTCCACTACAATTCCACCCATGGCCTTGCGCGGATTCGCTCGATTAAGCGTATTCCTGGGAGTCCTCGGAGCTGCCGCACAGCTTTGTTCGTTTGCGCGGCCACAACAAAAGGCGCCCGCGGCATCCGGCGCGCGAATCCTCCTGCTTCCGCGACAAATCGTTTCCGGCGAGCGCGCGACGCTGGCCGTACTCGATGTAAGCGGGCGGCTGACGCCCGGCGTGACCGTTAATTTTTCGAACGGCGACAAGTTCACTACGAACGCGACGGGCAGGGCTCTTTTCGTTGCTCCGTTGACTCCCGGAGTCCTTTTCGCTTCCATCGCCGGACGCACTGGCCGCGTAACCACCGCCGTTATCCCGTCTTCTGAAGCCGCGTCGTCCTCACTGGAAATTGCCTCCATGCCGCGCGTTGCTTCGTTAACAGATCGTTTCGAACTTCTCGGGCGCGGCTTCTGCGGCGATGCGGACTCCAATCAAATCGCAGTAGCGGGCCATCCAGCGCTGGTTCTCGCGTCTTCGCCGGTTTCTCTTGTTGTTCTTCCGCCCATGGATTTGGGACCTGGGCCCGCAGCAGTCGATGTCTCCTGCGCCAAACACCCGGCGCCATCTTTTGCCGTCACGTTCGCCGCTCTTGACCTGGAGGCGGACTCGTCGCCGCTCAAGGCGGGCGAGCATCGGGCGCTCACCGTGCGCGTTCGAGGCACCACCGCGAAAATCGCGCTCGAAGCGCGCAATCTGGCCCCGAGAATCGCGGAGCTCTCCGGCGGCAATCCGGTGCGGCTTTCCAGCAGCGGCGGCGCGGAAAATTTCGCCCGCTTTGACCTGATCGGCCGCAAGAACGGCAGCTTCCTGATTTCCATCCGCCTCGTTCCCTCCTTCTCGCGCCCACATTGACTCCAGTCCCTGAATTGAGGGAAATCGACGCAACGAACTCTCAGTGATTACAGTTCTTGAGAAAGAACTAAGCGCTCTTCTTGGCGCTCACTTCAGCGGAAAGAGCAAGCGTGCCTTGCACATTTTCCAGCGCTGGGTCGCCGGTGCCGGCACCCAGTACGCCTTGCAGAGTATCGTGCGCTTTTTCGAACAGCTTGTCGGACTCGCTGTAACTCTGCTGTGCGTTCTTCAGATGCGTGCCCAGGACTCCAAATTTTTCAGAAAACTTCTCCATCTGTTTTTCCATGCCCGAAAGACTGGCCAGGAGTCGCCTGGCATTCTCTTCCACCTGCATGCCGCGCAGCCCCATGGCAATAACACACAAATGCGCATAGAGCGTATTCGGCGAAACCGCAACAACTCTCTGGTCGCGGCAATACCCATCCAGAGGCTGGCCTTTGTTGTCCGGCGTCATGAGGAGTTCGTAGTAGACGTTCTCCGAAGGCACAAACATCAACGCGATATCGAGCGTACCTTCATCCGGCACGATGTACTTCTTTGCGATGGCGTCCGCATGGCCCTTCACCGCGACCGCAAATGCCCGGCGCGCTTCGTCACCCTCGGCTGCGATTCTGCGGTAGGCGTCGAGCGGAAACTTTGAATCGATGGCCATCAATTTCTTATCGCGAAGCTTGACCACCGCATCGGCTGCCTCGCCGCTCGAGAAGCGGTATTGCATTTCGTACTGCGATGACGGAAGGGAATCTTCCAGCAATCGCTCCAGAGTGACTTCCCCAAAGGAACCACGCGATTTCGCGCCGCCCAGTATGCCTTCAAGCGTCTGCGCTGTTTGTGACATCTGCTGGCCCGCAAGCTCGACCGCTCCGAGTTGCTTTTGGATCTGGCTGATCTGATCGCGGGTATTCTTGAGCTCGTCCGCCATCTTCGTTTGCGCATCGGAAGTCATCTGGCCGGTGATCTGGGCCGAATTGCGAATGGCATCCTGCAGGGCGGGCGTGACGCTATCGAGACGCTGCGCGACGCCCTTCGCAATGGTCTCCAATTGTCCGGTGCTCTGTGCTTGAGCGGTCGCAACCGATTGCAGGTCGCGGCGCATTTCATTCATCTGGGATTCGATCGCCTCGCTCTTCTGGCGGCTTTGCGAACTCTGCAAAATCAGCCAGAGAAACAAGATCGCCAGCAGGATCCCGATGCTAATCAGTGCAACATTCATTCGTTCTCCAAATCCTTGACGGGAAACGGTCCTCCTACTCTACTCGCAATAGTATGGTGTTCAAAACTTCCGCAAAAGCAAAGAAAGAGGGCCCCTGGAGGGCCCTCTTTGCTTTGATCGTTCAACTGTCGACTTTGGACTTTTTTCTTGCCTACCAAGCCAGCTTGAGCGCGAACTGGAACTGGCGCGCATCGTATGAGGCGGTCGGCTGACCCGCGCTGCAAGTTGCGCCGGCGGTTGGGTCGCAGAGCTGGTTGACCGCGGCGATGTTGGTGCGGTTGAGGAGGTTGAAAGCATCGGCAATCAGGTCGACCTTGAAGCGCTCGCCGAGGGGGATGCGCCGGGAAAGGCGCATATCCACCTGGAAGAAGTTTGGTGACGTGAAGGCGTTCCGGCTGAGATTTCCGTCGCAACCCGCGGGCGGAGCAACGAAAGGAACTCCGGGAATTGCGACGGCGGGCACCGTGAACTTCGTGCCGTCGCTGTTGAGACACACATCGGGCGGGCCGAAGGTCACGCCGGGAATAGAGGGCGAAGAGGTGGCTCCGCCAACCGAGGGGCGTCCTGTCGACGTGCTGAAGTCGAGACGAAAGTTTTGACCGGTAATGACGTTGAACGGCCTGCCGGATGAGTACTCGATGATGGGGGAAAAAGTGAAATCGGCGATGAGATGCTTGAAGAAACCATCACCGGACTTGGCATTCGCCGACTGGAACACGGCGCTGGTTACCCAACGGTGGCGCTGGTCGTTCACGGAATTGGAGCGCTCCAAATTGGGGAAGCGGCTATCCTGAGGCTCGAGAGGGGATTGCAGGTCTGTTGCGTCGTCAATGGAATGGGACCAGGTGTAGCTGGAGAGCAGCTCGAAGCCATGGGAGAAACGCTTCGAGAGGTTAAAGGTCAAAGCGTTGTACCAGGAGTTGGCGTTGGAGACTTGCGCGTCGACGCTGTTGAAGGGTACGGGAATGTGGGCGCCACCGACGATGAAACCTTTCGGGTAGCCCGCCAAAGTCGCCAGGGCGACTTGAGTTTCGTATCCAACCTGAAGGGGCTGTCCCGGCGCGACAAGACCGGCGAATGACGGATTGGGGCCGGAGGGGCGGAAGAAGTTGAAGAAGGCCGACGTGCCCACGAATCCGACAGCCGCAGCCGGGTTGTTGCAGCCAGGTGCGGCGAAGCCTTCGCCAAGAGCGCCCGGAGCGATCAGCAGGATGCTGCCGGTACTCGTGGCGAAGCAGGAATTCGGTACGCCAGTGCCAGTAGGGACGACAACCGCGAGCGGGTTAGAAACGCTCAGCCCCGAAGCCGCGGCGTTAAACGCGTTCTGGGCGAGCAGATGGGGATCCGTGCTGTTCACATCCTGCGCATGGTTCAAGTGCAACCCGCGGGACCGCTGGTATCCGAGGCTGAATTTCCAGGAGCCCGCGATTTCACGCTCGATGGTGAGATTGAACTGATTGGCGTAACCGTAGACAAAGTTTTTCGCCAACGGAAGTGTAAAGGGCAGAATCGGAAGCGGGAATCCCGTGGTCAGATAATTTTGATTGGCAAAAAGCGAACCGGGAGCAACAGGATCGAAACGCTGCTGATTGGGAAGGTAGAACATGTTCAAGAAGGAGGGCGCGTTCAGTACGCCCTGGAAAATGGAAGAGCCGTTGAGGTTCGCGGGAGAATCCAGGTTGTTGCCGCAAGCTGGGCTGACAAGCCCGCAAGCGGATGGCGTGCTGCCAATAGAGAGCAACTGTACAGAGCGGCCACCGTCGGCAGTCACCGCGTCGAAAGCAGTTGCCAGCAGCGGATGGTCGTAGAAAATCCCGAAGCCGGCGCGGATAACGGTCTTGCCATCGCCTGCGGGATCCCAAGCCAGACCAATGCGGGGGGCGACATTGTTGTAATCTCGCGGAATGCCTTCCACAACACCGAGGGCGTTCTCCGCGGCGGCATTTAGGGCAGTTCCGGCCGCGAATAGCGGGCTAATTTCCACGTCATAGCGCACACCGTAATTGACGGTCAGGTGCCGGTTCAAACGCCAGTTGTCCTGAAGGAAGAAGCCCATGGGGATATTGTCGAAGGGATTATTGGAACTTCCGATTCCCTGGATGTAAGACTGTGGGAGTCCCATGCCATAGGCTTGCAGGCCGGTCAGACCCGGTACTTGGGCTGCCGCCGGGCAGGGACTTCCGGGAGTAACGGCGACGAGGCAGTCCGGCAGACCGAAGGTAGAAGCCGGGAGCCCGCCAAAGTTGACGACGCCGCCGAAATCAAGTTCAAAAATCTGCGCCTTCTTGGAGCGCAACTGAATAAGATTGAAGTCTCCGCCCATTTTGAAAGTGTGCTTGCCGCGCACGAGAGTGACGTTGTCTGTGAATTGGAACCGGCGCTCGATGCGGTCAACCGGGGAATACGGTTCGCGGCCGAAGTACGCAAACCCAGGTATATTCACCGCAATATTGGAGCCACCCGGAAGCTGAGAAAAACCAAAGTGAACCCCGCGGCGGGCGATCTGCATGCGGAACTCGTTGAAAGCGGTGTCGCTGGCGATAGTGTCATGCTGAAACGTGAAGTTGAGGTCGCGCGTTTGACTCACGCCCCCGCGTGAACCGGAATTCTGGCCGAAGACCTGATTCTGCGAAGTGGAGGGAAGCCCGGTAACGAGAGAGGGCGAAACACCCACGCGGAGGAATGAATTGTTGTGATTGTTCCAATGATGGTCGATTCGAGCTGACCACAAGCTGGTTTTCTCCATGGCCGGGAAATTTCCACGGATCCCGGCGAGCGCCACGTAAGAGCCGGGAAGAGGTGCGACGCCAGCGGGGACGACGGAACGCTTAGGCCCAACGGCGGCTGATCCGTTGCAATTAATTCCCGGATAGCCTCCGGGTGGCTCCTGGTTGACGATCTGGCCCGACGGGCAAGCTACAGGCAGTGGAAATTGAGGTCCAGGCCCGGGATTCAGACATCCGGGAGATCCCAACGCGCACCCAGACAGTGCGGGTGCTACGAGTCCCAAATCCCGGCCGCGGATCGCCACATTGGAAGCAGACGCGAGGATGGCTTGATACAACTGCCCCGCAGCTCCCAGTGCCGCGCCCGGGCCAGCAAAGAATTGCTCTTGAGCTGGAGTGAGTCCGGTCGCGGGATCCACGCCAAACGGGCCAGCGCCGGGAGTGGAAGCACCAATACTGGAGAAACCGGATTCTTCCCGTTGCGTATACTCGTAGGAGAAAAAAGCAAACGTCTTGTCTTTCTTGATCGGACCTCCGAACGTGAGGCCGCTCTGCGTGCGCGTGTAGGCTTGTTTGACCGGATCGAGATTGCCGGTGACCGGATCGACTTGCCCCGAGAAAGGGTTGCGGGCCTGAAAGGCCTTGTTGCGGAAGTACCCGAAAGCATTTCCGTGAAAATCGTTGGTGCCGCTCTTGCTCACGATGTTGATGACGCCACCGCTGGCGCGGCCGTACTCGGCGTTGTAGTTGCTCAGAATGAGCTGAAACTCCTGAATGCCCTCTTGAGAGAGGGTCGAGCGAATGGCGTTGATGGAGTTGTCGACAGCATCCGCGCCGTCAACACTAACCGCGGTTCCACGGGCGCGCGCACCGCCGATGCTCAAGCCGCTATTGGGTGCAGGACCGATGGTCGGGGCCATATCGCGGGTGGTCTGCGAATTCGTAAGCGTGAAATTGATATAGCTACGGCCGTTAATGGGGAGATTGTCGATGCGGCGCTGCTCGACGGTCTGAGAGACGTCGGATTTGGTTGTTTCGATGGGGGCGGTTTCGGCGGTTACCACGATGGACTGCTGCTGCCCTTTCAGCACGAGCTGCGGGTCAAACGAGGCATTCTCGCCGACTGTCAGTGTGAGCGAAGGATTCTCGTACACCGCAAAATTCGCTCCGCCGTCCACGCTCATCTTGTACTGACCGGGGGGCAATCCGACGAGATTGTAGCGGCCGGAATCATCGGAGACGGCTGTTCGCGCCGCTCCGGTGGCGGCATTGGTCACGGTGACTTTGGCTCCCTTTAGGGCGGCTCCGGAAGGATCGACGACTGTTCCTGCAAGGGTGGCTGTGTTTACACCCTGCGCATGGGATATTCCGCCGTAGATAAGCACACACACCGCCAGCAGTGCCATGGCCCGCAGCGAAGCTGTCCATCGAGAACACCATCCCGAGTTCCTCGAAGTTGACGCACACACACCCTGCCTGCGTTCCATGAATCCTCCTATTGTGGCACCAGCGAATCTTCCGCTACCCCTAGCGGTGGCGGGTTGTCCCGCCGCTTACCTGCGTACGCAATTGAATACTGGGCTTTTACTGTAATACGGCGTTGCTTTCAACTGAAAACTTCCAAGCCGTTATCGCAAATGGAATACTGCGCGACCGCTCCCCTGTTTACCTCGTCAGATGTATCCGGATTCCCCAAGGATCCCCGGGCGCCCCGCAGCATTACCCAAGTTCGAGGAACTGGCAAGAGACAAGGAGCGAAATCGGAGGGAGAAAAGGGATGTCGCCACTTGTCGTGATGCCGGTGGTCAATCTTGGTTCAAGATTTGAAAAGGAACACGGTTTGACGCGTTGGGCCGTGGCTGTTCGCTAGCTTCTACGCTTTTCTGGATTTGAGGGCGGATCAGGCTAGAGCTGGAGATGACGTTGTACGAGCTTGCGGAGTTTTTCGCGGTCTTCGTCGCGCATGTGGACAAATTCCACACCGCTGCCGTCCGGGCCGATGTTCCGGACAACGGCCGTAAAATTGATCTTGCGCAAACCCGCGCGCACTTCCAGCTTGATGGAATCGCCCACGCTGAGTTTCTTCGGGGATTCCAGGTAGGCGCCGCCCAGGCTGATCGACTTTACGCGAGCGAGACCCGCCTGCGAGCCTTCGATCTGTGCGCGAAGCGGAGATTCCAGCGGCACTCGTACGTACCGGCGCGGCACGACGTAGCCGGAGCTCGATTGTGTTGGCGCTCCGAAAGCCGACTGGGCTTGCTTAAACGATGGACGATTCTCGATCACAGCTAGAGCATCCTCTGCTGCGGCACGCAAACCGGAGGGTTCCGAGTGGGTTAGGCCTTCACGGCTCTCTATCAAAGTGCGAAGAAGTTCAGCGCCCTCGGTAGCCCGTAAGCGTCCGAGCGCCTCGATGGCTTTGATGCGCACAAACTGGTCGCGCAGAATCTCGTGCTCTCCGGCAGCGATCTCCATCAGCTGTGCCACGGCCGTGGTTTCCTGCGCCAGGCCGATCTGATCGATCATCATGGGCACAACCAGCGGATGGGCATCCGCGAGGATCGCCGAAAACACGAAAGCAGCGCTATGTGTCGATGCGGAATTGGCAGGACGCGAAAGCTCGCTTACCGCCAAGTCCTGTAAGTTCCATTCCCAACTTGCCATCGCCCGCGCCAGCCCGCGCAAGAGACGCTCCGGGTCCGCCGCCGCGAGCAGCTTAATCGCCGCAGTTACGCGCTGGCGGCGCGCTTCGTAGAGCCGCGTCTCGAGGAGATTCAAAACCGGCACGCCGATCGCGCGCAAAAGCCGTGCCATCGGCGGCACCATCTCCGCGCCGCGCGGATCGGTGAGGAGCAAAGTCAAGCGATCGAGCAACCGTTCCGGATCGCGCTGCAGCAAGCGGGGTAGCACAGGATCCAAGGCCCGGTTTGCCAGCGCCGCATCCACCAGCAAAAGCCAGCGGTCCTGCGCGACCAAGCGGTTCGCCAGCGCGGCCATATGGTCGTGCTCTTTGTCCCGGGGCGCATTTTCCAGGCTCGTCAGGATCGATTCGAATCCCCCATAGTCCGCGCGGTTTACCGCAATGCGTCCGAGCGATTCCACAAAGGCTGCGAGCAATCCTGCCGTTTCAGGAGCCGTTTCTTTATCCAGAGCTTTCATGGCGCCGCGGCTCAAATCTTCGGGCACTTGATTGGGCCAGAGCGATTCGATGATGGACGCCAGTTCGTTCAGTCCTGCAGCGACGTAGCGCCTCGCGGATACATCCACATGTTCGAGGCGCCTCGCGTAATTCAACACGATGTTGCGCGCTTCACGGCGCGGAGCATCTGCGCCGGCATCCGCAAGTTGGCCCAGCGTCTGGCGCAGCGCAGGCACTGGAACGCACCATACATCTGCCCCGCGCAGAACCGCAGATTTTTCCCGCGCCGGCAGCTCCATCCAGAATCGATCGATCAATTTTTCACGATGCGTGTCCGTCGCCCACGTCACTGCAAGCGACGACAGGTGCTGCGAAGAATGCGGCCCGGAATACCCGCCCGAACCCACGATCACGTCGCCCAAGCGATGGAACATCAGCCGCATCGAAGTCGGTGTCAGCGATCCGCTGGAAAACTCCGCGTTCAGAAACTCAAAAATGATATTTTCGGAAAGGCGCAGCAGGTATGGCTGCGGCCGCTCGCCTTCCCGCGGGCCATATTGGGAGACGGAGCTGAGCATCATGCAAACGCTGTCGCGGCTGGCCTCTTCCATCGCGCCGTGAATCGCACGCGCCGCCTCTTCCGGCGAAAGACCGCGTTCGCTTTCGAGCGGCGGAGTCAGGCGCGCCAACAGCCGCAGACTCGCCACCAAATCGTCGAAATCCGGCGCGTGAATCGGCGTATCGGCCTTCTCCCGAGGCGAATGTCCGCCGTAGGCCACTAGCGCGGCGATTAGACTCGCCAGCACGGTATCCACCCTGCGCTCCGTTTGCGTATTCACGGATATGCCTTCCACGCGGTGCTCCAAGAGTCTTGCCGGCCACCACGCGCTTCCCACGCCCTTCGCCGGCCCTTCCGATCTTAGCAACGATGCTTTCACGAGTCGCGCTAGCGTGTCCAGTTCGCCTACATGAAATTTCTTCGAGAAGACCAGCGTTTCGATGCCCGCGCGCTGCAGCTCCGCCGCCAGCGCTTGCATTTCTCCGCGCGCGTCCACCAGGTGCGCATCGCTGATTCTTGGAGCGACCACTCCGCCGCGCTCAATTCGAATTTCGAGTCCGCCCAGGATCTCGGCCGTGTTTTTCAGCGAATCGTACGCGCCATCCAGGCTGTCCAGCCTGCGCGGATGATTTTTCTCATAAAGTCGCTCTGCTCGCAGCAGCAGATGCAGGCTTCGGAGTGCGCGACGAACTTCGTTGGCCTT
>Ga0137409_10008486_pt1 | contig 10489 bp, 13 predicted proteins | sample CZODoug1_16funga_FD_122059 | JGI IMG/M metagenome (GOLD analysis project Ga0137409, IMG submission 122059) | Vadose zone soil fungal communities from Angelo Coast Range Reserve, California, USA - CZODoug1_16fungal (Hybrid Assembly) | ecosystem: Environmental > Terrestrial > Soil > Vadose zone... | reverse complement strand
AGAAGAGCGGCACGTCGTCGCGGTAGAGCTTCACCTTGCCGACGTTGCCCGGCATCACGGTCTGCATGAACGACTTCGCCTGCTCGAAGATCTCCTCGGTGTCGATCAGGATCTCGCCGATGTCCGGCTGCAGGTAGTCGCGGATGGCGCGGATCACCAGGCTTGACTCGAGGTAGATCAGGAACGGCTTCTTCGACTGCTCGGCCGAGGCCCCCTCGACGGCGCCCCAGAGCTGCATCAGGTAGCCCATGTCCCACTCGAGCTCTTCCAGCGAGCGGCCGATCGCGGCGGTGCGGGCGATGACGCTCATGCCTTCCGGGACCTTGAGCTGGTCGATCGCGTCGCGCAGCTCGTTGCGGTCCTCGCCCTCGACGCGGCGCGAGACGCCGCCGCCGCGGGGGTTGTTCGGCATCAGCACGAGGTATCGTCCCGCCAGGCTGATGAACGTCGTCAGGGCCGCGCCTTTCGTGCCGCGCTCGTCCTTCTCGACCTGGACGATCAGTTCCTGGCCTTCGCGCAGCGCATCCTGGATGCGGGCGCGGCCGGGGTCGACGTCGGATTTGAAGTAGCTGCGGGAGACTTCCTTGAATGGCAGGAAGCCGTGGCGTTCTTCACCGTAATCGATGAACGCCGCCTCGAGGCTGGGCTCGATGCGGGTGATGACGCCTTTGTAGATGTTGCTCTTGCGTTGTTCCCTTGATGCGGACTCGATGTCCAGGTCGACCAGCTTCTGCCCGTCGACGATCGCGACTCGCAGCTCTTCTTGCTGGGTCGCGTTAAACAACATGCGCTTCACTTGTTGTTCTCCTGCGCGCAGGAGACGTTAACTACCTCGTGGAAAAACTCCTCTTTGGGACGAGAAAGAAAGGTCCTGCGCGCTGCTAGTAGTATCGCTACTTCCGGTGAGCGAAATTAACCAGCGCTTCAGGCCCGGCTGTGGCCGGGCAGGAGGCGGGTTGCAGGGATGGGCACTGCCGCATCTTCCTGTGCCTCGCAACTCGAAGCGACCGGGAGATCATACGGAAAATGAATGACTTAAGCAAGGCCGCAGCAAAACCCACGGTCAACTGGCTGGAAGTCGGCGAGGAGAGCGACGGCCAGCGTATCGACAACTTCCTTGTCGCCCGGCTGAAGGGCGTGCCGAAGAGCCACCTCTACCGCGTGCTCCGCAGCGGCGAAGTCCGGGTCAACAGCGGCCGGATCAAGCCCGACTACCGGCTCAAGGTCGGGGACAAGGTCCGCATTCCGCCGATGCGGCTTTCCCCCGAAAAGGCAAAGGCGAGGCCGGCCGAGTTCCCGGTCGTCCACGAGGACGCCGCTCTGCTGGTCATCGACAAGCCCTCGGGCGTTGCGGTCCATGGCGGCAGCGGGGTCAGCTTCGGGGTCATCGAGTCGCTGCGCGCCTCGCGGCCGCAGACCAAGCTGCTCGAGCTCGCGCACCGCCTGGACCGCGACACCTCGGGTCTCCTGATTGTTTGCAAAAAGCGCACGGCACTGGTCGAGATGCATCGCATGCTGCGCGACGGCGAGGTGGAGAAGATCTACTTCGCTATCGTCAAGGGCGCGCCGCCGCAGGATTCGTTCGAGATGCGCGAAGCGCTGCACAAGCACGTCACCGGCAGCGGCGAGCGCCGGGTCAGCGTGCACGAGGACGGCAAGGCCGCGCTGACGCGGGTGAGGGTCCTGAAGAGGGGCGATTTCAGCCTGCTCGAGGTCCGCTTGCTGACGGGCAGAACGCACCAGATCCGCGTCCACCTCGCCCACGCCGGCTATCCGGTCATCGGCGACGAGAAATACGGCGATTTCGCGCTCAACAAGGAGCTCAGGCAGCGCCTTCTGCTGCACGCCGCGAAGCTGTCGCTGAAGCACCCGCTCACCGGCGAGCGCCTCAAGCTCGAGTCGGGGATGCCCGCCGCGATGAAAGCCTTCCTGCGATGAAGTACCGGCTGATCGTTTTCGACTGGGACGGCACGATCATCGATTCGGCGGCGACCATCGCGGAGTGCATCCGCGAGTCGGCGCGCGACATGGGCTTGCCTGTTCCGACCACGGAGCAGGCAAGCCACGTCATCGGTCTGGGGTTGCACGACTCGCTGCGGATGGCGGTGCCGGAGCTGCGGAGCGAGCAGTACCCGCAGTTCGTCGCGAACTACCGGCGGCATTTCCTGGCGCGCGAAGATGCGATGGCCCTCTTCGCAGGCATGGCAGAGCTTCTGACGGAGCTGAAAAAGCGCCACCTGCTCGCCATCGCGACCGGCAAGAGCCGCCGCGGCCTGGAGCGCTCGCTCGCGGCAACCGGCGTCGGCCCGCTGTTTGCCGCTTCAAGGTGCGCCGACGAGACCAATCCCAAGCCGCATCCGGCCATGCTGCTCGAGCTGATGGCTGAGCTGGGTTTCGCGAAGGACCAGATGCTCATGATTGGCGACACCTCGCACGATCTCGAGATGGCAAGCGCCGCCGAGGTCGACTCGGTCGCGGTCACGTATGGTGCACATCCCGAAGAGGGCCTGCAGGCCTGCAAGCCGTTGAACTGTTTCCCGAGCGTAAGCTCGTTGTCAGCGTGGCTAAGACAGAACGCCTGATCTGTCCGTCGGTCCAATTGCTCGATTCCGGCAAGGGCGTGCGGTTCGAAGCGGAGTATTTCGGCGAGACCGCGCCGGCCTTCGTCGTGCGCTACAAGGGCAGGGTGCAGGGCTATCTCAATCGCTGCGCTCACGTCGCGATGGAACTCGACTGGCAGGAAGGAGTATTTTTCGATTCCGACGGACGCGACTTGCTATGCTCGACGCACGGCGCCACGTACGACACGGCATCCGGCCGGTGCGTGGGCGGCCCCTGCAACGGCACTCCGCTGGTGAAGCTCAGGGTCGAGGAACGCGACGGCATGATCTATTTCACGGGGTTTCAAGATGACTGAACCGAATGAGAAGCACGACAGCAACTGGGAGAAGGAGCTGGTGACCAAGCTCGCCTCGGCGGCGCTGCGCGAGCAGCGCCGCGCGCGGCTGTGGGGCATCTTCTTCAAGCTGCTCACCTTTGCCTACATCACCTTCATCCTGCTGTCGGTGTACGACTGGCGCGGCCGATCGGACATGTCCGGCGGCAAGAAGCACACCGCCCTGGTCGAGCTGAACGGGCTGATCGCACCCGGCAACGACGCCAGCGCCGAGAAGATCACTAGCGCGCTGCAGGCCGCGTTCAAGGACAAGAACACCCAGGGCGTGGTGCTGAAGATCAATTCGCCCGGCGGCAGCCCGGTGCAGTCGCAGACCATCTACGACGAGATGAAGCGTCTGCGCAAAAAGTACCCCGAGATCCCGCTGCACGTCGTGGTCGAGGACATCTGCGCCTCGGGCGGCTATTTCGTCGCCGCCGGCGCCGACCGCATCTACGTCAGCAAGTCGAGCATCGTCGGCTCGATCGGCGTGCTGATGAACGGCTTCGGCTTCACCGGGCTGATGGACAAGCTGGGCGTCGACCGGCGGCTGATCACGGCGGGCGAGAACAAGGGCATGCTGGATCCGTTTTCGCCGGTGCAGGCGCGCGATGTCGAGCACGCGAAGCAGCTGGTGAACGATATCCACCAGCAGTTCATCGCCGTGGTGCGCGAGGGGCGGGGCAAGCGGTTGAAGGAGACGGCCGACATGTTCAGCGGCCTGATCTGGACCGGGCAGATGAGCATCGACCTCGGACTCGCCGACGGCGTCGGCACGCTCGACTCGGTGGCGCGCGACGTGATCAAGGCCGAGGAGATCGTCGACTTCTCGCAGAAGGAGAACATCGCCGAGAAGTTCGCGCGCCGTTTCGGCGCGTCGGCGGCCAACACGCTGGTCGAAGCGCTCGTGCGCGCTTCACCGGTTCTGCGCTAGGAGAAGAAACACCGCCGGACGTTTCCCGGGCGGCGCGGGCTTGCGCCGCCAGGCGGCGATCGTCTGGGTGCGGATCGCCTCGTTCGGCAGCGTCAGGTCCGCGGCGACGCAGAGGCGCGTGGTTTCGGCGCAGGTTTCGAGCAGCGCCGCAAACAGCGCATCGTTCCGGTAGGGCGTCTCGATGAAGATTTCGGTTTCCGCTTCACGGCGCGAGCGATTTTCGAGCTCCTTGATTCGTTTCGTGCGCGGCGCGGGTTCGCGAGGCAGGTAGCCGCAGAACGCGAAGCGTTGCCCCTCGAGCCCCGAGGCCATCAGCGCCATCACGATCGAGGAGGGGCCGACGAGCGGCACGACACGGTAGCCCTTCGCATGCGCTGCTTCGACGAGCTTCGCACCCGGGTCGGCGATGGCCGGACAGCCCGCTTCCGACAGCAGGCCCAAGTCGCGCCCTTCATCAAGGGGTTTCAACAATGAAGAAAAATCTTCGCTGACAACGGAGATTCCCAGTTCCCGCACCGGCATGCCGAGCGCGCCGAGGAAGGCTCTCGCGCTCTTCGCGTTCTCGACCGCGAAGTCTTGCAGCGCACGAATTTTCTGCAGAGAGGATTCAGAAAGCGAATCCTCGGGCGAGCCCCCGAGCGGCGTCGGGATGGCGTAGAGAGTGGTCAAACGACGGGCAGGCCGGCGCGCCCGAGCATCTCGCTGAGCGCGATCAGCGGCAGGCCGATGAGCGAGGTCGGGTCCTCGGTGTCGATGCGCGCGATGAGGGCGATACCGAGGCCCTCGGCCTTGGCGCTGCCGGCGCAGTCGTAGGGTTGCTCGCGGCGCAGGTATTCCTCGATGGTGCGATCGTCGAGCTTGCGGAAGATGACGCGGCAGGGAACCACCCTCTGCTGTACGTCGCCGTTCGTTGTATCCAACAGTGCGACCGCGGTATGGAAATCCGCGCTCTTCCCGCTCAGCATGCGCAACTGTCGCGTCGCGGTCGCATGATCCCCGGGCTTGTCGAGGCGCTCGCCCTGAGAAAAGGCGACCTGGTCCGAGCCGATGATCAGCGCATCCGGAAGGCGCAGGGACTTCGCCTTGAGCACCGCGAGTCGCGCGGCAGTGTCCCCGGGAGCTTCGCCGGAAAGAGCGGCCTCGTCGCACTGTGGTGCGGCCACCTCGAAGGCCAAACCAAGGCGCTCCAGGAGGCTTCTCCGGTAGCGGGAAGTGGAGGCGAGGACGAGCCGTTGGGGGTGATCCATCATATTGTTTTGACGAGGGATTTCCAAAATGATATCATCCGCCGTTCCATGTCGCACCAGCCGGCGCTCATCGATGGTTTCGAGTTCGCGGCGGCCGGGGCAACAAGGCAGGGGGTCTTGGCGGTCAGGGATTTCCAGCGCCTGCGCGACATGCTGGCGAGCGACGCGGGCGAAATCCGTTATTCGATCGACGGAGTGCAGGACGCGCGCGGCAGGCCGGCGTTGCGCGTCAGGTTGCGCGGCGCATTGCAGTTGCGCTGCCAGCGCTGCCTGGAGCCGCTGAGTTTCGACGTGGATACGGACGAGATGCTGGTGCTTGCGGCGACGCAGGCGGAAATCGACGCCGAGCCCGCCGATCCGGAGGCGCCCGACCGGCTGTTCGCAGCCGAAGATGTGCCGGTGAAGGAGCTGCTGGAGGACGAGCTGATCCTGGCGCTGCCGTACGCGGCGCGCCACGACGGTTGCGACGTCAGCGGCGAGTCACACGGCGATGAGAAAATTTCGCCTTTTGCAGGGCTGCGCGGCCTGCTGCGCAAGCACTGATTCTTTGGAGAGGAGCAGAACATGGCAGTCCATCAGAACAAGAAGTCGCCGTCGCGACGCAACATGCGGCGTTCCCACGATCGCCTCACCAACCCGGCGATTGCCGTCGAGCCGACCACCGGCGAGACGCACCTGCGGCACCACGTGAGCCCGACCGGCTTCTACCGCGGCAAGAAGGTCGTTTCCAAAACCGAAGCCGAGTAAGTCCGCTGATCACCGTTGCCGTCGATTGCATGGGCGGCGATCACGGCCCTCATGTAACGGTGCCGGCTGCGCTCGAATTCCAGGCGCGGCAGCCCGACGTCGAGATCGTGCTGGTGGGCCAGCCCGAGGCGATCGAACGCGAGCTGACGACGCTCGGCAGGAAGCCGGATGCGCGCCTGCGCGTGCAGCCGGCGAGCGAGGTCGTCGCGATGGACGAGGCGCTCGCCACGGCGCTGCGGGTGAAGAAGGATTCCTCGATGCGGGTGATGGTGAACCTGCTGAAGGACGGCGCGGCCCATGCCGCAGTCAGCGCCGGCAACACCGGCGCGCTGATGGCGATTTCGCGCTTCGTGCTGAAGACCCTGCCGGGCATCGACCGGCCGGCGATCGCCACGGTCATTCCGACTATGCGCGCCAGCCGGACCTATGTGCTCGATCTCGGCGCCAACGTCGATTGCACGGCGGAACACCTGCTGCAGTTCGGCGTCATGGGCGCAATGCTGGTGGCGGCGGTGGAGCACAAGGAGCAGCCGAGCGTCGGCCTGCTCAACATCGGCGTCGAGGACATCAAGGGCAACGAGACGGTGAAGCGGGCAGCCGAGCTGCTGCGCGCCAGCGGCCTCAACTTCGCCGGCAACGTGGAAGGCGATGACATCTTCAAGGGCACCTGCGACGTAGTGGTGTGCGACGGCTTCGTCGGCAACGCCGTTCTCAAGGCCGTAGAGGGCGTGCTGCAGATGATGTCGCGCAACCTGAAGGAGGAATTCGCACGCACCGCGCTGACGCGCCTCTCGGCGCTTGCCGCGATGCCGGTGCTGCGCGCCTTCCGCGACCGCATGGATCACCGGCGCTACAACGGCGCCAGCCTGCTCGGCCTGAAGGGTATCGTCATCAAGAGCCACGGCTCGGCCGACGTCTATGCATTCGGCCAGGCGCTCGAGCGCGCGGTCGAGGAAGTGCGCAATGAAGTGCCGCAGCGCATCGAGCGGCGCATGGCGCAGATGCCGGTGCTCGCGCAGTGATTTACTCTCGCATCGCCGGCACCGGCAGCTACCTGCCGCCCCGCGTCATGACCAACGACGATTTCGCTAAGCGCCTGGAGACCAGCGACGCCTGGATCCGCGAGCGCACCGGTATCGCCAGCCGCCATATCGCCGACGAGAAACAGACCTCGAGCGATCTCGCGCTCGAGGCGAGCAAGCGGGCGCTCGAAGCCGCGGGCGTGAAAGCATCCGAGCTCGACCTGATCATCGTCGCGACCTCGACGCCGGATTATGTTTTCCCGAGCACTGCCTGCCTGCTGCAGGCGAAGCTCGGCGTCGCCGGCGGCGCAGCGTTCGACGTGCAAGCGGTGTGCAGCGGGTTTGTTTACGCCATCGCAACGGCGGACACGTTTATTCGTTCTGGCCAATACAAAAAAGCTCTGGTCGTCGGTGCAGAAGTGTTCTCGCGCATCCTCGATTGGAACGACCGCGGCACGTGCGTGCTGTTCGGCGACGGCGCCGGCGCGGTGGTGCTGGTAGCCGGCGACAAGCCGGGCATCCACGCCAGCATGCTGCGCGCCGACGGCAGCCAGGCCGGCATGCTGTCCGTGCCCGGCAACGTCAACCGCGGCGCGATCTGCGGCTCGCCGTACCTGCAGATGGATGGCCAGGGCGTATTCAAGTTCGCGGTGCGCGTGCTCGACGAATCGGCGCGCGAGACCGTCGCCGCCGCCGGCATGACCCTCAACGACATCGACTGGCTGATCCCGCATCAGGCCAACGTCCGCATCCTCGACGCCGTGGCGCGCCGGCTCAAGCTGCCGGCGCACAAGCTGGTCGTGACCGTCGACCATCACGGCAACACCTCGGCCGCGTCGGTGCCGCTCGCGCTCGACGAGTACGTGCGCGCCGGGCGAATCCTTCCCGGCCAGCGCGTGCTGATGCAAGGGGTTGGCGGCGGCTTTACCTGGGGCTCCTCGCTCGCCACGATATGAAGCTCGCGCTCGTTTTCCCGGGACAAGGCTCGCAATCGGTGGGCATGCTGCAGGGCTACGCGGGCGTTCCCGGCGTCGACGAGGCGGTGGAGGAGGCGAAGCGCATCCTTGGGGCGCCATTCACGACACTGCTCGACCAGGGCCCGGCGGAGCAGCTCGACCTCACGGTCAATACGCAGCCGGCGATGGTTACCGGCGGCTATGCCGCCTACACGGCCTGGCGCGCGCTCGGTGGCCCCGAGCCGGAAGTGGTCGCCGGGCACAGCCTCGGTGAATACACCGCGCTGGTGGTCGCAGGCGCGCTCAAATTCGCCGACGCGTTGCCGCTGGTGCGCTTCCGCGCGCAAGCGATGCAGGAAGCGGTTCCCCAAGACCAGGGCGCGATGGCGGCGATCCTCTCGCTCGATGAAGAGAAGGTTCGCCAGGCCTGCAGAGAAGCGGGCGGCGTGGTGCAGGCGGTGAACTTCAATTCACCGGAACAGATCGTCATTGCCGGCGAGAAGACTGCGGTGCAACGCGCTTCGGAGCGCTGCGTCGCGCTCGGCGCCAAGCGCGCGATACCGCTGCCGGTGAGCGCGCCGTTCCATTCCAGCCTGATGAAACCCGCTGGCGACAGGCTGCTCGGCTATCTCGCCAAGGTGGCGGTCAGCGCACCGAAACTGCGCCTGGTCAACAATGTCGACGTGAAGGTCGAGACTTCGCCCGACGCAATCAAGGACGCGCTGGTGCGGCAGGCTTCGTCGCCCGTTCGCTGGGTCGAGACGATCCGCGCCATGCGGGGCGAGGGCGTGACGCATGTCCTCGAATGCGGCCCGGGCAAGGCGCTGGCCGGCATGGTGAAGCGCATCGACCGCGAGCTGCAGACGGCCTCGCTCAACGATCGCGCCTCGATCGAGAAGGCATTGACCACGGTGCAGGCGAAATGAGCGCGCTCGACGGCAAGCTTGCCCTCGTCACCGGTGCGTCGCGCGGCATCGGCCACGCCATCGCCGCCGAGCTGGTAAAGCAAGGCGCGAAGGTCATCGGCACCGCCACGACCGCCGAAGGCGCACAGAAGATCAACGGCCGCGTGCTGGATGTGCGCAACGCGGAGCAATGCGATGCCCTCGTCAAGGAACTTGGTGACATCGCGATTCTGGTGAACAACGCCGGCATCACGCGCGACAATCTCGCGCTGCGAATGAAAGACGAGGACTGGGACGCGGTGATGGACACCAACCTGCGCGCGGTGTTTCGCCTCTCGCGTGCGGTGATGCGCGGCATGATGAAGGCGCGCTGGGGCAGGATCATCAACGTCACTTCCGTGGTCGGCGCCGCCGGTAACGCCGGGCAGGCCAACTACGCCGCCGCCAAGGCCGGCGTGGTTGGCCTGACCAAGTCACTGGCGCGCGAGCTCGGCAGCCGCAACATCACCGTGAACTGCGTCGCGCCGGGATTCATCGACACCGACATGACGCGCGCGCTGCCCGAGGAGAGCCGCAACGCGCTGCTGACACAGATTCCGCTGGGACGGCTGGGCAGCGCCGACGAGGTCGCCGCCGCGGTCGCCTACCTGGCTTCACCCGCCGCCGGTTACGTGACGGGCTTGGTCCTGCACGTCAACGGTGGCATGTACATGTCGTAAAATACGGCCCCTTTCGGGAAGGAGTAGTGATGGAAAACTTCGAACAACGCGTCAGGAAAATCATCGCCGAGCAGCTGGGCGTGAACGAAGCCGAGATCAAGAACGAGTCCTCGTTCGTTGACGACCTCGGTGCGGACTCGCTCGACACCGTCGAATTGGTGATGGCGTTGGAGGAGGAGTTCGAGACCGAGATCCCCGACGAGGAAGCGGAGAAGATCACCACCGTTCAGCAGGCCATCGACTACGTCAAGGCTCACTCCAAGAGCTAAGTGAAATCCGAGTGACCCGTCGCAGAGTCGTCGTCACGGGGCTCGGCATCGTCTGCCCCCTCGGTAATTCGGTCCAGGAAGCCTGGGCCGCAGCCGTCGCCGGCAAGCCCGGCATCACGCGCATCACGCGCTTCGACGCTTCGCGCCTCTCCAGCCAGATCGCCGGCGAGGTGAAGGGCTTCGACGTCACGCCCTACATGGACGCGAAGGAAGCGCGCCGCATGGACCAGTTCATCCACTACGGCATGGCGGCGGGGCTGCAGGCCTGGCGCGACTGCGGCCTGGCGATCACGCCGGCGAACGCCGAGCAGGTCGGCATCAATTTCGGCTCCGGCATCGGCGGGCTGCCGCTGATCGAATCGATGAAGGAAGAGCTCGACAAGAACGGCCCCCGCCGCATCTCGCCCTTCTTCATCCCGGGCAGCATCATCAACATGATCGCGGGGCTGCTGTCGATCGAGATCGGCGCGAAGGGGCCGAACCTCGCGATGGTCACGGCCTGCACCACCTCCACGCACTGCATCGGCGAGGCGACCAAGTCGATCCGCTACGGCGAAGCCGACGTGATGATCGCCGGCGGCGCCGAGGCCGTGGTCACCGAACTCTCGATCGGCGGCTTCGCCTCCGCGCGCGCGCTTTCCACCCGCAATGAAGACCCGGCGACGGCGTCGCGGCCGTGGGACAAGGAGCGCGACGGCTTCGTGCTCGGCGAGGGCGCCGGCGCGGTGGTGCTCGAGGAGTACGAGCACGCGAAG
>Ga0137409_10008484_pt1 | contig 10490 bp, 10 predicted proteins | sample CZODoug1_16funga_FD_122059 | JGI IMG/M metagenome (GOLD analysis project Ga0137409, IMG submission 122059) | Vadose zone soil fungal communities from Angelo Coast Range Reserve, California, USA - CZODoug1_16fungal (Hybrid Assembly) | ecosystem: Environmental > Terrestrial > Soil > Vadose zone... | reverse complement strand
CAGCATCGGATTGACGATGGTGCCGAAGTCATTGACGCCGGTATAGCGCACGATTTGCACGATCCCGGTTTCCGGGTCGATCTCGACTTCCGCGACGTGGCAGCCATTGGGAAAGGTCGATGGCACGGCCTCGGTGGTATGGTCGACGTCGAGCGACGACGGCACGCCTTCCGGCATCTTGCCTTCGCGCAGGCGGCGCGCCAGCTCGATGATATCGATGCTGCGATCGGTGCCGGCGATGGTGAAACGGCCATTGCCGAACTCGATGTCGGCTTCGGCGGCTTCCATCAGATGGGCGGCCGCGCGCTTGCCCTTCTCGATGACCAGTTTCGAGGCTTCGACGATCGCCATTCCGCTGGCGGTGATGGAGCGCGAGCCGCCGGTGCCATTGCCGGTATGCACGACGTCGCTGTCGCCTTGCTCGAGCTTGACGTTTTCGAAGGGCACGCCGAGTTGCGCACAGAGCACTTGCGCAAACGGTGTCGCATGCCCCTGACCGTAGTCGAGCGTGCCGGTGATCAGCCGCACCGAGCCGTCAGCTTCAAACACGATCTTGCCGAGTTCGACGCCGGGAGGGGCGGTGACTTCGAGATAGGAGCCGACGGCAATGCCTCGCAGCTTGCCGCGTTTGCGGCTCTCCTTCTTGCGCTTGGCAAACCCCTCGTGATCGGAAATCTCAAGCGCCTTGTTGAACACGCCCTGGAAATCGCCGCTGTCATAGGTGACACCGGAGGACGCTGCGAACGGCATTTGCGCTGGCTTGATGAAATTGCGCTTGCGCAAAGTGAGCCGGTTGATGCCCATCTCATCGGCGGCGCGATCGATCAGGCGCTCCATGAAATAGTTGGCCTCGGGGCGTCCGGCGCCGCGATAGGCGCCCATCAGCGTGGTGTTGGTCAAGACGGTCTTGATGTCGACGGTCATCAGCGGCGTGCGATAGACGCTGGCCAGGTTCTTGCCGACGTTCAGGGATAGCGGGCTTGGCGCGACGCCGGTGATGTAGGCGCCGAGATTGCCGTAGCCCGAGACCTTGACCGCGAGGAATTTGCCGTCGCCGTCGAGCGCAAGCTCGCAATGTATCTGTTGCGCGCGCCCATGGCTGTCGGACAGGAAGCTGGTCGAGCGCTCGTCGGTCCATTTCACCGGACGGCCCAGCGCCTTCGCCGCATGCAAGATGCAGATATATTCGGGATAGTTGATGTTCTTCATGCCGAACGAGCCGCCGACATTGGCGGTCAGCAGGTGAACCTTTTCGTTCGGCACCCTCAGCAGGTTCTTGGCGAGATTGGCGCGATTGCCGGCGACCCCCTGGGTCGGAACCTGAATCGTGTAGCGCTCGCTCGCCTTGTCGTAGGAGGCCAGCGCCGCCCGCGGCTCCATCGCCACCACGGCGACGCGGGTGTTGACGATATCGAGTTTTGTGACATGTGCCGCGCCGGCGAAAGCGGCCTCGACCTTGGCGGCGTCGCCGTAGTGATAATCCAGCGCCACGTTGTTGGGGATGTGGTCGTAGAGCTGCGGCGCGCCGGGTTTTGCTGCCTCTTCGGCGCTGGTGACGGCCGGCAGCGGGTCGATATCGAGCACCACGGCTTCGCCGGCGTCGCGTGCCTGCGTGAGGGTTCCGGCCACCACAAACGCCACGGGATCGCCGACATACCGTACCTTGTCGGTCATCAGCGCGGTGCGGTTGGTCTGCAGCAGCGGGGTGCCATCGCGGCTCTTCAGCGGCAGGCCGCAGGTGTAGGGGCCATAATTCGCCGCAGCGAGGTCGACGCCGGTCCAGACCCCGAGCACGCCGGGCATGGCTTTGGCCGCCGAGGTGTCGATGCCACGAATGATCCCGTGGGCGTGGCTGGAGCGCACGATCCAGGCATAGGCTTGCCCGGGCAGGTTGAAATCGTCGGTGTATTTGCCCTTGCCGCGCACCAGCGTGTCGTCTTCCTTGCGGCGAACCGGTTGCCCGACACCGAATTTTTGCAGTGCGATAGCGGTTTCCAGAGACGCTGAAGAGGGGCGGTCTTGCATTGAAGGATACCTGAAATGCCGGATTTTGCGCGATTTCGGCGCTTACCACCCAGATAACGTACCTATATCCGGACGACAACGCCTGATTGGGCATGGTCCCATGTGGCGCCTGTTGCGCGCCCTGCCGGCGCTGCTAAAGTTTCCGTGAACGGAAATTCCTCGTCGGCCGCATGGCCGCGGAAAGACATTTTTGATGAACGATGACACGCGGCTTCGCGACGGCCTTGGGCCGCGCGCAAGCCCGCCAGGATCGGCTGCGGCGGGCGGGGGCGCGCAAGCGGAGCTGGCATCGGGCTCCGGCGTCTACGCTGCGCTTGACCTCGGCACCAACAATTGCCGGCTGCTGATCGCCTGTCCGACCGGCGACGGGTTCCGTGTGGTCGATTCGTTCTCACGGATCATCCGGCTCGGCGAAGGCATCTCGGCCACCGGGTCTATCAGCGAAGCCGCCATCGAACGCGCGATCACCGCGCTCAGCATCTGCCGCGACAAAATCCATTCGAAAAAAGCCAGGCGCCTGCGACTGATCGCAACCGAAGCCTGCCGCGCGGCATCCAACGCCGAGGGCTTCCGGGATCGGGTTGCCGCCGCAACCGGCATCCGGCTTGAAGTGATCGACCGCGAGACCGAAGCCGCACTCGCCGTCATCGGCTGCTCGCCGCTGCTCGATCAAAAAGGCCGGGGCGCCATCCTGTTCGACATCGGCGGCGGCTCGACCGAGCTGGTTCGGGTCGAGCGCGATCCGGAAGAACAAAACCCAACGCCGCGTATCAAGGCATGGATGTCGATCCCGCTCGGCGTCGTCACGCTGGCCGAGCATTTCGGCGGCAGGAACGTCACGAAGGAATCCTATGCGCTGATGGTGCAGGAGGTCGCGCAGCACATCGCGCCGTTTGCGACCGAACATGGCGCCGATCTGGCGGACATGCATTTGCTCGGGACTTCGGGAACCGTGACGACGCTGGCGGGGGTCCATCTCAATCTGGCGCGATACGAGCGCCGCCGGATCGACGGCGTCTGGATGAGCGACGCGGATGTCACCGCGACCATCGCGCGCCTGCTCGGCATGAGCTATCAGGAACGCGCCAACAACAACTGCATCAGCGTCGAGCGCGCCGATCTGGTGCTGGCGGGCTGCGCCATTCTCGATGCGATCCGCCGCGCGTTTCCGCTGCCGCGCTTGCGCGTCGCCGATCGCGGCCTGCGCGAGGGCATGCTGGTCGAGATGATGCGCGAGGACGGGCTGCTCAGCGGCAGCCGATAGGCGCGCCGACCCGCGGTGTGTTAGAGCGAGACAGCTTTCCAAGGCAAAAGACCGATATGGCGAAAGATACCACCGGGCGGCTGCGGGTCACCGTCAAGAGCGGCGGCCGGCTCAAGCTGTCGTCGAAACTCTGGCTGGAACGCCAGCTCAACGATCCCTATGTGGCGCAGGCCAAGCGGGATGGCTTGCGCTCGCGCGCGGCCTATAAGCTGATCGAAATCGACGACAAGTATCATTTCCTCAAGCGCGGCATCACCGTGGTCGATCTCGGTGCCGCACCCGGCGGCTGGAGCCAGATCGCGGCCAAGCGTGTTGGCGCCGCCGATGGCAAGGGCAAGGTCATCGCGATCGATCTTTTGGAGATGCCGGAAATTGCCGGCGTCAGCTTCGCGCAGCTGGACTTTCTCAAGGAAGACGCGCCGGCAAAATTGCTCGCCATGATGGGCGGCCGCGCCGATGTGGTGCTGTCCGACATGGCTGCCAACACCACAGGCCATCGCAAGACCGACCAGCTGCGCATCCTCGGTCTGGTGGAAGGTGCCGCGGCATTTGCCTCCGACGTGCTCAATCCCGGCGGGACGTTCGTCGCCAAGGTGTTCCAGAGCGGCGCCGACGCGAGCTTGATGACGCAGCTCAAGCACGACTTCGCCACCGTCAAACACGTCAAGCCGGCATCGAGCCGAAAGGATTCGTCCGAGCGCTACGTGCTGGCGACGGGGTTTCGGGCCGTGCAAAAGGATCGACCGGAAACATAATGCTGCTCTCGCCTCGTCATGGCCGGGCTCGTCCCGGCCATCCACGTCTTTTCTCAAACAGCTAGGAAGAAAAGACGTGGATGCCCGGCATCGCAGACAAGTTTACGCCGTCTGCGCAAGCCAGACTGCTATGGCCGGGCATGACGAACTTGTAGATTGCTGCTTGTGTCTACCCCAGCCGCTGTCACGCTGCTGCGTTTTCGCGTGCCGGACGGATAAGTACATCGGCGGAAATGCCAAGGTGCTGATGCAGACGGCGGATCATATCGATCGACAGGCTGCGTTTTCGGTTCATGACTTCCGCGACGCGTGCGCGTGTTCCAATCAGCGGTTCGAGATCTTTCCGGGTCAGGCCAAGCTGCTCCATCCGGAACTGGATGGCTTCGATCGGGTCGGGCGGATCCATTGGATAGTGCCGGGCTTCATAGGCGTCGATCAGCGTCGCCAGCACGTCAAGCCGGTCGCCCTTCGGAGTGCCACTCTTCGCGCCCCACAAGCGCTCCACCTCGGCAAGCGCGGCCTTGTAGTCCGCCTTGGTACGAATCGGTTTCAATTCAGTTGTCATGTCGCACCTTGGTCACATCGATCTCGTCATAGGCCTTATGGGTGCCAATCCATTTGATCCAGATGATTGCCTTCTCAAAATCGACAGCCACCACAAGACGATAGTCATTACCCTTAATGTTGAAGACAATCCGTTCCGCGCTGACGATGCTCGCCGTCGCATAACGACGCTTTACGTCGGCTGTATTCTTCCAAGCTGCCTTGCTCGCTTCCTCGAACCAGGCATCCAGCGCAGCTTTCACGGCCAGCCGATCCTTGCTGGCAGAAAGGCCCTCGACGAACTGTCGCAACGTTCGGCGGGCGATGATCCTCATTCGCCTCCTACTAGCATGGTCCCGTTATGGGAGCAAGAGTACGACCGTCTGCAGGAGCGGCCTAGCTGACCGGAGATATCTCAACCCAGCCGCTGATCCCTGGCGTTGGCGGTCTCGGTGGCGGCGGTCTCCTCCGGTTCGGCGTCGCGCTCCGGGGCGACTACGAGAACGCCGCGCCCCGATACCTGATGACCGGCATCGGCGGGCATCTCGTAAAAGAAGTACGCCGAAACCGCCGAGATCACCGACACCACGATGAACGCCGGCGCGAAATCGGCAGCGCTGAGCTCGCTGACGTGATGCAGCAGCATGGTCGATTCCACCGAGAACGCGCCGACGGCGACGCCGGCGGAAACAGCCAGTTGCTGGTTGACGCTGACCAGCGTGGTGGCGCGGCTCATCTGCGCCGGCTCGACTTCCGCATATGCCAGCGTGTTGATGGCGGTGAACTGCAGCGAACGGAAGAAGCCGCCGACCACAAGCAGGATCATGATCAGCAGCAACGGCGTTGCGATGGTGAACAGCGCGCAGGCCGCGAGGAAAATCGAACTCACCACCGCGTTGATGGTCATGATGTTGCGGAAACCGAAGGTGCGGATGATACGCGCCGCCAGCGTCTTCATGCCCATCGCGCCGACCGCGGACGCAAAGGTCACGAGCCCGGAGCGGAGCGGCGACAGGCCAAATCCGACCTGCATCAATAGCGGCAGCAGAAACGGCAGCGAGCCGATGCCGAGGCGGAACAGAAAGCCGCCGATAATGCTGGCGCGCATCGTCGGCAGCCGCAGCAGCGCGAAATCCAGCACCGGCGAAGCGGTTCGCCTGGCATGGATCACATAGAGCGTCATGGAAATGGTGCCGATCGCGACCAGTGCGATGACAATGGTCCATGGCAGCAGATTGAGGCCTGCGATCGAGAGGCCGAACGCGATGCCGCCAAGCCCGATCCCGGCCAGCACCAGCCCGTAAAGATCGAAGCGCTCGGGGTCCTCGCTGCGGATCGGGTCGATGTAGCGCAGCGCCATGACGATACCGAGCAGGCCGATCGGGATGTTGATCAGGAAGATCCAGTGCCAGGACAGATAGGTGGTGATGAATCCGCCGAGCGGCGGACCGATCACCGGGCCGACCAGCGCCGGCACCGTGACCCAGGCCATCGCATTCACCAGCGCGCTTTTGTCGATCGAGCGCAGCAGCACCAGCCGTCCGACCGGCGTCATCATCGCCCCGCCGAAGCCTTGCACGATGCGCGCGATCACAAAATCGGTGACCGAGCCGGATAGCGCGCAGCCGATCGAACCCACCATGAAGACCGCGATGGCGACGGAGAACACCATGCGCGCCCCGAAGCGATCGGCGGTCCAGCCGCTCGCCGGAATGAATACCGCCAGCGACAGCAGATACGAGGTGATGGCGAGCTTCAGCGTCAGCGGGCTGGTGCCGATATCGGCGGCGATCGCCGGAAGCGAAGTCGCGATAACCGTCGAATCCATGTTCTCCATGAACAGGGCGGTAGCCACGATGAGTGGGATCAGGCGTTCTTTGGTCATCAAAATTCGGAAAGAGGGATGGAAAGGAAGCGGGAGGAGGGGCTGTAACACCGCATGGCCGGTGAGGCTATTGCAGAACCCCGCATACCACCTAAATCCTGCGTGACAATAGATATCGCTTTACGCGATTTTAATTGCTTGTTGTATCGCATTATGCGATTGTCACCCCGTGAAAGAGATTGAGTTCACGTCCGCCGCCGTCCGCCAATGGCGCAAACTTAGCGCTACTACGCGTGCGCAGATCGACCTCAAACTGACCGCGTTCGCGGAAACTGGCGTCGGCGACGTGAAAGCGCTCAAAGGCGTAGCCGCAATGCGGTTGCGCGCCGGTGACTGGCGCGTGCTGTTTACGATCAAAGCCAACACCATCACAATTCACGCGGTCGGACACCGCCGCTATATTTACGACTGAGAGGGACACCATGGCGAAAACCGGCACCTCGAAAAGCAATGTCCAGTTCATCCACACTCCCGGTGGTGGCGATCTCGCCGTACTGCCACGCGTCGAATATGACCGGCTGGTCGCCCTCGCCGCCGATGCGCAGGAAGATGCCGCCGCGAGCCGGATCGTCCGCAATTCCACGCGCGCCCTCAAGGAAGGCCGCGAGTTCGTGCTGCCAAAATCCGTGGCCGATCGCCTCGCCAACGGCGACAACGCGGTGCGCGTCATCCGCGAATGGCGAGACATGATTCAAGGCGAACTGGCCGCAGCAGTCGGCATCAGCCAGAACTACTTGTCCGGGATCGAAACCGGCCGACGCAAAGGCCCCGCCGAATTGCAGAAGAAATTCGCCCGCGCGCTGGGCGTGCCGGTGGACCTTCTGATCGAATAAGATCAGGCTACTCACGATATTATTAGCCTCAAGCGGTGTCGCTGAGACACCGCCCGCGTTCGATAACGGCATCGAATAGCCCGGCTATTGCACAGGGTGAAATCTCACCTAGATCCAGCGTGACGCCGCCGCCGGAGATCCCGTCATGATCTATGTCCTGTCAGTGCTGCTGCCGCCGCTTGGGTTGTTGCTGAACGGGCAGCCATTTTCGGCGATTTTCAACCTGTTCCTGATCGTCTTTTGCGTGATTTTCGGGCTGGTTTTTCACGTCCTGCTGCTGGTGCCCTCGGCGCATGCGGTGATCGCGGTCCATATGAAACGGGAAGAGCGCCGGCATCGGGAGGTGGTGGAGGCGATCCGCCAGCACGGCCCGCCGCCGGGTTATCCGCGCTGAGGCGGCGGAAACCGGTTACCCACGCGGGACGCGGGGAAAACCCGGCCATTTTGCGAAAAGCCTGTGCATGGCTGGCAAGCCCTTTGATTCGGCGGCCCGCCATGCTATCGACCACCGCCAACCCTACCGATGGGCTTCGATTCGACGGCGATGCCAATAGTATCGCCGCAGGAGCTGTTCATCCCTTAGGTCGTATCGCGGCGGACGGGCCGCCGAATGGAGTTGGTAATGGCGCTGGTGCAGGGACTTCAGGCGATACGCGAAGCCTATACGTTCGACGACGTGCTTCTGAAACCCGGCCTTTCGGATATCCTGCCCTCGGAGGCCGATATCCGCTCCCACGTCACCCGGGCCATCCCGCTCAACATCCCGATTATCGCCTCCGCGATGGATACCGTCACCGAAGCGCGGATGGCGATCGCGATGGCGCAGGCCGGCGGCATCGGCGTCATCCACCGCAATTTCGACGTCGATGGCCAGGCCGCGCAGGTGCGGCAGGTGAAGAAGTTCGAATCCGGAATGGTGGTCAATCCCTTGACCATAGGCCCCGACGCCATGCTGTCGGACGCGCTGGCGCTGATGAGCGATCACGGTTTCTCCGGCATTCCGGTGGTCACCGGCGCGGCCAAGGGCGTGCCGGGCAAGCTGGTCGGGATTCTCACCAACCGCGACGTGCGGTTCGCCACCGACCCGCGCCAGAAAATCTCCGAGCTCATGACTCACGAAAATCTCGTGACGGTGCGCGAAGGCGTCAGCCAGGACGAGGCGAAGCGGATGCTGCACAAGCATCGCATCGAGAAGCTATTGGTGGTCGACGAACAGTACCGCTGCGTTGGCCTGATCACCGTGAAGGACATGGAAAAGGCGGTGGCGCACCCGCTGGCCTGCAAGGATGCGCAAGGCAGGCTGCGTGTCGCCGCCGCGACCACCGTCGGCGAAGATGGCTTCGAGCGTACCGAGCGGCTGATCGACGCAGGCGTCGACGTGATCGTGGTGGATACCGCGCACGGCCATTCCTCGCGGGTGCTCGCAGCCGTCAACCGCATCAAGCGGCTCTCCAATGCCGTACAGGTCATCGCCGGCAATATCGCCACCATGGAGGGTGCGCAGGCCCTGATCGATGCGGGCGCCGACGCGATCAAGGTCGGTATCGGTCCAGGGTCGATCTGCACCACCCGCATTGTCGCCGGCGTCGGCGTGCCGCAACTCACCGCGATCATGGATGCGGTCGAGGCGGCGAAGAAAGCCAATGTGCCGGTGATTGCCGATGGCGGCATCAAATATTCCGGCGACCTTGCCAAAGCTCTGGCCGCCGGCGCCGACATCGCCATGGTCGGCTCCTTGCTGGCCGGCACCGACGAGACCCCGGGCGAAGTGTTCCTGTGGCAGGGCCGCTCCTACAAGGCCTATCGCGGGATGGGCTCGGTGGGTGCGATGGCGCGCGGTTCCGCCGACCGTTACTTCCAGCAGGACATCAAGGACACGCTCAAGCTGGTGCCGGAGGGTATCGAGGGTCAGGTGCCCTACAAGGGCCCGGTCGGAAACGTCATGCATCAGCTCGCCGGGGGACTGCGCGCGGCGATGGGGTATGTCGGCGCGAGAAACCTCGCCGAGTTCCATGAGAAGGCGCAATTCGTGCGCATCACCGGCGCGGGCTTGCGCGAAAGCCATGTCCACGACGTCACCATCACGCGCGAGAGCCCGAATTACCCCGGCGGGGCATAGTTTTCAGGGCTAAATTGACCACCACAAGGCCCGCGAAACGCGGTATTGTCGGCCTACGGATCGCCGCTCCGCACGGGAATTCACGTTCGCGATTGTGCCGCGGTTTCCGACAAAATTCATCCCAATACAATTCAGAAGAGAAGTTGAATATTATGGTCGATTGGTCGGACGACAGGATTGCGGCGCTTACAGATCAGGATCTGAAGAATCTGCTGGTCAATGCGGAGCGGAAATCCGTTGCCGAAGTCATCGCCCAATGCAAGGCCGAGCTGGAAAAACGCGATGCCGCAAAGCCCCGCAAGACATCGAAGCCGCGCACCGAAGTGAAGGAATTCGAGCACGACATGTCCGGTCAGCTCGCCACGGTTGGCAAGGAGATGGCCGGGAAATACGACCTGTCCGAAGAGACCGCGAAAGCAAATTCGGTGGGCGTGAAAGGCTTCAAGGCGCACAAACTGCTGGACGCCAAGGGCTATGCCAAGCTTGGCGGCATGCAGCGCGACGGCTCGGTCGCGGTCGACCGGTATATTTCATATCGGCGCGGCAAGGACATCGTCTCGCTGAGCGTCTTCCTGCTCAAGGATCAGCCGGTCGAGGCCCATGAGTTTCATGTGATCGCGCCGCAGGCCTTGCTCGATGGCGCCAAGCCGGTGGCCGAGATTCGTCCCACCGCGACCGAGGCGCAGAAGCAGTCGGCCGATAGCGGGCTTGCATTCAAGGACCTACCGAGTGCCGCCGCGGCGTTCGACTCGGCGCTGGCGAAACTCACGGCCTGAGGTCAACCGTCATTGCGAGCGGAGCGAAGCAATCCATAAGGCCTCAAGGAAGATTGGATTGCTTCGCTGCGCTCGCAATGACAAAAATAAAGAAAATCGGAGGAAACAAACATGGCCCAATCCGCAAGACGCGTCGTTCTGGTTTCTCGCCCGGTCGGCGAGCCCAAGGCGTCGGATTTCCGCGTCGAGGATCATACGATACCGGTGCCCGGCGAGGGCCAGGTTCTGCTGCGCACCATCTGGCTGTCGCTCGATCCCTATATGCGCGGGCGCATGAGCGACGGCCCGTC
>Ga0137409_10008483_pt1 | contig 10491 bp, 7 predicted proteins | sample CZODoug1_16funga_FD_122059 | JGI IMG/M metagenome (GOLD analysis project Ga0137409, IMG submission 122059) | Vadose zone soil fungal communities from Angelo Coast Range Reserve, California, USA - CZODoug1_16fungal (Hybrid Assembly) | ecosystem: Environmental > Terrestrial > Soil > Vadose zone... | reverse complement strand
ATATCGATCAACTAACACAGCGGCATCACCTCTTATTTCTAAGTCGGGTGGCGGTCGATCAAACCTTATGGGCTCTTGAATGCGGGAAGGTGGTCGTGTGCCAGTCATTTCCATCAGGCGCGTGACGCCGTCGCCCTTCACGCCGATAAGTTGGTAGCAATACCAACGCAGTGCTAAATCATTGCTCCCTTCCGCGCGAGCCATCTGTGCTGATGTGCTATCCTTGGTCTGATCGAATACAAGGCGCGCCGCTTCAAGCAGGGGGATCGATTCTAGCTCATCAGACCATACGCGCTTTAACTGCTCGCGATTCAAATGAATATCGTAGTAATCGCTTTCATGGGGGCGTCCCTTAATCTTTAAAAAGGTCTGATTGATCCTTCCGGCGTCGCCGGCCGGATGAAATTCAACAAAGTGGGTCCTCCATTGATCGGCTGGTATTCTCATCAATGGAGGAAATCCATTTCCTTTTCGACCCCAAGATTCAATCTTACCGGCCTCTAACAGGGGGATCAGTTTATCGCGCTCGCTGGTTTCAAATAGATTCCTTACGGCGGGATCGTCCGCGATCCTGACATCGGGGATGTCGTCGCGAGCTATCGTGCTGCCACGCTGAGTTGCCGCCAGTTTTTGCGGCCTGATCTTGCGCTTGAGCCAAGGTCCAAGAATTATCGCAGCAGTGCCAAGAGCCAATAGGACGAGTATGGCCCGAACGTACCAGACCGGATTGACCGCCAAGATCACGGCTGCCCACCTATCGGGGCCGAAGCCAAGAGCAAGGCAGATAGCGATGAAAGCGGCTGCTACGATCTTACCCAAGAATGTCCCGATAAATGCCCGCCACATGTCAGCAACCTCGTTCACTGAAGCATCTTCAGGATCTCTTCGTACTTAGTCAAAATCTGTTTAAGCTTTACTCTCAGTCGGAGTCGGAACGATTAGACGCGGCTGCTGATCAAGCCATCGCAGCGTGCGGCGGAGATTTGCGCTCGACCATACGTGCGCTGGTCTTGGCCAACGAATTCCTGGAGCACGAATTGCAGACGAACGTATCCCAAGGGTACACGCGCGGCGTCAGACACGGCAGGTTCAATACCTATTCGGGCTGACGCAACGACGACCAAAGCCCTAGCGGCCTGCACGCCTGGCCGCGAGATCAATCCAGCTTCCGATATTCCTGTGGCCGTTGTCCGCCATATAGTCGTATTCGTCGGCGCAGGCGGACAGCGGCGTGACATGTCCGGGCCCGGGGTCGGTCACCCATCCCGGCAAGTCCACACTGAGGGTGTAGTCCTCGTATTTAAACCAACCCCAGCGCCAGCCAGCCGCAGCGGCGGGATCTGAGACCTTCAATTTCTCGTACAAGAAATAGCGGGCAGGCCGCAAAGCGTTGTTCTGCTCTTTCCCGACAGCCATAAAGGCAAGCGGATTGGGGCCGCACGTGTGCGCAGTCTTGGTGACGTGGTGCCGTATGCTGTTCAAGTGGACGGTCAGCAAGCCCCGGCCATCTATGATTGCCCTCGCGATCTCGTAGCGCACCCAGCGGCGTTTCCAAGTTTCTGATCCGGCAAGCACGCATACGGCCGACGTGTTCCAAACACCGTCTCGGATGAGCCGCTTCACCGCCTCGTCGAAGAATTTTTTGTGCGCCGACGTGTTGAGTGGCGGGTCGAACACCGGCAGATACCGGTTGATGCCGACGAAACCTTCGATCTTGTTGCCGAGCGCCGGCAGGTTGGTCGATTCGGCAAGGGCGCCGTCGCCGGCCCATTTGTATTTCTTGGTCAGGCCCAGATCATAGGCTTGGTTGCCGACGGTGATCCCGTCCTTGCCGAACATGATGCCGAACAACCCGTCGAAATCGCCGGTAATCTTCGACAGGAACGGCGTCATGTCTGCGGTGTTGAGCGGGATGCCGGTGCCGCCGACCACTTCGCCGCCGGCCTTCTTGATCTCGGCCGCATAGGCGTCACGGGTCGACTGGCCCCAGGCGTAATCGGCATAGACCAAGTGCCATTTCTTGCCGAGCTTGTTGACCATGTAGGGCGCGAACGCTACCGCCTGAGCCGGCGCGTAATCGAATGGCCGGAACGTGTATTTGCTGCATTTTGTCGTGGTCAGCGTCGTATCGAGGCACACGCTGATCATGTTGACGATCCGGGCTTCTTCCCAGACCGGCATGCACGCGAGGCATATGTTGGAGAGGAAGCCGCCGACTTGCACGTCGATCTTGTCCTCGACCACCAGCTTTTCTGCCTTGCGGCGGCCGACATCGGGCTTCGACTCATCGTCGGCGACCAGGAGCTCAATCGGGCGGCCGTTGATGCCGCCGGACTTGTTGATGCGGTCCGCGGCCATTTGCACGCCGACCAGCGCGGTCTTGCCGCCCACGGCCCCCGCGCCAGAAAGCGGCTGTATGGTGCCGATCTTGTACGGCTTGGCCTGGCCGAAAGCGGCTCGCCACGGCGCCGGCACCAATATGGTTGCGCCCAGCACGCCGCCTCCCCATCCGACCAGGCGGCGACGGGTCACCTTGCCGCTGTACCGGAACGCGTTTGATCCATCGGGGTCATTCCAATCGCTAGCCATTGTGAGTTCCTCTCTCTGGATGTCCTGTTCTCAAAATTGGAAGCATTTCCTGTGCCTGTCACGCCCGCGCGTCGTCGCACAGTGCCTACAAATTATCGTCCAACCCGGAGCAAAGCGCCATCCTTCAGGGGTGTAGGGCGCAATAGCCGCCGGGTCCGGCCTTCGGCCGGCCCGACGATAAACTCCGCGTATTGCGCCGTCGATGGCGGATTACGCTGCGCTAATCCGCCCTACGGATGCTGCGGGGGCGCGCAGTTTTGGCGCCACCTCCGACGCAAACAGCTCCAACGAGGCCAGCGCCTTTTCGAGCCCGTACCAAGGCGGATAATGGAGCATGATCGAGGTCGCGCCGGTGGTGTCGCGCAGATGCGCAATCTTTTCCGCGACGGTCGCGGGCGAGCCGTGCAGAATGATGTCGTGCGCCAGCGCCTCGTAGCCGGCGCGGCTGCCCACCGTCTTTTCCTGCACGGTGCCGAGATAGCCGGAGGTGTGGCCGCTCGCAAAGTGGCTGAGGTGGCGCAGGATGCCGGGCTCGCTGTCGCGCCGTGCGATGGCGTCGGTCTCGGCCACATAGACGAGGCGAGCGATATCGACGTGGCCGCGTGCCGGGTTGGCCCGCAGCGACGCCGGGGTCTCTTCAAGATGGGCGCGGTATTTGGCGGTCTGGCGCGCGAGCTCCGCAAACGGCGTCCAGCTTGAGAGCATCAGGCCGAAGCCCATGCGGCCGGCGACCGCAATCGAGCGCTCGGTCGCGCCGGCGAGGAAAACCGGCGGATACGGCTTCTGGAGCGCATGAGGAAACAGCTCATAGGCGCCGTCGACCTTGAATTGGAAATGCTTGCCCTGATGAGCGGCGCGCTTCGTCGCCAGCAACTCCATGAGCAGCGGCAGCGCTTCTTCCTGAATGTCGCGCCGCGCTTCGAAATCGATGCCGAAGCCGTCGAACTCGTATTGGCGATACCCTGAGCCGAGCCCGAGCGCGAAGCGGCCGCCGCTGAGGATGTCCACGAAGGCGGCGTTCTCGGCGACCCGCAGCGGGTTTGCCAACGGCAGCGTCACCACCGCGGTGCCGATCTTGATGCGCTTGGTCAGGCCCGCAAGGTAGCCCGCATAGACGAACACGTCCGGCATAATGCCGTATTCGTTGCTGAAGTGATGCTCCGCAAGCCAGGCATAATCGTAGCCAAGCTCATCCGCGCGCAGGATTTCGCGGGTGACGCGCGCGTGTACGTCGCGGTGCGGATAGGGCTCGGTATCGGTGTTCGGATGGGATGTGAACAGGATGCCGAATTTCATGTCGCGCTCCTTCCCGGGTGGGACAAGCATCATCCCATCGTTTCGGGGGGCGAGCCAAGGGGGATTACGGCGTGGCTCTGTCGTGTCATCGCCCGGCTTGACCGGGCAATGACACGACGAGGATCGACCTCGTAAAATGCTCCGGGCGCTACTCCTTCTCCGCCGCCAGTTCTCCCGGAAGCGCGGGCAGCTTGTCCGCACCGGTTTTTCGTTTGCCGCGCAGAATGCGGATCATCCGCACCAGCAAGCGAATGTAGCCGGTATCGTAGACCTGCAAATGCCGCTCCAGCTGGCGCCGCGTTTCGATGTCGCTCTCCATCACCATCTGGTAGGACGCGGTGATCGGATATTCGTCGCCGGTATATTGCAGCCAAGCCTCGCACAATTGCTTGCGGTACTGGCGAAATTCCTTGAGCTTGCCGATCTCGTAGGTGAGGAACGCCAGGTAGCAGCGGGAATTGTATTCGGACTCGATCTTGTTGCGCTGCATCTCATTAAGGTAGTAGCCGACCGAGCGGCCGATCGCCACGAACACGAGGCCCATGAGAATCGCCGGTACCCGGCTTCCGGTTTGAGTCGCCACCTCCTCCGGTACGAACACTGCGAGGAGGTGCGCGGATAGATACCCGCTCAGGCCCAGGATCAACGGACCCAACAGCCGCCAGGCGCTACTGAGCCAATCGTTGCTGCGCCGCGATTGGCGGATGCTGTTGCGCTGCCGGCGCCGCCGCAGCTGCGCGGCCTTCAGATCCTGGATGTAGCGCTCCTTGCGGCGCGAGATGCCGCGCGCCTGCGAAAGCACGATCGCCCGCACGCTATTGAGATACGCCTCGTCTGGCGACCCCGGCTGTGCTTCAAGGGCGAGAAATTTCTTGGCTACGAGTCGGGCGTTCTCCTGCGTGAGCTTGTCCCGAAGCGCTGGATCGTCGGCCGAGTGGATGGCATAGCCGATGTTGAGCGCCTCATCGACATTCGGCAGCCTGATCTTCGCCTCGGGCGACAGGCGCAGAAGCGATGCGATGACCATGGCTTTTCCCTTTCAGGAATGCGGCAAGTGCCTCGGGCCCAATTATATCCTAACAGCCGGTCCTGTTACGTCCGAACCGGAACACAAATGTGACTCTCGATACGGTTGAAATTACTCGGCTCTCTGCCTTCGGCGGGGAGGAACTCTCAGTGCTGGTCCGCTACCGCCCAGCTGCGCAAGCCGCCTCGCGCCGGCGGTCGGAACGTGGCGAGCGCGCGCAAGTTGCGCCTCCGTCGCCGGTGGGCTGTCCCGGTCGGAGAGCGCGGCCTGATGGCGCTCCTCCTCGCTCATGGCGTCAAAGGCCCGCCAGTCGGTCTTGGGCGGCTTTTTCGGATCGAGCCTAAATCTCGTGATACGTCCTTTTTTCATGCGGCTCTGCCCCTCTGGCAGAAGTGATACGGATGCCGTCGACGCTTCTCTCAAGGCCTCGACTGCATCCCGTTCGCCAAGCGGTTGCGCGGCACCCCACTCCTGCCTACCCCCGCATCACCGCCCTCACCCGCTCCGGCGTCAACGGCAGCTCCCGCATTCGTTTCCCGGTCGCCGCCGCGAACGCGTTGGCGATCGCCGCCACCATTGGCCCCTGCGACGCCTCGCCGGCGCCGAGTGACGGCGCCTCGGGGCGGTTGATCAGCTCGACCTCGACCGTGGGCGCTTCCGGCATGGTGAGGATCGGATAGGTGAGCCAGTCGCGCGACTTGATTCCGTTGCGATCGAACTTGACCTCCTCGAGGAGCGTCCAGCTGGTCGACTGGATGATGCCGCCCTCGATCTGGTTGGCGAGGCCGTCCGGATTGATGATGAGCCCCGAATCCGCGGCTGCCCAAGCGCGCGGCACCGAGACCTTGCCGCTCGCCGCATCGACCTCGATGTCGGCGATCACCGCCACATAGGTCGCGAGGTTCTTGTACTTCGCAAATCCGACGCCGCGGCCTTTGCCGCCGCCCCCCTTTTCGCCGGGCGCCCACTTGGCCTTCTTGGCCACCGCCTCGATGACGGCGCGCCCGCGCGGATCCCTGAGATGGGCAAGGCGGAACGCCACCGGGTCGGCGCCGGCGGCGAGCGCCAGTTCGTCGAGGAAGGACTCGATCGCGAACACGTTCGCATAGGCGCCGAGCGTGCGCAGCGCCGATACGCGCAGCGGCATTTCCTTGATGAAATGATGCACCACGCGCTGCCGCGGAAAGTCGTAGAGCGGCAGCGCATTGCGGTCGCCGCCGCCGGCCGGCTGCGGCAGGATTTGCGGCGGCGCCGGCTTTTGCGGTTCGTTGAGATACCAGCTCGCCAGGAGATTGTTGCCGCCGGGGCCCGGCCGGGTCGAATGGGTGTTGGTCCACACGTCGTAATTCCAGTCGACGATGCGGCCGTCGGCGCCAATCGCCGCCTTCGTCTTCATCACCATGGCGGGGCCGAACGGCTCCCAGCCGAACTCGTCGCCGCGCATCCATTGCAGCCGCACCGGACGGCCGCCGGGCGCCGCCCGCGCCAGCAGCGCGGCATCGAGCGCCACGTCGTCGGCGCCGTTATGGCCGTAGCAGCCAGAGCCTTCCGCATGGATGCAGTGAACTTTGTCGGGCGGCAGCTTGAGCGCCGTGACGAGATTGCCGCGCAGCGGGAAAACGCCCTGGCTGTGGGTCCACACCGTCATCTTGCCGTCCTTGAATTGCGCCACCGCGCAGGACGGCCCGATCGCGCCATGGCACATATAAGGCTTGTGATACGTCGCCTCCATCACCCGGGCGCCGTCCGGCGCGGCCGCCTGTTTCTCGCTGATGACGTGGGGCTCGTCCGGCAGCGACAGCAGATGATCGTAAAGGCTCGCCTGGTCGGGCAGCGGCGGCCCAGCCGCCCATCTGGCGGCCTGGCCAAGTGCCATGCTCGCCCGGATCGCCTGCTCCTCGCGTTCCGCGATCACGCCGAGGAAGCTGCCGTCGCGCACCACGGCGACGACGCCGGGCATCGCCTTGATCTTCGCCTCGTCGATCGCTTCGAGCTTCGCCCCATAGTTCGGCGGCCGCACTACGCGGCCATGCAGCATGCCGGGTAGCCGAAGGTCCTGCACAAACGCGACCCCGCCGGTCACCTTGGCCGGGATGTCGAAGCGCGCGATCGACTTGCCGACGATCCGGTGGGCCGACGGCGACTTGGGCTTGGCCTTCGCGGTGACCTCGCGATGCAGGTCGGCGTCGCGGGCCAACTCCCCGTAGGTCACCTTGCGCCCGTCGGCCGCGCTGATGACGCCGTCGGCGACGGTGAGCCCGGAGGCCTCGACGCCGAGGCGCTTGGCGGCGAGGTCGATGAGGATCGCCCGCACTTCCGCGCCCGCAAGGCGCAGCGCCACGCCGCCGTTCTCGATCGACTGGCTGCCGGAGGTGATGCCTTCGTTGGGAGTTTTCTCGGTGTCGCCAGAAATCATGCGCAGGCGCGCCAGCGGCAGATCGAGTTCCTCGGCGGCGATCTGCGCCAGCGCGGTGACGATGCCCTGGCCGAGCTCGACCTTGCCGGTACACACCGTCGCGCTGCCGTCGGCGGCAATGCGAACCCAGGCGTCGAGCATGCGGTTGCCATTAAGGCTGCCCGGCAGGGCGGCCGGCTGCTGTCCAGTCGCAAGCTTCGGAGCGAGCGTGAAGGCGACCACGATGCCGCCGAGGCCAACGGCAAAGTCCCGCCGCGAGATGTGCGCGTTCATCATATCCTCCCAGTGGTGTGGCTCGCCTTGAGCACGGCGCGGATAATGCGGCCATGGGTGCCGCAGCGGCACAGGTTGCCGGCAAGCCCCTCGCGCACCTGCGCCGCGGTGGCGTGCGGATTCTGATCGAGCAGCGCCTTCGCCGACATGATCATGCCGTTGATGCAGTAGCCGCATTGAGCGGCCTGCTCGTCGATAAAGGCCTGCTGCAAGGGATGCGGTTTCGCCGCCGTGCCCAGGCCCTCCAGGGTCGTTATCTCGGACTGCCCGAGCGAACCGACCTCGGTGACGCATGACCGCACCGGCCTGCCATCGACCAGCACCGTGCAGGCGCCGCACTGGGCGAGCCCGCAACCGAACTTGGCGCCGTTGAGTTCGAGATCGTTGCGCAGTACGTAAAGCAGCGGCGTGTCGGGTTGCGCCGGCACGCTGTGCACTGCGCCATTCACCTTCAGGCTGACCGCCATTGGGCTCTCCGTAATGGACCCGGCATTTCCGGGTTTTGCATCCTTAACTTGGCTTCTCGTTTATGCATCGCAATGGCGGGGAGCGCCGAGAGCTGCGCATCGTACGTTAAGGTTCTGGCGGGCGACAGTTCCAATTGGGGGCGTACAATTTACGCTGGGGAGGTAATAGTATGGGGAGCGACGTCGCCTTCTTCGTGAGCCTGATACGCGGCGCGACGGCGGTGCTCATCCTCTCTGCCCTGCTATGGCTCGCCTGCGGCTTCGTGCAGCGCTTCACGCAGGGGAAGGCGCTCGCCGAGGCGCCGACGCGGGAGCGGCGGTGACGGGCGGCTCCCCCGATTTCCCTGAAAACAGGGAAAGTAACAGGGAATTTTCAATTTTTCGTCTCGTTCGGCAGGGGTGGCCGGCGCGCGTGCGTGCCCGCCTGCAGCCTGGGCCGGGCCGGGTCCGGACTTCGTCCGGCCCGGCGAACGCCGCGAGCCTCCTGAACGCCCTCCCCGAATTTTGCCGGCGTTGACCGCCGGACCGCGGCGGCGCCGTCCGGGCTGCGGCCGTGCAGGCTGGACGTCCGCGCTCCGTCCGGGGCTGTTGCGGCGGGGCAGAACGCCTCGCCGTTGCCCGCTTTCCGAGGCGGGCGTTAGCGAAGGCGTCCGCCCGGCCGGCGGGGCGTCTTCCGGCTGCTGGTCGCCGACTGCGGGCGGTGCAGTCGGTTCCCGCTCCGCCTCCCTCCTCTCACCGTAGGTATCGATCCCGTCGGCCTGCTGCCGCGCAGGCTCATCGTCATCGGCGCCGCCGGCATCATCACGATCGGCGTCGGCGGTGTCGTCAACGTCGTTGTCGTCGCCGTCGATGGCATCGGCATCATCGGTGTCATTCACAACATCATCGGCGTCGCCGTCCTCGAACATAGCGGCGATGCTACGGGCCTGCTCAATGTCCCGGATCATCGCCAGGATGTCGCGCTGCGCCCGGACGTTGCCGCCGGCGGCGCTCTCTAGCTGGCGGCGCAGGACGGCCTGGATGACCGGCATCGGCATGGCATGGCCGTCCTCCATCACGACGGTCGTGCGGTAGGCCTCGTGCAGCGCCAGTTCTTCGAGGCGTCCGGCCAGCGACCGGCGCGGCCGTCCGCCCGGATTGCCGGACTGGCCCTTCTGGAATTGCGTATGCCGGGGCGGCTTGCGGTAGCCGACCTCATAAGAGGCGGATGTCGTCTGGGGGGCTGTCATGACGGGGGCTCGCGCGGGAAGAGGGACGGGACAGTTCAAAGACGGGACAGTTCAAAGAAGAGAGAATCGAAGAACGATGGTGATTTGGAGCACGCTTCAAACAGGTCTTCGGACAGGCCGCGCCGCAAGAGGCAAATATAAGTATACAACCTCTGAGGGAATAAGTCAATGAATTACTTAATAAGTCAATGAATTACTTATTGTGCGCGCAGGGCAAGGGAAGCGGGTCTAGCGGGCTGGCGCCGGATGGATTACACTAGTGCAGCGTTTCCATCGCTCTACTAGGTCGTTGGGGCGCGGGAGTGGAATATGAATGGGACCCGGACAAGGCCAAGAGCAACCTAAAGAAAGCACGGCATTAGCTTCAAGGCTGCTATGGCGGCTTTAGAGGACCCATATAGGCTTGAAGGCCCTGATCCGCACGAATGCGAGGAAAGAACGCGGGTCTTGCGCCTTTACAAAGGGATGACGGTCCTGTTCGTCGTGACCGCTGAACCTGAAGAAGGCGTATGCCGGATCATAACTGCCCGTAGGGCCGAACCACATGAACGAGAACGGTACAACCAAAATCGTGCGCTACAGCAGCGATGCCCTTCCGCCGGACGATGAAACGGATTGGGCGAAGGTCATGGCAATGACCGATGAAGAAATTCACGCAAGAGCGCTAGCTGATCCCGATGCACAGCCGATGACGCCAGAGGAATTGGCGAGGATGCGGCCTGCTTTGCGGCAGACAAAGAAAAGGCGGAGGGCACGATAGCTCTCCGCTCGTAGGGCCGTTAGCTACGTGGAGGCAGTAGCAAGCGTGGCGAAGTTGGCGCGCCACGGTCGATGAAGATGGGCACTACTCCTTCGCCGTGCCTCTAGGATGCCGCAGTCCGCCGTGCGCTCCAATCGGTAGATTTGCGACGCCCTGCGATCTTGCACTACGCCTCGTGGGCGGGCGTCCTGCCGGTATCGCAACGTGGTCCGCTTACCCTTCGATACCGGCTGCGCCGATCAATCCCGGGATCGACGTGATGGGCCAATTAGCGACTAATGCAGTGCAGCAAATAGCGTCCTATTCGATCACCTCTTCGGCGCGGGCGGGAGTTTTGCCGGATCGTATGTCCACACCCCGGCGACCCGATGCCGGCGTTCCTCAGCGGCCCAGGCCCGCGCCCGACGCCCACGCCAGCCTGCTGAAGCTGCCAC
>Ga0137409_10008482_pt1 | contig 10491 bp, 9 predicted proteins | sample CZODoug1_16funga_FD_122059 | JGI IMG/M metagenome (GOLD analysis project Ga0137409, IMG submission 122059) | Vadose zone soil fungal communities from Angelo Coast Range Reserve, California, USA - CZODoug1_16fungal (Hybrid Assembly) | ecosystem: Environmental > Terrestrial > Soil > Vadose zone... | reverse complement strand
TCTACGGTTTCAAGCCGACGTTCGGCCGGGTGCCGATGTGGCCGATCTCGAACACCGACAGCGTCTCGCACACCGGGCCGATGACGCGCACGGTGGCGGACGCCGCGCTGATGCTGGGCGTGATGGCCGGCCCCGACGACTGGGACCGCCAGTCGCTCGACGCGGCGCCCGCCGACTACGTGGGCCGCCTGCGCGACGGCGTCAAGGGCCTGCGCGTGGGGTGGAGCCTCGATCTGGGAGGCCTGCAGGTGGATCCGGAGGTCGGCCAGGTCGCGCAGCGCGCGGCGCGCGCCTTCCAGGAGCTGGGCTGTGCGGTCGAGGACGTGAAGGTGAGCTGGCCGGACACGCGCGAGATGATCCATCTCATGTGGAACGCGCACTACGCGGGCAACTACGCCCAGTACCTCGGCGAGTTCGGCTCCCGCATGGATCCGGGGCTGGTCGCGGCCATCGAGGACGGGCGCCGCTACAGCGCGGAGGCCTACGTGGCGATGCGCGGCCGCAAGCACGTCTACTGCGACGCGGTGCGCGCGATCTTCGACACCTACGATCTGCTGCTGACCCCGACGGTATCGGTCGCGGCGTTCGAGGTCGGGCGGCTCAATCCGGTGGGCTTTCCGCAGCATCCGTGGGACTGGTTCCCGTGGGCCGGCTTCAGCTATCCGTTCAATTTCACCGGGCAGCCCGCCGCGACCGTGCCCGCGGGCTTCACCGCCTCGGGCATGCCGGTGGGCCTGCAGATCGTCGGCCGCCGCCTGGCCGATCTTCAGGTCCTGCAGGCCTCGGCCGCTTTCGAGCAGGCGCGGCCGTGGGCGCAGAAGCGGCCCGCGGTGTGAGCGCCGCGCGCCCGTACGACATCATCACCTTCGACTGCTACGGCACCCTCATCGACTGGGAAGGCGGCATCGCGGGCGCGTTCACGCGGGCGGTGGTGGGGACCGGCGGGCGCGTCGATCCCCGTGCAGTGCTGGCGGCCTACGAGCGGATCGAGCCGGTGGTGCAGGCCGAGCGCTACCGGACCTACCGCGAGGTGCTCACGGAAAGCGCGCGCCGCGTGGCCAAGGAGCTCGGCTGGGCGCTGCCCGAGGCGCGCACGGACTTCCTGGCCGAGAGCCTGCCGTTCTGGATCCCATTCCCGGACACCAACGCGGCGCTCGAGCGCCTCTTCAAGGCCGGCTACCAGCTCGGGATCCTCTCCAACGTGGACGACGATCTCCTCACCGGCACGCGCAAGCACTTCACGGTGCCCTTCGATCTCATCGTCACCGCCCAGCAGGTGGGCTCGTACAAGCCGGCCGACGGGCACTTCACGACCGCGCGCGAGCGCATCGGCGGCCGGCGGTGGCTGCACGCGGCCCGGAGCCACTTCCACGACGTGACGCCGTGCAAGCGCCTGGGCGTGCCGGTGGCCTGGATCAATCGCGCGGGGGAGACGCGCGGCGAGCCCCGGCCGGACCGCGAGCTCTCCACCCTGACCGCGCTGGCCGACTGGCTCGCCTAGGCGAGCACTCCAGAGGACTCCCATGGCACTCGAGCAGACGCTGAACGACACGCTGACACAGGCCATCAAGGCCAAGGACACCCGGACCGCCGACGTGGTGCGCATGCTCAAGACCAAGGTCCAGGAGCGCCGCACCGCCAAGGGCTTCGCGGGCACGGTGGACGACGCCCTCGTGCTCGACGTGATCGGAGCCTATCGCAAGCTCCTCCAGAAGGCGCTCGCCGAGTACGAGAAGGTCGGGGAGCGCGGCGCGAGCCAGGCGGCCCAGCTCCGCTTCGAGATCGACTTCTGCGAGCGCTACCTGCCCAAGGGCATGGACGACGCGGCGGTGCGCGCGCTGGTGAGGGAGCGCATCGGCGCCCTCGGCATCAGCGACCCCAAGCAGGCCGGCCGCCTGGTCGGCGACATCATGAAGACCCACAAGGGCCAGGTGGATGCGGGCGACGTCAAGCGCGTCGCGGAGGAGCTGCTGAAACCCTAACGTGTAGGCAGCCTAGCGGAAGCGGGCGCGGGGCTCGTTCCGCAGGGCGTCCTCGATGCGCATCCGGTGCCGCGGCGGCATCGCGGGCAGGGCGGCGGGCGCGAAGTAGCGGATCTCGAGCGACTCGTCGTCGTTGACCCGGGGCTCGCCCGCGACCGGCCGGCACGCGAAGGTGATGCTCAGGATCGCCGCCTCGTCACCGTTCGGGTAGCGCACGACGAATTCCGGCCCGCTGTAGACGCCGACGATCCGCTCGGGAACGACCTCGAGCGCGGTCTCCTCGCGGATCTCCCGCACGAGAGTCTCCGCGGGCTCCTCGCCCGGCTCCATGATCCCGCCCGGCAGCCCCCACTCCCCGTTGTCGCTCCGGCGCTGCAGCAGCACTCGACCCGCCGGGTCGAAGATCACCGCGGCGACCCCGGGCTGGAGCAGCACGTCGTGGCCGATCTTGGCGCGGAGATCGCGCATGTACGGGGAGATGGGCATGGCGGGAGTCCCGACCGGGGCGCGCCGCTACTTGCGGCTGCCCGCGTAGCGCTTCTCGACGTAGTCGTCGAGGATCTTCAGGAAGTCGGCGACGATGGCGTCGCCCTTGAGGGTGAGCTTGAGCGCGCCGTCCACGAAGACCGGGGCCTTGGGCTCCTCGAAGGTGCCGGGCAGCGAGATGCCGATGTCAGCGTGCTTGGACTCGCCCGGGCCGTTGACCACGCAGCCCATCACCGCGACCTTCAGCTCCTCCACGCCCGAGTAGCGGCTCTTCCACACCGGCATCTGGTCGCGCAGGTAGGTCTGGATCTGCTCGGCCATCTCCTGGAAGAAGGTCGAGGTGGTGCGCCCGCAGCCGGGGCAGGCGGTCACCAGCGGCAGGAAGCTGCGGATCCCCAGCGATTGCAAGATCAGCTGGGCGACCTGCACCTCCTCGGTGCGATCGCCGTTTGGCTTGGGAGTGAGCGAGACGCGGATCGTGTCGCCGATGCCCTCCTGCAGCAGGATCGCCAGCCCCGCGGTGCTCGCCACGATGCCCTTGGCCCCCATGCCCGCCTCGGTGAGGCCGAGATGCAGCGGGTAGTCGGAGCGGGGCGCGAGCTTGCGGTAGACGTCCACCAGGTCCTGCACGCCCGACACCTTGGCGGAGAGGATGATGCGATCGTGCCCGAGGCCGGTCTGCTCGGCCAGCTCGGCGGACTGGATCGCGCTCTCCACCATCGCGTTCATGGTGACGTCGCGCGCGTCGAGCGGGTCCTTGCTCTTGGCGTTGGCGTCCATCATCTGGGTGAGGAGGTTCTGGTCGAGGCTCCCCCAGTTCACCCCGATGCGCACCGGCTTGCCGTTGTCGATCGCGACCCGGACGATCGCGCTGAAGTTCTCGTCGTGGTGCTTGCCGCCCACGTTGCCCGGGTTGATGCGGTACTTCGCGAGCGCGCGGGCGCACTCGGGGTACTTGGTCAGCAGCACGTGGCCGTTGTAGTGGAAGTCGCCGATCACCGGGACCGTGACCTGCTTGACGATCTCGGGGACCGCCCGCGCCGCCGCCTCGGTGTTCACGGTGACGCGCACCAGCTCGCTGCCCGCCGCGTGGAGCGCGTTGACCTGGGCCACCGTCCCGGGCACGTCGGCGGTGTCGGTATTGGTCATGGACTGGACGATGATCGGCCGAGGGCCACCCACCTTGACCCCACCCACGTCCACCGAGATCGTCTTGCGGCGCTGAGGCGCGCTCATAGCGTGGGCCTCATCATAGCACCGTCACCCGCGGAGTATGATGACGGCCATGGCCGCTTCCGACGATGCCGCGATCGCCCGGACGGCCGCGCGGTTCGACGCGCCCGCGCCCGTGCTCGAGCCCATCGCCCGGGATCTCACCCGGCAGATGGCGCGCGGGCTGGTCGGCGAGCCCAGCTCGCTCAAGATGTTACAAACCTTTACGCGGCAGCCCTCCGGGCGGGAGCGGGGCCGCGTGGTGGTGGTGGACTGGGGCGGCACCAAGGCCCGGGCCGGCCTGGTCGAGCTCGGGCCGGGCGGGGCGGTCCGCATCGTCGCGGAGGAAGCCCTCACCTTCTCCGAGGCGGACAAGCGCGGCGCGCCGGAGCCGGTCTTCGACCTGATCGCGCGCGCGGTCGGGCGCGTGGCCCAGGGGCAGGGCGTCGCGGCCGCGCCGCTCGCGTTCATCTACTCCTACCCGGCCCGCCTCGAGCGCATCGATCGGGCGGTGGCGCTGGCCTCGACCAAGGGTTGGCGCCTCAAAGGCCTCGTGGGCCAGGACGTGGCGGCGTTGCTCGGCGCTGCCCTCCTTCGCGCCGGGCTCGCGCGGATCGCGCTGGCCGCGGTGGCCAACGACACGGTGGCCGCGCTGATGCTGCACAGCTACCGGGCCCGGGGTCGCGACGCGGCCGCGCGTCCGGCCGACGTGGGCCTGATCGTGGGCACCGGGACCAACCTGGCCGCGGATCTGGGGCCGGCGGGCATCCGGAACCTCGAGTCCGGGAACTTCGACGGGGTCGGCGCCGTCGAAACGGCCTACGACGTCGCGCTCGACCGCGAGGTCGACGAGCCGCCGCCGGGCGCGCAGCGCTTCGAGAAGATGGTCTCCGGCCATTACCTGGGCGAGATCCTGCGCCGCGCGCTGGAGGACATGGGGAAGCGGAGCGGGCCGCTCGCCACCCCATTCACCCTCGACAGCGCGCACCTCTCGCGCATCGCCGCGGATGGCACCGCGGGGCTCGACGACGTGGACGCGCTGCTCCGCGCGCTCGGCGCCTCGAGCACGGTGGAGGAGCGGCACGGCGTCCGCGCCCTCGGCGCGGCGATCGCCCGCCGCGCGGCTCGGTTGGTCGGGACGGCGCTCGTCGGCACGCTGCGCTTCCTCGATGCGGAGCTCGCCGAGCGGCGTACCATCGCGGTGGACGGCAGCCTCTGGGGCGGCTACCCGGGGTTCGAAGCGCTCGTGCGCGAGGCCATCGGCGAGCTGCTTGGCGGCGAGCGGGCGAGCCGGATCGAGACCGCGTACGTGAAGGATTCCACCAGCGCCGGCGCGGCGGTCATCGCGGCCGTGGCGGCCACGCAAAGGAGCGAGTGATGCAGCTCGGCATGATCGGTCTCGGGCGCATGGGCGCCAACATGGTGCGGCGGCTTGGTCGGGCGGGCCACGACTGCGTGGTCTACGACGTCTCCGCCCCCGTGGTGCAGGCGCTCGCCCGCGAGGGCGCCACCGGGACCGCATCGCTCCAGGCGTTCGTGCAGGCGCTGGCCCGCCCCCGCACGGTGTGGATCATGGTGCCGGCGGCGGTGGTTGACCAGACGCTCGGCTCGCTCGCGCCCCTCCTCGAGTTCGGCGGACACCAGGAGAAGCCCGCCGAGGAAGGGCCCAAGCGCACATGAGCGCCCCCTCGCGCGCGGCGGTGGTGTTCCTGGTGGACGTGGACAATACCCTGCTGGACAACGACCACGTCACCGCCGACCTGCGGCGACACCTGGACGAGGCGGTGGGGCCGGAGGGCCGGGCGCGCTACTGGGCCCTCTTCGAGCAGCTCCGGGCGGAGCTGGGCTACGCGGACTACCTGGGCGCGCTGCAGCGCTACCGGCTCGAGTTCCCGCGCGACCTGCGTCTCCTGACCGTGTCCGGCTTCCTGGTGGACTACCCGTTCGCGAACCGGCTCTATCCCGGCTCCCTCGACGTGCTCGAGCGCTTCCGGAGCTGGGGGCCGACCGTGATCCTCTCGGACGGTGACGTGGTGTTCCAGCCGCGCAAGGTGCAGCGCTCCGGTCTGGCCGAGGCGGTGGACGGCGTGCTGATCTACGTGCACAAGGAGCGCGAGCTCGAGGACGTGGAGCGCCGGTATCCCGCCGAGCACTACGTGCTGGTGGACGACAAGCTCCGCGTGCTCACGGCGGTGAAGCGCGCCTGGGGCGCCCGGGTGACCACCGTGTTCCCCCGGCAGGGGCACTACGCCCACGATCCGGAGGCCATCGCCGGCCACCCGCCCGCCGATCTCACCGTCGAGCACATCGGCGACCTCGTCGACCACGACCTGGCCACGCTGCGGGCGTGCGCCGGGGCCGTCGCCGCGGGGCCGGCCGGCGGGAGATGAGCCGGTGGCGATATCGGCCGAGCAGGTCCGGCTCCTCGACGCGTACTGGCGGGCCGCGAACTACCTGACCGTCGGCCAGATCTACCTTCGGGACAACCCGCTCCTGCGGGAGCCGCTCACGCCCGAGCACGTCAAGCCGCGCCTCCTCGGCCACTGGGGCACCTCGCCGGGGCTCTCCTTCATCTATGCGCACCTGAACCGCCTCGTGACCGAGACCGACGCGGACGTGATCTACCTGGCCGGACCGGGCCACGGCGGGCCCGCGATCGTGGCCAACGTGTACCTGGAGGGGACGTACTCCGAGATCTACCCGGATGTCTCGAAGGACGCCGCAGGCCTGCGGCGCCTCTTCCGGCAGTTCTCCAGCCCCGGCGGCATCCCGAGCCACGTGAGCGTGCCGACGCCCGGCTCCATCCACGAGGGCGGCGAGCTCGGCTACGTGCTGGTCCACGCCTTCGGCGCCGCCTTCGACAATCCGGAGCTGATCGTGGCCGCGGTGGTAGGGGACGGCGAGGCCGAGACCGGGCCCCTGGCCGGCAGCTGGACCGGCATCGACTTCCTGAACCCGGCCCGGGACGGCGCGGTGCTGCCCATCCTTCACCTGAACGGTTACAAGATCGGTGGCCCCACGCTGCTCGGCCGTAGCGGCGACGACGACATCGTGAGCCTGCTGCGCGGCCACGGCTGGGAACCCCACGTCGTCACGGGCGACGATCCCGCCGTGATGCACCCGCGCTTCGCCCAGGTGCTCGCCGACTGCCACGCCCGGATCCGGGCGATCCAGGCGGAGGCTCGGCGTCCTTCCGGGGGCGCCGCCCGCGCAACGCGCCCGCGCTGGCCCGTGATCGTGCTCCGCACGCCCAAGGGCTGGACCGGGCCCAAGACGGTGGACGGCGTGCCCGTCGAGGGCACGTTCCGTGCGCACCAGGTGCCGCTGGACCGCGTGAGGGAGGATCCCGCGCACCTGGCGCTGCTCGAGGCCTGGATGCACAGCTACCGGCCGGAGGAGCTTTTCGACGACGACGGCCGTCTGCGCGCCGAGCTGGCCGCGCTCGCGCCCGCGGGCGCCCGCCGGCTCGGCGCGAATCCTCACGCCAACGGCGGGCGCCTGCTCCAGCCCCTCGACCTGCCCGACTTCGCCGACTACGCGTTGCCGGTCCCGCGGCCGGCCACCGAGCTGCACGGCTCCACCCGCCAGCTCGGCCGGTTCATGCGCGACATCTTCACGCGCAACCGGTCGGCCGCCAACTTCCGCCTCTTCTGCCCGGACGAGACCAACTCCAATCGGCTCGGTGACGTGTTCGAGGTGGAGCGCCGGTGCTCAGTGCTCCCGCAGACCGCTGCCGACGATCACGTGGCCCCGGACGGCCGGGTGATGGAGATCCTGAGCGAGCACTGCTGCCACGGCTGGCTCGAGGGCTACCTGCTCACCGGCCGCCACGGGCTGTTCGCGAGCTACGAGGCGTTCGCGATGGTGTCGGCGTCCATGACGGTGCAGCACGCCAAGTGGCTGCAGGAGGCGGCCCGGCTGCCGTGGCGGGCGCCGGTCGCCTCGCTCAATATCCTGCTCACGTCCACCTCGTGGCGCCAGGACCACAACGGCTTCAGCCACCAGGGCCCGGGCCTGATCGACGTCGTGCTCTCGAAGAAGGGGACGGTGTCGCGGATCTACCTGCCTCCCGACGCCAACTGCCTGCTCTCGGTGGCCGACCACTGCTTTCGCAGCCGCAACTACGTGAACCTGATCGTCATCGACAAGCAGCCGCAGCTGCAGTGGCTCGATCTCGAAACCGCCCGGACGCATTGCGCGCGGGGCGCCTCGGTCTGGCCCTGGGCGGGCAGCGCGGGCGCCGGAGCGCCCGACGTCGTCTTGGCCGCGGCCGGCGACGTCCCGACGCTCGAGGTGATCGCCGCGGCCTGGCTGCTGCGCCGCCACGCGCCCTCACTGCGCGTGCGGGTGGTCAACGTGGTGGACCTCATGACGTTGTTCGCGCCGCGCTTCCACCCGCACGGCCTCAGCGACGAGGCGTTCGTCGCCCTGTTCACCGAGGGGACGCCGGTGGTCTTCGCCTTCCACGGCTACCAGCGCGCCGTCCACGAGCTGATCCACGGCCGTCCCGGCGCCGAGCGCTTCCACGTGCGCGGGTTCAACGAGGAAGGTACGACCACCACACCCTTCGACATGGTGGTGCGCAACGGGATGAGCCGCTACGATCTCTGCCTCGAAACCCTCCGGCGGGTGCCGCAGGGTGAGACGCAAGGCGCCGCCCTCGCCGCGCACTGCCGCGCCATGCTCGACCGGCACCGGGGATACATCGTTGAGCACTTCGAGGACATGCCGGAGGTGCGGGACTGGCGCTGGAGCGAGCCCTGATGCCCGGCACCCCGGTCGTCCTCTGTCTCAACGCGGGCTCCTCGTCGCTCAAATTCTCGGTCTGGGACGACGAGAAGAGCCTCGGGGAGGGAGAGGTGGAAGGGATCGGCCGGCCGGAGGCCTTCGCCTGGCTCCAGACGCCTGGCGCGCCGCCGCGGCGGCTGCCCGGGCACTGGACCGATCATGGCGAGGCGACCGCCTCCGTGTTCACGCTGCTGGGCGAGCACGCGCTGCCCGCGCCGGCGGGCGTCGGCCACCGGCTCGTGCACGGCGGACGACGGCACGCGGCGCCCGAGCGGGTGACGTCGACCCTGATCGCCGAGCTGCGCGCGCTCATCCCGCTGGCCCCGCTGCACCTGCCGAGCGGTCTCGCCGGCGTGGAGGCGGTGGCCGCGCGCTTCCCCACGCTGCCGCAGGCCGTCTGCTTCGACACCGCGTTCCACCGGGACCTGCCGGAGATCGCCCGCCGCCTGCCTCTGCCGCGGGACCTGGCCGACACGGCCGGCATCCAGCGGTTCGGCTTCCACGGGCTGTCCTACGAGTACGTGGTGGAGTGGCTGGGCGCGGCCGGTCGTGGCCGGGTGGTGATCGCGCATCTGGGCAGCGGGGCGAGCATGGCGGCGGTGCGCGAGGGACGGGCGGTGGACACGACCATGGGGTTCACGCCGGCCGGTGGATTCATGATGGGCACGCGCACCGGCGATCTCGATCCGGGCGTGCTGCTCTACCTGATGCGGGAGAAGGGCTACGACGCCCTGGGCCTCGACCGACTGGTGAACAAGGAGTCGGGCCTGCTCGGGGTCTCCGGCACCAACGCGGACATGAAGACGCTGCTGGAGCGACGCGAGCGCGACCAGGCCGCCGCGCTCGCGGTGGCGATGTTCTGCTATCAGGTGCGCAAGCAGGTGGGCGCCTTCGCGGCCGCGCTGGGCGGCCTCGACACGCTGGTGTTCACGGGCGGCATCGGGGAGCGGGCGGCGCCGGTGCGCGCGGAGATCTGCGATGGGCTTGGCCATCTGGGCGTCCGTCTCGATCCGGCGCGGAACGCGGCCCACACCGATCCGCTGACCGCTCCGGGCAGCGGCTGCGCGGTGCGGGTCGTGGTCACCCGGGAGGACCTGATGATCGCGCGGCACAGCCGGGCGGTCCTGTTCGCACGAGCGCGAGAGGAGACACGGTGATCAGCCAGAGCGAGGCGGGGGCGGCACTGCGGAAGCATCACGGGCAGATGCGGGACGTCCATCTCCGGACGCTCTTCGCGGAGGACCCGAAGCGGGGGGAGCGGCTCGCGCTGGAGGCGGCCTCCCTCTACCTCGACTACTCGAAGAACCGGGTCACCGACGAGACCCTGCGGCTCCTGCTCGCACTGGCCGAGGCGGCCGGCCTGCGGGCGCGCATCGACGCCATGTTCTCGGGCGAGAAGATCAACGTGACCGAGCAGCGCGCGGTGCTCCACGTGGCCCTGCGCGCGCCCCGGGGCACGCGGATCCTGGTGGACGGCCAGGACGTGGTGCCGGGCGTGCACGCGGTGCTCGACCGCATGGCCGACTTCTCCACCCGCGTGCGCACCGGAGCCTGGACCGGCTTCACCGGGAAGGCCATCCGCAACGTGGTCAATATCGGCATCGGCGGCTCCGACCTGGGGCCGGTCATGGCCTATGAAGCCCTTCGGCACTACAGCGACCGGCGCCTCACGCTGCGCTTCGTCTCGAACGTGGACGGCACCGACTTCGTCGAGGCCACCCGGGACCTGGATCCGGCCGAGACGCTCTTCGTCGTGTCCTCCAAGACCTTCACCACCCAGGAGACGCTGGCCAATGCCCACGCGGCGCGGGACTGGGCCCTGCGCGCGCTCCGCGATCCGAAGGCGGTCGCGCGCCACTTCGTGGCGGTGTCCACCAATGCGGCGGAGGTGGCGAAGTTCGGCATCGACACCGCCAACATGTTCGAGTTCTGGGACTGGGTGGGCGGTCGCTACTCCTACGACTCGGCCATCGGGCTCTCGCTGATGATCGCGATCGGGTCCGAGCACTTCCGGGCCATGCTC
>Ga0137409_10008481_pt1 | contig 10491 bp, 7 predicted proteins | sample CZODoug1_16funga_FD_122059 | JGI IMG/M metagenome (GOLD analysis project Ga0137409, IMG submission 122059) | Vadose zone soil fungal communities from Angelo Coast Range Reserve, California, USA - CZODoug1_16fungal (Hybrid Assembly) | ecosystem: Environmental > Terrestrial > Soil > Vadose zone... | reverse complement strand
CCTGACGGAGAGCCAGGGACTCGAACCCTGATGAGTTTTACCTCGGCAGTTTTCGGGACTGCTGCTTTACCAATTAGGCTTGCCCTCCATAATCCTGTGTTACTCTTTCGTTATCTCTTCCTACCTTTCCTGTACAACACTATGACAGGAGCGCCGGGATTCGAACCCGAAGCGTCGGTTTTGGAGACCGAAATGTTATCCGGTTACACCACGCTCCTTTAACAAGACACACTTATCCCGAAGGCAGGAATCGAACCTGCTCGCGACGTGATAGTCACAATAGTTTTACAAACTACTGCCGATCCATTCGGCCTCTTCGGGTCGGACTCTTCGGGCTGACATTCGCGTCGAAACAACAGACGTGACAAAAAGCAAAGAGCGAGCAACTCTACAGCCTAAAGACATCCTTAAAGCTGGAGCGACCCGCTCAACCTAAAAACCCTTTTCTATTCTCTGTATTCGGATTTTCGGGAGCGGGAACTGCCGCTCCCGCGAGATTATTGATGCCTAAAGAGATAGACGCCGGTCGGGCGTTCAATCGAACTGCCCTGTTGATCTCGGCCTCTCAGCGTCTCTTTAAACATATCTGACGTGGCTAAGGTGGGATTGACCAACCCAAAGCACACAAAAACGCCTGGCCGCCAGCCGGGTAACCCCATCGCCGTTGCGCCGTTGGCTATCAGATTTTTATGTTCTTTGAGCGTCATAACTATTTGAAAGCTGTTTAAACCTTAATTTAAACCTTGAATTTGAAGATTGCCGGATAGCTTGATTACACTATCCAACCGAATTCAGCTTATACTCCAATCGTCGTTATCGAGTCAAGAAAAATATTCACGAATGTTACCCGATATGCGCCTGACCGTTAGCTAAACATTGATAGCCGGCCTGCAATTTCGCACTCGCAATCTTTTTGCCCCATTAACAACCTCCCGCCACCAGTAAATTAGTTCCCCAAACTTGTAAATCAACCTCTGAGTTTGGCAGCGTATCTCGATAGATTCGCGCCCTTCGGCGACATCCTGTGGAACTAGGTAGAGATCCTTAATAAGCGTTTCACGCAAGATGCCCACGAATCTTCTGACATCTTTCGCCCAGAATTCAGGCTTTTCTCTATGCAGTTTGAGGAGGTTCTCCAGCGTCATAATATAATTGCTCATGAATCGCCAGATCTGGAAACGCGCCAGCTCTTCAAAATCCGATAGGGCCAGATTTCCCAGCTCCATCAGATGCTTTCCGAGCGCCAATAATCTCTCTCTCTCATCACTCATTCCGAGTCGAAAATACGCCGACCTTATGCAAGCGGCGGCAAGATCGCAGAAACGGAATTTTGTCGCGCTTTTCAACACCTCGTCCGTACTGTATGACCGGGGTTCCATCGGCGCGTGAAGAATTGTAGAAGGGAGATGACCAAAGTAAACATCATCAAAACAGGCCCGAAGAGTCAGCCCGAATAACCCACCTTGATGACGATAGACCGGCATAAACGGCGGCAGAAGGGAGCGATTATCCAAGCCGAGAACGGTTGCCATACACCACGCCGAATCGCTAATGGTTAGTCGATTCGCCGCGCGTATCATCTCTCTGCTGTTCCAGGCGGAATGGTAGTCCGCCTCGGACTTGACCATTCGTTCACGTGATTCAGCCTCAAGCGCCAAGCAGCCTGTTGGCGTATGCATGCCGGAGTCTCCAATCACCCCACTGATCGTGACCCCGATCCTTCCACTGCGATGCATTCCCTCGAGTAATTTGTGGCTTATGTTACCCAGTTCTATGTCGGCAAGGTCAGAACACTTGGAAATGCATTCGTCAATCGTCTTACCCAACAACTGTTCGTGATCTGCCAATACGTCTTCATTATTCACAATGACCGACTGAAGCGCCGACGCGCGATTGGGGAAATACCAGAATTTGATGAAGCCCTCTCCCTTAGAGTCTAAAGCGAGACCGTGCTTTGTACCATGGATGGTTCCGAGCTGGCAGACAGTATCGTCATCCACGCTTAGAACCGGATCTCCTGCTGTATGTAGCAACAGCGCGTTCCTGTTCGCGCCTGTTGTGCGCCCGCAACCTTCCAGGCCGAACAAGGCGAATTTCACTACTTCCGGCGGCGCCTCCGATTCTGCAATCAGCGCCTCGGCATACTGTAACTTCTCTTCCAAACCCGCATATGATATCTCTACCTCATGCCTCTCACTCAAACCTCGCAGCATTTGTCGTGTTTCACCCCTTGCCCCCACACTTTCTGAGTCATCCATCACTACGAAATCAATCTCTCTACCGTGTCGCTTACAGTTGTCGATGTAGCTCTCCAAACAACGCAGCAAACTCTCCGGTCGATCCCGCGTCACCACACCTACCGACGCAATCTGTGGCGCTCCTTTCTTCTGGTCAGTCGAATACTTGCACCGCTCTAGCACGTCAAAATCAGAAACCAATAGTCCATCTTCTGCTAATTGCGAGAGTTGCTTCTTGATGGACTCAATCCGAATTGGTCCCGGGGACTCTGAGACCGTTGTTCCGACTTGACTCCAGTTGCCCAGGCGCTCCTGATAGATATTCCGGGCATGTTCATCGAGAGTTCTGAATTCCCAGCAATGGTTGAGGAGAGCGGCTTGATAACTCGGCAGAATGCGTCTGGTATTACTAGCCTTTGAATAGACCAATTCCAGATTGTCTCCGACCGGAAACCTGAACAAATGCAGGCTCCGATACCGTTTCGCAAGGGGATCGATTGATCTAGAAGTAGTCCTATTCATTTTTCTTATCGGTTCGCGAACAGGCGCGTTCCTGTCACTTGCGTATAGACTATTTTGGTTCGATTTAGCGCGACAACTGTAAATCTTGCGGAGAAAAGCCAAGGGACTCAACCCATTCCATTCCTTCATCCGCCTCCTCGCCCCAGCACCGGTTAATCTCATTGAGCTGGTCGTGACGCGACGCGGCGTCGAACGGCCTGTCCGAATCCTTGGAATACTTCTGAATAGACTGAGCGGAGATCATTGCCTGAAATTGCCGCTCGTCAACCTGCAAACCGGAGCCGCTAAGAACGGCCCGGAGAGTCGACTCCGGCGCCTCTACCAAGGCGTCCCCATTTGCAAGCACGACCCGACCGGCCCTATCGTTTCTCTTGAGGGCTCGAAACAAAGAATAGTTCAACAGCCAGACGTAGGCGGCCGCTTGCGGCGTAGTCAGAGCGTCAGCGCTGATCCCGCTCAGCACGCCGTAACGAGAAGCGTCCCTGGCCGCGCTTGCAACCCGACCACGCACCCACTCGCAGCGTTCTTCCGACTTGAGAACTGAGAGCAGAAAGCTTCTTAAGGGCGTGATCAGGTAAGTGGCTGTCGCATTCGGGTCCCGTTCGAGAAGAGTCTTCGCCAGTCGATTGCTGGGCTCATACGGCTTTATAACTACGGCTTGCCCCGGTTCATACGTTCTCAGAAGCAGCTTCATGCATACGTCTAAGAACAGTTCCCAGCGCGGGTCTTCTTCATCCATCATAGCCGCTACCTGCGCCAGAGGCCTGGGTTCACGCAGCACCAGACAGTTCGGCAGCAACTCGAAGTAGTTCGACAGCAAGGTCGAACAGCAATACGCGGTATTCAGAATATAATGCGCCTTGGCTGTCGGCCTGGAACTTCTTCGGCATGCAAAGACGACATCGTCAAGCCGCAACGTAATTGGATTTCCGACATACCGTGTAGTGGAAGAGCCGAGAAAAACGGAATCCGCGTAGGTTTCCCTCGTCATTCGCACGAAAGTTACAAGGCGGCGATGATGGTCAATCCCAACGGGGAAAAACTCGGGCGACGCGAAGAGATCCCTCATACTACGCAGCGCGCTTGAGTTCTGCTGCGGGCCGTTGCGCGCTCGGCGCCCGCGGCCGCCGATGATTGCCCTCTCATCTACCATATGTATCCGTCCAGAAACATGAGCCCTTCCAGTGGGTTCATTGATGAGGATCCGGTCTCGATGCTGTAGGGGTATTCGATATTCGTAACCAGAAGCTGATTGAACTCCAATTGGAAGCGAGTAACTCGCTGAAGAGTCAACAGCGGCGCCTTCCCGTCTTGTATCGCCTGCCCCGCGATACGGACTTGCATGGATCTCCGCCGGGCGGGAGGAGTAAGACAAAAGATGTAATGCCATCCCGCCTCGATGTCGTCGCGCGCGAGAGTTCGAGAGCAGCCTTTAATATAGAGCCGGAGTTGCGGTGTCGAGACATGCTGGAGATTCAACTTTTCACTGGCCAACGACGAGAGCTTATCAATGAAGTCCTGAAGGATATCCGGCGTGAAAATTTCTCCGCCCCCGACAGTCAGAAACTGATATATTCCAGGCGCAAACGCGTAAGTGAACGGTGTTATCCCGTTGTTGGATTCGCTTGCCGATAAAATGGCTTCTTCAATCTGCAGCCGGAACTCATCGGCGTTCGAATAGAATTTCCTTTCGGTCAGAAATGGGACCGTTGCAGCTTCAGAAAGTTTCAAATCCGGATGTAAGATGGTCATGCGTCGTCCTTGGTCAACCGCGCCGTAGTCGCCGGAACGATCTGCTTGCCGAATAACTTCCGCGGATGCAAGCTGCCGTGCCCGGCGGCAAACGCGAGTAGACTTGCGTTTGTATATCCGTCCATTCCAAGGCGCCTCCTTGCCGCTCCCGGTATTACGCCCGCGACCAGACACCCTGACATTCCTAATGCAAGTGACGCCATCCAGAGCCGATGCCCGGCCGCGCCGGCGCGAATCAGCAGTCTTCGATGACCGAAGCTGCCGGCTCGCGAACAGGCCGCCGCCAGGTTTGCGCTGATCCAGACAGTCACCGGGGCTTCGGCAAATTCGGGTTGCACGAACAGGTCCACGCTTTCTTCAACGGAGAGCGCCCCTCTTAACGAAATCAATTCGCGTGAGACAGGCTCATACGCATACACGCCTGATTCCAGGCCTTCAACGTTGTTGGCAAGCACGGTGAATTTCAAGGCTTCTTCCCCGTGTTCGCCGCTCCGCCACTCGGCGGCGTCCCACCGATGAGCATAGCCGAGGATCGTCGACAATTGCGCCAGCGACACCGGATCGTCCGTATATGTGCGCGCCGAGTTCCGACCACCCAGGACCTCGTCTAATAGCCGGCCTCCGACGCGCTCGACTGGAAGGCTGACAATCAGGCCTTTCCGCCCGCCAGGTTGTCCCAGGAGTTCCTCGGGCGCCGCATATTCTCCTAACGTGAGGTCGCTTTCACTCATACGGCCATCCCTATAGACCATACGCGTTATTTCTTCAGCGCTGAGACCGATGAACTGATCCAAACTGCGATTTGAGGCGGGTAAGCCTGGTCTTATTGTGACTGAGGGCTCCTGCTCCGGAGATGCGCATAAAGGCAGAACGCCAGTCGGAATCTCGTCAAGCGGTTCCAGACTCAAAAAATCTTCTATAAGGTCATCCGGCCAGCGACGCATTGGGTGACACGGAATCTTCAAAGCGCCGGCAAGCAATCGCATTTGACTGATGCCCGCGCCCGAATCCAGATGTGTCAGCCGGTAGCCAAATGCGCCGTATTTCTCCCTTACCCGGTGAAACGCCCCGGTAAAAATGACAAGAGCGTCCGGTACGTCGCCGCTCCAGTTTGCCTGAACGCGGCGCGCGAAGTCATTGAGCGGCATTCGCTCGCAACGCCGCTCAACTAGACTCAGCGCGTGGTCCGCCGCTTCATAAAAATAAGTCCCTGGCTTCAGCCCCTCGACGCGATTTGCTATGAGGAATAATTCGACAGAACCCAGGTTTCCGCCCGTTGGCGCCCATCGCTTGACACTGCGAACGCTGTAGCGACGCACGCCGGCCGTCATGAGCAACAGCGGCCCGAGGTTATCCAGCGTCAGTGTTCCAATGGAAGCCGGCCCGCTTTCGGGTCCCATGTCCAGGACCGGGGAATCGAGCCGGGGCAGTTCGCGACTGAGGTTGACTGCTGGGCAGTTGCTCATGCGCCGCCCCGGAAAATGATTGCGCGCGCCCCCTCCCCCAACTGTGTTCTTATAACCGACGATCGGATCATTCCTGGATCGGCGGCCAATGTAATCCTCGAAGACTATAGCAGTGTCGATCTTCGCTTCGGAATAACCCTGCGGCGCTCGCGGCGCCGGCCTGCAACGCGCGCAGCCCGGAACGAAGACGCAGCGGGAGGAGCCCACGAGTTGAAGATCTCCGTCGTAGCGCCTCACTTCGCCGCTTCTCGATGGCGAGATGATCCGAGTTGAAAGGTAAACTATCTCCGCCGCGGCCATGCCGATTTGAAGATGAAGGGCGATTGGCGCCGATACTCGATACGGCGGTGAAGGGGTTAGCGGCCGAAGCTGTGGAAACGAGCATCGAAAACATGGACTGCCTCCGCGCTGGAAATAAGGCCCGAGTTCAAAGCCCCCGTCGCTCTCGCGCAGCATGACTCTGAGCCAGGGGCGGCGCTGTTCATGACACCAATCGTCCAGCTTCAGATGCCATTCATCCTCGAGAGGCCCGGCGGCCCCTGCGGCTATGGATACGATCAGGGGCGTTAATTCGGACGGGGACGGCTTCGATTCCAGCGTTGGGGCGTCCCAGGGAAACTCGGTCCGTGATACACGGACGACGGATTTGACGCCGGTCTTCCTCAACAAAGAGACCAGCAGATCGGCTTGAAGGCGCGCCTCGGATGAAGCTACGATCAGCGTCTTGCGGTCCTGGAGTTCGGAGTACGCTTCTTGAGCATTGGGGCAGTCAGATGAAGCGCCGACATATCTCTGCAAGTAAGAAAATGTCTCCGCATTCCAACCGGCCGGCGCCGTCTCGCAACCGCTGTCCTCGATCAGGCCGCATTCGGAAAGAGTCGATATCGCCGCTTGAACATCCTCCGGCGGGATTGTAATCAGCGCCGCTTGTATCTCCGCGGTCGTTCGAGCGCCGTCCATCAATTCAATCAGGTCCGGGAGCAAAACCCCCATTGCTTTTCCCTGTAAGATTTGCAGGCCTCTCGCGCCATCGACCAAGAGGCCGTCTTCGAACGGGACGACGACAAACTTTCGCGCGAAATGCGGCCGATACGAAGTCGGGACGATCTTCGTCATAACCGGCGCCGCGACTGGCGCTCTGCTCATAATCGATTGATTAACTCTGCGCATCATTTGAAAACAGCCAACTGAGATCGTCCCTCATCGCCGAGAAAGTGCGCTCGTCGACTGAACGTCCCAACCCGCATTGGTCGCAGCCATGAACCCCCACTACCGTACTGGTTGTGATCGCTCGTGTGATTATGTCCATATGCCAGACGTATCCTCCACGCGCCGAGCCGGAGTCCACGGCTTCAACGATGGCGGCGATCTCAGCCGCCGCTACCATCGCAAGCGGCTCAAGATATCCTGGCGGGCCGGCTTGGGCGTTGGCGTCGTAATATTTGAACAACGCATCCCTGGCAGCCGGCCACGGCGAATGTTGGTTCGAACGGCGAACCCAGCATTCCCAGCAGGCGCCCTGATTCGGAAGAACAACCGGCCCAAGTTGCAAGGCCGTGTTGTCCACTATGATGGGCACAAACGGCCGGCCGGTTAAATGACTCCGCTTGTTCAGCGCCGAACAAATCGAAGGCGCCGGCCGCCAGGCGACGAGGATATAAATCCGTCCTCCGAGTTCGGCGAGTTCGGCCGGAAGACTCATATCGTCCAGCCTGGTTTGCGCGACGTCCGGGCATAATTCTTGCAAGTACTCATAAACGGCGTCGGCGAATCTTCCCAGCGTCATGACCTGGACATGTTCTTTCGGCATATGGTGAAACAGTTGTTTAATGCGCGCAGAATATGTTCGTCCTGTCGCATTCGAATCAGGCAAAAGGCTGCGGCAGATGATTGAGATGCTCTTCCGCATGCGATTCATAGCCCATCCGCGCGGGCGCTTCGTACAACCTTGGATGGCCGAGATAGCGAGCGCGATAATTGAATGAGATCGGCTGCAGTCCCGGAATGATAGCCTTGACCACCCTGAAACCTGATCTGAGAGCCTCGTCCGCGCTCAATTCCACGGCGAAAGCGTCAAGCCCCTTCTCGCGCAACCGATTCAGTGTTGACGCCAACAGCGCCTTCTCGCTATCGGCTTCAAGAGTGGGAATTTCACTCAACCGCCGGCGCGAACCGGATTTCAACAAAAAGTCGAAACCCTGAGTCTGTTCCGCTCGCGCCATATAAGTGGCGCCGTGTAAAATACCCGTGAAATCCTCAACATTATCGGGTGTCGGGCGCGGGGGCCGGAACGCCGCGCTACAGTGGGACAAATCGCGGATCACCTTTGCCAAAGCCACAGTCGCGCTGGTCGCGCTGGCGCAAGAGACGAACGTCGCGCCCGTCCTGTCCAGTGGCGCGCGCCGCACCCCGTAAACGGTAGGAATGCCCAGGTCAGTCGTCGCGTCGAAGAAGTAGTATTCCAAATCCTTGGCAGCCCGACGCAGGCTTTCCAAGTATGGGGCGACGCCTTCCGGCTCGAAATCGACGATGATCCGTGGCAACGGAAGCTTCTGCAGCCAAAGAATGGCTATGGCGTCACGCTCAGCAACCTCAAAAATCCCGCTGAGCAGCGCGCGATCAAGACTGGTATGGGCCGCGCAGCCCGTCGATATCGGAAAGAAAATCCGCTCTCCACGGCTGGCAAAGTGGATATGATTGCCGACCATGACCGCGGGGATGTATGTTTTTTCCCCGCTAAAAAGGGAAAAACCCGTTACCCACCTCATGGGTAGAGACTTGCTCGGCGCAATGAGCGGGCATTTGGGATGTGAAAGCTCCTTATTGCTGCATCGCGGAATTCGGTCGAGGTCCAGGGCCTCACTGCCTAGCTCCTCCGCCGAAGCGACAGTGAAGTCTTCGGCGACAAATGCGGCGGCACAATAACGCTCGAGCGCTTCACAGACCGCCGGCAACTCAGCCTCCTCATCCGTAAGCCCCATTCCGGCTCCGGTTATGTTGAGCGGCCTTTCTTGGCCGGAGGGGGATGTCGTATCTTGGCGAAATAACTGAGCCAAGTCCCCAAGCCTCACTAGGTGGGTAATCACGCGAGGCTCGTCGCTTGCTGGCCGCATGCGGGTCTGAGCGCCGAACAGCCCCCCTAAAGGCTGCTTAAGATCCCAGACGGTTCCGCTTGTATGTCGCCGGCTTTCTCTTTCCTGCATGCTCAGGCCTATTGCGAGAGAATCGCTATGGTTGGGTTCAGCGCTGCGAAGGGCCGGAACGCCCTGCTCAGTATTGCGAAACCGCGTTGACTGTTCTCACCTGCACGCATAGCAAAAACGGTTGGCCTTCCAGCGCGCCAATAGCGTCTCAGCCTGTCGCAACTGATCTGGCGTCATCTTAGCCCGCAAAGCGCCCAGATAATCTCCGGCCATTTCATTTCCCTGGCTAATGGCCAAGTTATACCAGGCATAAGAATAAATCGGACCAAGCGGACCGCGCTTTTCGCTAAGTCGACCCAATGCCAACTGAGCGTCCGGATTCCCTGCGCGAGCGGACTTTTTGTAATACGCGACGGCTTTGAAATACGCCTCGGCTTTATTCGGGTCCCAGGCGCCGCCAAGCTGATGTTCGTGCATTTGGGCGGCCTTGAAGGCGGCATCCCTGTTCCCCTGGGCAGCCGCTTGGGAGAAAAGCTGAAGCGCCATTTCATAGTTAGGCGAACTAGGTTGACGACGTAGAAACTCGCCTCGGGGGCCGACAAATCCATTGAAAGCAAGTTGGCCAAGGCGCAATTGAGACAAGGGATCGCCCATCTGCGCCCCTTGATTGAACAACTCAAACGCCGTCTGAATGTTCTCCGGGACGCCCAATCCGCGCAGATATAAGTTACCAAGTCGCGCATAAGCAGGCGCATAGCCCTTCGAGGCCGCCTTGGAATAATGTTCTGCCGCCCTGGCGTAATTGCGCCGTACTCCGTTGCCATATTCATATAACATACCCAAGAACATGAGACCGGCAGCGTCGTCAGCTTGCGCAGCCGCCTGTATGAGGCTAGCCCCTCGAACGGTGTCCCTCTTTTCAACACCTCTACCAAAGATGTAGCAGTTACCCAACCACGCGGTCGCTTCGGCCGAACCGCGAACCGAGGCTTCTTCAAATAATCCGCATGCTTCAAGATGGGATTGCCTCCGTTTCCCATTGTAAAGAAACTTGGCTAACTTCAATTTAGCCTGTGGATTCGCCTGGTTGGCCGCGTCTCGACGCAGAACCTCTAACGCGCGGTGCGGCCTATCTGGCTGTGGAAACGACTCTTGCGCCTTGGTGTTTGCTGAAAACACAGCCAAACATGCGCACAACAGAATAAGGGAGACAAAAGGCAGCTTCATAACTCGCTTCCCTCCTTGGAGGTTTTCAGAGTAAACTACTTAATAATACAACTGCAGCATCAACAGCAGGCACAATTGAAACAACTGGAACAACTGCAACTGTTGCAACAACTGCAACCTGATGTGATCGTCATGGATGTGTCG
>Ga0137409_10008480_pt1 | contig 10491 bp, 8 predicted proteins | sample CZODoug1_16funga_FD_122059 | JGI IMG/M metagenome (GOLD analysis project Ga0137409, IMG submission 122059) | Vadose zone soil fungal communities from Angelo Coast Range Reserve, California, USA - CZODoug1_16fungal (Hybrid Assembly) | ecosystem: Environmental > Terrestrial > Soil > Vadose zone... | reverse complement strand
ATGCAGCTCGGAAAAACCGCACGTCCGGATCGGTTGCAGGACAGTTGCACGGCCAACCAGCGCCCGATTTCGAACTGCAATCGCTCGAGGGCAAGAACGTGAAGCTCTCGGATTTCCGCGGCAAGGCTGTCCTGCTGAATTTTTGGGCCACCTGGTGCGGTCCGTGCAAAATTGAGATGCCCTGGTTTGTTGAACTCCAGAAAGAATACGGGCCGCAGGGGTTCCAGATCGTCGGCGTAGCCATGGACGACGCCAGCACCGAAGACATCACCAAGTTCGCCCGGCAGATGGGGGTGAACTATCCGGTCCTGCTGGGGAAAGAGACTGTAGGCGAAAGCTATGGCGGCGTCGGCGTGTTGCCGACGACGTTCTTCATCGACCGTGACGGCAAGTTGGTCGCCCGCGAGTTCGGCTTACAGAGCCGCAGTGTGTTCGTGGATCACATCAAAGAGGCACTCGGCCAGGGGCAACCGGTACAGGCGCAAAAGTAACCTCGAATTGAAGCGCTGACTGGGATACTGTTGACGTTGATGAAATGGTTATTCGTATTTTCGCTTGTCTTGCCGGCTGCCAGCGCGGCCGCACAGGATGCGCCGACCATGAAGCCGGTCGTCAGCATGGCACCGGCTCCGGTAATTACGATCACGCAGGGCAAAGCCGCTCCGGTACCCCTTTCGTTTCGTGTAGCCCGCGGCTATCACATCAACTCCAATAAACCGAAATCGGAATTCCTGATTCCCACCGCGCTGAAAATCGGTGCCACCACGGACATCGTGATTGGGGGAACCACTTACCCCGAAGGCCATGACATGAGCTTCGCCTTCGCGCCGGACGAAAAGCTCAACGTATTTACTGGAGATTTCGAGGTGGATGTTTCGGTGCGTCCATTGCGCTCGGTGCAGCCCGGCAAGTACATTGTGCGCGGAACTCTAAAATATCAGGCGTGCGACAACGCCGCTTGTTATCCGCCCCAGCAACTGCCTGTGAGTTTCGACGTCAGGATCGGAAAAGCCGCCCCGCCGGCGCGTAAGAACCCAGCCCAGAGTCCGCACTCGCACAAATAGGGACTTGCTTTCTTGCGATGGAGTGAGGTCGAAGGCTAAGTCCGTAACGAGTAACTAATGAGCGATCTTTATTCCGCTGGGGGGCTAGGAACCGGGGCCGCCTGATTACGCAGCGAGGTTCCACAGAACGGGCAATACACATCATTTGCGCCAACCACGCGCTGGCACTGCGGACAGCTCGGGCTCAGTTTGTAGTTGCAGCGAGGGCAGAAGTTGAATCCCGTTTGGACGGCGTTTCCACATTGCGGACAGCCGCTGCTCCGCGGTTGCCGCAGAATGAAGTAGAGGAGAATACCCAGGCCATTGGGGATAAGAATGGCCACCAGGGTCCAAAGTATGGGGCTCATCCCGCGGCGTTTCGCATCGCGGTTTATATAGCCGATGAACAACAGATAGCACCCCCCGCCAATGCCGGCCAGTAGCCCAAGTATTGGTCTACACCATGCCGGTGGCGCGCCCGAATGGTGAGCCACAGCAACATTGAAAAACCACTGCGCGGCGACGAATGCGACCATTGCCAGCGTCCATGCCCACGACGGAACAATCTTGATTTCCGTCGTCAGTCCAGGTTGAGTTTCGTCTTTTACCTGCATAAATTTGTCCGCTTTCTCAACGCCGTTGCCGGGATCGTTCTCCGTTGTTGGTCAGTTGCGTGCCATGGGCCAGCAACAACACACTCACCACCAGTGTCGGCGCGAAGAAGAAAAACATGAAGCCCGCTTGCCAAACCAGGGTCGAGACTCCGGCCCATTCGCCCATCCATGCAAAGAGTCGCCACAAAAGGGGGACGGTCAGCGTCGCAGAAAGGCCCACACCGAGACAAGACATCCCCACCAGCCACAGGCGTTCCCGCGTTTCCCGAAGCCTGCCGGCGTGGAAGCGCACCCGCATCTGCGTCGCTCGCACCAGGCGGGAATCGGCGGCGAGCGGCAGCGAATACAAAGTACGAACCACCGCGCTGGCTGCTTCCGCATATTGACTGCATGTCTCGCATTCATTCAGGTGGGCCCGCAGCCAGTCCCGCTGCGCATCCGAGAGATCTTCACCCAGAACGATCAGCTCCCGTGCCTCGTCATGTGCGTTCCGCGTCATGCTTGCGCTCCCTCCAGCCGCGACATCAGCATGTTCAGTCCCCGATACAACCGCGACTTAACTGTGCCCAGCTTCGCTCCAGTTACCATCGCAATCTCCTCCAAAGCCAATTCATCCTGAAAGCGCAACACGATTGCCTCGCGGTACTCCGCCGGAATGCCGACCAATGCTGCGCTGATGAGCTTGGCTTGTTCGTGCTGCTGTACAACTTCCCATGCCATGGGCCGGGCATCGGCGGGTTCAAGCGGCGCGCGATCTTCGTCCTCCATCAGCCCATCCAGGCTAACCGGACTTTTCTTCCGGAAATAATCGATGGTGAGATTTCTCGCTACCGCGTAGAGCCACGTGCTGAATTCGTGCCGGCCGTCGTACTGATGGCCGCGTTCCAGCACGCGAATCCAGGTTTCCTGGAAGAGGTCCTCCGCCAGTTCACGATTTCCTGAGAGGTAGACCAAATATCGAAGAAGCCGATGCTGATACTGCTCGATGAGACGGTCCAGTAAGTCCGGATCACGCCGGCGAAGACCGCGAGCAATTGCGCTGGCCTCGGATTCCATCGCATTTACGTAGCAATAAACAGTGGCGTTCATGCTACCGGGATATACGGGCGAGTAGACAAAAAAGATGCAGGATGGGAAGAGATTCTCATACAGCGCGTTAAGCTATTCATTTTTTTAGCTTGAATGAGCAGCTTTTGAAGGTCGCGTCGCCGGCCAATGCTTCGCTCCTGTTTGCCGTTGGGGCTGTTCTGTTTTGTTGGGTACTGATGTGGCTGCTGTGTCGGCAGCGGATTTTTGTGAAAAGATTATGACCAATGGCGACAAGCTTGCTCTGCACGAAATCGGAGGAATCCGCCCCGCGCATGGCACCTTTTTACTTTCTGTTGACACTCAATTTGTCTGCCCCCTGTTATGCTGCTAATCGCTTCCGGGCCGGAGTTTCCGCCTCCAGAGCCTGAAGCGATAGGGAGACTTATGATGCGCCAGCCGGTCTTGCAGCGATCCAGGGTTTACATCTTCTTTCTTTCGGTTAGTCTTTATTTTGCACTGATTGCAAATGTCGCCGCGCAAACGGGCGCGTGGCTGACGCATTCGCACGACGAACAACACACGGGAGTCTCCTCGGTCGCCTCACAGCCCTTCACCAGTATTCACTGGCATGTGCCGGTGGACCTGGCGCCCCCACAGGGAGAGATCTTCATTCATTACGGCTCGCCCCTTGTAACGGCGGCGAATACAGTCATCGTGCCGGTAAAGACTACGACTGGTTTCCGTGTCGAAGGTTACAACGGCGCAACCGGCAAGAAAATGTGGACGCAGGCGACCAAGTATCAGGTTCCCAGCGCGGCGTTTCTTCCTGCGATCGGCCCCACGTTGTCGAACAACCAGCTCCTCGTCCCAGATTTTGCCGGGCGCGTAATCGTCCGGCAGACTCCAGACCAGGCCAGAGGCGCGGTCTCCCGCCTAGTATTTTACGGGAAGCAAAACTACGCCAAGGCTCCTGCGACGTATCAGCAAAATGTGCTGATTAATACTCCTTTGACCACCGACGCAAGCGGCACCGTGTACTTCGGATTTCTGGTGCTCGGCCCCACGCCCATCGGGCTACAGAGTGGACTGGCACGGGTGAACGCTAATGGCACCGGTACCTGGGTTTCGGCGTCCTCAATCAGTGGAGACTCCAGTGTTACGAACGTGGCGATGAGCTGCGCTCCCGCGCTCTCGAATGATGGTAATACCTTATATGTCGCGACAACCAACGCCAATGCGGGATATGGCTATCTGGTGGCACTCAACAGCGCCACGCTCGCAGTCGTTAATAAAGTGCGGATGAAAGATCCGTCATCGAACCAGGATGCACTCATTTTTGACGCCAGCAGTTCCACTCCCACCGTGGGCCCGGATGGCGATGTGTACTTCGGCGTGCTCGAGAATCCGTTCCCCAACCACAACGACCGCGGCTGGCTGCTGCATTTCAACAGCGATCTTACTCAGAAGAAGATTCCGGGCAGCTTTGGTTGGGATGATACCTCGTCCGTGGTCCCCGCTTCGATGGTGCCGAGTTATACGGGCACGTCAAGTTATCTGCTGATGAGTAAGTACAATAACTACGCCGGCGCGGGCACGGGCGACGGTAAAAATCGCATCGCGATCCTCGATCCGAACGCGACCGAACACGATCCCGTGCTGCCTGCGACTCTCGTGATGAAGGAGATCCTCACGATACTCGGCCCGACTCCGGACAACAATGGGTTCCCCGGAGCGGTGCGCGAGTGGTGCATCAATTCCGCAGCGGTCGATCCCGCCACGAAGTCAGTGATGGCGAACAGCGAAGACGGAAACGTTTACCGCTGGGACCTGACCACCAATACGCTGTCGCAGTCGATGCGGCTGACGACTGGCATTGGTGAAGCCTACACACCCACCGTGATAGGTAGTGACGGCACTGTGTACGCGATCAATGGCGCGATCTTGAACGCAATAGGTAAATAGGCGCACTGCGCGGCGCAGTCCGGATTACGCTACCAAACCCGGCACGCATTGACATGCACCATCGGCTGTGCTGATTTACAGCCGAAGGCGTGCGCGAATTCCGGCATGTTCGCAACCACGTTGTTGATCCGGTAGCGACCCAGCGAGTGCCCCTGCGACATGACCGCCGTGCGAGCGGCTTCGGGACGCTGTTGTCCGCACCAAACGTGCGCATAGGACAGGAAAAAAGTCTGCAATTCCGTGAGGCCGTCCTTCGTCATGCTATCGAGATCCCGGCCCTGCGATTCGAGTTTGCCCTTGAGTCCGCCGAGCGCGATGTGAATCCCCCCATTGTCGGCGGTGTCCTCTCCCGCTGAGAGTTTTCCATTTTGTTTCACGCCGGCTTCGGGGACATCCTGCGTGTATTCGTCAGTGATGCACTCATCGCGTTTGTCGTAGTTCGCCGCATCATCCGCAGTCCACCAGTCGCGCAGGTTGCCTTGTGCGTCGAACTTGCGACCTTGGTCGTCGTAGCCGTGGATGATCTCGTGCCCAATGACCGCGCCGATGGCCCCGAAGTTCACCGCATCGCTCTGAGCCGCCTCAAAGAAAGGCGGCTGTAGGATGCCGGCGGAGAAGTTGATGGTGTTGGACTGTGCGTCTTCATAAGCATTGACGGTCGGCGGAGTCATGTTCCATTCCTGGCGGTCGGTAGGCTGGCCAAACTTCGACAGGCGGCGGCCGATTTCAAACGCGGACGCGCGCTGCACGTTGCCGAGATAATCGTCACGCTTGATGTCGACGGACGAATAGTCGCGCCACTTGTCCGGATATCCGATCTTGTCAATTTGCGCAGCGAGTTTTTGATGAGCAAGTTTCTTGGTCGGCGGAGACATCCACGTTGCGTTCTCAATGTCGTCATCGAGAGCGGCTTCGATGGCTTTCACCATGTCCAGCATGCGGGCCTTGTTTTCAGGCGGGAAGTAGCGCGCCACGTACGCTTGTCCAACCGCTTCGCCCAGATCGATGTCCGCGCTGTACGAACAGCGACGGGCGCGGGGCTGCATGGTTTGCGTGCCACTCAGCGTGCGTCCGTAGAAGTTGAAGTTTTCATCGACAAGCGCGTCGCTCAGGAAAGGTGCGGCAATTTGCGCAGCCGAATAGCGCAAGTACGCCTGCAAGTGTTCAAGCGGCTCGGACGAAATCAGCTTTTCCACTCCCCGGAAAAAGTCTGGAGCAGTGACCAGATACTGTGGAGAGGCGGGAGCGTTCATGGCGGCGAAGTAGCTCTTCCAGCTAAATGACGGGGTCAGCGCTTGCACCTGGGCGAGCGTCATCTTGTTGTTCTGGTTTTTGGGATCACGCCGCAAGACAATGTCCATGGCGGCGTTGGCGAGCGCGGTTTCGATCGCGAGCACGGATTGTGCGTCAGCCGCCGCTTTCGCGTGCGGTTCCCCGCTCAGTTCGAGCATGCGAGTGACGTGCTTCACATATTGATCGCGGATTTCCTTCGACTTCTCATCGTTTTTAAGATAAAACTCGCGTGCCGGCAGGTTCATGCCTGACTGATCGAGGGTGGCCAGCGTAATGCTGGCGTCGTCGAACCCAGGCTGCGCATAAATTCCAAAAAGCACGCCCTGGTACTGAGCGTCGATGAAGTTCAAGTTTGCGGGACGAATACGCTGGTGAATGTAGGCGATCAGCTCCGGGAGGTGTGCTTTGTCGTTCAGCCCGGCGATGCGGTCGAGCATGGGCTGCAACGGTGCGAGTCCAGCCTGGTTGACGGCCGATTCGTTCACACAGGACGCGTAATAGTCGCCAACCTTCTGCTCAACGGAAGTTCGATTGGGCGTCGTCCCGGACGCCTGTTCGAGCGTTTCGCGAACGGCGGCGATATTCCACAGAGCGAGGGAATTGAAGGTGCCCCACCCGGGCTGGTCGGAAGGAATCGGATTCGCCTTCAGCCACTTGCTACAGGAATATTGGAAGAAATCAGAGCAAGGATTGAGATCCCGGTCGACCATGGCGGGATCGAAGTGTTCGAGCCGGGGCATTGAGGAGTCCGAAGAGCTTGGGGTGGGCTGCGCCCACAGTCCGCAGCAGAGCGTTAGCAGAGTGATTGAGACGGCGAGACGCACAGGTTTCCTCCCGAGACACCAGCTATGGACGAGCCGGACTAAGAAAGGTAAACAGGCAAAAAAGATCACGCTCTTTGTTCTGTGTGACGCGGACGCTCCCGCGCCCGCTCTCGCGAGAAGACATCGTTCACAAACGGGGCTGGTAGAGTGCCCATCGGGTTCTTCATTGGAACAGTCAGATTGGTACATGGTTCAGTCCGGTCAGGCACTGGTCCAACGACAGGAACCGAGATTCAGCACGCCAAACAATCGTGTATCATCCTGCTGTGATACGCCGACTGTATGTCAATAACTTCCGCTGCCTGGAGAACTTCGAGTTGCCCATCTCGGGCAAGTCGTCGGCCCTCCTAATTGGTAAGAATGGTGCGGGCAAGACAACAGTCGGGTTTGCACTTGAGATTCTACAAAGAATCGCCCGAGGCACGAACCGGGTAGGCGACCTCGTGAAACCTAAGGATCTCACGCGCGAACGCGTAGACGTGCCGATGCGATTTGAAATCGAGGTCGAGTTGGACGCCACGATCTTCGAATACGTCGTTGCTTTCGAATTTCCGGACGGGTTCAAAGAACTCCGCGTATTCGAAGAGAAGCTCACGGTTGGCGGCAAACCTGTCTACACCCGAGAAGTGGCGCAAGTGCATCTGGTGAGAACAGGTCAGGAGGCGAACTTCCTCATTGATTGGCACCTAGTGGCTCTGCCGATAGTTCAGCTGAAGTCGACGAACGATCCTTTGTTCGTTTTCAAGCGGTGGCTTGCGCGCATGCTTATCCTTCGGCCCATGCCCAGCTTGATCGGCGGAGCTTCCGAAGAACCGACCTTGCAGCCGAATCTTCAGGTCACCGACTTTGCCGCCTGGTTTACAGGTCTCCTGACTTACGCGCCAGCTGCCTATACCAAGATTGACACCTATCTCAAGCAGGTGATGCCCGACTTGAAGGACATCAAGAATCTGGAGGTTGGAAAAGACTCCCGGAATTTGGTCGTCCAGTTCTCTAACCATCAGGGGAGCATAACGTTACCCTTCGAGGATCTGTCGGACGGCGAGAAGTGTTTCATGATATGTGCACTGGTGCTCGCCGCAAACGACGCTTTTGGCACGTTGTTTTGTTTCTGGGATGAACCCGACAACTATCTCGCGCCGGAAGAGGTTGGGCACTTTGTTCTGGCTCTCCGTAAAGCTTTCGGATCTGGGGGGCAGTTCATCGCAACCTCGCATAATCCGGAGGCAATCGTGCGCTTTTCTGGTGAAAGCACGCTCGTTCTGTACAGGAAAAGCCACCTTGAGCCGACGATCGCGCGCCCACTCAACGAAATCCAGATCAGCGGAGATCTTATTGACGCGTTGGTTCGCGGCGACGTTGCACCATGAGCGTGAATAGGGAATTGCCACACATCTTTGTGCTTCCAGAAGACGATGCTAACCTCGGCTTAGCGAACGGGTTTCACCTACAAATTGACTGGAACCGACAACGACAAATGCAGGTACTTCGCGTCGCAGGTGGCTGGAACGAGGTTCTGAACCTCTTCGAATCAGCGCATGTCGTGGAAATGGATCGTTGGCCCAAGCGATTTATGGTCCTGCTCTTCGACTTCGACGGTATCGAAGATAGGTTGCAGGTTGCGAAAGCAAGGATTCCCGAGCGGTTGATTAACAGAGTCTTTGTTCTCGGCGTCTTGAGTGAACCGGAAGCACTGAAGGTCGCTCTCGGTCCTTACGAAACGATCGGCAAAGCATTGACAGATGATTGCCGCGAGGAAACTGATAAGACATGGGGACACGACCTCCTCCGACACAATGCCGGTGAGCTCAAGCGCTTGAGCGAGCATGTGCGTCCAATCTTGTTCCCACCTGCCTAGGGGCACGAACTCTTCCCTGTCAATGTCCGGATTGAGCGGATTTTAGGTTCTCCTTGCCGCCCCCCACGCCCGATTCCCCCGCCCCAGACGTACACTCCCCTTTGGTAATCCTTAGTAACCATACGGTTCTTCCGTGGCAGCCTTACAATGAGCCTTGTCGCGACCATGTTCCGGATGGCCGCGGGTGATTCACCCGGGAATTCCCGGTGAAGTCAGGACCCGTTCGGCGACGTTCCCAGGATTCAGGGACGTTCAGCGGGAATCAAGGCTGGAGTCGGCTCTTTTATGGCGTTTGGTTTCGGCTTTAACAAACAGAAGCTTCTCGGCACTGCGGAAAAGTTTGTCCAGCAGGGCAAGCTTCAGAACGCCATTTCTGAATACGAGAAGATCCTCAAGAACGATCCCAAGGACCTCACTGTCAACAACACCGTGGGGGACCTTTACGCCCGACTGGGCGATACCGCCAAAGCGATCGAATGTTTCAAGAGTGTTGGCGATGCCTATGCCGCACAGGGTTTCACGGTTAAGGGCATCGCGATGTACAAGAAGATCACCAAGATTCATCCGAGCGTGGACGGATCTTTGAAGCTGGCGGAACTCTACACCCAGCAAGGCCTTTTCAACGACGCGCGCGCGCAGTATTTGTCGGTCGCGGAAGACTTCCTGAAGAATGGTGACTTCGAGCAGGCGGTCCGGCTTTTCCAGAAAGTTCTGGAGATGGATCCGGAAAACGTCGCCATGCGGATTAAGTTGGCCGAAGTTTACGTCCGGCTGGGCAAGAAGACTGAGGCGTGGGAGATTTTCAGCGCGGCGGCGGAATCGGCGCGGTCGCGGGGATCGCTGTCTGCCTCCGAAGAAATCCTCCAGCGTATGCTGGTCCTCGATCCCGGCAACAGTTATGTTCTCTTGCTGCGGGGACGGGCCGCACTCGAAGCGGACGATCCGAAGAAAGCAATTCAGTTTTTGGAGAAGGCGTCCGACCTCGATTCTCATCCCGAGGGTTTGCGCGACTTACTGAGGGCGTACCTTCAGACGGGCAACCTCAGGCAAGGCGTGCCGCTGGCCGACAAGCTTCTCTCGGTGCACAACGATCCCGAAGGGCTGTTTCTGCTTGCCGAAGGTTGCGCGCACAACGGACAGTATCAGCAGGCGCTGGACATTTACACGCAACATGCAGACCGTCTGCTGAGCACCGATTCCACCAAACTTCTGTCCAGCCTGCACACCATGATTTCGCATGTGCGGGACGACGTCGGCGCCCTGGATACGCTTCTCAACTTGCTCAACAAGGCGGGAGAGAGCACCCACGTCGGTGAAGTCACGGAGCTTCTGGCTCATGCCTCGGTCAAATCCGGAGACTTTCTCCGCGCCCGCGATCTTTACCAGATGCTGTCCACGCTCGAGCCGCAGAACCCGCTGCACATGCAAAACTATCAGCAGGTTCTGTCTCATATCGAAGAAGAGTCGCCGACCCGGATGATCACCGCCGAAGAGGGCGCGGTGATCGTGGAAGAGCTGGAAGCGACCGCGCCGGTTATCGATCAGTCTTACCCTGACGACGTGGCCATCGCGGTACGCTCCGCGATCACCGATGCCGACCTTTTCCTGTCCTACAATCTGCCCGACAAAGCAGTTGTGCCCCTGCTGGGCGTCTTGCCGCAGGCGCCGCACGATGTCCGCCTGAACCAGCGGCTGGCGGCGCTGCATACTCGCTATTTCCGTTTCACCGAAGCCGCCGTGTGCTGCCGCACACTGGAAAGCGCTTACCACGACGCTGGATTTCCGGACGAAGCAATCCGTTATGGAGATTTGGCTGGACGCTACGAGGAACGGGCGGCCACTGCGCCCGTCCCCAGGGCGATCCCAGC
>Ga0137409_10008479_pt1 | contig 10492 bp, 5 predicted proteins | sample CZODoug1_16funga_FD_122059 | JGI IMG/M metagenome (GOLD analysis project Ga0137409, IMG submission 122059) | Vadose zone soil fungal communities from Angelo Coast Range Reserve, California, USA - CZODoug1_16fungal (Hybrid Assembly) | ecosystem: Environmental > Terrestrial > Soil > Vadose zone... | reverse complement strand
TCGGGCATGATCTCCGGCGTCGGATTGGCCATCGCCAGGATGAGCGGCTGTGGCGCCATCTGCTTGACCATCTCCGGCTTGAGCACGCCCGGCGCCGAAAGCCCCAGGAACACGTCGGCGCCCGGAACGACGTCGCCCAGCGTGCGCGCACGGGTCTCGCGCGCATAACGCGCCTTGTTTTCGTCGACACCGTCACGCCCCGTGGCGACGACACCTTTGGCATCGACGATGAGGATGTTGTCCTTGCGCAGTCCGAGGTGCACCAGCAGGTCGAGGCATGCAAGCGCCGCCGCGCCCGCGCCGGAGCAGACCAGCTTGACGCGCGCTATGTCCTTGTTGACGTAACGCAACCCATTCAACACCGCGGCCGCAGCGACGATCGCCGTGCCGTGCTGGTCGTCGTGGAACACCGGGATCTTCATCCGGCTGCGCAGCTTTTGCTCGACGTAGAAGCATTCCGGCGCCTTGATGTCTTCCAGGTTGATGCCGCCGAAGGTCGGCTCCAGGCTGGCGATAATTTCAATTAGCTTGTCCGGGTCACGTTCGTTGATCTCGATGTCGAATACATCGATGCCGGCGAACTTCTTGAACAGGCACGCTTTGCCTTCCATCACCGGCTTGCCCGCCAACGGGCCGATATTGCCCAGCCCAAGCACGGCAGTGCCGTTGGTGACCACCGCAACCAGGTTGCCGCGCGACGTATAAAGCGCGGCGTCGCCCGGGTTCTCCTTGATGGCGTTGCACGCGTAAGCCACGCCGGGCGAATACGCGAGCGAAAGATCGCGCTGAGTGACCAGTCCCTTGGTCGGCACTACCGAGATCTTGCCGGGCGTGGGCTTGAGGTGGTACTCGAGCGCGTCGACGCGCAGTTGCTCTTCCATCGTTGTCTCCTCCTATCTGAGTCTCTGTGTTCGCGTGTCATTCCGAGCGAAAGCGAGGAATCCCGGTCATTCGAGCGCTGAGCTTTCTCGTTTCGCTCGAAATGACAAAGGTTGCACTCATGATTTTTTCCGCGCCGGCGGCAGGTCCGTGCACACCCCTTCGAACACTTCCGCCGTCATGCCGATCGATTCCGTAAGCGTCGGATGTGGATGGATGGTCTTGCCGATATCGACCGGATCACATCCCATCTCGACCGCCAGGCACACTTCGCCGATCAGGTCGCCCGCATGCGTGCCGACGATGCCGCCGCCGATGACGCGGTGCCTGGTTTCGTCGAACAGCAGCTTGGTAAATCCTTCGTCGCGACCGTTCGCGATCGCACGACCGCTCGCCGCCCAGGGAAACACGGCCTTGCCGAACTTGATTCCCTGCGCCTTGCATTGTTCTTCGGTCAGCCCTGCCCAGGCCACCTCGGGATCGGTGTAGGCCACCGAAGGAATCTGGCGCGCGTCGAAGTAGGCACGCTGGCCCGCCGCCGTTTCGGCTGCAACATGCGCTTCGTGCACCGCCTTGTGCGCGAGCATCGGCTGGCCGACGATGTCGCCGATCGCGAAGATGTGCGACTGGTTGGTGCGCATCTGCTTGTCCACAGCGATGAACCCGCGGTCGCTGACGATCACGCCGGCTTTGTCCGCATCGATGTTCCTGCCGTTCGGGCTGCGACCGACAGCGACCAGCACCAGGTCGTAGACCTGCGCCCTGTCCGGCGCTTTCTCGCCTTCGAAACTCACCTCGATGCCGGCCGCAGTCGCCGCCGCGCTGACCGTCTTCGTCTTGAGCATCACGTTTTCGAAGCGCCCGGCGTTCTTCTTCTCCCAGACCTTGACCAGATCGCGGTCGGCGCCGGTCATCAGGCCATCGAGCATTTCGACCACGTCGATCTGGGTACCGAGGGTCGAATACACGGTCGCCATCTCGAGCCCGATGATTCCGCCGCCGATCACCAGCATGCGTTTCGGGATCGAGGTCAGCGCCAGCGCACCGGTGGAGTCGACCACGCGCGGATCGTCGGGAACAAACGGCAGCTTCATGGCCTGGCTGCCCGCGGCGATGATGGCCTTGTCGAAGCGGACCACTTTCTTGGCGCCGCTGACTTCCTGGCCGGCGCCGCTTGTGATCTGCACTTCGAGATGATGCGGATCGAGGAACCGCCCGACGCCGCGCACGACTTCAACCTTGCGTGCTTTCGCCATCCCGGTGAGGCCGCCGGTCAGTTTGCCGACCACCTTTTCCTTCCAGCCACGCAGCTTGGCGAGATCGATCTCCGGTTTGCCGAAGCGCAAACCGTGATCGGCCATTGCGATCGCCTCATCGGCAACGGCGGCGATGTGCAGCAGCGCCTTCGAAGGAATGCAGCCGACGTTCAGGCAGACACCGCCCAGCGTTGCATAACGCTCGACCAACACCGTCTTCATGCCGAGATCAGCACTGCGAAACGCAGCGGAGTAACCGCCGGGACCGGCGCCAAGAACCAGCATCTCGCAATCCAGATCGGCGCTGCCGCCGTACGCGCCCGCAGTCGGCGCGACCGCCGCTCGAGCTGCGGCCGGCGCTGCGGCGGGTGCGGCCGCGGCTGTCGGCGCCCCTGTTGCCAGCGTCAGGATCAGGCTGCCTTCGCTGACCTTGTCGCCGAGCTTGATGGCAACTTGCTTCACCTTGCCGGCCGCCGGCGATGGCACGTCCATCGTCGCCTTGTCCGATTCGAGGCTCACAAGCGGGTCTTCGCGCTTGACGTTGTCGCCCGCCTTGACGAAGACCTCGATGACAGGCACGTCCTTGAAGTCGCCGATATCGGGCACACGCACTTCGACTGACTCATAAACGCCCGACGGCGCGCCGTAGTCGGCAACCGGCGCACCTTCGCCGGTGCCGTGGCCGGATTCCTTCACCTTCTGACTCGGTGCAACACCGGCCGGCGCCGTTTCGGTCTCCGCGGTAAGGATGAGCGAGCCCTCGGAAAGTTTGTCGCCCGCCTTGACCGCGATCTGCTTCACCACGCCATCGACCGGCGACGGAACGTCCATCGTCGCCTTGTCCGACTCGAGCGTGACCAGCGGCTGCTCGACCTTGATCGAATCGCCGACCTTGACCAGCACCTCGATGACGGGAATGTCGCTGAAATCGCCGATGTCCGGGACTTTGACTTCCATGGTTGCCATCGTCGTCTCCCGCTACATCAGGACGCGACGCAAGTCGCCCAGCAACGAAGAAAAGTAGCTGTTGAAACGCGCGGCCGCCGCGCCATCGATCACGCGGTGGTCCCACGAGAGCGACAGCGGAAGCATGTATCGCCACGCGGAGGTTTTGCCATCGTGCGAGATCTGCTTCCAGAACGACCGGCAGACGCCGAGGATCGCCACTTCGGGCGCATTGATGATCGGCGTGAAATACACGCCGCCGATGCCGCCGAGACTCGAGATGGTGAAGGTGCCGCCCTGCATCTGATCCGGCTTGAGTTTGCCGTCGCGCGCGAGCTTGGCCAGATCGCCCATTTCCTGTGCGATCGCCGCCACGCCTTTTTTGTCGGCGTCGCGAATCACCGGCACGACCAGGCCTTGCGGCGTGTCTGCGGCAAATCCGATGTGGTAGTACTTCTTCAGGATCAGGTTTTCGCCGTCCAGCGAGGCATTGAATTCCGGGAAACGCTTGAGCGTTGCTACTGCTGCCTTGATCATGAATGCCAGCATGCTCACCTTGATCCCGGCCTTTTCGTTTTCCTTGTTGTATTGAACACGGAATTCTTCCAAGTCGGTGATGTCGGCATCGTCGTGGTTGGTGACGTGCGGAATCATCACCCAGTTGCGATGCAGGTTGGCGGCGGAGATCTTCTTGATGCGCGCAAGCGGCTTGGTTTCGATCGGGCCGAACTTGGCGAAGTCGACCTTCGGCCATGGCAAGAGATCGATGCCTCCGACCCCGGCGCCTGCCGCGGCAGCCGCAGGTGTGGAAGCGCGTGCAGGCACGGCGCCTTTGCTGAAGGCCTCGATGTCCTGTTTCAGGACGCGGCCTTTGTCTCCTGTGCCTTTGACCTTGCCGAGATCGACGTTCAATTCGCGCGCGAGTTTGCGCACGGCTGGGCCGGCGTAAGCGAGAGCGAAGGCGGTTTCGTCGATGGTGGCTGCGGTTGGAGCAGTGGGAGGCTTCGGTTCCTCCTGTGCACTTCGGCCCCCACCCCCGCCCTCCCCCGCGCGCGGGGGAGGGAGTAATGCGCCGGAGTCGGTGATCAAGGTCAGGATCACGGCGCCCTCGGACACTTTGTCGCCGACCTTCACTCGCATTTCCTGCACCACGCCGCCGAGTGGTGCCGGCACATCCATCGTTGCCTTGTCGCTCTCGAGCGTGACCAGTGCCTGCTCGGCTTTCACCGTCTCGCCGGGTTTCACGAGCACCTCGATCACCGGCACATCCTTGAAGTCGCCGATATCGGGCACGCGTACTTCAGCCACGCCCTTGGGGGCGCTCACCGGAGGCGGCGCGGCGGCGACCGAAGGCATCTTCGGCGCTGAAGCAGCGGTCGCTGCGCCCGTCTCGAGCAGCAGGATCACGCTGCCTTCGCTTACCTTGTCGCCGACCTTGATCTTCACCTGCGCGACGGTGCCCGCGGCCGGTGCCGGCACTTCCAGCGTCGCCTTGTCCGACTCCAGCGTGACCAGCGGATCTTCAGGCTTGACCTTGTCGCCCGCTTTCACCATCACCTCGATCACCGGCACGTCCTTGAAGTCGCCGATGTCCGGCACCCTCACTTCGGTAACCGCTTCCTTGACTGCTCCCATGGCGTCCCTCGTGTTTTTTTGTCGCTGGTGGTCTCGCTCAGACTCGCCACGGATCGGGCCGCTCGGCGTCGAGGCCGTACTTCTTGATCGCCTCCGCCACCTTGGCCGCGGGCAACTCACCGTCGTCGGCCAGCGCTTTTAACGCGGCGACTGCGACGTAGTGGCGATTGACCTCGAAGAAGCGGCGCAGGTTGACGCGATAGTCGCTGCGGCCAAAACCATCGGTGCCGAGCACGACGTACGTGCGCCCAACGTGCGCGCGCACCTGCTCGGCGAAGTTGCGCATGTAGTCGGTGGCCGCGATCACCGGGCCGGCGTGGCCCTCGAGAGACCTTTCGAGATAACTCGTCTTGCGCGGTTTGGTCGGATGCAGGAGATTCCAGCGCTCCGTGCTCATGCCGTCGCGCCGCAGCTCGTTGAAGCTGGTCACGCTCCAGACGTCGGCGTTGATCTTGAAATCATCGCGCAACAGATCCGCCGCGGCGCTTACCTCGCGCAGGATGGTCCCGCTGCCGAAAAGCTGCACGCGCGCGCCCTTCGCCTTGCCGCCGTCCTTCAGCAGATAAATTCCCTTGACGATCCCTTCCTCGGCACCCGCCGGCATGGCCGGGTGCTGGTAGTTCTCGTTCATCAGCGTGATGTAGTAATAAACGTCCTCCTGTTCCTGCAGCATCCGGCGCAAGCCATCGCGGATGATCACCACCACTTCGTACGCGAACGTCGGGTCATACGAGACGCAGTTTGGAATCGTCGATGCGAGCACGTGGCTGTGGCCGTCCTCGTGCTGCAGCCCCTCACCGTTGAGCGTCGTGCGCCCCGCTGTGCCGCCGAGCAAAAAACCGCGCGCGCGCATGTCGCCGGCCAGCCAGGCCAGGTCGCCCACGCGCTGCAGGCCGAACATCGAGTAGTAGATATAAAAGGGAATCATCGGCAGGTTGCTGGAGCTATACGAAGTGGCGGCCGAGATCCATGACGACATCGCGCCCGCCTCGTTGATTCCTTCCTGCAGCACCTGGCCGGACTTGTCCTCGCGGTAGTACATCAACTGGTCCGCGTCCTGCGGCTTGTAGAGTTGTCCGACCGCCGAATAGATGCCAAGTTGGCGGAACATGCCTTCCATGCCGAACGTGCGCGATTCATCCGGCACGATCGGCACCACGAACTTGCCGATCGACTTGTCGCGCACCAGCGTGCCGAGCATCTGGACAAAGGCCATGGTGGTCGAGATCTCGCGTTCGTCGGAGCTCTTGAGTAATCGCTCGAAGTTCGACAGTGGCGGGATGTCGAGCGGCGTCGACTTGCGCCGGCGTTGCGGCAGGTATCCACCCAGTGCCGCGCGGTGCTCGCGCAAGTACTTCATCTCCGGGCTGTCGTCGGCGAAGCGGATGAAGCCGAGGTCCATCAGCTTGTCGTCGGGCACGGGGATCTCGAAACGATCGCGGAACTGGCGCAGCGCGTCCTGCGTCATCTTCTTCGCCTGGTGCGCGATCATCTGGCCTTCACCCGACTCACCCATGCCAAAACCCTTGACAGTCTTGGCCAGGATCACGGTGGGTCGTCCCTTGTGCTTGACTGCGGCCGCATAAGCCGCAAACACCTTGGACGGATCGTGTCCGCCGCGGTTCAGGTGCCAGACCTCGTCATCGCTCTTGTCGGCAACCAGCGCCTTCAGCTCCGGATACTTGCCGAAGAAGTGCTCGCGCACGTACGCGCCATTTTTGGACTTGAAATCCTGATACTCGCCGTCGACACACTCCTCCATCCGCTGCAACAGGAGTCCCGACTTGTCCTTGTCGAGCAACTCGTCCCAGCCGCCGCCCCAGATCACCTTGATCACGTTCCAACCGGCGCCGCGGAAAACCGACTCCAGTTCCTGGATGATCTTGCCGTTGCCGCGCACCGGACCGTCAAGCCGCTGCAGGTTGCAGTTGATGACGAAGATCAGGTTGTCGAGCCGCTCGCGCCCGGCAAGTGAAATCGCCCCCAGCGATTCCGGTTCGTCGCATTCGCCGTCGCCGAGAAACGCCCACACCTTGCGGTTTTCGGTCTGTGCCAGGCCGCGTCCGCCCAGATACTTGAGGAAGCGCGCCTGGTAGATCGCCATCAACGGACCAAGGCCCATCGAGACCGTGGGGAACTGCCAGAAATCCGGCATCAGCCACGGGTGCGGATACGACGACAATCCGTGCCCTTCGCTCTCCTGACGGTAGTTCAGCAGCTGCGCCTCGGTAAGACGTCCTTCGACGTAGGCGCGTGCGTAGATGCCGGGCGCGACGTGGCCCTGGATATAGACGAGATCGCCGCCGTGCTCCTCGTTTGCGGCATGCCAGAAGTGGCCGAAGCCGATATCGTAGAGCAGCGCCGACGACTGGAAGCTCGCGATGTGGCCGCCGAGTTCCGACGACTCCTTGTTCGCGCGCAGGATGATCGCGACGGCATTCCAGCGGATGGCGGAGCGGATCCGATGCTCGATTTCCCGGTCGCCCGGCGATTTCTCTTCGCGTTCAGGCGGTATCGAGTTGACATACGGTGTTGTTGCCGTGAACGGCAACTGCGCACCGGTGCGGCGCGCTTCGTCGCGCAGCTCTCCGAGGAGGTACCGAGCTCGCTCCACACCCTGGTGCCGGACAACCGCCCGCAACGAATCGATCCATTCCTGCGTTTCGGCCGGGTCGTAGTCGTTCATCGTTCCCATCATGTTCTCCGGGCGAGCAGTTGCGGTTTGGATCTTCGCGCGCCTCGCGTCATTACGCAATCCTGGCGCAAAGGGCGCGAACGACGGGATGCCGCCTTCAATACGTGTAGAACATCCGCTGGATTTCCTTCGTGTCGCTGGTCTTCGTCAGTGCGAGCATCAGCAGAATGCGCGCCTTCTGCGGATTGAGCGTATCCGAGACGACGAAATCGAGGTCGTCGTCCTTCGCTTCGCCGTTCCGGGCGACGATCCCGTTGCCGACGCGGCTCGAGCGCACGATGACGACGCCCTTCTTCCGGGCTTCGATGAGCGCTGGCTCCACGGCGGGCCGCGCGAGGCTCCCGTCTCCAACGCCGGCGTGGATGATGCCTTTGTCTCCCGCGGCGACAAAGGCATCGACTGCCGTACGGTTCATGTTGGCGTAACCGTAGACGATGTCGACGGCCGGCAGCGCATCGAGCTTCGACACGTCGAACTCGGTGTCCGCCGTGTGACGGCGTGTCGATTGTCGATAGAAGTACGGCTGGTTGTTCTGCATGTAGCCGAGGAAGCCCAGCTCCCAGCTTCGAAATGTGTCCGCATTCGCCGTATTCGTCTTCGTCACTTCGCGCGCGCCGTTGATCTGATCGTTCAGCACCACCAGCACGCCCTTGCCGACAGCAGCCTCGCTCGCCGCGAGAATCGTCGCGTTGTAGAGATTGACCGGACCGTCGGCCGATATGGCCGTCGACGGCCTCATCGCACCGACGATCACGACCGGCTTGCGGCTCTTGACGACAAGATTCAGGAAATACGCGGTCTCCTCGATCGTATCGGTGCCGTGCGTGATGACGATGCCGTCGACATCGTCCTGCGCAAGCAACTCGTTGATGCGCTTGGCGAGCTTCAGCCAGTAGTCGTTGTTCATGTTCTCGCTGGCGATCTGGAACACCTGCTCGCCTTTGACGTTCGCCACCGTCTTCAGCTCGGGCACCGCTTCGATCAGGCGGGCCACGCCAACCGTGGCGGCGGTATACCCGACCGTGGTCGTGCTGGTGGCTCCGGTGCCGGCGATCGTGCCGCCGGTTGCGAGAATCATGACGTTGGCGAGCTTGCCGGATTCGCGCGCGGTGGCGCATCCCCCCGACAACAGCGCAATGCCCAGGCACAGTGCGGAAATCCAATGCCGAAATGTGAGATCGCGATTCATGACGCCTCCTTTTACGGGCGCGCAGGGTGATGCGCGCGGTGCGCTGCGGATGGACCGCTATTCGCGCGTTTCGATGATCGGACGCGGCTTCGTCAGCACGTCGGGTTGCAGGATCTCGTCGAGCTGCGCCTTCGTGAGCAGCCCCTGCTCGAGGACGAGGTCCGCGACGCCGCGGCCGGTGGCCAGCGCTTCCTGCGCCACCTTGGTCGCGTTCGCGTATCCGATATAGGGATTGAGCGCGGTCACGATGCCGATCGAGTTCTCGACGATCGCATGCAGGCGGTCGCGATTGGCCGTGATGCCCTTCACGCATCGTTCGGCCAGCGTCAGGCAACCGTTGCGCAAATGCTTGACGCTCGTGAACAGGCTGTGGGCGATGATCTGCTCGTACGCGTTGAGCTGCAACTGGCCTGCCTCGGCGGCGAAGGTGACCGTCACGTCGTTGCCGATCACCTCGAACGCGATCTGGTTGACGACTTCGGGAATCACCGGATTGACCTTGCCCGGCATGATGCTCGATCCGGCCTGCATCGGCGGCAGGTTGATTTCGCCGAGGCCCGCGCGCGGCCCGCTCGACAGCAGCCGCAGGTCGTTGCACGTCTTCGACAGCTTGACGGCCACCCGCTTCAGCACGCCGGACAACTGGACGAATGCGCCGCAGTCCTGCGTCGCCTCGATCAGGTTCGGCGCCGTGATCAGGGGAATTCCCGTGATCTCGACGAGCTTGCGGCATACGAGCCCCGCATATTCGGGATGCGCGTTGATGCCCGTGCCGATCGCCGTTGCGCCGAGATTGATCTCGCGGACCAGCATCGCCGCTTCCTTCAGACGCTCCTCGTCCTCGCCCAGCATCACCGCGTACGTCGAGAATTCCTGGCCGAGCGTCATCGGTACGGCATCCTGCAACTGCGTACGGCCCATCTTGAGCACGTCCCGGAACTCGTCGGCCTTCGCTTCGAACGCCCGGCGCAACGTCGCCATCGCGTCGACGAGGCGGAACACGCCGACGTACGCCGCCACCTTGAGCGCCGTCGGATACACGTCGTTGGTGCTCTGGCTCATGTTGACGTGCTCGTTCGGATGCAGGTGACGATAATCCCCCCGCGCGTGGCCGAGATGCTCGAGCGCGCGGTTCGCGATGACCTCGTTCGCGTTCATGTTGGTCGACGTGCCCGCACCGCCCTGAATGACGTCGACGACGAACTGGTCGTGCAGTTGCCCGCTGCGGATCTCCTCGCATGCCTTGACGATTGCGTCGGCACGCTGCGCGTCGAGCAGTCGCAGCTCCCGATTGGCCCGCGCCGCCGCGGCCTTGATGCTCGCGAGTGCGCCGATCAGGTCCGGATAGATCGCGATCGGGTTTCCGGTGATTGGGAAGTTCTCGACTGCGCGCAGCGTATGCACGCCAAAATAGGCGCTGGCCGGAACGGCGCGATCGCCCAGCAGGTCGTGTTCGATGCGCGTTTCACCCGCACTCATGCGATCACTCCGTCGGCTGGCCCATCGATTCGAACAGCGATTGAAGCTGCGGGCTCATCCGGATTCCCAGCGCGCGTCCGGAAGGCAGCTTGCGGATGAACCACTGCTCGTAGATTCGGGCGAGTTCACGCGATTCCGCCAGCGATTCGAACGTCCGCTTCACGACGTCGGCCAGCGGCGCGTCGTTTTTGCGGAACATGATTCCGTAGGGATCGTACGAAAGATACTCGTCCATGACGACGAAATCACGCGGCTGCGACGATTCCGCCGCCTGCGCGTAGAGCAACGCGTCGTCGCTCGCCCACGCGTCGACCTTGCCGCCAGTCAGCGCGGCGAACGACTGGTCGTGGTCGCGGAACAGTACGACCTTGATTCCGAGCTTTTCGCGGGCATTGACCGCGTTGATCGCCGCCT
>Ga0137409_10008477_pt1 | contig 10492 bp, 9 predicted proteins | sample CZODoug1_16funga_FD_122059 | JGI IMG/M metagenome (GOLD analysis project Ga0137409, IMG submission 122059) | Vadose zone soil fungal communities from Angelo Coast Range Reserve, California, USA - CZODoug1_16fungal (Hybrid Assembly) | ecosystem: Environmental > Terrestrial > Soil > Vadose zone... | reverse complement strand
ACGCTGGCCGACGGCCGGCCGCTGTCCGACGGTCCGAACATGCTGCGGATCGACGACCTGCCGCGCCTGCTCGACGACCTGCTGGCGATCCACCGCGTGCACGTCGGTGCGCGGGCATGACCGCATCGGACCTGCGACGCATCGCCGAGCGCGTGCTGCGGCTCGAGGCCGACGCGATCCTCGCCCTCGTGCCCAAGCTCGACGAGGGCTTCGCGCGCGCGGTCCAGACGCTGCGCGGCTGCGCAGGGCGGGTGATCGTCACCGGCATGGGCAAGTCCGGGCTCGTCGGCCGCAAGATCGCCGCCACCCTGGCGTCGACGGGGACGCCGGCGTACTTCCTTCACCCGGCCGAAGGCGTCCACGGCGATCTCGGCATGGTCGCGCGGGGCGACGTCGTGGTGGCCCTGTCGAACTCCGGCGAGACGGACGAGGTGCTCGCGATCCTGCCGCCGCTCAAGCGCCTGGGCGTGCCGATCGTGCTCCTCACGGGCAGTCCGGCTTCCACGCTGGCGCGGCAGTGCGAGGTGGTGCTGGACGTCAGCGTGGCCGAGGAAGCCTGTCCGATGAACCTGGCGCCCACGTCCTCCACGACGGCCGCGTTGGCCATGGGCGACGCCCTCGCCATGGCGCTGCTGGAGCTGCGCGGCCTGCGCCCCGAGGACTACGCGGCGCTGCACCCGCGCGGCACGCTCGGCTGGCGCGCACTCTTCCGCGTGGCCGACCTCATGCACGGCGCCGACACGCTGCCGCTCGTGCGCGAGGAGGCCAGCATCAAGGACGCTGTCGAGGAGATGACCCGCAAGCGGCCGCGCACCGCCGCCGCGGGCGCGGCCCTGCACGCATGTGGCATGACGACGGTCGTCGACGGCGACGGCCGCCTGGTCGGCGTGATCACCGACGGTGACCTGCGGCGCCTGCAGCTCGCCGGCGGGCCGATGTCCGACGCGCGAGCGGGCGAGGTGGCCACCCGCGGGCCCAAGACGATCGGCCCCGATGACCTCGCCGCGAAGGCCCTGCAAGTGATGGAGGCGTGGGCGATCACGAGTCTCGTGGCCGTGGACGGCGGTGGGCGGCCCGTGGGGGTGATCCACATGCACGACATCCTCCGCGCGAAAATCCTCTAGCCGCGGCGCGCGCCGCGCGCTTTTCACCTTGCGTCGTGCGCTTGTGTGGTAGGCTGGTATCGAATTTGCACTAAAATTCCATGCCCAACCTGGCACGTGCAATTCTCGTGATCGTGGCCGTGTTTGTCGTCGCGGTCGGGATCACGCTCGTCGTCCGGAAACGGACGGCGCGCGTGGAGTCGCTCGGGCCCGCGCCGTCGTCGGCCGACCTCCGGATCAAGGACGTCGATCTCGAAGAGGTGACGAACGGCGTCCGCTGGCGGCTGCGAGCCGAGCAGGCCCTGATGTACGACCAGGAGGGGCGGACGAATCTCCGGAACCTCACCGTGCGGGTGTTCCAGAAGGATCGCTCCTGGATGATCCTCGGCGACGAGGGGGACCTCGATCAGAAGACCAAGAACGTCGAAGTGCGGAAGAACGTGGTCATCACCTCCAGCGACGGGCTCCGTATGGACACCAGCGTGATCCATTGGGACGCCGACGCCCAGCGGCTCTGGACCGACGAGCCGGTCACGCTCTCCCGCGACGGCTCGGTGATCCAGGGCACCGCCTTCGACATGACGACGGACGACGAGAACGCGACGGTGGCCGGGCGCGTGCGGGCGACCTTCATGAGGTCGCGATGAGGCGGCTGGCCGCTCTCGCGGGCGCCGCCGTGCTCCTGACGCTGCCGATGGTGGCGGCCGCCCAGGCGCTGCCCCGGACGGCCGAGCCGGGTGCCGGTCGGAAGCAGACCAAGGACGATCGCACGCAGCCGGTGACGGTGGACGCCGACAAGATGGAGCGCTTCGGCAAGGAAGGGCTCGTCGTCTTCACGGGCAACGTCGTCGCCCGCCAGAACAACTCCGTCCAGTACGCCGACCGCATGGAGGTCTACCTCGACGAGAGCGGCGACCGTATCGTGCGTACCGTGTCCACGGGCGCCGTCCGCATCATCACGCGGGACTGCCGCACCGGCACCGCCCGCCGCGCCGAGTACTACGATCTCGAGCAGCGCGTCGTCCTGCTCGGCAACGCGCGCGTGTGGCAAGAGGACAACGTGGTGAGCGGGGAGACCATCACGATCTTCCTGTCGCAGGACCGCTCGGTGGTGCAGGGCGGCCGGCAGGAGCGCGTGAAGGCCGTGTTCTATCCCAAGGACGAGAAGCCCAAGGACGGCCAGACCACCGCGGCCGCGCGGCCGGCGGCGCCGACCTGCGAGAACTGAATGGAAGGCCTCGTCGCGCAGGGCTTGCAGAAGTGGTTCAAGACCCGCAAGGTCGTCGACAACGTCTCGCTCGACATCCAGCGCGGCGAGGTGGTCGGCCTGCTCGGGCCCAACGGCGCCGGCAAAACGACGTCCTTCTACATGATGGTGGGGCTGCTGCCAACCGAGGGCGGCCGCATCTTTCTCGAGGGCCAGGAGATCACCGCGCTCCCGATGTACCAGCGCTGCCGGATGGGCGTCGGATACCTGCCGCAGGAATCGTCGGTGTTCCGCAAGCTGACGGTCGAAGAAAACCTGCTCGCCATCCTGGAGACGCTCGACCTCACGGTGGCCGAGCGGCGCTCGCGCGCCCGCGACCTGCTGGCCGAGCTGGACCTGACCGCCCTCGCGCCCTATCCGGCCTTCACGCTGTCGGGCGGCGAGCGGCGCCGCCTGGAGATCACCCGCGCCCTGGTGACCTCCCCTCAGTATCTGCTGCTCGACGAGCCGTTCACCGGCATCGACCCCATCGCCATCGGCGACATCCAGGAGATCGTCGGGCGCCTGCGCGACCGGGGCATCGGCATTCTCATCACCGACCACAACGTGCGTGAAACGCTCGCGATCACCGATCGCGCCTACATCCTGTACGGCGGCAAGATCCTCGTGTCAGGCACGGCCAGCGAGATCGCCAGCAATCCCATAGCCCGAGAAATCTACCTCGGCGAGAAGTTCGCCCTCTAGGTTCCGGGCAGAGAAAATCCGTCATGGCAATGGAAACCCGGCTGTCACTGAGGCAGAGCCAGCGAGTCGTCATGACGCCGCTGCTGCAGCAGGCCATCCAGCTGCTCCAGCTGAGCACCCTCGAGCTCCAGGAAGTCGTCCAGAAGGAGCTCCTCGAAAATCCGCTCCTCGAGGAGATGCAGCCCGAGACGGCGGAGCAGCCCGACGGCAAGGACGCCCCGCCCGACGTGCCGACGGCGCCGCCGGCGGAGCCGCTCAGCAGCGACGCGGCGCCGACGCCGACCACGGAGCGCCAGACCGACGACCTGCCGTTCGATCTCACGGCCGTCATCTTCGACGACCACGAGGAGCGCTCGCTCGTCGCCCAGGAGGACCGCGAGGACCTGCCGTTCGAGAACATGGTCCGCTCGGTGTCGTCGCTGACCGACCACCTGGACGAGCAGCTGCGCTACGCCAGCGACGACCCGCTCGTCCGGCGCATCGGCACCGAGATCATCGGCAACCTCGACGAGGACGGGTACTTGCGCGCCTCCGACGAGGAGATCGCCCAGCGCTGCCAGACCGCGGTGGAGGAGGTCCGCAAGGTCGTGGCCATGGTGCAGGCCTTCGACCCGCCGGGGGTGGCCGCACGCTCCATCCAGGAGTGCCTGCTCATCCAGCTCAAGACCGATCCGAACCCCGATCCGGTGTCGGTGGAGATCGTCGAGGAGCACTTCGAGGACCTCAGCCGGCGGCGGTATCCGGACATCGCGCGCGCGCTCAAGCTACCGCTCGACCGCATCATGGAATCGGTCGAGGAGATCATGGGCCTGGAGCCGAAGCCCGGCCGGCGCTTCGGCGGCAACGACTCGCGCTACATCGTCCCCGACGTGGTCGTGCACAAGATGGGCAGCGAATACGTGGTCGTCCTCAACGAGGACGGCATCCCGCGACTGCGCGTGAACTCACTCTACCGCTCGCTGCTGCGCAACTCCGCCGACGGCGAGGCGCGGCAGTACGTCGACCAGAAGCTGCGCTCGGCGCTGTGGCTGATCAAGTCGGTGGACCAGCGGCAGCGGACGCTGCGCAAGGTCACCCAGTCGATCGTCAAGTTCCAGCGCGAGTTCCTCGACAAGGGGCTGCCGTACCTGCGTCCGCTCTCGCTGCGCGACGTCGGTGAAGACATCGGCATGCACGAGTCGACCATCAGCCGCGTCACCACGAACAAGTACGTCGAGACCCCGCAGGGACTCTTCGAGCTCAAGTTTTTCTTCCACAGCGGGATCGCCTCGGGCGACGGGGAGATGGTCTCGTCCGTCTCCGTCAAGAAGATGATCCAGGATCTCCTGGCCAACGAGGACCCGTCCAAGCCGCTGTCCGACCAGGAGGTGGCGCTGATCCTCAAGGGCCGGGGGCTCACCATCGCGCGCCGGACGGTGGCGAAGTACCGCGAGGAGCTCGGGATCCTGCCCTCCCACCAGCGGCGCCTGGCCCCTCGACGACGCTGACGTCGGCCGCGTCGGTCATGGCGACGCCGATCTCCTTCGTGGTGATCACGGGCCTCAGCGGAGCGGGCAAGAGTTACGCGATCAAGTGCTTCGAGGACATGGGCTTCTTCTGCGTCGACAACCTGCCGACCACGCTCATGCCGACCTTCGCCGACCTCGTCGCGCGCGCCGGCGACCGGCGCGACCGCGTGGCGCTCGGGGTGGACGTGCGGGAAGGGGAATATCTCTCGCACCTGCTGGATGCGCTCGTCGCGCTGCGCCAGCGCGGCCACGCGGTGGAAGTCGTGTTCTTCGAGGCCAACGAGGAGGCGCTGGTCCGCCGCTACCGCGAGACGCGCCGGCGCCACCCCCTGGCGCCCGACGGCAATGTCCTCGACGGCATCCGCGCCGAGCGCAAGGCGCTCACCACCGTGCGCGAGGTGGCCGATCGCATCGTGGACACCTCGAGCCTGACCGTGCACCAGCTCAAGGACATGCTCATCGAGGCCTACGTGACACCGAAGGAGCGCCCAGGCCTCGCGGTGTCGCTGGTGTCCTTCGGCTTCAAGCACGGCGTGCCGTTCGACGCCGACCTCGTCTTCGACGTGCGCTTCCTGCCGAACCCGCATTTCGTCGAGAAGCTGCGCCCGCTCGACGGCCGCGAGCGCGAGGTGCGCGAGTTCGTGATGAAGCACGAGGAGAGCCGCGAGTTGCTGCGCCACGTCCAGGACTTCCTGCGCTTCGTGCTGCCCGCGTATCAGCGCGAGGGCAAGGCCTACCTCACCATCGCCGTCGGCTGCACCGGCGGCCGGCACCGTTCGGTCGCCCTCATCGAGGAGCTGCGGCCGTTCATCGAGGGGCTGGGGCTCGCACCAACCGTCGTCCACCGGGACCTCGACCGCGAGTGAGGATGAACCTCGACGACCTCGAGGCGCTGGCCCGGATCGATCCCCACGACGCCCGCCGCGCGCTCGCCGAGTTCCCTGTCCAGTGCCACCGCGCCAGAACGCTCCGCGCCGCCCCGCCGCTCGGTATCGGCACGCCGCGCATCGTCGTGCTGGCCGGCATGGGCGGCTCCGCGGTCGGCGGCGACCTGCTCGCCGCGTGCGCGGCCGATGCCGTCGACGTCCCGATCCTCGTCCATCGCGGCTTCGGACTGCCCGCGCTCGCCGGTCCGGACGCGCTCGTCATCGCGTGCTCGTACTCGGGCGACACGGCCGAGGTGCTCTCGGCGTTCGATGCCGCGGTGGCGCGCCGGGTGCCGGTGGTCGCGGTCACCGCCGGCGGCGCTCTCGCCCAGCGCGCGGCGGCGGCGGGGCGGCCACGCGTGACGCTGCCGGGCGGCCTCATGCCGCGCATGGCCCTCGGCTATCTCCTGCTGCCGGCGGTGGCGTTGCTCGCGGGCTGCGGAGTGACGGTGGCGACCGGGGCCGAGGTGGACGAGGCGGTGGCCGCCGTCGAGGCGCTCGCCCCCGAGCTGGTGCCCGGGCGGCCCTCCGGCGACAACGAGGCCAAGCGGCTGGCGCTCTCGATCGGCGATCGGCTGCCCGTGATCTACGGCGGGCCCACCACCGGCGCCGTTGCCTACCGCTGGAAAACCGACGTCGAGGAGAACGCCAAGACGTTCGCGCTGGCCGGCACGCTCCCGGAGATGAACCACAACGAGATCGAGGCCTGGCAGGGGCCGGACGCCAAGGGCATGCACGCGGTGCTGCTGCGCGACGCGACGGAGCCGCCGGAGATCGCGCAGCGCTTCCACGTCCTGCGCGACATGATCGCGCCCGCCGCGGGCGGCCTCAGCGAGGCGCGCGGCCGCGGCGCCGGCCGGCTCGCGCGGCTGCTCACGCTCGCGTACCTCGGCCAGTGGACGTCCTATTACCTGGCCGTGCTCCGCGAGCGCGATCCGTGGAGCGTGCCGCTCCTCGACGAGCTCAAACGTCGCGTGCGGCGGCCGTGGCCTTGAGGGGCCGCGACGAAGCATGCTACAGTGACGCGAACTCCCCTTCAGGAGGCTTTGGCGATGGCGCGAGATGAGCATCTATTCACGTCGGAGTCGGTGACCGAGGGTCATCCCGACAAGATCGCCGACCAGGTGTCCGACGCGGTGCTGGACGCGATCATCCGCCAGGACCCGATGGGACGGGTCGCGTGTGAGACGCTGCTGACCACGGGCCTCGTCGTCGTCGCCGGCGAGATCACCACCAACTGTTACGTGGACATCCCGCGCGTCGCCCGCGAGACGATCCGCGAGATCGGCTACACGCGCGCCAAGTACGGCTTCGACTTCGAGACGTGCGGCGTCATCGCCGCCATCGATGAGCAGTCCTCGGACATCGCGATGGGGGTGGACAATCTCGGCGCCGGCGACCAGGGCCTCATGTTCGGCTACGCGTGCAACGAGACACCCGAGCTGATGCCGCTGCCGATCATGCTCGCCCACAAGCTGGTGATGCGGCTGTCCGAGCGGCGCAAGTCGGGCGCCATCGACTACATCCGCCCCGACGGCAAGTCGCAGGTGAGCGTGCGCTACGTGGACGGCAAGCCCGTCGCGGTGGAGACGGTCGTCGTCTCCACGCAGCACAGCCCCGAGGTCTCCAACGAGCAGATCCGCGCCGACCTCATCGAGCAAGTCATCCTGCCGACGATCCCGGCCGAGATGATCGACCGCAAGAAGTGCGTCTTCCACATCAATCCGACCGGGCGCTTCGTGACGGGCGGGCCGATGGGCGACACGGGCCTCACCGGGCGCAAGATCATCGTCGACACCTACGGCGGCTCGTGTCCGCACGGCGGTGGCGCCTTCTCGGGGAAGGACCCGACGAAGGTCGACCGCTCGGCGTGCTACATGGCGCGCCACGTGGCCAAGAACGTCGTGGCGGCCGGTCTCGCCGATCGCGCGCAGGTGCAGGTGGCCTACGCCATCGGCGTCGCCGACCCCGTCTCGATCATGGTGGACACCTTCGGCACCGGCAAGGTGCCGAACGCCAGGCTCGAGGAGCTGATCCGCCGCCACTTCGACTTCACCCCGACGGGCATCATCAAGTACCTCAACCTGCGCCGGCCCATCTACAAGAAGACGGCCGCCTATGGGCACTTCGGCCGCCCGGAGCCCGACTTCACCTGGGAGCGCACCGATCGCGTGAAGGATCTGCGGGACGACGCACGACTCTAACTCGGAAGGGGGGCTTTGCCCCCCTTCCGACGGGCATCGCACGCCTTCGGCGTGCTCTGCCCTGCCTCCCCCCAGAACAGGATTGCGCCGGCGGAGCCGGCGCTCGAAAGTGGCAATCCACCACGGTTGCCGGCTCCGAAAGGACGAGCGCAGCATGGTTGAGCATGACGTCAAGAATATTGGGCTGGCGGCGGAGGGGCGGCTCAAGATCGAGTGGGCGGAGCAGTCGATGCCTGTTCTCCGCCAGGTCCGCGAGCGCTTCGCCAAGGAGCAGCCGCTCAAGGGCCTCCGTCTCGGCGCGTGCCTGCACGTGACCACCGAGACGGCCGTGCTGATGCTGACGCTCAAGGCGGGCGGCGCCCGGGTCGCGCTCTGTGCCTCCAACCCGCTCTCCACGCAGGACGACACGGCGGCGGCGCTCGTGAAGGAGTACGACATCCCCGTCTACGCCCACAAGGGCGAGGACAACAAGACGTATTACCGCCACCTCGAGGCCGTGCTGAAGACGCGGCCGCAGCTGACCATGGACGACGGCGCCGACCTCATCAGCCAGCTCCACGGCGAGACCAACCTCGGCCGCGACCTCGTGAAGGACGTCATCGGCGGCACCGAGGAGACCACGACGGGCGTCATTCGGCTGCGCGCGATGGAAAAAGAAGGGGTCCTGGCGTTTCCGGTGATCGCGGTCAACGACGCCGACACCAAGCATCTCTTCGACAACCGCTACGGGACGGGCCAGTCGACCATCGACGGCATCCTGCGCGCCACCAATGTCCTCCTCGCCGGCAAGACGGTGGTGGTGGCCGGCTACGGCATGTGCGGGCGCGGCGTGGCCACGCGCGCCAAGGGCATGGGCGCCCACGTGGTCGTCACCGAAGTCGAGCCGATGCGGGCGCTGGAGGCCGTGATGGACGGCTTTCCGGTGATGAAGATGCCGGAGGCGGCGAGCGTCGGTGACGTGTTCGTCACGGTGACCGGCAACACCTCGGTCATCCGCAAGGAGCACTTCACGCGCATGAAGGACGGTGCGATCCTGGCCAACTCCGGGCACTTCAACGTCGAGATCGACCTCGACGCGCTCGCCAAGCTCTCGGAGGGCCGGCGCGCCGTGCGTCCCTTCGTGGAGGAATTCCGGCTCGCCGGCGGACGGCGCGTGTACGTGCTGGGGGAGGGGCGCCTCATCAACCTCGCCTCGGCCGAGGGTCATCCCGCCGCCGTGATGGACATGAGCTTCGCCAACCAGGCGCTGTCCGCCGAGTTCATGGCCAAGAAGGCCAAGACGCTCGAGCGCAAGGTCTACGTCGTACCGCGCGAGATCGACCTCGAGATCGCGCGGCTCAAGCTGGCGTCGATGGGCGTCGAGATCGACGACCTCACGCCGGATCAGGAGTCGTACCTCGCCTCCTGGCGGCACGGGACGTAGCGCCGCGCGCCGGGCGCGTCCGATGCGCTCCGCCCCACCCCTGGCGTTGCTCGTCGTCGCGCTGGTGGTGCTGGCGGTGCTGCTGCAGCTCGTCCCGCTCTACACCGACTGGCTGTGGTTCCAGGAGGTCGGCTACGGCCAGGTCTTCCTGACCACCCTCTCGCTGCGCGGCACGCTCTTCGCCATCGTCGCGCTCGCCGTCGCCCTCTTCCTCTGGGCCAACCTCACGCTGGCGGCGCGCACCGCCGCGCCCGACGTCCTGTGGGAGCTGGAGGATCAGCTCGGCCTGCCGGGGCGCGTGGTGATCGAGCCGCTCATCCGGCGCTTCCTGCCCGTCGTCTTGTTGTTGATCGCCATCGTCTCGGGGCTGCGCGCGAGCGCGTACTGGGAGACCATCCTCGGCTACCTCAACGGCCCGCCGTTCGGCCTCAAGGATCCCGTGTTCGGCTTCGATCTGGGGTTCTTCGTGTTCTTCCTGCCGTTCTGGCGGCTCGCGCACGCGTGGGCGATGACGCTGGTGGCGGGCACGGCGGTGCTGACCCTCGCCGTGTACGTGCTCCAGCGGAGCTTCGTGCTGACCACGCGCGGCCCGCGCCTGGCCGGCGGCGCGCGCACGCATCTGCTGCTGCTGGGCGCGGCGCTGCTGGCCCTCAAGGCCGTCGGCTTCTGGCTCGACCGCTACGAGATCGTCTTCTCGCCGCGCGGCCTCGTCTTCGGCGCCTCGTACACCGACGTCCACGCCACGCTGCCGATGCTCGGCGCGCTGGCCGTGCTGGCCGCGCTCACCGCCGTCGCGTGCGCGGCGCAGATCATGCGGCCGGGGCTGCGCCTGCTCGCGGGCGCCGGCGCCGCGCTGCTCGTGGTGTGGGTGGTGGGCCTCGGCATGTACCCGGCGTTCCTGCAGCGCCTGCGCGTGGCGCCCAACGAGCTGGAGGCCGAGCGGCCGTACATCGAGGCGAACATCCGGATGACGCGCGCCGCCTACGGGCTCGACCGCATCCAGGAGAAGGAGTTCCCCGCCGACGAGAACCTCGACGCGCGCGCGCTGGCGCGCAACGAGATCACCCTCAAGAACATCCGGCTCTGGGACTACCGCCCGCTGCTGCGCACCTTCGCGCAGCTGCAGGAGATCCGGACCTACTACAAGTTCCAGGACGTGGACAACGACCGCTACGTCGTCAACGGCGAATACCGGCAGCTCATGCTGTCGCCGCGCGAGCTGTCGTACCAGCACCTGCAGGGCGGGCGCAACTGGATCAACGAGCACCTCACCTACACGCACGGCTACGGCATCGTGGTGGGTCCGGTCAACCGCGTCACGCCCGAGGGGCTGCCCGAGTTCTTCGTGAAGGACATTCCGCCGCGCTCCTCCGACGG
>Ga0137409_10008476_pt1 | contig 10492 bp, 10 predicted proteins | sample CZODoug1_16funga_FD_122059 | JGI IMG/M metagenome (GOLD analysis project Ga0137409, IMG submission 122059) | Vadose zone soil fungal communities from Angelo Coast Range Reserve, California, USA - CZODoug1_16fungal (Hybrid Assembly) | ecosystem: Environmental > Terrestrial > Soil > Vadose zone... | reverse complement strand
CAAGAAGGGCGCGAAATTGATGTATCCTATCGTGTCGCCCGGAAAATCGGCTTGATCCATTCCGGCGTGAGCCAGGTCCGGCTTGAGCTGATTCAGCTACCCGAGAAACACTGACCCCGCGGGAGTCGGGGTCGCCTATGACCCTGACTTTTGACGCTCATCCACGCAGCAGCCTGATAGTCGCTCTCGATTTTGATTCCTTGTCGTCAGCCGTGAAGTTCGCCAAGCAGGTCGCCGATCTTGTAGGCATGTTCAAGATCGGCAACCAGCTCTTCACGGCGGCAGGGCCGGCAGCAGTCAAAGAAATCTCGGCCCTGGGCGCTGGCGTGTTCCTTGACCTGAAATTTCACGACATTCCCAACACCGTTGCCGGCGCCGTGCTCTCTGCGGCGGCGATGAGCGGCGTGCAACTCGTGAACGTCCATGCGCTTGGCGGAAAAGCCATGCTCGAAGCAGCGGTACAGGCCGTCAGCGCCGGCGTGCCGATGGGGGCGGACCGGCCACGATTGCTGGCGGTGACGATTTTGACGAGCATGGATCAGAAAGCGATGAAACAAGTGGGGATTAGCGGCGCGCCGAAACTGCGCGTCGTGAAGTTGGCGCAACTCGCGAAAAGCGCCGGCGTGGATGGCGTAGTGGCATCCGTGCAAGAAGCGCGCGCCATCCGGAAGGCCTGCGGACGGGATTTTCTGATCGTGACGCCCGGCGTGCGGCCGAAAGAACAAGCTGCGGCCTCCGAGCAGGACGATCAAGCCCGGAAAGCAACTCCCACCGAGGCGATTCGCGCAGGCGCGGATTTTCTTGTGGTGGGCAGGCCCATTCTTGCCGCAGCGGATCCGCGCGCGACAGCGCAATCCATCGTCGATGAAATCGCCGCCGCGAAATAGCCCGCTCCGTTTGACCCTCGATTCTTTCCTCCGGTAGCATCCAAAGCAGCAAGAACTTTGCGCGCTTCCCATCATGCCTAGTGCAACAACCAAGAACGTCATCGTCGGCACTGCCGGGCACATCGACCACGGCAAGTCCGCTCTCGTCGAAGCGTTGACCGGCACGCACCCGGACCGTCTCGCGGAAGAAAAGCGCCGGGGAATCACGATTGATTTAGGTTTTGCTTTTCTGGAAGAAAAAGGCGTGCGCTTCGGTTTTGTCGACGTGCCCGGGCACGAGCGTTTTGTCAGCAACATGCTCGCGGGCGCATCGGGAATCGATGTCTTGCTCTTGGTCATTGCGGCGGACGAATCGATCAAGCCGCAGACGCGCGAGCATTTCGATATTTGCCGTCTGCTCGGAGTGAAGCGCGGCGTGGTCGCGCTTACAAAAAGCGATTTGGTGGATGCGGACACGCTGGAACTGGTGCGGATGGAAGCGGAGGAGTACTTGCGCGGATCGTTTCTCGAGCGCGCCCCGCTCGTGGCTATAAGCGCAAGAACCGGCAGCGGACTCCCCGAACTCAAGAAAGCTTTGCATGATGCCGCCGCGGACGCCGCGGCCAAAGACGCAGGGCGCTATTTCCGGCTGCCGATTGACCGGGCATTCGCGATGAAAGGATTTGGATCCGTCGTGACGGGCACGCTGATTTCTGGAAGCGTGGGCGCCGGTGACGAGGTGGAACTGTTTCCGAGCGGCGAGCGGCTGCGCGTGCGCGGGGTGCAATCCGGCGGGAAAATGGTGGAGCGCGCAACGCTCGGGCAGCGGACCGCCGTGAATCTCGCGGGAATCGAGCACACGGCGCTGAGACGCGGCATGGTGCTGGCTGCTCCAGGAAAATTCCGGAAAACGCGCCGGATTGATGTCCGTTTGGAGCTGCTGGCCTCGGCCAGAAAAGTGAAGCAACGGTCGCGAGTGCACTTTCACACAGGAACAGCAGAGACGATTGCTGAAGTTTTCTTGCACGGGGTGAAAGAGCTGGCGCCCGGCGGAAGCGCATTCGCAAATTTGAAACTGCAAGATGAAGTGCTGGTGCTGCCGGGCGATCGATTCATCGTGCGGCAATTTTCACCGGTGGTGACCATCGGCGGCGGTGGTGTGCTGGATCCGCTGGCGCGGCGGCCCATGGTGCGGGACATGGGACGCACCGTGTTTCTCGAAGCCCTCGAAAAAGGTAAGCACGAAGAAATATTGTCGGCGATGATGGAGCGCGCGCTACTGGGCCTGGGGTACGAAGAGATCGTGGCGCGAACGGCGTGGACGGAGAGGGAAATCGCCGATGCTGTCGCAAGACTCTCTCAAACTGGACTTTCGAAAACGGTTTCAACCGAACCCCTTGTGTTGGTTTCGGGCAAATTGTTTGAAGAAGTGCAAAAGAAAATCGTGGAGAAGGTCGATAAATTTCAGAAAGAAAATCCTCTTCTCCCGGGTATGGCGCGGGAGGAGCTGCGCGCAAGTCTCGGCAAGCGCGTGCGAACCGAAACGTTTCGCTCTGTGATTGAAAATCTGGCCGCCCAGAAAAAACTCGACGTGCAAGGCGAATCGGTAAAGAAAGCCGGCTCCGAAATCGCTCTCCAACCCGAGGAGCTCAAAGCCAAAGAACAAATCGAGGCGGCGTTCGCGGCTGCGAGTCTCTCCGTCCCGTCAGTGAAAGAAGTCCTCGCTGGGCTTCCCGTCGAACCAATGCGCGCGGAAAAACTGCTGCACATTCTCCTCCGCGAAAAAAATCTTGTGCGCGTAACAGCGGAACTGATTTTCCACCGCGAAGCGCTCGCCCAATTGAAAGCTCAACTGTCTGCCTACAAAGAATCCAAGGGCGATCGCATAACCGTACCCGTTTTCAAAGACTTGACGGGCATCACCCGGAAGTACGCCATCCCCCTCCTCGAATACCTGGACCGCGAGCGAGTAACGCGCCGCGCCGGCGATGAGCGTGTTATCCTATAGGCGCAGACTTGCCGCAAAAGGCTTACTGCGTTAGGGTTGTGGTAGCGCGCCGCCAGGCGGGGCGCGTGGAGGCGGTTCATGGGTGAATTTAGTATTTTTCATTGGCTTGTGGTTCTGGCCGTCATTTTGATTTTCTTTGGCGGCAAACGTATCCCTGAGATCATGAAGGGATTTGGCGAAGGCATTCGCAGCTTCAAAGATGGCATGGCCGGCACATCGCAGACTCCGGCGCCGCCGGCTCAAGCTCCGCCAGCCGAGAAGCCTTCCGAAGAAAAAAAGTAAGTCGCGGACGGACGATTCCGCGGAATTTGGTTGGGCGGCCCGTGCGGCCGCCCTTTTATTTCTACCCTAATCACTTTGAAACCGGCGCTAATTTCCTCGATGCTTGGCAATGATCAGCGTGATGTCGTCATGCTGCTCCTGCGGGCTGAACTTCTGAACTTCAGCAACAATCGAGTCCATCAAGCATTGAGAAGAAAGCCCGCAATTTCGTCGCAACGCTTCAATGAGGCGCCCTTCACCGAATTCCTCCTGTGCCGCATCGTAGGATTCGGTGATGCCATCCGTGTATAGCGCTAGCGTGTCTCCAGCGCGGAGTTGGCACTCTCCAATCGTGCAATCCCATTCCTTGAAGACCCCCAGCACGGTCGCCGTGGATTCGAGCCGCTCAAGAGTGTTATCGCTTCGGAGGAGGAGCGCGGAGAGATGCCCGCAATTCGCGTAGCGCAATCGCCCGGCGTTGTCGTCATATTCGGCGAAGAAGAGCGTGGCGAACGAACCGTTCGGCGTATTTTCGCAAAAGAGCTGGTTCACGGAGCGCAAGAAGCGTTGCAGTTGGTCCACAGCAATGGCGCACTGGCTGCGCAGACTCGCCTGCAAATTTGCCATCAGCAGCGCGGCTGCTATTCCTTTTCCTGAGATGTCGCCGATCACGAACCCCAACCGCTCCTGCCCAAGATCCAGGAAGTCGTAATAATCACCGCCGACTTTGCGCGCCTGGATACAAGTACCGGCGTATTCCAGGGTTCTGAGTGGTGGCAGAGTCTGCGGGAAAAGCTGCGCCTGCACCTGCTTTGCAATTTCCAGTTCCTGCGCCAACCGGCGCTCGAATTCCAGCTTCTCCGCAATCGCCCGCCGCTGCGCTTCCAGCGCGTGTGTCACCTCGTCGAAGCTCACCAGCGAAAAAGTATTCCCGTCAATATCCCGGAAGCGCGCGAACACTCCTCCCCAAATCGGCGCCCCTTCACCGAGCAGCATGGATGAAACGTTCGAAGGCGCTGCCTGCGCTTTGTGATCGTACTTAATGCGCTTAAGGCGCGGCGTGGATTGAAAGCGAACCCCGCGCTTCGACCATTCCTGAAATTTGCCGGCAACGTCTTCCGTGACAAAAACAACCTGCGTGGACCGGCCGATGAGCTTGTATTCCTGCGAGTTGGGCTTGGGAACGACCAGAGAAAGGATCGCGCTGCCATCCGGAGGAGCCACGGCAACCCACCGGTCACCCGACTGCAGCCGCGCATCCAGCGCCAGATGAAATCCAAGCTGATCCAGATAGAACCGCACGCTGCGGTCCTGGTCGCGAACGAAGATATTCACGCAGTGAAGGCGGAGGTGGAGATTGTGGCGAGGTGTTGAAGCGAGGGTGCCCATGGGGGCGATTATAAGTCGGAAAGCGATTTCTTCGCCTGCGTCTCGCTGGATGGCGCGTTGCGGGTTCAGTCCTCGGACCAGCCGAGTTCATTGAGGGCCTGCTGGAGACGTGCGAGCGGCAGGCCGACGACGTTGAAGTAGCAGCCCTCGATGCGAGAAATGAAGCGGCCTGCGCGGCCCTGGATCCCATAGGCGCCGGCTTTGTCGTGTTGTTCCCCGGACGCCAGGTAGCGCGAGATCTCTTCCGGGGAGAGCACGCTGAACGTAACCAAGGTGGACTCTGCAAAGGTGATGCGTTCGGCATCGGGCAGACGGATGAGGGTGACGCCGGTGACCACGGCGTGCGTGCGCCCGGAAAGCTTTTCGAGCATCCGCCGCGCGTCGTCAGAGGTGCGCGGCTTACCGAAGATCTGGCCGTCGAGCGTTACTTCCGTGTCCGCTGCAATTACGATCGACGGGCCCACGGCGCGCGCCGCGACCAGTTCGGCCTTGGCGGTCGCCAGACGCTGGACGAGGTCCTGGGCGGATTCACCCGGGTAGGGGGTTTCGTCGACCGCGGAGGTGAGCACGGAAAAAGGGATTCCCACGTCCCGAAGAATTTCGGCGCGTCGCGTGGATGCGGAAGCCAGGATCAGTTTCATGGCGTTACGGTGCGGGGAAGAATACTACAGCGCGAGGGCCGCCGCGCGCTGCGAAAAGACATCTGCTCCTATTTTTACCAACGAGAGTTTTTCTGGGCATAGAGCGGTCGTCGCCTCGACTATATCTAGAGGTTCCCTGGGGTGGGAACGACTGCAAGAGGAGAATCAGCTAGATGACGACGGATTCCTGGTACTCGCCGAACACGCGGCGCAGGGCATCGGAGATTTCGCCGACGGTGGCATAGGCTTCGACGGCGGCGAGGATTGCAGGCAGGAGATTCTCCGTTGTAGCGGCGCGGCGCTGGAGTTCGGCGAGTGCGGAATTGACCCGTTCGGAATCACGCTTCGCGCGCAAAGCGTTCAGTCGGGCGATTTGAGAACGCTCGATATCTTCATCCATGCGCAGCGTGGGGATCCCGCGTTCTTCTTCCGCAACAAACTCATTTACGCCTACGACGATCTGTTCTTTTGTTTCCACAGAACGCTGGAAATCATAAGCCGCCTTCTGAATCTCGCCCTGGATAAATCCGGATTCAATCGCGCGCAGCGTTCCTCCCATCGTGTCAATCTTCGAAATGTAAAGCCCAGCGAGCGATTCAATCTCGTTGGTGAGAGATTCGATGGCGTACGAGCCCGCAACGGGATCGACTGTGTTGGCAACTCCGGTTTCGTGAGCGAGGATCTGCTGCGTGCGCAGCGCGATGAGCGCCGAGTCTTCGGTAGGCAATGCCAGCGCCTCGTCCAAAGAATTTGTGTGCAAGGACTGGCAGCCCCCGAGCACTGCCGCAAGCGCCTGAATCGCCACACGCACGATGTTGTTCTCCGGCTGCTGCGCGGTGAGCGACGAACCCGCCGTTTGCGCGTGAAAGCGCAGCATCAACGAACGCGGATCCTTTGCGCCGAAGCGTTTTGCCATGATCCGGGCCCAGAGCCGTCGCGCCGCACGGTACTTGGCGATTTCTTCCAGCAGGTCATTGTGCGCATTGAAGAAAAAAGAAAGCTGCGGCGCGAATTCATCCACGCGGAGCCCGGCGTCGAGCGCGGCCCGGACGTAAGCGATGCCATCGGCAAGCGTGAACGCAACTTCCTGGACGGCCGTCGAGCCCGCTTCGCGGATGTGGTAGCCGGAAATCGAAATCGTATTCCACTTGGGTACATTCTCGCGGCACCACGCGAAAATATCCGTGACGATGCGCATCGCCGGCCGCACCGGATAAATGTACGTCCCGCGCGCGATGTATTCCTTCAATACGTCGTTCTGCACCGTGCCGGAGATTCTTGCCAGGTTCGCGCTTTGCTTCTTCGCCACCGCGACGTACAGGCACAGCAGTATCGCCGCCGTGGCGTTGATGGTCATCGAAGTGGAAACTTTCTCGAGTGGTATGCCGTTGAAAAGCGTTTCCATGTCTTCGAGTGAATCAATGGCCACACCGACTTTGCCCACTTCCCCAAGTGCTAGCGGATGATCCGAGTCCATGCCGATTTGCGTGGGTAAATCGAAAGCCACCGAAAGTCCCGCCTGGCCCTTGCTCAGAAGATAGCGATACCGCTGATTCGATTCGGCGGCGCTGCCAAAGCCCGCATACTGCCGCACGGTCCAAAGGCGGCCGCGGTACATCGTCGGGTAGATCCCGCGAGTGAAAGGATATTCGCCGGGAAATCCGATCGATTCCTCCGTCTCGGAATCGCCAAAGGAGTCCTGAGAGTAGACACGCTCAACTGGGATACCGGAGAGTGTTGTGAATTTTTCCTTGCGCTCGGCGGAGCCGGAGGATTTGGATTTCGTGTCAGTCATGTAAACTCGAAACTCGAAATGCAAAAATCGAACCTGGAATTCCGCAGGCTACCGGGATGTGCCGCGAAACCGGTTTCACAGCCTGCGCGCCTTGCGAAACGACGTCACGGAAAAAAACACAAACAACAACGCCACGGCGACAGGGATGGCGACGAGCCAGCGAGCCGCATCTCTCGTCCAGGCGCGAAGCGCAGTATTGAGCCAGCCGAGCGCAAGCACTGCAAAAACCGCCCCGACGATTTCGTGAAAAAGCTGCCGGAGCGCGCGCCAGAAGCGCCCGAAACCGCCTTGTCTTTGCGGCGCAGCGCTCGCGCTTACTGCCGTGGACATGAAAACATCTTAACGCAAAACGAAGCTGGCTACAGGAATCCGGGAGGAGAGAACCTGCTCTCCCGGCGCGTGAACCCTGTTCAATGGTACTGTGGACGGATTGGAGACAACGAAGCGAAGCTCTATTGTATCCAACTAGTGGTGGGCCTAGAATGGCCCAAGAAGTACGGGAGAACCGGCCTTGCAACTCGATGATCACCTGAAAAACTTGCTCCGTGAACTGGGACACGCGATCAATGACACGGTGTCCGACTCCGATCGTATTACCGGTGCCATTGCCGGAGTGCGTGCCCATGGGTACGACATCGTGCTCAAGCTCGACGCCACCATCGGGCTCGCCAAGCGCGACGCCGCAGCCGCGGAAGCCGCTAAACTGACGACGCAGGACCGGCGTTTCCTGGAGTCGCTGAGAATTCAGGTGGATCAGGAGTCGTCTTTGGAAGAAAATGACCGGAAGACGGCGCCTAAGCTGGCAATGACTCCCCAGGATGTGCGCTTTCTGAAGTCCTTACGGATCGCCACGGACGAGCTCGAATGAAGATTTTCCTCAGGATCGCTCGGCTGGGCATGCCCCTGATGCTGGCAGCCGGGATCTTTTCTTCCCCCGCCGCCGCGCAGGGTCCGGTTACGCCCATTATCGTGGATACTGCGGTACCGATCATCATCAACGCAATAAAGCCAAAACCGAAGGCTACTGGACAGGTCAAGTTTGAGGGTTACGTGCAACACGCCAACATCGCCCAGATCACTGTGCGTGCGAAGGGCAACGATTTGTCCATCCAGACGTTTCCGCTTTCGGAAGCTGCCTCTGCAAAGATGCAGCAGATCATTGACAAAGGCGGCTACCAGTGGGGCGACAAGGTAACGATTTTTTACGATCCTGCAACGGTGAAAGCGATCAAGATTAAAGGCAAACCTTCAAAGCCTGTCTGATTTGCGGTTCCGCAGTATGCTTCGCCTTCCCGCTGTCGCTGGACGCTTTTATCCCTCCGATCCCGCCGAATTGACCGCTCTCGTTCACAAGTACGCCAAGGCTGATTCACAGACGGCACCCGTTCGAGTAAGAGCCTGTCTTGTGCCGCATGCGGGATACATTTTTTCGGGCCACGTCGCAGGCGTCGTGTTTGCGCGCATTATCCTGCCGAAGCGAATCCTTATTCTCGGAGTGCGCCATTATCCGCGAGGAGAGCCGGCGGCCATCTTGTCGAGCGGGGCGTGGCGGACGCCACTCGGCGATGCTCCGATTGACGAAGCGCTGGCGGGCGCATTGCGAAAAGCGTGTCCGCTCCTGCGCGAGGATAGCGTGGCGCACAGCGCGGAGCATTCTCTCGAGGTGCAGTTGCCATTTCTCCAGGTGCTCGTACCGGGCTTCACCTTCGTTCCTGTTGCTCTCGGAACTGTGCGCTTCGATGACCTCGTAACTGTCGGCGAAGCGCTTGCGCGAGTTCTCGAAACCGCGAACGAAGACGTTCTTCTGCTCACAACTTCCGACTTGAATCACTACGAAGACGATGCCACCACGCGCGTCAAGGACCACAAAGCCATCGACCAATTGCTGGCGCGGAATGCACGCGGGCTCTACGACGCCTGCCGCAACGAAGACATTTCGATGTGCGGGCTGGGCCCGGCCGTAGCGATGCTTACCGCACTGAACGCGCTTGGGGCGAAAAACTCGGACTTGGTGAAGTACGCCACGTCGGCGGATGTTTCCGGCGATCGTGATGCGGTCGTTGGTTACGCCGGCATGATTTTTTCATGACGTTCGAATCAAGCCGCTTTGCGCCGCCAAAAGAAAAACTGCTCAGGATTCCCGGAGCCGTTCTTGAATTTGTGTTTGATTCGCTTAGTGCGGTCGGCCGCCGGATGGGCGCGAGGGAGCGCTTGAGCCGCTGGAAGAACGTCCCCCACTGCTTCCGCCCGAATACGTGGAACCAGCGCCACCGCTTCTGCCACTGGAACCGCTGGAGCCGCCCTGTGCGCCACCCGAATAACGCGGTGCCGGTGGCGAGCTCGCACTGCGTGCCGCAGGCGGCGGAGCTGCTGTGCGCGTCGCGGGAGGAGCGGAGGGAGCGCGCGGCGACGAAGCGCCGGCGGGATTCGGAATTCTACTTTGCACGTTTCCGGTGCGCGTGGCTGAAGCGACGCCCGTTTGTCCGCTTTCGAAGCGGGATTCCCCCGCTTTCACAGTGGATGCTGCCGAACTATTGTTGTTGGTATTCACAAAGCGGCGTCCCTGCGGATCGTAGGCGATCGAAGAATGATTGCCGTGAGAAACGAACCGGCCGCTCGAGCCGCCTTCGGCAATCGTTCGCGAAACGCGCGCGGGACGAGTAGTGGAGGCCAAGCTGCCGGTCAGCGCTTCGCGCGGCGCGGACTTCAACGTATCCCATTTTTGTCCGGTCTCGCCTCCCGTGATTCGCTCGCTCATTCCTTTCGTCAGCGCCGGAGAGAACACCCCGTGTTCCAGATTCCGCGGAGTCTTGCCCTTCTCATCCAGAGGATGAATCGGCACGATGCCCACCTTGCCTTTGGTGCGAACGAAGACGCCTGTCACCGGCTGGTAGAGGGGGCGCGGAGGATGAACACCCCGGGGGAAACGCCCTCTAGGAACGTACGGGGAGCCATAAAACACCGGTGGCGAATAAAACCAGCCTCCGCAGCCCGCGTCGAAGAGCCAGCCGCCGTAATGATACGGAGCCCACCCCCAGGGCTGCGAGCTCATCCAAGTCCACCCGAATCCGGCATCCCACATCCATTGACCCGTCGAGAATGGCGACCAGCCAGCGCCAACGCCGAAAGGCCTCCAGCCCAGGCCGTATCCCCCGCACGATGAAAAAGCCCCGTACGTGAAAAGATCGGCGAAGCCGGAAGTATAGTAGGGCGAATTCGTATATTGGAGCGCGGCATTCGTGGCAGTGGAAACCGCGTCAATGCGGCCCGAAACCCAGCGGTCAAAATCGTCTTCGACGCCGAGCCGGCCGACGTTCAGCGACGAATCGTCGCCCGCCCTGATCGAAAGGGACTGGCCCTTCTCAAGGCGGGTGGAGTCGTCTTTGTGAACAACGGTGACATGACCCTTCAACGTTTGGACCGCGCTTCCGTCGTCATAGTTATCCATCCGGAAACTGCCCCGGCCGTTCGCTTCCACCGTGAAATCGCCGCCCGTGACGCTGAAGTAGTCGTCGCTCGCAGGATTCACATA